>Ga0326728_10012464_pt1 | contig 18875 bp, 16 predicted proteins | sample MB3enrmetagenome_FD_207602 | JGI IMG/M metagenome (GOLD analysis project Ga0326728, IMG submission 207602) | Lab enriched peat soil microbial communities from McLean, Ithaca, NY, United States - MB31MN | ecosystem: Environmental > Terrestrial > Soil > Wetlands > Peat | place: USA: New York... | reverse complement strand
AGCAGTTATTTCGCCAAAATACGCAAAAATAAGGCCGATCTCATAGGAAGGCCATAGAGGCCCCTTTTGTCCCGTTTCTCAGGAAAAACGACCATTGGTATGTCAAAATGAAAACTCACCCAGATCTTGGGGGTCTTTTTTGAGTGATATAATCAGGTATTTTCGCTATCCGGGCTATTATATCAGGTATTTTCCGGCACCCCAAATCCGGGCATTTTACGGGCGTTTCCGGGGCAGGTTCCCATGAATCGGAGGCCGTATCGGGCCCGGATTTGGGGTGAGGGAGAGAGGATATTTCCAACCCAGCACTGCCCCCCTCCCCCTTTTCCTTACCGTTCCAGGAACCGGATCACCCTCTCGCTGAACCGCCCCGGGCACTGGTACATCAGCCCGTGGCCGGCGCCCGGGAAGACCGCAAGCTCTGCGCCCGGGATTTTTCCGGCAAGCAGCCGCGAGTTCTCGCAGGGGACAACCGCATCGGCATTCCCGGCAATCACGAGCGTCCGCGACCGGATCGCCTCAAGCCGGGAAAATGATCCGGGCCACGTGGAGAATGCAGCCAACTGCCGTGCAGCGTTCTCCGTACTCGTGGTCTCGTATACTTCCGGACAATACTGGAACGGATCGTGGGTGGCGAGCCACGCGGGCGGGAAGATGAGCGGGAACATGCGGTTTACTACATCTTCGATGGTCCCGCTCTTGTCAATGAGCCGGGAAAAAACGTCCGGGTCGGTTCGCACCGCTTCGGCACCCCCGCAGTCCCCGGAAACAAGCACGAGCCGGTCGACTTTTTCCGGGAACGCGAGCGCCAGTTCCTGCGCAATGCACGCCCCCATCGAAAACCCGAGAACGTGGGCCCGGGCAATCCCAAGCGCCACCATCAGGCCGGCCGTGTCTTTCGCAAAGAGCGGGACCGAGAACGGCTCGCCCGAAGCGCCCGAGTACCCCGTGCCCCGGTTGTCAAACACGATCACCCGGAAGTGCCGGGCCAAAGCATCAAGGACCGGCGGGTTCCAGGTGTCCATCGCGGAGGCAAGGCCGTTAACGAGCACGAGCGGCTCCCCGCTCCCGTACGTGCGGTACGCGAGCGTCACATCGCCGGTTGTGCAGGTCTCGGGTGGGGGCAGGGCCATGACACGATCTTGGTGACCGGAGATTATAGAGCATTCCCGCACCGCAGCCGGCCGGTGCCGGGCCGGCGCTCCTGTGTGCGGCCACTACCCTTAACGGGGAACGGATGCCTAATATCTGAGCTGCAATGTCGTCTGCCGGACTCGCCAAGCGCTGTCTTGTCCTCCTTTGTGGCCTTTTTTTTATGGGCCTTGGGATCAGCCTCGTCACGCGCTCGACCCTTGGGACCTCGCCCATCTCGAGCGTCCCGTACGTGCTCAGCCTTGCCTTCCCGGTCACGTTCGGCGAGTTCACCTTCGCGATCACCCTGCTGTTCTTTGTCGCCGAGGTTGCGATCATAGGCAGGACGTTTCCAAAGCTCCAGTACTTCCAGATCATCGTCGCCCTGTTCCTGGGCACCTTTGTCGATGTGGGCATGTTCCTCTCTGCCGGTGTACATCCGGGGATCTATCCGGAACAGATCGCCATAGTGCTCCTGGGCTCCGCCGTCCTCGCCCTCGGGATCTTTTTGCAGGTTACGGCCAATGTCATCTTAAACCCGGGCGAAGGGCTGGTCAGGGCCATTGCGGAAAAAACGCACAAACGGTTTGGGATCATCAAGGTCATGTTCGACACCTCGCTTGTAGCGAGCGCTGCCCTCATCTCGTTTGCTGCGTTCGGGACCATCGAGGGGCTGCGGGAGGGAACCGTCATCTCCGCGATCCTCGTCGGTTACATCATCCTCGGCTTTGCCCTCTGGTACACCCGGTACGATCTCGGGAAATACCTTGAGGAGTAACATGGCCGGCCCGGGGCCTGCTATAGGAAAAAAGGGAGATTGCGGTCTGGGCGCCTTTACTGCCGGCTCCTGCCGCTGTTCAGGCGTTCTGCGCCGGGACAAAACTATTCCCGGTGTGCATCATGACCGTCCGGGGAAGTTCAAGGCCAAGCGCCTCTTTTAAGACTTCTTCGACGGTCCCGACCGGGACAAATGCCAGTTCGCCCCGGACATCTTCAGGCACATCCTGGAGGTCCCGTTCGTTCTCCTTAGGCAGGATCACTTTCCTGATCCCGGCCCGGTGTGCGGCAAGGACCTTCTCCTTGATCCCACCAACCGGAAGTACTGCGCCGCTCAGCGTGATTTCGCCGGTCATCGCGAGGTTCGGATCGACGGTCTTCCCGGTGATCAGCGATGCGAGCGCCGAGAAGATGGTCACCCCTGCCGAAGGCCCGTCCTTGGGAGTGGCCCCCGAGGGTACGTGGATGTGGATGTCGCTTGTGATGAAGTTAAACCCGTTCTCCGTGCCTGCGAGCCGCGACCGGATGAGGCTGGACGATATCGTTGCCGATTCCTTCATCACGTCCCCGAGCTGGCCGGTGAGGGTGAGCTTGCCGGTCCCGGGCATGAACGTCCCTTCGATGAAGAGGATCTCCCCACCGACCGGCGTCCATGCGAGGCCGGTGACGACACCGGGGACAGGCTCTTTCCTGGCCACTTCCTGCCGGATCTGCTCCTTTCCCAGGATCACAGATAAATTATCCATGGTCACGACAAACGGCAGTTCGGCGGTCCCGGAGACGATCTTCTCGGATACGTGCCGGGCGATTTTCGCGAGCTGCTTCTTGAGCCAGCGGACCCCGGCCTCGCGGGTGTACTTTTCGATGATCTCTTTTACGGCCGGATCCTCGAACCGGAGTTTGTCCGCATCGAGGCCGTGCTCCTGCAGGATCTCCGGGATCAGGTGATCTTTTGCAATCGCAAACTTCTCGTTCTTCGTGTAGCCCGAGATCTCGATCATCTCCATCCGGTCGAGCAATGGCGCCGGGATCGTCGCGAGGGAGTTGGCCGTCGCGATGAAGAGTACGTCGGAGAGGTCGTAGGGGACTTCGAGGTAGTGGTCCGAGAATGTGCTGTTCTGCTCCGGGTCCAGGACTTCAAGGAGCGCACTTGCCGGGTCGCCCGCATACGAGGAAGCCAGCTTGTCGATCTCATCGAGGATGAAGACGGGATTTTTCGTGCCGGCCTTCTGGATGCCCTGGATGATCCGCCCGGGCAGGGCACCGACATAGGTCCGCCGGTGCCCCCGGATCTCGGCCTCATCCCTGACGCCGCCGAGGCTTACCCTTACATATTTGCGCCCGAGCGCTTCGGCGATGCTTTTCCCAAGACTCGTCTTTCCGGTACCGGGCGGGCCGGCAAAGAGAAGGATCGAGCCCTGCTTTTCCTGCCGGAGTTTCATGACCGCGAGGTGCTGGACGATCCTTTCTTTGACTTTCTCAAGGCCGTTGTGGTGGCTTTCGAGTACCCGGCGGGCCTCTGCGATATCGATGCTCTTTTTCTCTTCGGTCACCCACGGCAGATCGAGCAGGAGGTCGAGATAATTCCGGATCACGGAGCTTTCATGGTTCTGGCTGCCGCCGGTTTCGAGTTTTTTGACTTCAGCGAGGGCCTTTTTGCGCACATCGTCCGGCATCTTCGATTTCTCGACCCGTTCCCGGTAGCCCTCGTCACCGGGCGTGCCTCCGCTCGCGTTGAGTTCTTCCTGGATCACCCTGAGCTGCTCCCGCAGCATCGCCTCGCGGTTCGATTTGCTCACCCGGTCAGAGACTTTTTCTGCCATCTCGATCCGGATCCTGATGTTCTCCCGTGTCCTGATGAGGAGTTCAAGGAACGTGATATACCGCTGCCGGACCGAGGCAATCTCAAGGAGCGCCTGCTTGTCGGCAAGGCTGGCCGGCAGGAAGGGCATGACAAATCCCATGATCCGGTCGACGGAGTCCATCCGGTCGATCGGCCGGGTGAACTGCTCGGAACCCGAAAAACGGCTGCTGATCTCGTGGATGGTACTTTTTACGTCAGCGAGGATCCGGGCCTGCAGGTCTGCTTCGAGATCCATAAGATCCGGGACCGGCTCGCAGGCTGCGAAGAAGTGTCCGTCCTTTTCAGACAGGGAAACAACGTTTACCCTTTTTACGACATCCGCACAGACCAGGTACCCGTTATCGGCAGTCTGCACATGCGTGATCCGGAACAGGTTGCCGGTCTTATAGAGCGACTCGCCGGTCAATTCCGACGGCCTCGTACCGCTTTTTACGGTAAGGCCGACGGCCTGGGCTGCATCTGCGTCATTCTTTGCAGCAAGCAGGAGATCACCGGTGGCCTGGTCGACCGGAAACTTTGTCCGGCTCCCGGGATAGGCGACGATCTCAAAGAGTGGTATGACAATTTTTTCCTGTAAATCTTCATTTTTTTCTGACTGCATGGTTACTCCATTTATTTAGTTTGAATTTACCTAACTAATGTGCAGGACAAAAAAATTACCTGATTTTCTGCAGGATCCCGATCAGGAGATCCAGTTCGTCTTCGTTGAGCGATTCAGCCATTTTTTCAATCACCCGGCGCAGGGCGGCCTGTTCGGCCTGTGCGATCTTTCTTCCTTTCTCGGTCAGGTGGATGTAGAGGATCCGCCCGTCATCCGGACACGGTTCCCGGTACACGCACTCCATCCGTACAAACCTGTTGATCATCTCGGTGATCGTGGGTTTTGAATTTTGTGTGATCTCGGCAAGCCGGGAAAAGGTGACTTGCCCCTGTTCATCGATGACTTTGAGGTAGGCGATCTGTCTGACCGTCATATCCGGAAAGCCGCATTCGGAAAAGATCTGGCAGGAGCATTCGTTCCTGATCCTCGCGAGTTTTTCAAACTCATCGAACAGCTGCACCTCCCGGTCCATCATACACCGATCCTTTGTTAGTTAGGATTTACCTAATTATAAAGGTACTGGTAAGGGAGTACGGGGACAGCCCCGGTGAATTTCGCGGGAGAGCCGGGGCTGAAAGGACTGGCGGATACGAGCCCGACGGTGACTCCGTCCATACAGGGAACCCGCGGACAGACGAATTGCATTATTTTAGAGCCCAAACCTTCACATCCCATCGCACTCCACATACTCATCGAAGATCATGATCCTCACGCCGATCTCCGGTCTCCTCTTCCGGCCCGATACTATCAACTGGCTTTGCCCGGAGGGCGGGACAAACCGCACAGGAAGGATGCCCGCATGACCGGTGAAATGGATCTCAGGCTGGAAGCGCTCTCCAAATATATTGTCACCAGCCCGTCGTGGGCAAAGTCGCTTGCGCTCATCGTCATCCTCTCGGGCTGCGTCGAGCTCATGGCGGTGCTCGGGAGCGGAAAATCCCTCGCCCACCCCACACTCTTCCCGGTCGCCGCCTATCTCCTGCCGGCACTCGCCGCCCTTGCCCTGACTCCCAGGCTCGCCCGCTGGTTTTCCGGGAAACTCACGTACGAGTGGTCGGGGCTCACTGCCGCCATCGGCCTTGTCATCTCGCTTTTGATCTCCCTTTCGCCAATCCTGCTCTTTCGTTTCTCGTTTCCGCTCTTCTTTGCGGTTTCGCTCGCCTTCGTCTTCGCATTCCGCATGCTCCTCCTTGCCGCAGTCGTCGATTATCGCCTCCGGCGGGTCGTGGTCCCGGCACTCCTCCACTCCGGCATTGCGGTCGCCGGGGCGGCGCCATTCCTTGGTCTCCAGTTCGTGCAGCTTTCAATCCTCCTCCATATCAGCTTCGCCATCGGCGTCCTTCTTTTCATCATCGTGATCGAGCGCCCGATGAAGGCAAACTTCCGGGTCGGCCCTCTCGAACTGGCCAATGCATTCCTCGCCCACCTCTCAGAAGGGAGCCATAAGCTCGACGATTTCTTCCGGAGCATCGGCGAGAGCGTAATCGTGCCGGAGGTCTCTCTTGTCATGCAGCGGGAGGGAAAGGAGGAGATCGTGCTCACGGTCCCGAACGTCCACCCCGGCCCCCTCGGCGAGATCGGCGGGAGCAACCTGCCGAAGATCCTCCACGGGATGCTCGGCAACGCATCGATGGTCTTCCATGGTGCGGCCACGCACGATTTCAACCCCGTCGATGAGGGCGAAGTGAGAAAACTGGGCGCCGCCATCCTGCAGACCCGCCCGGGTGCCTGCACCGGCTCAGGCTGTACACCATCAGGGCGATACCGGAACGGGTCGGTGGATCTGCTCGCGCAGGCATTCGGGGACACCCTCCTTCTTGTTGGGACCCGGTCACCGCTTGTCACCGAGGATCTTGACTTCTCTGTCGGGTTTGCCATCATGAAATCGGGAGAGAAATATTTCCGCCACGTCGCTTTTGTCGATGCCCATAACTGCATGGATGCAATGGAGAACGGCGTCTCCCCGGCGACGGAGCTCGCGATGGAGTATATCGGCGCCGCGGATGCCGCGTGCGAGGCGACCGCAGCACAAGGGCAGGCCCGGTTCTCGGCCGGCTACGCGGCGAGGACGCTCCCGTTCTCACGCCAGGAGGGGTTCGGCGATCTCGGCGTCCAGGTCCTGGTCGTGGTTACAGGGAGTCAGACAACCGCGTATGTCCTCTTTGACGGCAACAACATGCAGACCGGCGCCCGCGACGAGATCCGCAGGCGACTGCTCGCCCGGGTTGACGAGTGCGAGGTCATGACGACCGATACCCACGTAGTCAACACGATCTCCGGCAGGAACCAGGTGGGGCTCAGGGTCGGCGTCGATGTCTTTTACCCGTTTGTCGAGGAGGCAGTCATGGAAGCCCTCGCCGATGCAGCACCCGCCCGCACTGCCGGCACGACCGCGTGGTGCCGGGGGATCGTGGTCTTTGGTTCGCAACGGATCTCCCAGCTCGCGTCCACGGTCAACGGGATGATGGGCTTTTTGCTCCCCGTCGCGATCATTATTCTTCTGGGCGCCTTCCTGACCACCGCAATGGCATATTTCCTGCTCGTGTATTAGGCAGGGCAGGAGATCTCCCTTTTTAAAAAAAAAGATGCAGGGTCAGGCATTTCCCTCCTGACTTTCTGGCAGAAGGATGGGCCACAATGGTAAAAGGTACCCGGATGAGGTAGTTCCCTCAAGTACTGTCGCGGGGTCAGGGATATGACGGAGAACGGGAGCGTATATATCAATTGTTTGATTATATGCTACTATGGACGCCAGTGACATCTTAAAAAAGTATGAGAGAATCGTTTATCTCGTCCTCATCGCACTCTTTGCGGTCATTGTCACCTGTTCGATAGGCGAACTCGTTTACATCGTGTATCTCAACCTTTTTGTCCAGACGCCGCTGCTTCTTGAAAACAGCGAACTTCTGGGTATATTCGGGTATTTCCTTCTCGTCCTGATCGGCGTCGAGCTTCTGGCAACGGTGGCGGCATACATCAACGAAAAGGTGATCCATGTCGAGATTGTGATAATGATTGCGATCATCGCAATTGTACGGGGTGTCATCCTGCTGGATCCCACAAACACGGACGCACCAAGTATGTTTGGAATCGCTGCGATCATCTTCGCGCTCTGCTCCGGTTATTATTTCCTCAAAAAAGGAGGTCTCGCAAGTCAGCAGAAACTGACGTGAACCACCCGGACCGGATACATTAACAAAAAGGATGAAAGGATTCCCCGGCGCCGGGTTTTTTTGGCCCGGATTTATACCGGTCCGGTAAAGCCTGCCAGAACCCCGGGGAAAATGCGAAAAAAACAACCGGTTAAATGTACTGTTTTTTCCGCAGCCAGTCTGTCTGCGGCTTGAGGTACCGGTAAATAATATCGCACTTTTCGTCCTGGAAACTCCAGGGAACAATAAGGACGGTGTCGCCTTCCCGGATCCACTGCCGTTTCTTCATCTTTCCCTTGATCCGGCCCATCCGGGCGACCCCGTCGATGCACTGGACGCGGATGTGATTTGCACCCATCATCGTTTCGGCGCGGGCAAACTGCTCATTGTTCCATTTTTTGGGCAGCCGCACACGGGCAACGGGAGTTCCGTCGGGATTCACTGCATTCGGATCTACTGCTGCTTCATTATTTTTTTTATGAAAACCACTCATTCGACCAACTACGTTCGCACTACCAGTGACGGCTGACATGTTGAATGTATGCATAGTAACCGGACACAACGGGCGTGTCGGTGGTGCTTCCGATGCGAAACCAGCACCGGGCGGCCCGGGCCGGCATGTTCTACGGCCAGGCCCTGTGCCATGACAGATACATCTTTGAACCCACAGACCAATTGTCACCCATCACAGCAGAGCGATGAATGCGTACGGATCAGCTGTCGTAAGCTGGTGGCGCCCCGCGACCGATCATGACGGGGCGGCATCATTCCGGATATCATACTTTTCTGTCATGATCGAAACGATCCACGGTGCGGCCGTTGTAATAACCGGCGTAGCGGGGCCCGGTGTTTTTCCCGGAAGTGATGGGGGACAAACGGGGAATACCCACAAAAAAAGAGGCAGGAAATGTCACAGCAGCTTGGCGGGCAGCCAATTATTATTCTCAGGCAGGGAACGACGCGGAACCGGGGGCAGGAAGCCCAGAACAGCAACATCGCCGCTGCAAAGGCGGTCGCGAACGCAGTCCGTTCAACTCTCGGGCCGAAAGGCATGGACAAGATGCTCATCGACGGGATGGGGGACATTGTCATCACCAACGATGGCGCCACTATCCTCCAGCAGATGGACATCGAGCACCCGGCCGCAAAGATGATGGTCGAGATCGCAAAGACACAGGATGCCGAAGTCGGCGACGGCACGACATCCGCCGTGGTCATTGCGGGGGAACTCTTAAAAAACGCCGAGGACCTTCTCGGACAGCACATCCACCCGACCGTTATCGCAGAAGGGTACCGGCAGGCGGCGGCAAAATCGCTGGAGATCCTGTCCGGGATCGCGGTCACCGTGAAACCGGGCGATCACGAAATGCTTGAAAAAATCGCTGAAACAGCGATCAGCGGCAAAGGGGCAGAGGCGTACAAGGTCCTGCTCTGCGACATTGTCGTACAGGCGATCACCAAAGTTACCGATCCCGACGGTTCCGTCGATATCAAGCATGTGAACGTGCAGAAGAAAGTCGGGGGCGCCATCGAGGATACCATGCTCGTCGAAGGCATGGTCATAGACAAGGAACGGGCGCACCCGGGAATGCCAAAAGAGGTAAAGAACGCAAAAATCCTCCTCCTCAACGCCGCCCTCGAATACAAAAAGACCGAAGTCTCCGCAAAGATCAATATCTCCCGGCCCGAACAGGTGCAGGCATTCCTTGACGATGACGAGCAGATGATCCACGCGATGGCGGACAAGGTGATCCGGACCGGTGCAACCGTCGTGTTCTGCCAGAAGGGCATCGATGACGTTGCCCAGCATTACCTCGCAAAGGCCGGCATCTTCGCCGTCCGCAGGGTCAAGAAGAGCGACATGGAGAACCTGTCGCGGGCCACCGGGGCGACGATCACGAACAGCATCGATGCAGTCACACCGGCCGATCTCGGGGCTGCCGGGCTTGTCGAGGAGAAGAAACTCTCCGGTGACGAGATGATCTTTGTCTCGAAATGCAAAAATCCCCGGGCGGTCTCCCTGATCATCCGGGGCGGATCGGAGCATGTGGTTGACGAACTTGAACGCGCCATCCACGACGCGCTCATGGTCACGGGCGTTGTTGTACAGGACAAAAAGATCGTTGCCGGTGGCGGGGCACCCGAGATCGAGCTTTCGCTCCAGCTGCACCGGTACGCATCGACCCTTGGAGGCCGGATCCAGCTCGCGATCGAGGCTTTCGCAAAGGCGCTTGAGGTCATCCCGCGTGCACTCGCGGAAAACGCCGGCCTCGACCCGATCGACATGATCGTCGCGATCCGGGCTGCGCACGAATCAGGAAAGAAGACGTTCGGTCTCGATGTCTATGAGGGAAAACCGGTCGACATGCAAAAAGCCGGCGTGGTAGAACCATTAAAAGTGAAGACGCAGGCCGTAACGAGTGCAGCCGAGGCCGCGGTCATGATCCTCCGCATCGACGACGTCATTGCATCGTCGCAATCCGGTACACCGGGAGGGATGCCTCACGGCGGGATGGGCGGGATGCCGCCGGGAATGGGGGAGGATTAGGTATGCAGGCCACAAGAGCCCACAACCGGATCGGCGGGAGATCTCTATGAGCGTCTTTATAAAATTCAGGCATTCCGGGGTGTTCCACAGAGGGGATTTCCTGTCCATCGATCTCGATAAAATTTCCGAGTTCAGGATAACCCGGCAGCGCAACACCTGTGAACTCCTTGCCATCACCCCGGAAAATCACCAGCCGGACAGGCCGTATTCGATCGCAACACGGGACCGGGAGTACCAGTTACAGGAAATCTTAACCGATCTAAATCAGCTGAAAAAGGAAAAGAGGGACATCACCTACGAGATAACCGATACCGGGGTCCAGCGGGTAATGAGAGTATAAGTTTTTGGTCCGGTTCATCCTTCTTTCGGATATTTTCCGGAGTACCCGATACATTTCATTATCTGATAACCGGACAGGCAATCTGCCACAGGCAGGACAATGGCGGGTCTGGTTTTTTAGTTCATTTCCATCTACCCTGTTTCCCGGCAATTCCCGACAAAATATTTATTACCAGTAACGGATATTCATCATAAAAACGAACCCCGTTGTTGGTCATTACGATATCAGTTCTCTATGTCGATGATGAGGGCACTCTCCTTGACGTCTGCAAATTGTATCTTGAGCAGACAAAAGAATTTGCGGTGACCACCGCATTATCAGCTTCCGGTGCACTCGCACTGATAAAATCCAACGGCATCGAGGCCATTGTTTCCGATTACCAGATGCCCGAGATGGATGGCATCGAGTTTTTAAAACAGGTCCGGGCGACGGATAAAACGATCCCCTTCATTTTGTTCACCGGCAGGGGCAGGGAAGAGATCGCGGTCGAAGCCTTTGAAAACGGAGCTGACTCTTATATCCAGAAAGGGGGGGATCCGAAATCGCAGTTTGCCGAGCTGGTGCACAGGCTGAAGGTTGTCGTTGACCGCCGGCGGGCGGAGACGCAGGTCGCCACTCTCAACCGGCTTTATACGGTGCTTTCCGCGACCAACAAGGCAATCGTTCGTATTCATGATAAATCCGAGCTGTTGAACGAGATTTGCCGGATTGCTGTCGAAAGCGGTGGCTTTACGATGGCCTGGGCAGGGCTCGTCAACGGAGAGAAACATCTCATCGAACCCGTTGCGATTGCAGGTTATAATAAGGGCTTCCTTGATACGATCACAATATCGACTGATGAAACACCAACCGGGAGGGGTCCGACCGGAACTGCATTCCGCAAGAGATCATTCAATGTCTGTAATGATATCGAAAGTGATTCAAAGAACGCGACGCCGTGGCGCCAGGGGGCACTCGACCGGGGCTATCGTTCACTTGCTGCATTCCCCTTTGCCCTTGATACAAGAAATGCCGGCGTAATAACCTTTTATGCTTCTGAACCGGGATTTTTTAATGACCGGATCATCCGGCTTCTTGAGGAGCAGTCCGGGGACATCTCGTTTGCTCTGGTGAATCTTGACCGTGAAGAGCAGCGGATGGCTGCCGAACAGGAACTGAAGGCATCAGAGCTCAGGTACCGGCGGCTGTTCCAGACGGCACAGGATGCGATCCTGATCCTTGACGGGGAGACCGGAGAAATTATCGACGCGAATACATTCATTCTCGATATGCTGGGATACCCGCTGGATTATTTCATCGGCAAACGTCTCTGGGAACTTGGGTTTCTCAAAGACAAATCCCTTGCAGTGGACGCGTTTGAAAAACTGAAAGCCGAGGGGTATATCCGGTATGAAGATCTGCCCCTGGAAACAAAACAGGGCAGGGCTATCAACGTGGAGTTCGTCAGCAACGTCTACCTTGTCGGCGACAAGAGGATCATCCAGTGCAATATCCGGGATATCACCGGACGGAAAACAGCTCAGGACAGGTTACAGGTATCCGAAACCCGGTACCGCCGCCTCTTTGAAACTGCACAGGACGGCATCCTGATCCTTGATGAGGTGACGGGAAAGATCATCGATGCGAATACGTTTATCCAGGATATGCTGGGATACCCGCTGGATTACTTCATGGATAAACAGCTCTGGGAACTCGGGTTTATCAAGGACAAATCGTTCGCGCAGAAAGCATTCGCCGACCTGAAAACAAAGGCCTATATCCGGTATGAAGACATCCCTCTGGAGACAAAAGACGGGCAGGGTATTGAAGTCGAGTTTATCAGCAACGTCTACGCGGTGAACCATCACAAGATCATCCAGTGCAACATCAGGAACATCACCGACCGGAAACGTGCCGAGGATGCACTTGCTCTCGCAAGCAGGAAACTGAACCTGATGTCGGGTATCACCCGCCACGATATCACAAACCAGCTGACGGTGCTCTCCGGATCCCTGGACCTTGCACTGGACACGGTAAAAGAACCGGAAGGAATTGTGCATATCAACCGGGCACAGAAAGCGGCGCATTCCATCCAGCGCCAGATCGATTTTACCCGGGAGTATGAGGATCTCGGGGTCAAGGTACCCGTGTGGCAGCGGCTGACTGAGGTTATCCGTTCAACTGCGTCCCAGAGGGCAGATCCTGCAATTTCCTTTGAAATTCCCGATGACCGGCTGGAGATATATGCCGACCCGCTCCTTGTCAAGGTCTTCTACAACCTGTTTGATAATGCCCGGCAGCACGGTGGCGGAGTCACCCGCATCGGCATATCGCATCATCCCGCTGGCAACGGGCTTACGATCATCGTTGCTGATAACGGGATCGGCATATCCCCGGAAGATAAAACGCATATTTTCGAACGCGGGTTCGGAAAAAATACCGGGCTTGGCCTTTTTCTCTCCCGGGAGATCCTCTCGATTACCGGGATTTCCATTTCCGAGACCGGTATCCCGGGTAAGGGTGCACGGTTTGAGATCGCGGTACCGGCAGGCGCATTCCGGTTTGGGGAAGAAGCGTCATCCAATTAAACCTCCGACAGGTCCGGTTCTCTCCCCGTTGTGACGCAATAATATAATACTGGGGCTGCGGGAGAGATTCCGGCCTCCGGCTAATACCCGGGAAGTTCCACCAGACCGGTCAGAACAACCAGAGGAGAACGACACACACGACCGCAACACCGGCCCAGAACCACCACGTCTTCCATACCGGGTGAGATTCGGTAAAATCATACGAGCGCCTGTCCTCCTCGTTTCTTCCCCTGAACCATTCCACCCAGGCATTGGTCATAGTACAGTCCCGCACTCTGGCGGTGCCAACCCAGAAGGAAAAAACCGGCCGCTTGTTCTGCTTCCATGATTTTGCACCGGGCCAATGATGGGGCCTAGGTGCATCAGAGTATCCCCCGGGCCTGATCGATAAGCTCAATAGTGTAATGGTGGGGATAGTCAATTTTTTTAAAGGGTATGGTTCCTAATATGTAAAAACCAAAACGGGTTTCCCGGATTTGGTTTGTATAGAGAAAATTCAGCATGGCACTGATTGACCGGCAGGAGTTCCAGGACAGGTGATGAAATTGTGCAATGTCCCGTGCGGTTACCACAGCACGGGTGATATTTTTCGTGAGTAAATAGGCACAGATGAGATGAGCACAGGTATATCGCCGTTTCGAATCCGTCCGCCTGTGTCCCATTTCCGGCTCCTTTCTTTCATTTCTCATGCCTCATTGGTTCCTCGGCTGATATAGTTACGTATTGCCGGCAAATTTTGAAAAAAAACCGAATATTTCCCCGGAATTCTTACCTCACCACCACATCATATACCGCGTGCCACTGCCCGGGCGAGTACGACCGTACCGCCCTTTCCGTCACGGATGCCCCGCCCAGCTCCCGGATACGATCCAGGTGCTCGCCCTCCGCTGAAACCAGCGAATAGAAATGGATCGTGCCCCCGGGCCGGACGAGCCGGAACGCTTCCGGTAAAAATGCTGTGCCGGCTAGCGGGAGGTTCATCACGATCCGGTCGAACTTCCACGGCAGGATTTTTTCGAGCCGCCGGGCATCCGCAAGGAGAGGGAGCACATTGCATACCCGGTTCCTTTCGATATTTTCGATCATCAGGAGGACTGCCTGCGGGTTCAGATCTACTGCCACCACGAGCGCTGCACGCGGGGCGAGCGTGATCGCAAACGGCCCGACACCGGCAAACATGTCGAGCACGAGCTCGTGCTCCTCCACCTGCGCAAAAACCCGCTGCCGCTCGGTCGAGAGCCGGGCGGAGAAATAAGCGCCGGCAAGATCCACCACAAACCGGCGCCCGTGCTCGACGACTTCTGTCCGGGTAACTGGCGTTCCCGCAAGCACCGCGTACTCGCGGGTCCGGTACTCGCCCGAGACCTCGCTTGTCGGGAAGAGTACCGTGTGGAGCGACGGGCGGGAGGCAAGGATTTTGGCTGCACCGGCAGGATCGTTCTCCTGCATGATCGCAATCCCGCCCACGAGTTCGTGCCGGGGGAGCTCGATGCGGCCGGGCTGCTCCGCAAACGTGTACCGGTTCGCACCTTCGCGTTCCTCCAGCACCGGGAAGACAAGTGCATCGCCATCGTGCAGCACCTTGAGCGTGACGTCCAGTGCCCCCTCACCGATGAGCGCCTGCCGGGTCAGCTCACCCTGCCGGACTGGTACCCGTACTCCCCATTGTTCGACTGTCATCCCGCAACCACTGCACTCATAACATTGTACGTGTAACATTTATTCATGGCTGGTGATGGTGAGCACCGGGACGCGGCAGGGAGCGGGCGGGACGGCCCGGACCGTGAAAAAGAGGCACAAATCCATACCAAACTCAAGGCAGGCGAGCTCAGGCTCTACGAACTCGAAAAGCAGCTGGCCCCGGTCGACGCGGTCCGGGTGAGGCGCGAATTCATCGAGAACGAGACAAAGACCGCGCTTGAGAATATCGGTATCTTCTCCATCGATGTCGACCGGGTGGCAACCCGGAACTGCGAGAACATGATCGGCGCCGTGCAGGTGCCGGTCGGCGTTGCCGGGCCGCTCCTGGTCCACGGGGATTATGCGGAGGGGACGTTCTGGCTCCCGCTTGCGACGACCGAGGGGGCGCTTGTCGCATCGGTCAATCGCGGGTGCAGTGCGATCACAAAAGCCGGCGGCGCAGAAGTCCGGATCCTGCACGACGGCATGACCCGGGCCCCGGTCTTTGCAGCGGACAGCGTTTCGCACGCAAAAAAGATCACAGACTGGGTCGAGGCCCACCGGGCCGAGCTTGTCACGATTGCCGAGAGCACCACCACCCATGGGAAAATGATTGGTCTGGTCTCCTTTGTCGCGGGCACGAGCGTCTTTGTCAGGCTCGAATTCGATACCAAGGATGCGATGGGCATGAACATGGTCACCATTGCAAGCGCGAAAATCGCAGACGAGATAGCGAAAAATACCGGTGCACGGCTGATCGCGCTCTCAGGGAACATGTGCACGGATAAGAAGCCGGCCGCAATCAACGGCATCATGGGCCGGGGCCGCAGCGCTGTTGCCGGCATCGCGCTCTCCCACGAGACCATCGGGAAAGTTCTCAAGACCGATGCAAAGTCGATGATCGAGGTGAACTATAGGAAAAACCTCGTCGGCTCCGCGAGAGCCGGTTCCATGGGCTTCAACGCCCACGCGGCCAACATCGTTGCCGCGATGTTTATTGCCTGCGGGCAGGATGCCGCCCACGCGATTGACGGCAGCACCTGCATCACCACGATCGATGCCACCGAAACCGGCGTGTATGTTGCCGTCACCCTGCCGTCGCTCCCGGTCGGCACGGTTGGTGGCGGGACCGGGGTCGATACCCAGAACGAATGCCTGGAGATCCTCGGTGTTGCCGGCGGCGGAACCCCCCCGGGTGCAAACGCGAAAAAGTTTGCCGAGATCATTGCGGCCGGCGTCCTTGCAGGGGAACTCTCGCTTATCGGAGCACTTGCCGCCCAGCACCTTGCCCGCGCCCACCAGGAACTGGGACGGGGCGTGAAACGGTAGCCGGATTGGCCGGACTCGTTCTCTTTTCTCTGATTGAACAGACAATTTCTTTTTTTCTGCTCTGTAGAAAATCTCTTTTAAAAATTATGCGCCCCCCTTACGCCAGCCCTGCCCCTAAGGGGGCGGGGGCGTATGCGATGCCACTGTATTTCCTGTGTCAGGGTGTGGACATAAGTACAGGTAATACAACATTATCGCAACCGGGGGATGCCACAAGCGTGCGGGGGGCGAAGGCAAGGATTGCCGTAGCCCCCAAGAGCGTTCTTGTAAATCCCATTTGGGATTTCAACAGAGCACTTTTTTTTGTACCCGAACAGGTCGATTCCGGTACCTGCCGGCCAGCGATGTGGGGGTCACAGGGGTACAAAGCGATCCGCTACATCCGGCCATGACCGGGCTGGCCACGTCGGGAAAATGGGGATCCTGCAGGTCGCTGCCAGCCACCATTTACAAAAATGGATCGTGTGACCCCCTCAGGGATCCCGCTTTTTTGACCGGATTTTTGTCGGGTCCCGGGCAGGTTTCACGATGGAAGAACTGGTAGGATGGGAGAACCGGAATGAGGGAAAGGAGATGCGGGGGGTTACATAGGGACAAAGTGCCGGCACGGGGAACTCGTGGAGGTGGATCAGAACCGGAACCACTTCATCATCACGATTGCGTCCTCGCCGTTTTTATAATAACCGCCGACCTGGAAGACATTTTCATAGCCGAGGCGGCGGTAGAATCGCTGGGCAGGAGCATTCGACTCCCGGACTTCGAGCTGGGAGCCGGTCGCCATCTCCAGCGCGAACTGGTGTTCGAGCCGGACTACAAGTGCACGGCCAATCCCCCGCCGCTGGAACCGGGAACCGACGGCAAAATTGCAGATATGGCCGTAGATGTTCTCCCCCGTATCTTCAAGCGCCCCGACAATAAAACCCGCAACCTGCCCGTCGCTTACCGCTACAAAAAACGTGGTCGGGTAATAGGAGAGCGCCTCGGAAAACGTCACCTTGTCCCACGCATCGACAAACGCTTCGAGTTCGAGCGCGTAGATCGCTTCGACATCTGCCGGGCCCGCTCTCCTGATGAAAGGCTGGGCCACCGGGGGGATGATATCGTTGGATCGGATCATAAGAGGGATTCCTTCTTCGTGCAGTAACATCAGTTACCCCGCGGTACAATAAGGATTGCGGACAAAGAATGGGTCGGACAGGGGCTTCGCGTGCGGGTGTCTTTGATTTATATATGTGACCGCGCCCAATTATGAGAGGTAGAACGCCCTCCCCCGGGTTTTGGTTGGTATCATGGTAACGATCTATCGTTTTGCTGCGGTGCGCCCCACACCTGCCGATGCCCAGTCCATCGCGGCAGTCCCGTACGACGTGGTGACCGCGGACGAAGCGCGTGCGATCATAAGGGAAAACCCGGACAGTTTTCTGACCGTAAGCCGATCCGATGCGGAACTCCCTGATCTTTCCCCGCACGACGACCGGGTCTACGAACGGGCACATCATAATTTTGTCGCACTTCAGGAGAGCGGCCGGATGAGAAAAGATGCCCTGCCTTCGATGTACATATACCGGATACGGCAGGATGGCGAGACCTTTACCGGCCTGTGCTGCTGTCTTGACGTCGAAGACTACCGCAGGAATAATATCCGGCGCCACGAACAGACCCGGTACGACAAGGAAGAGGATCGCACCCGGCACATCGATGCGGTCAAAGCCCACGATGGCCCCGTCGTACTCCTGTACCGTGATGCCGGCAACCTTTTCCGCTTCATCGGGACGCTGATCGCAGGACAGAAAACGCCGGATGCGGAGGTGCACGCGCCCGGGGGATCCATTCACCAGATCTTCAGGATCACCGAACCGCAGGTGCTTGAAGGGCTCGAGCACCGGTTCCAGAAGATCCAGAACCTGTATATTGCGGATGGCCACCACCGGGCAAAGGCGGCGGTCAACCTCGCCGATCGGAAACGTGCGGCCGGCCTGCCTGTTGACGGTGAGATCAGCCGGTTCATGGGCGTGCTCTTTGCCCATGACAGGGTCAGGATCCACGGGTACAGCCGGCTGCTCACGGATCTCGGCCCATATACCCCGGAGACTTTCCTGTCCGGGCTCAGGAAACGGTACTCGGTCAACCCGTACGGCCATGTGGATGGCAGCGGCTACAATATCCGGCCACGCACCGCATCGCCGGAGAACTATCACATCATGCACCTTTACCTCGAAGGCAAGTGGTATGAATGTTGCCGGCCTGTCGATAAGGCCGCAGGGCCCACTGACGTGCTGGACGTTGCGGTACTCCAGAAACACGTGCTCGAAGAGATGCTGGGCATCACCGATCCCCGGGGCGACGCCCGGCTCCAGTACCTTGGCGGGGCCCGGCCGGTCTCGGATCTCGAAAAACTCGTGGACGCCGGAACATACCGGCTTGCCTTTGCGATGCAGCCGGTCCGGGTCGGGACGGTGCTCTCGATTGCCGATGCAGGCGGGGTCATGCCGCCCAAGTCCACGTGGTTTGAGCCAAAACTCCTGAGCGGGCTTGTCATCCATTCTTTCGCATAACAAAAGGGGAACGGGAACCTGTACCTTTATTGTTTTTCCCGGCGAGGGTCTATGATATGATTACCCTCGCACTTCCCAAGGGCAGCCTTGAGGCGCAGACCCTCCAGCTCTTCAAGGAGGCAGATCTCGAAGTCAGGCGCACCGACCGCGATTACAATCCCTGTATCGATGATCCCCGTATCGGCAAGATAAAGATCCTCCGCCCCCAGGAGATTCCCACCTACGTAGACAAGGGCTATTTTGATCTGGGTATCTCCGGCCTCGACTGGGTCCGTGAAACCGGCGCTGATGTTGTCGAGGTGGCGGCCCTCACGTACAGCAAGACCGGCGA
>Ga0326728_10012463_pt1 | contig 18875 bp, 18 predicted proteins | sample MB3enrmetagenome_FD_207602 | JGI IMG/M metagenome (GOLD analysis project Ga0326728, IMG submission 207602) | Lab enriched peat soil microbial communities from McLean, Ithaca, NY, United States - MB31MN | ecosystem: Environmental > Terrestrial > Soil > Wetlands > Peat | place: USA: New York... | reverse complement strand
CACGATTTTCGAAAAAACCCCGATTTTAGAGGGCTTTTCCAACTTCAACGATCAATCTACCGATGTCGATCCAGGTATCCAGTTGAGCCTGTTCGACTTGTAATGGGACAGCACTGATTTGCGATTTAACTTGCTCGACCTGGGGCTCCGGGACACTTCCGCCATCTGGTGCGGCGGCGGGATTCAGTCCCACATCGTTTCCGATCGGCCCCCCGGGGAACAAAGTTACCATCGGATAGCTTGTTTGCGGCGTAACGATCTGGCGAACTGTTTCAAACCAACTCATCGTTTTTTCATTTCCGATTGGCAATCGGTGATTGCAATTGCCCAATCACAAATCACAAATCACAAATCGCAAATTCAAAATTCCGCCGGCAATGCGGCCGGCATCCACACCGCCGCGCGCGGCGTCCCCACGATCGCCCCGTCGCTCAATGGGGCAGCGACGGGCTGTTCGGCCGCGAGGTCGGCGAGGGCCTTAGCCCAGAACTCATCCGCGTGCCCGAGGTCCGTGCGTTCGGCATCGAAGCGGGTGTTTCCCGCCAGCGTCACCAGCTTTTTCACGGCGCCGAAGGCGCGTGCGATTTGCGGCGCCTCGGGAAGGAGATCCAGGCGCTGTTCCATGCGCCGCCGCACGCGATACGCCATATCCTCTTTCACCGCCGCCGTAAACATCACCGGCTCGACGCGCGGCCCGAATTCCTGCTGCAACGATTCAGCCAGCGGTGCGCCCATACCCGTCGCGTCGATGCAGGCGCGCCGGATCAGCGGGCGCCCGTCCGGCCCCGGAAGGGAAAGCAATTCCCGGGCGTACGCAAGCTGCTGGGCAAACGGTGTATTCGAGAACGTCCGAACCAAGCGTGCCACGGCGACCCTGCCACGCTCGTCGTAGGGGCGCCCCTCGTGGGCGCCCTGGGCGGCCACAAGGGCCGCCCCTACTTCGTCAACCCAAAGGACCGTCCGGTCATGCCGCCGCCCGATGTCGATGCCCAGGTAAAAGTCCGCAGGTAGGGGCGCACCACCCTGCGACCCCACAAGCGCAAGCTCGCCCCAAGTCCCGGGAGGAACGGGACCATGCGCCCCTACCTGCAAACTCCCCGATACCAATTCGGGGTGGGGCGCCGAGGCCAGGAACTGAGGAGGGCAGTCCGTGGTGGCCTCGGCGCTGGCGCACTGGGCGACGAGTGCGGGCGGGATGAAATTCTCCGCGGTGGAGACGAATTGGCAGCAGTATTCCTGTTGCCACGATGTTTCCTCGTCGCAACCCGCGCGGAGGAGGTGCAAGTCAATGTTGAGCCCCTGGCGGATGGCTTCGTAGATGTCCACACGATGGCCGGACCAGGCTAGTGGCGAGTGACGAGTGACGAGTGACGAGCCGGTTAGCGCAGACCCGCTCTCCAGGTCTGCGGCTCTTCCTGAATCCTGACTCCCGAATCCTGAATCCTGTTCCACCAGTCCCGCCGCCTTCGCCAGCTCATAAAACTTCCCTTGCTGTCCGTTGGGCGTCGAGATCACCTCCAGGCCGTACCCGCGGGTGATGGTCGGGAAGAGTGCGCTATAAATCTTGTCGGCGTCGGCATGGAAAGCGAATTCATCCAGGGTGACGTTGCCCGAGTAGCCGCGCGCGGTGTCCGGGTTAGCGGGAAGGCCGTAGATGACAGAGCCGTTGGCGAACCGTACTTCCAACTGCTTGATCAGTGTGCCTTCGAAAAAGCTCGACTCGCAGGCGCGCGCCAGAATCCCGCAAGACTTAATGTGTTCCTGCACCTTTTCCATCAGCAGCCGCGACTGCCGCTCGCCTTTGGAGAGGAATATCCAGGTTGTCTTTCTCTTCAGGCATTCGAGCAGAGCGCGAATCGAGGCCGCAAAGGAATAACCGATCTGGCGGGCCTTTACCACGATCTTGAGGTGTGAATCGTCTTCAACCCAGCGGCGCTGATAGGGCAGCAATTGCAGAACCGGAGCTAAGCTCTCAATCCGCGAAGCGACCTGGAGTGCGGCAGCGGAGCTGCCGCCTTGGATTCCGGTCACGACGGCGGCAGCTTCGCTGCCGCACTCCAAGGCGCCCGTCAACTGTTGACTGTCAACTGTCGACTGTCGACTTTTCTCCGGCTTGTTACGCTTTCGCGGCATCACCACGTCCCCCAGAGGGAATCTGTTGACAAGTCAGTCCGTAGATTTGCTGAATTCTCTGCAACATCGCCGGCCCCAGCGGTTCGCCGGCCTGCTGTCTCTTGGCATCCTGTTGCAGGATCGCAATCTGTTCCGTGACCTTCTCCTGGGCAAGCACCAGAAGGCGGGTTCTTTCCTTCGAATATTGCAGGGCCTGGCGGGCCTTGTCCCTCTGGGCGACCACCAGCCTGTGCTTGAGGTTCAAATTGGCCTGCTCTATGCGTGCATGCTCTGCATCCTTGAGCGATAGCTGCGGCGTGTCCTGGTGGAGGTTCATGAGACCGGTCAGTATCGCGGCCTTCGCCAGTCGGGCTTCCGCGGACTCAGGGTCGCCCAGGCCTTTGAGCACCGATTCAGAGGTTTCCACCATGTAGTGCACACGATCGGCTTGGAGTTTCCGGTTTCCCTGAAAGTAAGTCTTGACAGCGTTGAGGGTGACGCCGGGGGGGATGAGCCGATTCGCCGCCTCGACGACATCTTCAAAGGTCGAACCCTCGGTCAGCAGCTTGTCCACCAGTTCTCGCAGGGTCCCATCGGATGCGATGGGGTCTTTGACAGGGCCCCCGGACCCGGTCTTTTCCCCACCGGACGCAGAAGCCGCTTCCTGCCCGTGCTTCTCTTCCGTTTCCGGCTGCGTCGAAGGCGTCGAATTGGTTTCGGCCGTCGACTTGGTTTCGGTCGGCGCCGGCGTTGGGTCGGGTTTCATCCGCTCCTCGCTTTTCGCGGTTGTGGTGATTTGGGCGCGTCGCCTCATAGCCGGGGCTCCACGTAGATTCCATCGTCGGCTGGCAGCCGGCCATCGTAATAGTCGATCCCCAGGGCGGTGATCTTCACCAGCGGGATTTCGCGGTGCGAGCGGGGCCCACGCACACGCTCGACAGCGAGCAGCCCTTTTTCGACGAGGTAGGCGATCTGAAAATTCAAGTCTTCCAAGGGTACGGGATACCCGATAATGTCCAGCTCACCTTGCAGAAGCGGCAAAGTAGCTGCTTGCGGGTAGATGAGTCCCAGGTAGTAAAGGATCTTGCCCCGGATCATTTCCTTCTGACGAACAGTAGCAGCCATGTTGATTAGCTCCTTCTTTCCTGTTTCACTTCTGCTGCATCCGGCGCCGGCTCCTCGGACGGGCCACACAACGAATTGAATGCCGGCGAATGAATTTCCCGCCTTAACTCGGGCGACGAACTGCCTCGTGCCGGCGATCCCGCCTTGGAATGAAAGGCGCACAATTCATCGGTGTTGCGACAGCGCAAGCTGTTCATGTCGTGGTGCAGGGCCTTCAGGGCAATCAGAATTTCCTGGTGCTCGAAGCTCTCCTGCGACTCGTGATGCTCGACGGAGTTGGCAAGCCGCGCGAGCGCGTCGGCCTGTCCGTCCTGTGCCCCCAGGAACTTCTCGATGTACTGCCGCACCAGGCCGTAAGCCCCGTCCATCTGCTGCCGCTTCATTTCCATCGACTTCCCGATCCAGTACTGCGCCAGGTGGAAGAACCCCCAGCCGAAGGTGATCAGAACCAGAACGCCGGGGCCCCACCAGAGCGCCACGTGCTGAAAATCCAGAGGGTTCATCGGACCAGCACCCCCGCTATGAATCCGCCGGCGAAGATTTCCACGGCGTGGTAGAAGCGCGTCCGCCAGGTGCCGCGTACCGCCTTAAGCTCCGCGCGCTGCGCCGCTTCGCTGCGGGCCAGAATCTGGTCTTTGTCGGCCAGCGCGGCGTTCAACTTCGAGATCGTCCCTGCCTGTTGTTCCTCGAGGGCCGAGTCGAGCTTCGCCCGCTGGTCGCAGTTTGACACCTGCTGCGCGATCACCTGGCTCTGCTGGCGGCAGGAATCGAGCTCCGCGAAGGCGCTTTCCACCTTCCGCACGCCCTGGTCCGACAGCACCAGCGCGGCAGATGGTGAGGTGGGCAGATGGGCAGATGGGTCTTGTCCTGTCCCCTCGCCCCCTTGGGGGAGAGGGTGGCCCGCGGGGGCGTTTTCATCAGCCGCCGCGGGACGGGTGAGGGGGCTGAGGATCTTCTGCGCTGAGCCCCGGTCCGCGTTCTTGCTGAAAGCTGAAAGCTGAGAGCTGACGGCTTCTTTCCCTATTCCCTGCTCTTGCAGCCGAGCCGCCACCCTCTTCACTACCTCTTCGGTAGTCAGGCTCGCCAGCTCGTTTTCGTGCGCAAGCTGCTGGCTGCGGAGCGAGTCGAGACTTTGACGCAGCCCATCGGCGTCGTGCGCAAGCTGTTGTCGCTGGCTCTCGAGCTCCTTGGCGGCCCGGCTGCTCTGCTGGGCGTCCCGAACCGCGCTTGCCGCCTGCTTCTCGAGCTGTGAAATCTGCGCTGCGGCTTGCTTCTTTGCCTGCTGGGCCTCCGCCGCCTCGCGCTGTCGCGCCCGGTGCTCGCACGACCAGGCAAAAAACAGGATGGCCACACCCGCCAGTGCAGCCGCGGGCAGGCCCGGCGCGATCCGCAAAAGCCCCTGCGCCAGGCGGATGCCCCCCAGTTTGCTGGCGGCGGCGAGAATCGCGCTCAGGGCGGTTGTCGGCGATGGCGGCTGGCTGGTTCCCATTACTTGCTCCCAAACAGGCGTTGCAGTGTCTCGTTGGCCTTCCCCAGCCCGTAGAGGGCCGCGATGAACAGCGTCAGGCCCTCCAGGCTGGGAAGGATGTGAGTGCGAAGAACAAGATAGGTAATCCAGCCGCAGGCAAAGGCCAGCGCGATAAACGCTCCCAAGCGGCTGAAACTCGCTTCACCGGATTCGGAAAAAAGCTGCTGAAGGAATTTCGTCATGTCGAGTTTCTGTTACCTTCCTTCCCTTCGCCCTCCCTTGTCGCTCGGGAAGGGGCGGGGGTAGCGGAGCGGGTCCATGACCTTCGTTCGCCACCCCCTACCCCTCTCCTTGCAGGAGGGGGAAACACCTTGAACCTGCCTTCGGCGTCGATGCGGGTGACGTCGGCTGAGTAAAGGCGTCCGGCAGGGGAGATCGACGGGAGCGAAAGCCACGGCGACGGCGTTGTCAATGAGTAGGCTCCCCTCGTGTTCGCGGCCGGCCCCGGCGTAGCTCGCATTTCTTGCTCCATGATAGTAGCCTACCACGTCGAAATGAGAATATGGGAAACAGTGCAAAAATTGATAAGAATTTTCTTATCTAATTGTATTTAAAGGTAATAAAGTGATGAATAACTTTCACAATGTGAAAAAAGGGCCTTCAACTGTCCCTCTTTGACACATATATGCAGAAATCTGCATGTCTGCCCGCCCCTTAACCGAAGCCGCGGTTTTCCTTTGCGGCCTTGGCGCGCTGGGCGGCTTGGCGCCAATCCGTTTGGGTCTTTCGCGAATTGATTCGCAGGTTTTTCGCCGCCTCGAGCGCGGTGCGTCTAGAATAACTCCTGCGCCAACGGCGATGTCAGGCCGGCTCTAGAGCGGGGAGGTTACGGCCATGAGGGCTGTCGTCCAACGAGTGCTAAAGGCGGAGGTGCGCGTCGATGGCCGCCCCGTGGGGGCGGTCGGCAAAGGGATGCTCGTGCTGCTGGGCGTCGGAAAGAACGACACTCCGGAAGATGCGCAATCGCTGGCCGACAAGATCCTCAACCTGCGCATCTTTGACGATTCTGCGGGGCGTATGAACCTGTCCCTTTTGGAAACGAACGGGGAGCTGCTCTGCGTTTCCCAGTTCACGCTTTACGGCGATTGCCGTAAGGGCCGCCGGCCGAGCTACGACCAGGCAGCCCGGCCGGAAGTGGCGGGCGGGCTCTACGACGCTTTCGTGGCCGCGGCGCGAGCCGGCGGAGTCACCGTCCAAACGGGACAGTTCCAGGCCATGATGGAGGTGGAACTTGTGAACGACGGGCCGGTGACGCTGTTGCTCGACTCGCAGAAGCTCTTCTGAATTGGCGGGCCACAAAGCGTGAAACGATCAAAACAGCTCATCCGTCGGCTGACGGACAAAGGCGCAAAGAAGCGCGTAGGAGAAGTCCTTGCCTTTCTTTGCGAGCTCTGCGTGCTTTGCGGCTTTGCCTGAAACCGGCTTGTCGCTCCCCGGCTTGATTCACATCAGCTTTGCCAGTCGTCCCGAGACTTCCTGGGCGAAGCGATCGATGTAGCCCAGAGTGTATTCCTTCACATCGACCTTGGGGTCCATCACCGGGGTCAAGTCGATGGCAAAGATCAGCGACGTCGACTCATCGACGCCGTGCGAGGCCAGATAAGTGGCATTGGCGCGCCGGCGGCCCATGGTGGCGAGATCGTAGCGCTTTCCGCCGGCCACTTGCGAATCGAACAAGCCCACCAGCGAGGTGGCGAGGTTTTCGTGGCCATCCACGTTGAAGATAACCTTGTCGTCGTCGTTCAGCCAGTCGAGATTGCGCCACACTTCACAGCCGTAGAGGTGCTGGGGCCGCGCATCGGCCGGCAGGTCCCGCAAAGCCTGAATCACCCGCAGCGTAACGGCGACGTGGGTGTCGTGCTTGTCGGCCAGGTTGTGGCTGTAAATCACCTGGGGCTTCGCCGCGGCGATAATGCGCTTGAGGTCGCCGACCACAGGGCTGTCATGGGGATCCTTGACGGCGCCGCTGGAGTAGTCCAGGAAAACATGGGCGCTATACTCGCCCACATACGCCGCCTTCTTCTGCTCCTTCCGCCGCACGACCTGCATTTCTTCGTCGCTATAGCGCGCGTAGAGCCCGTCGCGCGGGCTCCCGGCCCCGTTCGTGACGGTCACCCCGGCAAATCCTTTGTCCGGCTTGCCGAAGCATTCCAGGATGCCATGATAGGCCATGATTTCCAGGTCGTCCTGATGGGCCGCCACGCCCAGATGCGTGGTCCGCGCGAGTGCCGTGTCCACCGGGGAACCGTCCGCGACGTAGATTTCCGCTCCAGAATTATGTAACTCCATCCATTTCCTCCTTAAGTGCAGGGACTAGGGAACAGGGAATAGGGAACGGGGAGCAGGCAAAAGGGAACAGACCCGCCTCTGTTCGCTCGCTGATCCTTATACACGGCTCCTTGCCCCTTATTTCCTCTTGTATATCCTAACGTAAATATATCTTGTGAAATATTATACTATAATGTAATTCCTTGCTACGAACATCTGCTGCCCATCTGCCGATCTGCCCACCTGCCCATCTGCCTACTGCCGATCTGCCCACCTGCCCACTGCCTACCGCCTCCCCGCCGGCAAGCTGGCCGCCGCCACGGCCTGGCCGACCCTCCGCGCGGCTTCATCCGGCAGCCGCACTCTGAGGGTCTGCGCCAGTTCGGGGAATTCCGTCCGCAGCACGTCCTGCGCCCGGTTCAGGATGATGTTTCCGCCTTCGCCCGAGGTCACGCGGCCCAGGATGAGGACGTTACGCAGCACGTAGAAATCCGCATAGTGCGCGATGCCGTACCCGACGTAGCAGCCGATGGTCTCGAAGATCTGCTTGGCGCGTTCCTCCCCGGAGCCCGCCATTTCCTGGACCACCTTGAGTTGCTGCGCGGGGCCAAGCCGCGGGTCCAACTTGATGCCGGCCTCGGGCGCCAGCCGAAAGACCGCTTGCTGGGAAAAGTACTGCGCGCCGCAGCCCGGATCGCCTGACCACTCGTCGATGGGAGCCTCGGGGTCATAGTCCACGGGACAGAACGCCAGTTCGTTCAACCAGGTCGTCAACTCGCCCTTCTCGCTGACGTACCCTCCCGCTTCGCTCGAACCCAGAGCGATCCCCAGCACCGCGTTATCCTGAAGCGACATGGAGCCTGCCAGCGCCGTCACCTCGCCGTCGTTGACCACTTCGAACGGGATATCGCCCCAGGCGCGCTTCATGTCCACAAAGAGGTTTCCTACGCGAGTCTCGAAGAGGTCTTTGGGCACGCCGCGAAACAGCGACGCGACGCGAGGCCGGTTGTTGATGTAGATTCCGGCAGAGCTGCCCCCGATGGCGTCCACGCGGGGCAGGTGCTGTGCGGCCGACTTCAAACCCGCCATGATCTCGTTGTAGTGGTAGCTGGGGTCGACAGCGTTGCGGGGATCCCAAACCACTTCCTCGGTAAAGACCGGTTCGCCGTCGATGACGGCCGCGGCTTTACGGTCGGTGGCGCCCAGGTCGAATCCGATGCGGCAGCCCTCCAGATGCCGTCCCAGGGCCATGGCGCCCTCCGAGGGCTCGGGGGTTTTTTCAGCGCGGGTCACCTCCACCGTGAACCGGTGCTGATACACTCCTCCAAAAAATTCCGCGTCGAAGGCGCGCAGGCCTTGCGGCGAATAGGCCTCGCGGATGTGCTCGCCCACGCTGCGGGGCCCGCCTACGACGATTCGCCATCCGCCATGTTTCCAGAGAAGGAACTTCACCAGCCGCTCGGCAAAGCGCAGGTTGAAAGGCGACGACTCGTGACTTTCATCGAAACAGAACGTCTTGTAAACCGAAACGAATCCTGCGTGGCGTTCCAGCGCGATGTTCAGCGGAACTGCCGCGCCGCTGTCCCGGACCGCCTTCAGGTAGGCATGATTAGCGAGTACAGCTGGAGCAAACCGCGCGTGCAGCGGCGGCATGACTCGAGGTTTTACAAGGTACGCGAACTCCGTCATTTTCCCCCCAGGGCTGTCGCAACGGTCAACCTTCTGATCTCCGCCGTTCGACGTCACGAAAGAGTATAGGTGTCCTGCCGCCCTCGGTCAAGGAACGTGTCGGGTGGCGGGCGCCCGGCGCCGTATGGTCAACCGGTTAGAATCCCAGGATCATACTAGAAATAATAATACTATATTTTATATGAACAGAAGCTGCATTACTAAAAGATGTGCACCCTCAGCGTCAGGTACTTTTTGGGAGTCTTCTGGAACTCCGTGAAGAAGTCTTTCATCGATTTCGAGGTGTCGCTCAGATTGTTGTAGAGCGTGGGATCAGTCGAAAACTTCCCCAGCGTGCCTTGGCCATCCGCCATTCGGGTGGAGATCTTATCGACCCGGTCGAAGACGTCGTTGGCACGGTCGTAGAGTTGAGAGTCGGTGGCGAGTTTGCCCAGCGTGCCACGGCCTTGATTGATGCCGTCAAAGAGCGAGTTGGCCTGGGCCACGAGATGATTGACGTTGTTGTAGACGGTAGGGTCGGAGATGAATTTGGCAATGCTTCCCTGGCCGTGTTGCATATCGTCGAGCAGTTTATTCATGCGGTCAAAGGTGGTGGTGGCGTTATTGTAGAAGGTCTCATCGGCCATGAGTTTGCCCAGCGAGCCCTTGCCCTCGTCGAGATTGGTTACCATCAGGTCGAGTTTAGCGGCCGTCGTATTCAGGTGGTTGTAGAGGGTTTGATCGTAGATGAGCTTTCCGATCGACCCCTTCCCCGATTGCATCTGCCCGGTGATGTTGTTGAGTTGAGCGCTCAGGACGCGCAAGTTGACGATGACGTCGTCGGCGTTTTGGACGACCTGTTTGATATCCGCTCCTTCTGCGCTCTTCAGCACGCCGCCCTCGGGAAGCACTTCCTGGCTGCGGCTTCCGCGCGTAATGTTCACGTAGCTTTCACCCAGCAGTCCGACCGTTTCGATGCTTGCCACCGAGTCGGCCCGGATCTCCTCATGGTAGGTGCGCGAGACGGCCAGCACGATCTCGACGGCGCGGCTGCGCTCGGTGTACGGCGAGATCTGCACGCTCTTCACGTTGCCGATCGCCACTCCCGCCAGCCGCACCTCCGCGCCATCGCGTAGCCCTGAGGCCTCCGAGAGATAGGTCTTCAGCGTGTATCGCTTGGTGAAGAACCCCACCTGGCCGCTGATGAAGAATATCCCCACGGCCAGAATGGCCAGGCCAACGATGACCATGACGCCCACACGAAGCTGAGCCCAAGCTACTCGTTCCTGTTGAGGCATGATTTGTCTCCTTCTCGAGTCAACGAAGCACTACCGAGCCACTGTTCTCACTCACCTCCCATTGTAGTCCAATCAGGGCGCGGAATCGCACCTCTGTGTGGCGCGGGCATCTTGCCCGCGCGCGGGAGCGGGACGCTCCCGGGACAGCGGGCGGGACGCCCGCGCCACCGGCAGCTCGGGGCGACTGAGGGCATGAATCCGCCACCTCAAGCCAGAAACTTGAGCAGGTAATCGTCGTGGGTGGCCGCCAGTTCTTCAGGAGTCCCCTGGAAATATGATTGACCCTCGCGCAACAACAGAAAGCGAGTGAGGGGCGCGGAACCTGGCGGATTCAAGCTTCGCCAGGGCACCAGCGCCGCTTTCTGCTCCAGGTAGAAGTAGTTTGCCAGCACGAACGCGTCTTGGAGGTGGTGGGTGACCACCAGCGACGTGACGTGTTGCACGTCCCGTAATTTGGCGATCTGAATGGTTATGGTGTGGCTGGTGACCGGATCAAGGCCGGCGGTGGGGGAATCATAGAGCATGATCTCGGGCTGGCTGATAATGGCGCGGGCGATGGCGACGCGGCGGCGCATCCCGCCGGAGAGTTCGGAGGGCATTTTGTCGATGGCCTCCTCCATCTCCACGAACCGCAGCACCTCCCGAATTCTCCGCTCGACTTCGGCTTCCGGCCCCAGCCCCTCTTCCCGCAGACGATAGGCGACATTCTCATAGACGGAGAGTGAATCGAACAGTGCGCCTTCCTGGAAGACAATGCCCATTCGTCGGCGAATCTGATCGAGTTCGTCCTCGCGCATCGGGGCAAGGTCGCGTCCGTGGATCAGCACCTGGCCGGAGCCCGCTTTAATGAGGCCCAAGATCAACTTGAGCAGCACGGATTTTCCCGCCCCCGTCACGCCGAGGAGAAACAGCGTCTCGCCCTGGTCCACACGGAAGGAAATTCGGGAAAGGACCTGCTTCTCTTCAAAGGTCAGCGAAACGTCGCGCAACTCGATGACCGGCGGTTTGTCCATGGGTTCAGAAGAGGATCGCCCTTAGAAGAAGTGGATGGCGATCAGGAACTTGGTGATAAAGAAGTCGAGCACAAGAATCAAGACAGAGGCGGCCACCATGGCCTGCGTGGTAGACCGGCCGACGCCCTCCGTGCCCCCTTTTGTGTTTAAGCCGTAGTAGCAACCCACCAGGGCGATGACCAACGCAAAGGCGAAGGGCTTCAGCAGGCCTTGGGTGACGTCCTGGAATGACAGCGTTTGATAGACCGAAGTCCAATATTCTTCGGTGGTTAGCCGCACGGTGTAATAGCTGATGAAGAACCCTCCCAAGATTCCGCAGAAGTCGGAGAGAATGGTCAGGACAGGCAGGGTCGAGAGGGTGGCAATCAGGCGCGGCAGGACCAGTTTTCGAATCGGGTCGGTGCCGAAAGCGCGCATGGCGTCGATCTGTTCGCTGACTAACATCGATCCGATCTCGGAAGCAATTCCGGAGCTGATGCGCCCGGCGACCATGAGTGCGGTCAGGACCGGACCGAGTTCGCGGACTACAGAGAGCGCCACCACTTGTCCCATCAGGCTCACCTCGCCGAAAGTGCTCAGGGTTCGGTAAGTCTGCAGCGCCAGCACGCCGCCCGTAAAGAACCCGGTCAGCACCACAATGGGCAAGGACCCTACGCCGATGACGTCCATCTGGAATAAGGTGTCAACGATGTAGCGGGGGGGCGTGATGACGCGGCGGAAAGAGCCTACCAGCAGCAGGGTGAAATCCTGGACGGCCAGCACCCTGCGCTTCACAAAACCCACCGTCGCGGTACTGAGCGTCATAGCGAGTAACCGTCTGAACCATCAACTCTTCGTCGGACTAAAGTCACTGTAGCCAGCCGAGGTGAGGAAGTCAAGCGGCAGGGCGGGTGCGCCTCTGTTTTGGGTATGGCGACCTTCAGGTGGGTGGGTTAGGACTGGGGGAAAGCGGTTAGAAAAAAAGTGAGGGGGAAGTCCCCTCCCCCCTCCAAGCGTCGGGTCTTGGGTCTGTTATCCGGACTCTTATCTTCAAGTTTTTTAAGTCCGGTATACGTCCGCTCCGGTACTAAGCACGTTGCATTCCAATGCTCGGGGCAACTCAGAGTTCCCCGCGTAGCTTATAACTACCTTACTTTCAATATGTTAAGACATTGCCCGGGGAGCCCTCTTCAAAACTCCAGCGCTTACCCATACAATTTTTTATATTCTGCATTTGAAATTCATATTTCGGAGATTCCGCACCCGCCACAACCCATGCTAAACTTTACTGCCATGATTGACATTCACAGCCACCCGTTGTGGGAGGTCGATGACGGTGCAGAGACGTTAGAGGCTGCGGTTGAGATGTGCAAAATCGCGGCGGAGGACGGCATTACGCACATGGTCGCCACCCCGCACTGTAACTACACTTACGTTTTCAGTCCCGAAGTCAATCGTCAGAAGCTTGCGGAGCTGCAAACCGCGATCGGCGAATCGCCCAAACTCCTCTTGGGTTGCGACTTTCATCTATCCTACGAGAATATCCAGAAGCTTGCTGAGACTCCCAAGGATTTCACGATCAACCAGACTTCTTACCTGCTGGTTGAATTCCCGGACCAGTTCGTTCCGGAGCAGTTCGATCGCATCTTCTACGACATCCAGGTGGCTGGGCTGGTACCGATCATCACCCATCCTGAGCGCAACCCGGTTTTCGCGCGCAAGGCCGATCTGCTCTACCACTGGGTTTCCAACGGATGCCTCTCCCAGGTAACGGCCCAATCCTATACGGGGGGATTCGGGGAGCACCCCCAGAAACTGGCCGAAAAGTGGCTGGACTCGAACCTCGTCCATTTCTTCGCCACCGACGCCCATAGCGCCAGATTCCGCCGGCCGGTGCTCTCGGAATGCTATCGCAAAGCGGCGGAGTCGAAGGGAGAGGAAACGGCGGAGCGGCTGTTGAAGAAGAACCCCGAGGCGGTCATCAACGACACGCGCCTGCCCTATCAGCCGCCGCCTCTGCGGCCCGAGAGACCGGAACGAAAGCGCAAATGGTTTTCTTTCTTGGCTGGCCGATAGGGGCCGATAGGGACGGACAACTTCCGTGTTCGCGCGCAGAATCCAAGTTCAACTGGCGGGCTCGCAGGCGTCTGGACCCTGCCCACTAGCCTGGCTGGATAGCTTCTTCATGCGGAGCTTTACGGGACGCTCGGCGTTTGATGAGACTCTTCCGGTAGCCGACGGCCTGGTGGAAGCCGGCTTCGGAGTCGACCTGGAGGCGCTTGAGGCGGACCTGGAAGATTGGCTGACGCGGAAGTTCGGGGCAGGGAAGCAGATCAACGTGACTCTCACCGAAGTCGGTAATTAATTCTGAATGGTGAATTGTGAATAGGGAATTGTGAACGATGGCCGGGGGTCCGGAATTCACTATTCACTATTCACAATTGAGCTCGAAAGCTGACCCCTGACCGCCGACCCCTAGCCCCTGATCCCTAGCCCCTAGTCCCCAGCCCCAACCTTGATGGCGATGAGGACCTTGTCGTCGAGGTGAGTTCCCTCGCGGGAATAGGCGCTGACGTCGGCAGCCACGGCGCGGACGACCTCCGCCGCGCTTTGGGAGATGCTGCCCCGAACACACTCAACTAGCCTCTTGCTTCCGTATTCCTCCTGCTCCCGATCCATGGACTCCGTGATGCCGTCGGTGCAAAGAATCAGCACATCCCCCGCCCGAAATTCGACGCGGCCTCTCTCGTACCGGCGATTATCGAGCAGGCCCACGACCATGCCGCCCTCCGTCAACTCCACAGGCTCCCCTTCCGTTCTAACGACGACCGGTATAACGTGGCCGCAGTTGACGTAGCTGATGGATTTGCCCGGGAGGTCAATGACGCCCAGGAACATGGTGAGGTACTTTCCTCCGCGGGTTCCCGCCAGGATCATGTGGTTCAAGGATTCGGCCAGACGCTCGAGGGAGTGAAGGCTCGGCGCCAGGGCGCGCAGGGTCGCCTGGAGGTTCGACATCACCATGGCCGAGCTGAGTCCTTTGCCCTCCACATCCGCGATGACCACCATCAGCGTGTTGGGGTCAAGCTGCAGGAAATCATAGTAGTCCCCGCCCACTTCGTAGCAAGGCTCATTCATCACGGCGATTTCAAATCCCGGAAGCTGAGGCGGCGTCTCGGGAAGCAGGCTGCGCTGGATGTCGCGAGCCAGCGCCATTTCGCGTTCCAGCCGCTCCTTCTCCAGCATGGCGCGATGCAGTTGAGCGTTCTCGAGCGCCAGCGCCATGTGATCGGAGATGGCCAGAAGGAAGTCGACGTCCCCGGCGGTGAAGGGTCCGCTTTGCTTGTTCAGAAGTTGCAGGGCGGCGATGATCTTGCCGCTTTTGTTGCGGATCGGCAGGCAGAGGAGACTGCGAGTGCGGTAGCCGGTGCGCGCGTCCACGTCGCGATCGAAGCGCGGATCGGAGTACGCGTCCGGGATGTTGAGGATCTCGCCGCTCTTGGCCACGTGGCCCGCGATGCCGCGTCCGAGCGGCAAACGGATTTCGCGTTTTTCAATCCCGTGCGCGATCAGCGACCAGATCTCGTCGGCCTTTTCATCCACCAGAAAGAGCGTGCCGCGCTCGGCGCCGGCCTGGGATTTCGCCACCGCCAGGATTCGGCCCAGTAATTCGCCAAGGTCCAGGGTTGAGGCGAGAGCCTTCGTGGCCTCCATCAGGAAGCGCAGTTTGCTTTCCAAGTCCTCGATGCGGCGCTTCAGGCCGGCGGGGCTTTCCTCAGTTCTCATGGTTTGCTCGGCACCGGCCGTGGAGCCCGTATCGGTCACGCTGTTCCCTCTGAAGTTGAGTTCGATTGACGGAACGAGTATATCCAGGCTTGGCGCAGGATGCAATTCCAACTGCGGGGATCCTTCGCTTCGCTCAGGATGACACACCCGGGGCGATGATGTGTCACCCTGAGCGCAGCGAAGGGTCTCTGTAGTTGCTTCAAGTCCTTGAGCGAAGGCCGGCGTCAGGTTCTTCTTCGTGCCTCACGGCATTCCCGCGAAAGCGGGAATCCCTGGTACGGACGATGCGTGTCAGGTGCCTTTTCGCCCGGGTATCGTTTCACTTGCCCTAGAAAGAAGCGAGCCATCCGGGACGGTGGGCTAGGTGAGCACGGCAGCAGCTCAATTCGGGAAAACACGAGACGGCCTGGAAAAGGCGTACCTGACACCCTTATCCTCTCTTGCCCTCCCTGACCTTACCCTCCTGACACCCTTGCCCTCTTACCCCTGACCCCTCACCTAAACTTGCCCGCGACCGTGTCAGGTGCCAAGATTGGCCGCCTCGCACACCACCCCGTAAGCTTCGTCCCCATCAGACGGGCTACTCACGCTCAAGAGTTCTTGCTGCGACTTTTCTTTGTGAGCCGCCGCTCGCATCTGGCAATCCTGCCGTCCCAATCACTTCCTTTCCAGCCTTGCGTCTTAGCGGTCTGGCAGAGGCGGATCGCCTCACTGAAGTCTCCTTGCTTCTCCCGGATAATTGATAGCTGCTCAAAGCCGCGGTGGGTGGGAAGGTAATGCCGGGTATCGTACCAGACCGCTATCACCTGCGGCGCGATATCTATATGTTTTTGGCACGCGGCGACGGCTGCATCGAAAAACCTCTCGTCTTTATCGCGGTCACGGTAGTTAATCACGATGGATTGCTGGTAGACGTCGTGCTTCTCTAGCGGGTCCGTCGCTATCTGCTCCGCGTGTTCAATGACCCGATGGGCGAGATGCCGGCACTCCGGCTTGTTTAGCCATTCGGAAAGGTTCGCAAGGAACGTTCCCGGTCCTCCATATATTTGCAAGCCGCGAGCTCCCGTAAGCAGCGAATGCTGATCAGCGTCAGGCTTCCCAATTGTAATGGTGGCGACGAGAGGCTGATAGGCTAACTCGATGTATTGACGTTCTTCCTCGCTGAAAGCCGAGAACCACCAATCGGTCAGTTTGTGGGCCCCGATATACCCGTAGGTCTTCCGGCACTTATCGTGGACCGTCCGACCGAAACCGCCCTGAACCGGGGTTAGCGGTTTTCCGCACTCTCTGCACAACGATGGGGACACGCCTCGCTGATCTCGGTTGCCAGCCGCTGCCAGCAGCGATTCCTGCTCCCGGTAAACGCCAACGATCCCACACCAGCAGACGCGATTTGTGCAACCCGGAACCGGCAGTGTATATTTGTGGCGGTCCTCCCATCTGAATTGAAATCCGTCCATGCTCCTGCACGCCTGGCATGCGGCCTCCGGCGATGGGCAAGAGTACTCGAAGTGGCTGATGTCACCATCGTAGGCCAATTCATCTTGGGGGTCGAAGCTGAAGGGAGCGGGAAAGCTTGCGTCGCAGGCTTCGCACGCGAGCCGGGCATCGGTGGCGACCGTCCCACAATTTTTGCAGATTACGTTCTTAGGTTTGTCGCGTTCCTCCGGCAATTCGAAGGCGGCGGGCATGTCAGGCAAGGTCGCATTGCATGAGACGCAGGCGGGACGAACCGGGAAGCCTTCCTTCCCACAACGAGTGCACTTCATGTTCCCTCCTTCCGGGTATATTGAGGATAGCTAAGCTGGGCGCACGGACCACCAAGCCGTGCCCTAATGCCCGCCGGCTGGCGCAGACTGCGGCGGTTGGCAGTCTGCGATTCCGTGGGAACTTACTCCCCTCGCCCGGCGGCCAATCCACCTCCTGCGCCAACTGCTTGACGTATCGGTGATTCCCAATCGTGGCGAAAAAAGGGGGACAGGAACGTGTGAAAAAATTGGCTTTACCGATTTCAGCAACACGCATTCTCAATAAGTTACACGGTTGATAAGAGGTCCCAATTCAATTTTTTGACATGTTCCAGGTACCGTTTTTCCCTGTTTTCAGTGATCTAACTTTCAAGAGTGTAACCGGATCATTACTCTAGCGGCTGATCTCTAGTCGTTCTTGGCCTTGATGTAGCCTCGATGGATATTGGAATATTCTGGTAATCTTAACCTCATTTTCGCGGCTAAAAATAAAGAAGTGCGATGCATTTTCTTCAAAGACAACTGCCCCGCGCTGAAATTGAAATACGCCACGAACCAGAACAGTTCTTGCGTCCTTGTAGATGAGCTGGAATCGGGGAACCAAGTTTTCATCCACGATCTCCAGAGCTGAGTCATCAAAATTTCGATCCCACTTGCGTGGCGTGCCACCTAGCTCGTTGTGGGTCAATTCCAATGGAGGCTCATCGGGCGCGTAGTAAAGCAACGCATCAACGTACAACTTGCCCCCTTCGACGTAAGCCGTAATGGAACGAGAATCCCCAAATGGGGCTATCCTTGCAGGGTTTCCCTTTGTGCTCAGCTTGCTAATCCTGTGGACATGCCCGCCAAGAACCACCACGAAATCGCCGAGTGCTTCTTTGAAGGTTGGTTCCTTTTCCGGTGGGCCTATTGGATTCGTGGTTGCTTCTTGTGGAGCCGATTCTTGCACCTGGTCACGGTTAACCTTATGTGGGGATTTTGTGACTTTGGGAATGGTTAAGGGAGCAGCGTTTATGTTCGGAGCACTCTTTGCAATGGGGGCGAGCGGAGCAGGTCGCTTAAATGAAGAGACCGGCTTCGGTGCCCACACGTCAAGACCTGTCACTACGAAAAGGCAGAGAATCACAGTTGCGGACCTGTATAACTTTCTGCTAGTAATTAACCACCCGAATAAAACCAATGTCAGAAATAGAAAGCTAAGATCAATGCGCGAGGCAATTAAGTTGACAACACCTCTCAATTGCAGGAAATTCTGCAGGAGCCATCCAGCGAAGCCAAGCAGTGATAAGCCCACCGCACCCTTGACGTAAGGCACGAATCTTGAAGGAATTCCATATTGGTCGGACGATACCGGAGCTTGTATTGGGGAAGGCTCGGAGCGAACGATTTGCTCACTTTCCTCTTGCTGGTCTCCACACATGCAGTCACCCGTAGCACTGCGGACACCGCTGTGGTACCGGAGGGGCGTTAGGTGCCCACAGTTCTCTGACGCCCGGTTGCAGGCCCGGCCTTTCCATTTTCAGAGCCTACGGTATCATAAAACGTGCGCTCCGTCCTCTGTTTGGTTAGTCAACGATATTCTCGCCTTTCGAATTCGCCGACCGGAGAAACGGTGCCAGGAACGTGTGAAAAAATTAGGGGAACGGTGTCAGGTACCCTTTTGGGGTCGCCAGGGGTTGCGGATGGTATTTTCCAATCTAAACTGCGCAACCGCCTTCGACACCCAGGGCTCCGAACCGTACGGCCTGCTTCGCTTAATGGCATGCCGGATATTTTCAATTTCCTCTTTCGGTTGTGGGTGGTTCAGCCAGGGCAGGTAATCCTTCGGCGCAGCCACCGGCCACCGGCTGAGAAGTTGCTTTTGCTTTTCATTTCCGTAAAGGCGTGCGTACACGCTCGACCAGGGCCAGTCTTCGGCCTTCTTGACCAGCCCCGCGCGCTTGGCGTTCCTTTCCACGTAGCGAACCAGCGTCAGGAAATGTTGGCCGGTTTCGACGGGCAGGGACTTGTAACGGCCTTGATAAATGTGGCCGTATCCTGCTGTCCGGGTTTGGGCGTGATACCGCTGCGTGTGGGTCAGGGTGATCTTTTGCATGAATTTCGACAGATCGCCGTCGGCGCGGGGGTAAAGTACCAGATGCCAGTGATTCGGCATCAGGCAGTAAGCCAGAATGCGCATGGACACGAAGTTTAAGCTCTCCTCCAGCAGGGCGAGAAAATCTTGATAATGCGCCTCGGTTTTGAACAGCCGGGAACGAAAATTGGCCCGATTCCATCCGTGGTAAACCATTCCGCCCACATCCACTCGCCGCACGCGACCCATGACCGAATCCTACCCCATCCTTCCTGA
>Ga0326728_10012462_pt1 | contig 18876 bp, 14 predicted proteins | sample MB3enrmetagenome_FD_207602 | JGI IMG/M metagenome (GOLD analysis project Ga0326728, IMG submission 207602) | Lab enriched peat soil microbial communities from McLean, Ithaca, NY, United States - MB31MN | ecosystem: Environmental > Terrestrial > Soil > Wetlands > Peat | place: USA: New York... | reverse complement strand
TTGCGGGCAGCGCCGTTGGCTTCTGGCTTGTGCTGCAGAAGATTTTGCACCACACCGACATCATGTACCAGCACGGCCCGATGATGATGTTCTCCGCCGTGCTGTTGCTGGCGGGCCTGAACATGCTCGCCGTCGGCCTGCTGGGAGAAATGCAGGTGCGCCATTACCACGAGCCCGCGCAGCGCGCGCCGTACTCCGTCGACCGCGTTCTGCGGGCGCAGAGCGAAGAGAGCACCATTTCGGAATAAGGCAAAAGTCAAAAGTCAAAATGAAGAAGTAAACACCATCCGTCCACGCATCTGGTTTTCACTTCTGCAATCTGACTTCTAACTTCTGCCTTCGCCTACATCACACGTCGTGGTGATCCCTGCAATTGACCGATTCCCGTCACTGGCGTGACAATCGAGTACGGGCCAAGTTAGCCTCCGAGGCGCTATATAATGCCATCTGCGATCATGTCTACCACTCAACTCGAATTGCGTCTTGCCAGCCGGATGTCTCGGCTCGGCACCGAAACCGCCTTTGAAGTCCTGAACCGCGCCCGCGCGCTCGAAAAACAGGGCAAGCAGATCATTCACCTCGAAATTGGCGAACCCGATTTCGACACGCCTGCCAATGTCATCGAGGCCGCGGTCGACGCGCTGCACCAGGGATGGACCCACTACGGCCCCTCCGCCGGCCTGCCCGACCTGCGCCAGACTATTGCCGAGTATGTCAGCCGCACCCGCAATGTCCCGGTTGCGAGCGAGGAAGTCGTCGTCGTCCCCGGCGGCAAACCAATTATTTTCTTTACGATGCTGGCATTAATTGATGAGGGAGACGAAGTTATTTATCCCAATCCCGGCTTCCCCATCTACGAGTCCATGATCGACTATGTCGGCGGACGCGCGATTGCGATTCCGCTGCGCGAAGAGCGCGACTTCTCCGTCGACGTCAAAGAACTGGCGTCGCTGATTACCGACCGCACCAAGTTGATCATCCTGAACTCGCCGCACAACCCGACCGGCGGCGTGCTTACGAAGAAAGACATTCTCGAAATCGCCGAGGCCATCGGCGACCGCAACATCATGATTCTCTCGGACGAAATCTACAGCCGCCTCATCTACGAAGGCGAGGATTTCTCCATCATGAGCGTCCCCGGCTTCAAGGAGCGGACCATTCTGCTCGACGGCTTCTCCAAAACCTACGCCATGACCGGATGGCGCATGGGTTACGGCGTCATGCGGCCCGATCTGGCCACGCAAATCGCGCGGCTGAACACGAACTCGATTTCCTGCACTGCCAGCTTTACACAGATTGCCGGAATCGAAGCGCTGCGCGGCGACCAATCGTCGGTCGATAAGATGAGCGATGAGTTCAAACGCCGCCGCGACGTCTTTGTGGCCGGCCTGAACAAGATCAAAGGGTTCTCCTGCCGCATGCCCAAAGGCGCGTTCTACACCTTCCCCAACATTACGAAGACGGGCTGGCCTTCGAAGAAACTGGCGGACGCGCTGCTTGATCAAGCCGGCGTCGCCTGCCTTTCCGGCACCGCCTTCGGCAGATACGGAGAAGGCTATCTCCGCTTCAGCGTAGCCAACTCGCTGGAGAACCTGAACAAGGCGCTGGAGAAAATTGAAGCGTGGGTAGGGAAGAACCTGCGCTAAGCGGAAGTGGAGCGACGGGCGTCCTCGCGCGGCTGGACGGGTGAGGACGCCCGTCCCTCCGCCACATGACTCGCCACGCGGAGTCAAATTCCAAAGGCTCCGTGCCCTCAGTGATCTCTGCGGTTCAATGTTCTTGCTTTCACCTCCCGTTGACAATTCGCCGACCAAAATTGGTGTAGACTTCTTCCCGCTATGGCAAACATCGACAAGCACCCCGCCGGCTCGTTCTGCTGGATTGAACTCCACACTACCGACCAGAACGCTGCCAAAAATTTCTACGGCTCGCTGTTCGGCTGGGAAGCCCATGACAATCCGATGGGCCCGAACGATTTCTACACTGAATTCAAACTCCAGGGCCGCGAAGCCGCTGCCGGATGCACTCTGCGCCCCGAGGAGCGATCGCAGGGCGTTCCTCCGCATTGGTTGATTTACATCGCAGTCGAGAGCGCCGATGCAGCCGTCACCAAGGCACAGCAACTCGGCGGCAAGATTCTTGCCCCGGCTTTCGACGTCATGGATGCCGGCCGCATGGCGATCATCCAGGATCCCACCGGCGCGACTTTCTGCGTCTGGCAGGCAAATAAGAGCATCGGAATCAGAATCGCCCAGGCCCACGGCACGCTTTGCTGGGCCGATCTGAGTACGCCCGACGCCAAACGCGCCTCTGACTTTTACTCCGGCCTTTTCGGATGGCAGATCTGCGCCGATCCAAAGGATCCTTCCGGCTACCTGCATATCAAGAACGGAGAGCATTTCATCGGAGGCATTCCGCCTGCGGCCCATCGTCACCCCGGAGTACCGCCGCACTGGCTAGCGTACTTCCAAGTTGACGACGTGGATGCCACCGCATCGAAGGCCAAACAGATGGGCGCCAATCTTTATCTCGCGCCCATGACAATGGAAGGAGTGGGCCGCCTGTCGGTGATTGCCGATCCGCAAGGCGCAGTGTTCGCGATTTTCAAGTCCGCACGGTAATGTGGTGTCGCGAAACTGTATCGCATAAATACACAATCTGTATTTTTTTCGTGGTGAGCGTCACGCCCCCCTGTGACCCCGCTCACTGAAGCCTGCGACCGGGCCAGCTACGCTCGTCCTGCAAGTTAAATGCGCAAGCCTATGCGCCGTTTCCCGCCTTGCCTAATGCGCGGCGTAAGCGAAGGAGCAACCCCATGTCTATTCAGAATTCGACCACCGGCGAAGTTCTGCATTCCTACACCATTGACGAACTGAAACAGCAAGCCAACCTGATGCGGGGCTACGACCTCACCGCCTTGTGCGCAGCCACCTCCGGACACGCCGGCGGCACGCTCTCCATCATGGATATTACCGCCGCGCTCTATCTTCGCGTGGCCGACCACGATCCCAAGAATCCCAACTGGACCGACCGCGACCGCATCGTCTGGTCGACGGGCCATAAGGCGCCCAGCCTTTATCTCGGCCTCGCCTTCGCCGGATTTTGCCCGAAAGAAGATGTCGTTCTCCTGCGCAAGCTCTATTCGCCGTATCAGGGGCATCCGCATTGGCTCAAGCTGCCCGGCGTCGAAGTCTCCACCGGATCGCTTGGTCAGGGCCTGAGTATCGCTGTCGGCATGGCGCTCGTCGCCAAGTTGGACAAGAAGGATCACCACGTCTTCTGCATCATGGGCGACGGCGAGCAGCAGGAAGGCCAGATCTGGGAAGCCGCGATGGAAGCCGGCCACTTCAAGCTTGACAACCTGATCGGCATCATCGACCGCAACCGGCTGCAGATCGACGGCTGGGTGAAAGACGTGATGAACGTCGAGCCCCTCGAAGATAAATATCGCAGCTTCGGATGGGATGTCGTGACCATCGACGGCCACGACATGAAGCAGGTCGTCGAAGCGCTGGAGAATGCCAAAACGAAGGAAGGATGCGGCAAGCCCACCGTCATCATCGCCAACACCATCAAGGGCAAAGGCGTCAGCTTCATGGAAGACGTTGCCGGGTGGCACGGCAGAGCACCCACCCGCGAAGAGTTAGACAAAGCGCTGAAGGAACTCGGCATCGATGAAGAACGCCAGATTCCCGTCGAGCAACTCTTGGCCCACGCCCGGCAATATCAAGCCGAGGTCGAGCGCAAACTCGACGCCAAGATGCCCAAGTTTCACCACAACTACTGGTGGAACGCGGCTGACAACATGAAAGCGCAGATGAAGCCCACGCGCCTCGGTTTCGGCCAGTCGCTGGCCGCCAATGGCGACGACCCGCGCGTCGTCTGCCTCGGACTCGACATCTCCGGCTCCATTACCATCAGCGAGTTCTACGCCGGCAAGCCCGAGCGCAAGCCGCGCTGGATCAGCATGGGCATCGCCGAGCAGTCCGCTACTTCGGCTGCCGCCGGTCTTGCGAAAGAAGGGAAGCTTCCCGTTTTCGGCACGTATGCGACCTTTGCCGCTGCCCGCAATCTCGACCAGATCCGCACCTCGATCTGCTACGGCAACTTCAACGTGCTGATCGCCGGCGCCCACGGCGGAGTCAGCGTCGGCCCCGACGGCGCCACTCACCAGGCGCTCGAAGATCTGTTCGCCATGTGCGGATTGCCCAACATGAACGTGGTCGTTCCCTGCGACATGGTCGAGACCCGCAAGGCCACCGACTACCTGCTGCTCAAGCATGTCGGACCGAAGTACATCCGCTTCGCGCGCGAAGCGACGCCGATCGTCAGCGACGAGAAAACACCATTCGTTTTCGGCAAGGCCAACGTGATTCGCCTGCGGCACGAGGCGGCGAATTTCATCGAAGCGTTCGAGACTAAACTCGAATCCGACTACCGCGACGAGTGCGAGGACCTCACCATCATCGCCTGCGGCCCCATGGTGCCTGAAGCCATGCGCGCCGCCTGGATATTGAAATCCGATTTCGGCTACGAAACCCGCATCCTCAATATGCACACCCTCAAGCCGCTCGACACCGGAGCTATCGTGCGCGCCGCGCGCGACACCAGCGTCGTCCTGACTGCCGAAGAGCACCAGATCGGCGCGCTGGCGTGGCCCGTCTCGAACGCCATCACCCAGTCGCCCACGCTCTACGGCATCCCCATCATCACGGGCGCCATCGGAGTCAAAGACCGCTTCGGAGACTCCGGCGCTCCCTGGGAGTTAATCAAGGAGTTCGAAGTCTCCGCCGAACACATCGCCGCGAAGGCAGTGGAGTTGATTGGTGTGAAGAAGTCGCAAACCGGGCCGCCGGTGTCGGAAGTGCATTTGGTGGGGACAAAGTAAGAATAGAAGATTGCTCATGGATCGTCTGGCTAGGGCGCGGCTTCACGGGCCCCCGGAGGTAACTGTGTATCGACAATGTAGATACATTGTGCTACACTGTATATCATTCGGGAGTCTCCGTTCATGAAGACGCAGATGGTGAAGTGGGGTAATAGTCTTGCCGTGCGCATTCCCAAGCCCGTGGTTGAGGAAGCCAGGCTGAAGGAAGGCGATTCGCTGGAGATCGAAGCCGCTGAAGGCCGCGTCGAACTGCGCCGGGCAAGCAAAATTCCAACGCTCGCGCAACTCGTTTCCCGGATCACTCCCGAGAACCGCTATGCCGAGATCTCGACCGGTGCGGAAGTGGGGAAGGAAGTTGTGGAGTGGTGACATGGTGACTCCCTACGTTCCAGAAGCCGGGGACATTGTGATGATGGATTTCGATCCGCAGGTTGGCCGCGAACAGGCCAAGCGGCGCCCGGCATTGGTGCTTACGGATCAGCGCTACAACCGCGTCAGCGGCCTCGCGATTGTTTGTCCGCTCACGAGCAAGCGCAAACCCTACCCTTTCGCTCTGCCTATCACAGTTGACCAGGTAGAGGGAGCGGTTCTCGTCGATCAGTTGAAGAGCATGGATTGGGCCGGCCGCAAAGCGAAGTTCCACTTCAAGGCCGAGCCCGCGTTAGTCAACAAGGTGCGCCAGTACGTCGCGGTTCTGCTCGCGCTTCGGTGACGGAAGTCGAGTCCACCGGTGTATCCACTTCAGTCGACAATCGCCTGATACGCCAGTTCGTTCACTTGACGGTCAAGGGTTAAATCGCCCGCCGGATGCAGTTGCCCCATGAAAATCACAATCATCTGTTCCTTCGGATCAATGGAAAACTGGGTGTAAAAGAAGCCTCCCCAGTTGTATTCTCCCGCGGATCCAAGTTCGGAGAGCGGCGCTTTCACTCCGTTGACGCCGAAGCCGAGCCCGAAACCCTGGTCCGAACTTATCTTTCCCAATTGGTCCTGGGTCATCAATTCGACCGACTTGCGGCTCAACAAGCGAGTGTTCCCCACCTTGCCGCCGTCGAGCATCATCTGGCAGAAGCGCGCGTAATCGGCCGCCGTGGACACTAGTCCGGCGCCGCCGGAGAACAGCTTCCTGGGGTTACGCGTTGGGTAGTCCGCCGAATAGGTGAAGGCGCCTTCCGTGATCGGAGTATCGGGAAAGCGATTCAGGCCTTTGTCGTCGTAGTAGGTGTAGGCCGTGGCGAGCCGGTCGAGTTTGCCTTCGGGTGGATAAAAGTAAGTGTCTTTCATGCCCAGCGGCTCGAAGATGCGGGTGCGAAAGAATTCGTCCAGCGGTTTGCCGGACACCACTTCCACGAGCCGTCCCAGCACGTCAACGCCGAGGCTATATTCAAACTTCTCGCCGGGGTTGAAGAGAAGGGGAAGGCCCGCGAGGTGCCTGGTGCTGTCTGCGATGGTGCCGTCGTAAGGCAGGAGGCCAGAAGCCACCTTCGCGTCCTTATACATGGGGCCGAGGTCCTCATTCCACTGGTAGGTGATTCCAGAGGTGTGGCGCAACAGGTCGCGAATGGCGATCTCGCGGGTGGCGGGGATCGTGTACGGTGCGCCGGACGCGGGCTTTACCAGCACTTTCGGATTCTTGAACTCGGGCAGGTATTTTGAGACCGGGTCATCGAGAAGGAAGCGGCCCTCTTCGTACAACATCATGACCGCCAGGCTGGTGATGGGCTTGGTCATGGAGCAGATGCGGAACATGGTGTCGGGGCGCATCGGCTTGCCCGCTTCGCGGTCGGCCATGCCCTGCGCCCTGAACCACGCCACATGGCCGCGACGGGCCACCAGCGTGACCGCGCCCGCGATTCGCTTGTCGTCGATACTGCGCTGCACGGTGCCGGCGATCCGCTCCAGGCGCTCCGACGACAGGCCGACGGTTTCCGGCTTGACCACCGGCACTTCCTGCGCCATTGCCGCGGACAAGACGAGTGCACAGAAGAATGCCGGAAATATGATTCTGCGATTTGTGATTTGCCGATTCATGCGGAAGAAAACTCCTTATCGTCGCCTTCGTGAAAGGAAGGACATCGATTGTACACCAGCCGGTTTGCCTGACAGACGACCCGGATGGTACAAAGCTCCCGAGGCCTCCGCTCGTGAAAAAATTTGCGAAAAAATTCGTGAAAGAGTCCATGAGAAAAATCGCCGTTGTCTTCCTCCTCGCTCTTTCCTCGATGCTTGTCGTGTTCATGGTTGCGCGCGCTGCCGACCGTTCACGGCGCATCAACCTTCCGACCGGCAAAAGCCTCACGCTGCCCGTTCCCGGATACCTCGCGCGCACCAACAGCTTTCCCGCGACCATCGCGCTCAGCCCCGATGGCCGCTACGCCGCGCTGCTCAATCAGGGATACGGCACGCAGGAATCGGGGGCGCGCCAATCGATCGCCATTCTCGATCTCAGCAACAATCAACTGCGCGATTTTCCCGACGATCGCCTGAGCGACGACTATTCCACGCGCCAAAGCTATTTCATCGGCCTCGCCTTTTCGAGCGACGGCAAACATCTTTATGCCGCGATGGGCTCGATCACCGATCCTACCGGCGAGAAGCCCAGCAGCACCGGCAACGGCATCGCGGTCTACAAGTTCGCGGCCGGACAAGTTACCCCGGAGCGCTTCATCAAGATCGCTCCGCAGAAGATTGCTGACGGGAAGGAAGTGGCGTTCGACCTGCGGAAGACGCCGTCGGGAACTGCGCTGCCGTATCCGGCGGGATTTGCGCTGCTGCCGGGCGCGACGGGTGACCAGTTGCTGATTGCTAATAGTCTTTCGGACAATGTGGTGCTGCTGGATGCGAGTTCCGGGAAGATTGAGAAGACGTTCGATTTGAGCCGGGGTCGCTATATTCCGACCGAGTATCCGTATACCGTGATCGCGAACAAAGCGGGAACAAAGGCGTGGGTCAGTTTGTGGAATGATCCCACGATTGTTGAGCTGGACCTGCCCAAACTCGAAGTGAGCCGACGGATTGATCTGAGAAGCGTAATCGGAGAGAAGCAACTTAGTCCGCATCCAACGGCCATGGTCTTCGGTCCGGATGAACAACTGTACGTCGCGCTTGCAAATGCTGACTTAATCGCGACGATCGACCTGCGATCCGGGAGGGTTACCTCGATTTCGCCCGCGGGCCATCACCGCGGCAGCGTGCTGCAGGCCCTCGCGATCTCGCCCGATGGCAAGTACCTTTTTGCGGCGAGCGGATCGCTCGACGCAGTTGCTGTGTTCCGGACAAGTACTCCGTGGGAACGCACCGGCCCACATATTCCCGGTGCACTTATCGCGGTCCCGCTCAGCCAACCCTTCTTAGAACCCGACTTCATTCCCACCGAGTGGTACCCCAGCGCGCTCGCCATCGCCGGCAACGACCTACTTATCGCTACCGCTAAAGGCCCGGGCAGCGGCCCCAACAACATGCAAAACACGTTGCAAGGCGAGCGTAAAAGAAAAGAGCATCCCTACATTCCAACCCTGATCGGCGGTTCCATTCAGCGTATAAGCCTCGCCGAGATTGACAGGAATCTCGCGACTTGGACGCGGCAGGTCGAAGACGACAATCTGCTCTTCCGCGATCCGGGAAAGTTCACCTTTGCGGGCGGAACGAATCCCATCCACCACGTGATCTACGTGCTAAAAGAAAATCGCACCTACGATCAGATCTTCGGCGATCTGCCGGTCGGCGATGGTGACCCTTCGCTCACCATGTACGGCGCTGACATCACGCCCAATGAGCACAAGCTCGCCCTGCAATTCGGCGTGCTCGACAACTTCTACGACAGCGGAGAAGTTTCCGGCGACGGACATCTTTGGTCCACCGCCGCCACTACGAGTGACTACAACGAAAAGACCTGGCCCATTAACTATCGCAGCAAAGAGCGTACCTATGATTTCGGTGGCAGTGTGGCCGGAGAATTTCCGCTGGAGCAGGGAATCCCCGACGTCGATGACCCTGGTACCGGCTTCCTCTGGGACAACCTCGCCCGCCGCGGCCTCACGTATCGCGTCTACGGAGAATTCATCGCGGCTGTCTGGTGCAAGAGCGAGAAAGCGAAATCGCCGAAGGAAGGAACGCCGTCTCCCTCGTCGGCAACCTGTCCAGTAGCCGAAATCAACAAAGGAGGACCTCTACCGCCAAACGTCGGCAATCCGCGGGGCGGGCCGAGCCCGTGGCCCTGGGCGATTCCGCAACTGAAGCGCATGCGTCCTACGAAAGCCGCGCTGCGTGACCACTACGATCCGCTCTTTCCAGACTTCGAAACCGATTATCCCGACCAGCTCCGCGCCGACGAATTCTTACGCGAGTTCGACGAGTTTGTGAAAGCGAAGGGAACCGTCAAAGAACTTCCACAGTTCACGCTGCTCTATCTGCCCGACGATCACACTGGAGGCACGCGTCCGGGCAAGCCCACGCCGCAGGCCTCGGTCGCCGATAACGACCTTGCGGTCGGCCGCGTTGTCGATGCCGTTTCTCACAGCCCATACTGGGACGACACCGCCATCTTCGTGGTCGAAGACGACGCCCAGGATGGCGCCGATCACGTCGATGCGCATCGATCCATCGCCTTGGTCATCAGCAAATATGCACCGCACCCGCAAACGTTTGTCGATCATCATTTCTATACGACCGTCAGCATGATCCACACCATGGAGGCTCTGCTTGGCCTTCCGCCGATGAACCTGTTCGATGCGCACGCGCCGCTTATGGCGCCTCTTTTCTCCGGCTCGGGAAAGCAGCCGCCCTTTCACGTTGACGACAAGAATCTGCGCAGCGGCCTCATCTATCAGACGAACGCCAAGACCGCTCCGGGCGCGAAGGAATCGTCGCAGATGAATTTTTCCAGGCCCGATGCCGCCGATGCAAAAAAGCTGAACGCAATTCTGTGGCGCAATGCCAAGGGCGACGCGCCCATGCCAGTAACAAACCTTTCACATTCTGAATCACGTTCTGAACCATAGACCTGATTTAGAATGCCCCGATGGGGTCTCCGATCGAGTGCACCAACCTGCGCAAGACCTACGACGGCAAAGTCGAAGCCGTGCGCGGGCTCAGTCTGCGCATCGAGGCGGGCGAGTGCTTTGGCCTGCTCGGTCCGAATGGAGCAGGGAAGACCACGACGATTGAAATCCTCGAGGGCCTGCTCACGCCCACTTCCGGTGAAGTCCGCATCTTCGGACACACCTGGGCCGACAACCCGCGCCAGTTGCGTGAGTGGATCGGGATCTCGCTGCAGGAGACGCGCCTGTCGGAAAAGCTGACCGTGCGCGAGACCATTGAACTCTTCGCCAGTTTCTATCGCGAACCATGTTCGACCGCCGACATTCTGGAAGAACTGCAACTCACCGAAAAATCCGACGCCTGGGTCGGCAAACTTTCCGGCGGACAGAAGCAGCGGCTTGCTGTCGCAACCGCGCTGGTCGGCAAGCCGCGCATCCTTTTTCTCGACGAGCCCACCACCGGGCTCGATCCCCAAAGCCGCCGTCAGCTCTGGGACATCATTCGCGTCTTCCAGAAAAAAGGTGGTACCGTTTTGCTCACCACTCACTACATGGACGAAGCCGAACGGCTCTGCGACCGGCTGGCCATCGTCGATCACGGAGAGATCATCGCCGAAGGAAGTCCCTCCGATTTGATCGACCGCCTCGGCGGCCATCACGTGGTCGAGTTCCAAGTTAGTAATAGCGGAAGCACCGAACGCGATAATCTCGGCCACGATAATCTCGATAACGACAACCTCGAGCGCTGGCGGTCGCTGCCTAGCGTCGAGTCCGTCCGCCGCGAGGATGCGACCGTCTGCTTGAGTGTCCGCGAGCCTCACCTCACCATCCCCGCGCTTCTGGATGCGGTAACTAACCACGGCCATCAACTTGAACACCTGAGCACGCGCCAGGCCAGCCTCGAAGATGTCTTCGTGCTGCTCACTGGGCGTCACCTGCGAGAAGACTGAATGGCAACCACAGAAACCAACGCGCCCACGCTCAATGCTGACAACAATCAGCCGCCGCAGCCCATCCTGCCTGCACGGCAGAATGGCCGCTGGTCCGGATATCGTCACTTGCTCTGGGCGCGCATACTCGAACTCAAGCGGGAGCCGGAAGTCGTATTCTGGGTCTTCATCTTTCCTCTGCTGCTGGCCGCAGGATTGGGCATCGCCTTTCGCAACAAGCCTGCGGACATCACGTCGGTCGTGGTGATCGACGGCGCTGGCGCGCAGAAGACGTTAGCCATGCTGCGGGGTTCGGATCAAAGCGCGTCCGATCAACGCTCGTTCGCCCGCTCGACCATCCGAGCCGCTGTGCTCGATCGCGCGGCCGCGCTGAAGGCCTTCCACTTCGGCAAGTTCGATCTGGCGATCGAATCGAATCCCGACGGCAGCTACACTTATTATTACGATCCCGCGCGTCCGGAGAGTGTGCTCTCGCGCGCCGAGATTGACGCCAAGCTGCAATCCGACGCTGGACGCAAAGATGCGCTCGCGACTTCCACGCAATCTTCCAGCGAACCGGGCTCGCGCTACATCGACTTCCTCATCCCTGGATTGCTGGGGATGAACCTGATGAACTCCGGCATGTGGGGAGTCGGCTTCGCGCTGGTAGAAATGCGCCAGCGCAAACTGCTGAAACGCTTCGTGGCTACTCCGATGCGGCGCAGCGATTTCCTTCTCGCCTTAACCAGCAGCCGTCTGGTCCTGATGGTGATTGAAGTTGGACTGCTCTTAGGTTTTGGCGTGCTGGTGTTCCACATGCCTTTGCAGGGATCGATCGTCTCGGTCGTCCTGCTTGGAACGCTCGGAGCGGTAGCCTTTGGCGGCGTTGGCCTGCTGACCGCTTGCCGGGCGCAGAAAATCGAAAGCGTTTCCGGGCTTATCAACCTGGTCATGATGCCGATGTGGATCTTCTCCGGCGTCTTCTTTTCCTATGATCGATTTCCCGCCATCGCTCATCCCTTCATCAAAGCGCTACCGCTGACCGCGCTCAACGACGCGCTGCGCGCCACGATCATCGAAGGCGCAACGCTCGGCTCGCAATCGGGACGACTGCTGGTGCTCGCGATTTGGGGCGGGGTTTCGTTCATTCTTGCGCTGCGCTGGTTTCGCTGGACGTAGGGCGGCTTTTGGCTGTTGGCTCTTGGCAACCTCAACTAAAGCCGTCATCCGCTCGGGTTGATGAACGAGGGCTCGGTACCCCCCTCCCCCCTACTTTTTTGGTCTATTAGAATCATAGGGTTAGCGGGAAAATCCTCAAGAATAAGGACTTATATGGAAAATCTTCCGGAATAAGGACTTAGGTTGTCAAAGAGCGCTGAAAATGGTTTTGGGGCAGCTTCGAGGGCCGTCTCTGGGAGACGGGCACGCTTTTGGCTGCCCCAACTGCCAACATTATCTCTAAGAACGAATTGGGAGTCTGTGATGGCGGTCACAGATGTTTTGTGATGATTGCTTAGACCAATGCGCGTGGGCCATCGATTACGCCACGACGGACACTTCGCCGTGGTCTCTGTCCTTGCGCGCAGGCCTCACCGAAATCTCGACGTCCTGCCCCAGGGCGGTAAGAAAATCCATAAGGCGCTCGACGGAGAAATTTCCCGAGCGGTTGCGCATCAGCAAAGAGACGTGCGGCTGCTTGATGCCGAGGATCTTGCCGGCCTCGGATTGCGTCAGGTCGCGACTCTTGATGAGGCGGTAAATCTGGAGCGCGAGCTTCGCCTTTAGGAGTTCCTGTTCGGAATGCGGAAGTCCGAGGTCCGCAAAAACATTGCCGCTGCTTTTTTCCGCCCTCATGGGGCTCTTCCTTCTCGTAGGCATGTCAATTCATCCCCTCTCGGTGGAGTCGTTCGGCCTCAGCCAAGCGCTGGTGGATGAGGTCAAGGTCCCGCTTCGGCGTGGCGATGCCGCGCTTCGATTTCTTCTGGAAAGCGTGCAGCACATAGATCGCCTCGGAATAGCGGACCGTATAGACCCCACGCCACGTGTTGCCGCTGTGGTCCGCGACGATTTCAAGCACAGATCCTCCGCCAAAAGCTTTCATTGGCTTAGCCGACGGATCGGTTTCGCCCTGTTGAGCGGCGTAGAGGGCTTGGCCGATGTCCCGCCTTACCTTGCGCGGGAACCCTCGCAGGTCTCTCCGGCTCGCACCAACCCAAACGATCTGGCGCTCCGATCCTGCCACTATACATGTATACGTCTATATGTATATATTGTCAAGCGCCTGTGACGATTGCAGAAGTCAAAGGCCCGCCCAAGCGGCTGGGATGAACCGTCCCAGGATCACAACGTCAGGTGACATGTTCATGAAAGTTTGGTTAATTTTGCTGGAGATTATTGACTCATTCGATCACGGGGGTCCACTGTTTCCCCGACGAGATCCGAGGCAGATGTGTGGCTCGGAAGAGGTTTTTTCGAACTAACAGAATCCCCCCGAACTGTCGGATCTATATGCAAACCAGAACGTAAGAACTCATAAAGGAGAATAGAACGTGAGAAGCAAAGTAGTGGCAGTGGTAGTGACATTTCTTTTCCTGGCGACGGCGGCGCATGCGCAAACCTTGAATACGATTTGGAGCTTCACTAATGGCAGCGACGGAAGCGAGCCCTATGGCGGACTGGCTTGGGACAAGTCGGGTAATCTTTATGGCGTCAACTGGGGCGGCAGCTACGGAGCCGGTCTGGTCTACGAACTCTCCCCCGGCGCGGGCGGATGGACCGAGAACACGCTTCACACCTTCACCGGTGGCACAGACCAAGCTTTCCCCATGGGCCGGCTGATAGCCGATAGCTCGGGCAATTTCTACGGCACTACCTACGGCACCGGCGCCCTTGGCGGCAGCGGCGTGGGCACGGTCTTCGAACTCTCGCCGAACGGCGAAGGCGGCTATAACTTCAACACGCTTTACACCTTCCAGGGCGGGAACGATGGCAGCGGTCCGGCCGCCGGCTTGATCATCGATGCCGCGGGCAATCTTTACGGCACCACGGAGTTTGGGGGTGGCGCAACCGTGTGCCAGAATCAGGGTACTGTGTTCGGGTGCGGCACGGTGTTTGAACTGTCCCCCACCAAGAACGGCTGGGTCGAGACCATCCTCTACGCCTTCCAAGGCAAAGACGGGCAAGCTCCTACAGCCGGTTTGGCGAGGGACGCCGCCGGCAACCTCTATGGAACTACGCAGTACGGAGGAGCAAGATTCACCGGCTACTTTACTGGGAATGGGGCCATTTTTGAACTGAAATACAATGCCAAGAAGAAGACCTGGAAAGAACATGTGCTGCATTCGTTCGTATCGAAAAAGGACGGGGCTGGCACGTACACAGGATTGACCTTCGACAGTAACGGCAACCTGTACGGCGCCACCAGGAATGGAGGCGTTGATGGCACGGGCGTCCTTTTCGAACTCGAAAAAAATAACGCCGCTTGGAAATACCTCATCCTGTATACGTTCACTGAAGGCAACGACGGAGGGGAGCCGCATGACGATTTCCTGTACATCGATGCCAATGGCAATGTCTACGGAACCACGCAAAAGGGAGGCCAGGATGGCGGCGGAGTGATCTTCGAGTTCTCCAAGGTCAACGGTGCCTGGCAGGAGAACGTGCTGTGGAATTTCGACTTCGGAAACGACGGTGGAGATCCCGCGAGTGGCGTTATTCCCGACAGCAACGGCAATCTTTACGGCACCGCTTTCTTTGGCGGGGCCGACTTTGCCGGGGCGGTGTATGAGCTCACGCCGTAGCTGGCTACGAGCGCAGCGGCTCGGGGATTGGGCGCTGCGACGGGGTCTGACCGCTTGGAAAACGGATTGAGGCGGTCGCAGCGAAAAGCCCCACTTCTCAAAACGCGAGAAGTGGGGCTTTCCTTCTACAGCCAACCAAGGCCGCGAAAACCTCGCCGCAGGCGCCAAAGCGCAACGCATTTTCAACGACTTACGGCACGACTGAAATCGCGCCCTTCCCAACAATCTGCCTGAATCGGAGTTTTTCCGCAGCCTATGAAGCCGTGCCCTACCCGAAACCCGCGCGATGACGGTGCCGTATGCACCGGGGCCGAGCTGCGCTCGGCTTGGGCGGGCGAGGGCGCCCGCCCTACACGAGCTATGCCTTCGACTTCTTGTACTCGTCGAAGGCATCCAGGAAGCGGTCGATGTCTTGCTTTGACAGGTAGTATGGCGTGGAGAGACGCAGCTTGTTTGGGTCGGCTCCTCGGATGCGAATTTTCTTTTCTTTCCATAGCCAGTTTTCCAGGTCCATGCGGGCGACTGGCGGCACGTTTACGGTTGCTATGGCGCAGCGCATCGTCGGATCGGGAGATGTCCACGACTGCGCGCCGCGCTTGATCATGGCGGCTAGAATGTAGTCGCAGAGGTGGCGGTGGCGGCGTTCGATTCGGTCCATGCCTATGTCGTTGGCCAGTTTTATCGAGGCGCGCAGTCCCCAGAGGGCGGGGACGTTTGAGCTGCCGATGCGCTGGAAGCGTTCGGCGCGGAGCTTTACGTCGTCCCAACCCTCGGTGGCGATGGTGTTCCACAGGCGGTCGATCATTTCGTCGCGCACGTAGAGGAAGCCCGAGCCTTTGGGCGCCTGCAGCCACTTGTGCGGGCTTGAGGAATAGAGGTCGCAGCCCAGTTCGTGCAAGTTCAGGCGCATCATTCCCGGAACGTGCGCGCCATCGACCGCGGAAATAATTCCTTTGCCGCGGGCCAGGGCACAGAGCTCTTTGGCGGGCAGCACTACTCCGGAAAAGGTGGTGATGTGGCTGAAGAACAAGACTCGGGTGCGCGCGGTAATGGCGGCGTCGACTAGATCCAACACCTGCTCGGGATTGATGACCGGCCGGGGCAGCGTGATCTTTTTCACCACGATGCCGTAGCGTTTGGCGCGCAGATTCCACGGGTGCTCGCCTCCGGGATGCTCCTGGTCGGTCGTCAGCACTTCGTCGCCTTGCTTCAGATCGATGCCGTTGGCGATGTAGCTGTTGGCCTCGGTGGCATTTCTTAAGAGCGCGATTTCGTCGCGGTTGCAGCCTACAAAGGCCGCCAGCGGATCGCGAAACTCGTTCCACGCGGCGTATCCCCAGATGGGATAGTCCTCGGGATCGGCCTGGTTGAGCTTCTCGCACGCTTCGTAACCTTCAAACACGGCGCGCAGCACTGGAGCGGGGCTTGATCCCACGGTTCCGTTATTGAGGTAGATCTCGTCGGCGGGGATCAGGAACTGCTGGCGGAGTTGGCGCCAGTAGGCGTCTTCGTTCTGGTCGAAAAGGGAGCGGTCGGGCAATTTCGAGGGCAGCGACTGGAGCTGCGCCCATAGGTTTCCGCGCCAAGACAGGCTCGCGCCCACAGCCAGGGATGAAGCGACAGACGAGGATAGAAAGCTGCGACGGCTTAACATGGACGGTTCCGCCTTTCTGAAACGCGCCATCGTACACCGGCGGCGGGGAAAACGGAAAGGGAGGTTGCGGGGCAGCGCCGCAGTGAACCGAAACCGGCATGTTTCGCGAAAATAGCGGGTATCTTTTTGACTTGAGAATGCGTCCAACTAGGTGGGAAACTCTGCTCACACCGACTTGCTATCGGGGGTATAATCTTCTCAACCGACGGGTTTTCCACGGGGTATCCAATATGCCGTACCGTAAATTGCTGATCTCCCTGAGTTTAGTGGCGCTGATGGTGGTGCCGGCGCTAGCGCAGGATCAAGCTTCGCAGACCCCTAGCGCGCAGCCGCAGGCGTCGGCGTCGCAGTCGCCAACCGCAAAAGATCAGACGGCGCAACCGCAGAGCACGCAGCCGTCGAGCGGGTCGACTTCTGGCACATCGTCTAGCACAACGTCTGGCACAACGACGGGCACAACGTCCGCTCCGGCGCAGGATCCCTCGGCAACTCCCAGCTCAACTCCGACTCCGGCCGCGGACTCTTCTGCTTCGAGCGGCAACGACTCTGCCCCTAGTGGGCCGCCTCCCATCCAGGAGCCCGACGACAGCAAGGTCAAGCATGACGGCAGTAAGAGCGATGTGGACGCCATCGGCAACCGCAAGGTTGGCGGGCGCGGCCTGGGCAACTGGTACTCGCTCGAAACCGAGATCCGGATGGGCAAGCAATACGCGATGCAGGTCGAGAGCAGCGTGAAGCTGGTGCAGGATCCGGTGGTGAACGAGTACGTCAACCGCATCGGACAAAATCTGGTGCGCAATTCGGACGCGCAGGTGCCGTTCACGATCAAGGTGATCGATTCCGACGAAATCAACGCGTTCGCGCTCCCCGGTGGGTTTTTCTACGTGAATACCGGCCTGATTCTGGCGGCGGACGAAGAGGCCGAACTGGCCGGGGTGATGGCGCATGAGATCGCGCACGTGGCCGCCCGCCACGGGACGCGCCAGATGACGCGGGCGCAGTGGGCGAACATCGGCACGATTCCGCTGATCTTCGTTGGGGGCGGCCTAGGCTACGGAATCTACGAAGCAGCCGGCCTGGGCTTGCCGCTCACGTTCATGAAGTTCCAGCGCAATTTCGAAGCGGAAGCGGACTACCTCGGGCTGCAATATATGTATAAGACGGGATACGATCCGCAGGCTTTCATCAGCTTCTTTGAAAAAATTCAGGCGAAGGAAAAGAAGAAGCCGGGCACGCTGGCCAAAGCTTTCGCTTCGCACCCGCAGACGCCCGATCGCATTGAAGAGTCGCAAAGGGAGATCGCGACCATTCTTCCGGCGCGGCCGCAATACGTGGTTTCGACGTCGGAGTTTGACGATGTGAAATCGCGGCTGGCTACCATCGAGAACCGGCACAAGGTGATCGAAGAAAAGGATGGGAGTAAGCCCAGCCTGCGCCGCACTTCAACGAGCGACAAGACCAGCGGCACGGACAAGAGCGGCGACGACGATGATCGCCCGACGCTGAAGCGCCGGGACGATAGTCAGACCCAACAACAGCAGCAGTAGCGGAAATTGCGGAGACAATGAAAAACCGGCGGGCAGCCCGCCGGTTTTTTTGTTGGGGCTACGTTGCGATTGTCATCCTGACCCTGAGCGGAGCCGAAGGGGAAAGACCTGTGCGTTTCTACGGGCCCACATACAGAGGTCCTTCGCTTCGCTGAGGATGACAATGGCTTCGCTTGGCGACGGCGACCACCGCCGCCCAGGTTAGCGCCCAAAGAACGGGCGCGAACCTGGGGCACAAAAAGTCATACGCTCTCAGGATGACAGCGGTGTTTGCGTTAGGATCCTGCGGCCACCGACTTTACCGCGACGGTGGCGCCGTCCACTTCTCCGGTCACCTTTGCCTTCGCTCCCGCCAGATCGTTCAGCTTATCGAGCGCGGCCTTATCCGAGGTCTCCAGGGTGTAAACTTTGTCGCCGACCACGAGCGCGTATTTTGAGCCATGCTTTACGCAGCCGCGGGTGCAATCGGCGGCGTTGCCGGGCATTTCATGTTTCGCCCCGCACATGGCGTCGGTCACTTCACCGGTCAAGGTCTGGCTCTTGCCGGCAGCCAGTGCCGGAACCGCCGCCAAGCCGGCTAACATCTGCATTCCAAGAAGCGCAACCGCAATTCGATTTATTTTCATTTTGCTTTCGTCTCCTGTGAAACGGGGTGAGTTCAAAAGGCATGGGCCCAAAGCGGACACTTCATCACGTCAATATAAAGATTCTCGCGCAACCTTCGAGTTACCAAAAATATTTTGTCCTTTCCCCCGCAGCTTTCAGCGCTACTGCTGCTTGAAACGGATCTCCACGTCCACGGTCTTGTCTTTTGCGTCCGGGGTTTCATGAATGCTCACGGACCAGCGCACCCCGCGGGGGACGAGATCTCTGGTATCGTCCAGAAATTTCCTGGGATAGTCGGCGTTGTAGGGCTGACCTTCGCGCAGCGTCCACGCTGCGTGCATGCGCGCCTTGGCCTGGGTGTCGAGTCCCGCGATTTCCAACTCTCCCATCTTGTAGAGGTCGCCTTCGACGAC
>Ga0326728_10012461_pt1 | contig 18877 bp, 13 predicted proteins | sample MB3enrmetagenome_FD_207602 | JGI IMG/M metagenome (GOLD analysis project Ga0326728, IMG submission 207602) | Lab enriched peat soil microbial communities from McLean, Ithaca, NY, United States - MB31MN | ecosystem: Environmental > Terrestrial > Soil > Wetlands > Peat | place: USA: New York... | reverse complement strand
CCACCTGACCCGCGGAAATTGCGGCCACACAAAAGTTCTCGCCGCGCGCGGGACTGCCAGACAAACGGCGCAGCATGGCCAGTTGGCCCACGTGGGTAAGGGCATCGGCCACCGGCCCTTGAAACAGCCGCTCAGCCGGTGCCTGCAGAGGCTGGCCAGAGGCAAGGAAGGCGTCAAAGGCCTGGAGCGACGAGAAGAATCTCTGTTGTTCTTCGGCCCAGGCGAGTGGTTGCGAAGGACGCCAGCGTTCCTGCCCCATGGCCGTGCTTAGCGCCCAGTCCATCAGGTCGCCCATGTGGGTCAGGATTTGCACGGGCAGCCGGCCCGCTCCGTCAAAACCCGCAAAGTGTTCCGGCGCGCCCTGCAGGGCTCGCGAGGCGCGATAGGCAAGTGTGGCCAGCGTGTGGCGCAGCAATACGCGTTTTTCGTCCATATCCCAAAACTATAGCGCAAGACCTCGCTTTACACTCCAGCGCGGATAGACTCACAAGCTCGCTCAGATCCCGGGCCGTGCGGCGATATTGTTTTCGCCGATGCCGCCAGGGATGACCGCATCTCCTGTCCATTGACCGGTCAAGCTGCCGGGTTCGTATTGTCATCGGACGAAATTGTGGCGGGACGGGGTCAAAAGAGCCGGCCAATGGTGAGAAAGACCTTGCGGTGGCCGGCGTCGCCAACGGAACCGCCTAGAGATATGGAGCCGAGCGGCGTGGCCGCGACCAGGCCGATGGTTCCGTCCTGGCGAAGAATGGCTCGCGCCTCGGGAGACCAAATCTCGGCGGCCTCATAACCGACGATGCCGTAAAGCCCCTGTCCGTGGCCGGTGGGCAGAGAGGCCAAGCGGCGGAGATAGCCGGCGCGGGCCAGATACGTGTCGGTGCCGCGATACTCGTCGACGGACGAAGCGGTCAGGCGGCGCGGTCCGCCAAGAGTGAAGCGGTAAGGCTCCGCTACATTGGCGCGCAAATAGGAGTTGATGTCGGCCGTGAGACCAAAGACATTACGCTCCTTCAACTGCCAGGTGTGGGCGCTGGAGAGCATTACGACAGGTGCGTTATCGCTGCCGACCGCATGATAGAGGGCGCCGGCCGCGGCCGTCAGACGAAAGCCCTGGGGCGAGACGCTTCCTGAGGATTCCCTGTCGATGTTGACGTGGAGCAAGCCGGTTTGCGCGGTTCCCGAGAGGTACGGTCCGCCGCCTGAGCCGGTGGTGAGGCTCCAGCGGGTATCCTCAACGCGCCATTCAGTGGAGATCTGCATGGAATTGCCGATGGTGCGGCCGGCCTCGAGGCCTGCATCGAGGTTTTGCTGGAATCGCTCGGCGACGCGCTTCTGATCGGCCCAGATATAGATGGGCTCGCGAACCAGGCCGGCGCGCGGCTCGAAGAAGAATCCGTTGGGGGTGAGAAGCCGATAGTATTCGGTGGAGAGATCGGTCATGTAACCGATCCGGGCGCTGGCACGGAGTTCTGAGCCAAAGCCGCCAAGGTTTTGATCGACCAGGCGGAGGTTCAACGCCATACGGGTAATGTTGGAGGTCTCGGCAGCCACGTCGGGGCCTATGAGCAGGTAGGGCGGACCGATGGGATCCTTGGTGAGACAGACCAGAATGCCGGCCTCCGGACTGGCAGAATCCGCGCCGCCAGAAGCGGGCGCAACGGCTTCGGCAGGCGCGGGCGGCGGCGCGAAGGTCTCGTAAGTGGCGCTGTAATCGCCGTTGGACTGGATGGGCTTGAGGGCGTCGAGGGTACGGGCGGGCGAGATGGGCTGGCCCTCGATGGGCTTCATCTCAGCCAGGACCTCCTGCTGGGCGCCTGGTTCTCCGCCTTCCACCTTCACCTGAGTCAGAACAGCGGGACGGAGCAAGCCGGGTTGAGCGCGGCGGCGGAGATCGCGCGCGTCCGTGTAGGCTTTCCAGCCTTGATCGTCGAGGGCGTAGGGGAGCAGGGCGGCGCGGCTCTGCTCGGCGGCCTGGTAGCCGGCATCGATCAACTCGTTGCCCTTGGCATAGTCGGTGGTTGAGAACCGTCCCACTGGAACAGAGATGACCACATCGGCCAGGCGCTTGGCCTCTTCGACATTGCGATCGATGCCGGCCGAGAAAGCGCGACCGAGCACGGCGACGACGGAGGAAACATCGGCGCCCGAGAGCGCTTCGTCTTCAAGGTGGACAGCGATGATGGTATCGGCATGAAGATCGTGCTTGAGAACGTCGGTTGGCAGATTGTCGAGGATGCCGCCATCGACAAGAAAGTGGCCGTTGGCAGCCTGCACCGGCGGGAAGACGCCGGGGATGGATATGGAGGCGCGGACGGCCTGGGGCAGCGGACCGCCAGAAAAGGTGATGGATCGCAGGGTGTTCAGGTCGGTGGCTACACAGCGGAAGGGGATCGGAGTCTGGTTGTAGTCCAGTTCCGTGCGGTTGTAAACAAGCAGGTTGCTGGTTAGGAACTCATCGACGCCGCGGTCGGAGAGCAGCGCATTGCGCAAGCCCGGCCCGTGCTTGAGGCCGAAGGTGATGGCGGCGGGATTCTGCCGGCGATCCTGACGGCGGCGAAAACTGGAGTCGCGATAAGAAGTTTGCAGAGTAAATACGCCCTTGAAGGCATCGCTGATTGCCAGGGCGCGCAATTCGCCGGGAGTCTGTCCGCTGGCGTAGAATGCGCCGACAAGGGCGCCCATGCTGGTTCCGGCCAGGCGATCGACGGGAATACGATGCTCTTCAAGCCACTGGATGACACCGACATGAGCCAAGCCCAATGCGCCACCGCCCTCAAGCGCCAGGCCGATGACGGGGCGGTTGGGCGGGACGATTGGGGGCAGCGGCGCAGGCGGCGGGGCAACGGCCTGGCCGGCGCCGGGGCTGACGGATTGCTGAACCGGCTGCTGAGCCGAAGCGGCGGTTGCCAAGACGACGGCGGCCAGCAGGATTGCGGCATTCTTCGAACGCATGGGTAAACCTCCCGATTAGAGCGAAACCAGAGTATGTGCCCTGGCGAGTTTCGTGCAGGGTCGCAGCTCCCTGTTGGTTGCATCGACTTGGAACCTGCGATTTCGGGGTACAGCCACTCTGGTTTCGCTATAGGCGCCTGCACACGCGCTAACTCTTGCTCGTCAGGCATGGCTGTGACGGGCGGTGCAGTTGAAGCGAAAAGGCTGAATCCGGTAACCGCCGGCCCCATGCTTGGCGGCGAAGGCGAAAAGACCCTCCGGATCCCTTTCGGGAGCCAGGAGGGCCTCTTCAGCGTGTGGGAGCTTGGGCGCAATCTGGCTGCGCGATCTGATTCGCGACCTGCATCGCGTCGAAAGGGGCGAACTGCAAAGGCCCTACTTCGGCGGCGCTGGGACGAACCCTTCGCGCTTGCGGCCGGGCTCCGGCTTGGGCTTTGGCTTCGGGGCTTTCTTGGCTTCCTTTTTGCCTTTGTCTTTGCTTCCCATGGGTGCAAGTGTGACACAACAGGGGGCTGCTGGAAAAGGCAAAACAGATGCCACCGACTCAATGGAATGGTATATTGCCCATATTTCGTAAACCCGATGCAGGAGGAGGAGGAGGAATTCGAATGCCAGGCATCCCCGACCCCAATCGCCCTTCACCGCGCTCGAGTTTCCGCCTTGTCCTGGCCATGCTGGGGATGATCGCATTTCCCGCGGCGTTGACACTTCACACGGTGCGAGCGCCGGGACCGTTCAGCGCATCGGCGCCCAATCCGTCTTCATACGGCTATACCGTCAGCCTGCTGATGTTCATTGTTCCAATCCTGGTGATCGGCCTTTGGTTCGTGCCGCGTGAAGGTGTGAGGATATCGAAGGATGCATTCGTCCGCACCATTGCCATCCTGTTTCCGCTGGGAGCGGGCCTGGATTTCTTCTTTGCGCGATCGTTCTTCAAATTCCCCAACTCCGGCGCGACACTCGGCATCCGCGCTCCGGCACTCGGCGGGGGGGTGCCGATCGAAGAGTACGTCTTCTATTTCACAGGATTCGTGGCTGTTCTGCTCATCTATCTCTGGCTGGATGAGTACTGGCTGGCGGCCTACAGCGTCCCCGCGGATGCGGCGGAAAGAGCGCAGTTCGACAGGCTGCTCAGCTTTCACCCGCAGTCGCTGGTTTGGGCTGTGGCGCTGATCGGGGCGGCCATTTTGTATCGGGTTACGTTTGTCAAAGAGCCGGGGTTTCCCTGGTACTTCACCTTTCTTGCGATTGGAGCTCTGGGACCCTCGGCGGCTCTGCTTCCGTCGGCGATGCCGGTCATCAACTGGCGCGCCCTGGGCATGACCATGTTCATCATCCTGCTGACTAGCCTGTTCTGGGAGGTGACGCTGGCCGTGCCCTATGGCTGGTGGGATTTCCAGGATGCGGCCATGGTTGGCATCCGCATCATGGCGTGGAGCCGCCTGCCAGTCGAAGAGGTCTGCGTGTGGATTGCCGTAACCTATGCAACCGTGATTATCTACGAGATTGCGCGGCGCTGGCAGGCGTCGGGGAAGCGCATCCTTCATGCGCTTTTAGGGTGAATTTTCGCGCGTGCGTCCGGCTCCGGCCCCTATGACCCGAGACTTTCAAATCCACCCTTGCGGCGGTGGGGTGTCGCGATTTCGTGTGATTTCGCTCACATACAGGCATCCTGGACACTCCTATACGGTTATACGGTGAAATGTGCGAGGAGTGTTCCAAATCACATTTGGATAGCCTCGCGGAGGCGGCCGGCACAGCCGTTGCAGAGAGGTCTTGATGAACGTCTTCAAGGATGCTGGGCATCTATTCCGGTTTGCGGGGCTCTTCGTCCTCGCCTTTCTGGTGTTTCTGGTGGTGCGCCACTTTGTGGTCCCCAAGAGCTTTGGGCAATATGGGCACTACCGCGGGAACGCCATCGGCGAGATTGCCGCTCATCCGGTGAAGTTCGCCGGGCACGAAACCTGCGAGGCTTGCCACGCGGATGTGGCGGAGACCAAGAACAAGGGCAAACACGCGCATGTGAACTGCGAAGCCTGCCACGGAGCGCAGAACAAACATGCCAGCGCCGACGATCCCTCGACCGTCAAGCCCGTTCTGCCGGATACGACCGTGCTCTGCGCCCGGTGTCACACGGCCAGCGCGGCCAAACCTAAGGGCTTTCCGCAGGTGGTTCCCGCGGACCACTCGAATGGCCTGCCCTGCGATACCTGCCACAAGCCGCATAGCCCGGCGATGGATGCGGGAGGTGCGAAATGAATATATCCCGGCGTCGGATATTGGTTCTTTTGCCGGCTGCGGCGGTTGCCTGGAAGTACGTGCTGGCCGGAACGCCCGAAGAGTCGCCCAACTACAAGATGAGCGATCACTGGTGGAGCATGTTGATCGACATTCCCAAGTGCATCGGCTGCGGGAACTGCGTGCGCGCCTGTCAGACGGAGAACGATGTGCCGGACGGGAACTTCCGCACCTGGGTGGAGCGCTACCACATCTCGGACTGGCAGATGACCAACCCCCTGGGCGGAATGACCAATCCCATGAGCGATCCCCAGGTCATCTCGCCCGACGGGGGCAAGGAAGGCTTCCCGGTTGCCACCGACGAGAGCGGCAAGTATTTCTTCGTTCCCAAGCTCTGCAATCACTGTGCCGATTCACCCTGCACCCAGGTTTGCCCGGTGGGCGCAACCTTTGTGAGTCCGGACGGAGTGGTGCTCGTGGACCAGACTTACTGCCTGGGATGCGCCTATTGCGTGCAGGCCTGCCCCTATGGCTGCCGCTACATTCATCCGGTAAAGAAGGTCGCGGACAAATGCACCCTATGCTACCACCGGATTACCAAGGGGCTTACCACGGCCTGCTGCGAAGCCTGCCCGACCGGTGCGCGCCAACTGGCGGACCTGAAGAACCCCAAGGATCCGATCCACGAGTTCCTGAAGACCCACAGCGTGCAGGTGCTGAAGCCGCAGATGGCCACCGGCGCAAAGGTCTTCTACAACGACCTGGACGGATCGGTGCGGTAAGTGCAGCTTCTAGCTATTAGCTTTTAGCTGCTAGCTTGTTCGCTGTGAAGCTAAGGAGATTCGGATTGAGTCGCTGTTTTGAAAGGGCACGACTTTAGCGGTGCCGCAAACGCAAGAGAATGAATGTCGGGCTTTATTGATCGCTGCAAAGGCAATGTCGGAGCAGCCGCGCCGGAGGCGCAGTGTTCGTTTTCCCCGCGCTTCAGCGTGGGGAAAACGGATTCCACATTGGAACTCCGGAGTCCCGTAAGGACGGCGCAGGACATTTCTTGCACAGGAACCAATAGCCCCTGAGGGAAGCTTTTGGAGGAATTGGAAGCTGTTCAGAGCTTTCCTAAGTTCGCAAAGCTTCAACAGCAGAGGTAATAGCTAATAGCCAAGAGCTAATAGCTGAAAGCTAGGTGAGGGATGGATTATGAGCGGTGTTGAAGGCTTCATGTATCCGAACGAAGTCGGGCTCCAGTGGAGCGTATTGATCGTTCTCTACCCGTTTATCACGGGGCTGGTGGCGGGCGCATTCATTCTAGCGTCGCTGGAGCGGGTTTTCCTGGTGGAAGCGGTGAAGCCGACCTACCGGCTGGCTCTGCTGACGGCGCTCGCGTTTCTGCTGGTTGCGCCGCTGCCCCTGCAGTTGCATCTCGGTCACCCGGAGCGCTCGCCGGAGATGTACTTCACCCCGCACAGCACCTCGGCGATGGCCATGTTCGGCTACGTGTATTTGTGGTACCTGATGGCCGTGCTAGTCCTGGAGATATGGCTCGACTACCGGCGCGACATCGTGCTGTTGTCGCAATCGAGCAAGGGCCTGCTGCGCCTGGTGTACCGGGTAATGACGCTGGGGTCCAGCAACATCAGCGAGCGGTCGCTGGCCATTGACGAGCGCGCCGGCTGGATCGTAACACTGATCGGCATTCCCTCGGCCTTCCTGTTGCACGGATATGTCGGCTTCATCTTCGGTTCCATCAAGGCCAATCCCTGGTGGTCTTCGCCGCTGATGCCAGTGGTCTTCATCTTCTCGGCCATGGTGTCGGGAATTGCCGGAGTAATGCTGCTCTACATGGCAATCACCAAGCTGCGCAAGGAGAAAATCGACATACGCTGCGTGGACACGATTGCCATGTACCTGTTCTACATCTTCATCATCGACTTCAGCCTGGAGATGCTGGACCTGATTCACCGCATCTACGAGGCCGACGAGTCCTTCCGCAGTCTGGACTTCATGGTCCACACCCAGCTTTACATTCCGCACATTGTGATCCAGATTTGCCTGGGTACGCTGACGCCCATTCTCCTGCTCGGCATCACGCAGGTAGTCAAGCTGCCTGAGATTGCCCGCAAGCGCATCTACTCCGTGGCTGGCTGCCTGACGCTGATCGGTATCTTCGCCATGCGCTGGAATGTGGTGATCGGCGGCCAGTTGTTCAGCAAGAGTTTTCTTGGGTACACCACCTACAAGATGGGCCTTGTGTCGCGCGAGGGGCTGCTGGTGGCGATTGCGCTGACGCTGCTGCCGCTGGTCTTCCTGTGGGCGCTGGTGAAACTGCTGCCGCCCTGGCCGGCGAAGAGCGCGCCCGCAGCCGCGGCGGGGGATTGAGCGCGACCGGTTTTCTGGGGGGTGAGCCTGCCCTCGGGTGGAAATCATGGACGGTCTTTCAGACGACATAACCCGGCTTTCAGCGCGCCTGGAGGCGCTGGAGAGGCGTGTCGAGGCGCTGGAAGCCCCCTCGCATGAGTCCATTGGAGTTGCCGCGCCGGCGGCGTTGCCATTCCAGGCGGCACAGGCCGCCGTGGCGCTTCCCACTGCGCTGGCCGGCGGAGTTTTTTCCGTGCTGGGCAAAGCGATGCTCGGCATTGCCGGCGCCTATCTGCTGCGCGCGGTCGCTGAGTCCGCCGCGCTTCCTAGATTGGGGGTAGCGGCCATTGCCATTGCCTACGCGATCTTCTGGCTGGTCCGGGCGACGCGGGCGCCGGTTGGCGCATGGTTTGCCAGCACCACCTATGCCTGCACCTCCGCCTTGATCCTGGCTCCCATGCTTTGGGAGCTGACTCTCCGCTTCAATGTCTTGCCTCCGCAGGCGGCAGCGGGCGTGCTTGCGGCATTTGTCTGCGCTGCTTCGGCGCTGGTATGGAAGCGCAATCTCGCATCGGTCGTGTGGGTGGCCAATGCCGCCGCGGCTCCGGTTGCGCTGGCGCTGTCGATTGCCACGCACCAACTCGTGCCGTTCATCGCCGCGTTGATCGTAATGGTGCTGCTCAGCGAGTACGCGGCTGGGCGCAATCGCGGGCTGGGGGTGCGATTCCTGGTGGCCGCCGCTGCCGATGTGGCGATATGGGCGCTGATCTTCATCTACTCCAGCCCGCCAAGCACACGCGCGGAATACCCGCTTCTGGGAACGGCGGCATTGCTTGCGCCGGGCATCGCGTTGTTCCTGGTTTGTGGGCTGAGCGTGGCCGTGAAGGCGGCGATGTTGGGGCAGAAGATTACGGCCCTTGAGACCATCCAGACCACAATCGCGTTCCTGCTGGCGGCATCCAGCTTTCTCTTCCTCGCGCCTCGCGGCGGTGCGGTCTTTCTGGGAATCTCTTGCCTGCTTATGTCCGCGGCGGGCTACTGGGCGGCATTTGCTGTCTTCGATCATGACCCGGAACGACGCAACTACCGCGTCTTTACCGCCTGGAGCGCAGCGCTGTTTCTCTCCGGGTGCGTGTCGTGCCTGCCGCCGCTGGGCATGGCGGCGAGCCTGGGCGCGGCGGCGGCAGTGGCTGCCTTCCTTGGCGTGCGGCTGAGGCGGCCGGTTCTCGAGTTCCACGGCCTGGCGTATCTGCTGGCAGCCTCGGTCGCATCGGGACTGCTCGAATACAGTTTCCGCGCCCTGGCCGGAATGCTCCCCGGCGCACCCTCCATCAGCATTTGGGTGGCCTCGGCATGCGCCGTTCTCTGCTTTGCGGCAGAGAAGCCTGAGCGGGGAGAGAGATGGACGGCGAAGGTTTTGCTTATCGTTTCCGCAAGCCTGGCCGTTAGCGCCGCGGCGGCGCTGGCGGTGGGAGGCCTGATGAGCCTGATTGCCTTGAACATGAACCCAGGGTCGCATCACCTGGCTTTCATCCGTACGCTCACCATCTGCGCCGGGGCTCTCGCGCTGGCCTTCGGCGGCGCTCATTGGCAGCGGATGGAGCTGACCCGGATAGGCTACGCCACGCTCGCGCTGGTTGCCGCCAAGCTGGTCTTTGAAGACCTGCGCCAGGGGCATCTGGAGTTCGTGGCTGCCGCCATCTTTCTCTTTGCGGTCACTTTGATTGCCGTTCCGCGGATCGCTCGCATGGGGCAGAAGGCCCCTGGCGCGGCCTGACGATCGGGCAGCGTCATCACCGAACTGGCATGACCAGCGCCCGGGAGCCCACAAGTTCTACCGCTTCTGGTCAAGGCTATTGATTCGGGGTATACAGGCTCACTTGCCTGCGTATGGATCGGGCACGGGTTTGGCGCTCTCCAGCCATGCGGTATAAATCATGTCCCGAAGCATGGAGGCGCCGGCGGCCAGGCGCTCCGCCGTGAACTCTCGTGACTCAGGCGTACCGGCGCCCACAAAACCCCCGGCCTTTTCCAGTTGGTAGACCTTCTCCACATAGGAATTTGTGTGCCGCAGATATGCCACATAGCTCAAAAAGAGGTCGCCATCGATGGCCTTGGCCTGCGACATTTTGGCCCGCACCTCGGGCTCATGCAGATTCGCAGCCACAAACGGCCCCTCAAATTGCCAGTGAATCTGATGGCCGGTGGTATATCCGTTGGGATTCGCTCCCGTCCAGCCGTTGTAATTGATTGTGGTGTGCAGAGGCTGCGAGCCGTCGCCCACGTAGTGGCCCAGCCAGCCAGCGTAGAAAATCGCCGCTGCCTCCACGCCGCGCGTATCCTGTCCGGCAGCCGCCAGCCGGCGGTACTCGCGCAGGGCTGCCTTTAGCCGCTCCCAAACCTCGGTGGTCTCCCACGGCTGCAACCCGATCTTCTCGGGGCGCTCACCGGCGGCAAAAACCCTGGCTTCGAAATCCAGCCTCAAGCGCGGCAAGGGGCCGAGCGCGTCGGCCGGTTCCAGATCGATGAAGTGCTCCGGAGCCTGCGCCGCGCTCAACTCCGGCTCGGCAGCCGACCGCCAGCGATCGGGCTCCGGCCCCAAGTACTCGATCTCGTTGACGGCCGCCTCGGAACGCAAGAACGTGGGAACTTCGGCTGGCAGAGAGCTAGCCGCCAGCCGGTTGATCATTCGATGGCCTTCATTGCCCCAGGCGCGGGCTACAGGCGGCAGAACGGTCCAAAAAGACAACGCGGCGATGGCCAGGGCCGCTTGAACAACTTGAAGGCGGCGTGAAGAAAGCGAGGGACGCAACATGAGGTCAGTATACGGCTGACCTGGCGCGCAATCTTGGAAAGACAGGCAAGCATAGGCAATAAGAGGGCTTCTTCGGCGCGCGGTTCGCCAGAGCCGCCACTGCCAACTCGTGATTTTCACGGCTTATCGTGGGAGCCCGGCTTCGATTTGCGTACAGAGTCTGGAATCATATGTTTATACTACTTGCACAGCGCTAGCACGGAGCTTCCTCGGTTCGCGGGCATAGCAAGAGGCCATATTGTATGCTCACGGTCAGGCAATAGCTGGAAAGCTGCTGCACAGGTGCCGATTTGTTTGGTAGTCGACTTGGGGACGCCATGCACGAGCAAACAACTGCTATAGCAGAGCAACCCGCGCGCAGAGTACGGAATGGCTCGTCCTTTGTTTCGCCGGCTTTGACGGGACTGGCGCTGGCCCTGGCGCTGGGAGTCTTTGCGCCGCGCCTGGTCGTCAACTTCCACTACGACGGGCTGCTGATCTTTGCTTCGGGAGCTGCCGCCGCGGTCCTCGTTCTTCGCCTGATGGTCCAGCGGGAACATCGTCAGGCGCTGCAACGAGAGGTGAGCCAGATCGTTGGCGAAGACTCGTCCCCCGAAGTCGCAATCACGCGCATTCTTGAGGCACTGTGCGTCTCGCACGGCTGGGATGCGGCACTGGAATGGAAGGTCGTCGCGGACGAGAACCGGCTCGAGTTCCGTTCCGCGTGGGGAGCTCCCGGCGAGCGAATGCAATCGCTTATCAAGGAAAGCACGGGGCTAACCCTCTCCGGCGGTGACAACCTGCCTGGCCAAGTCTGGCTGGAGGACCGCCCGGTCTGGATCAACGATCTGAATTCGATGCCCGCCAGCCCGCACACCCAATCCGCCCTGAGTCACGGGATGGTCTCCGGCTGGGCTGTCCCTGTGCGCGTAGGCAACAAGGTGGTTGCGGTTCTCGAGTTCTATTGCCACTCCGGCATTCGCGAAAACCGCGAGTCTCTAGCCGCCGTGGAGGCCGCGGCCGCCTCGCTTGGCCAGATGCGGGCGCGCTCCCACGAACAGGGCCGGGCCGAGGAATTGTACCGCCGCCAGGAAATTCTGCTTGACTCGGTCGCGGATGGCATCTGCGGCGTCGACCTCCATGGCACGGTCAGCTTTGCCAACCCGGCTGCAGCTCGTCTGCTGGCAGCCCCGGCCTCTACCCTGGTGGGCAAGCCTGTCCATGAACTGCTGCACGGCTTTGCGCCTTCCGTCTCCGAGTGCGGGGTGGACTGTCCGCTACGCCAGTCAAACGAAGACCAGATGGCCGCCTCGGGCGAAGACACCATATACCGCTCCGACGGCAGCGCCTTTCCGGCCGAGTACGCCCTCACCCCCATCCTCGACCACGGCCGCTTTTCCGGCGCCGTGCTCAGCTTCCGCGACATAAGCCAGCGCTTTGCCCTCGACCGCCTGAAAGACGAGTTCATCTCCACCGTCAGCCACGAGTTGCGCACACCCCTCACCTCCATTCGCGGGGCTCTGGGACTGCTCTCCTCCGGGATCCTCGGCGATGTCAGCGACAAGGCCACCAACCTGCTTCGCATTGCCCTCAACAACTCGGACCGCCTGGTCCGCTTGATCAACGACGTCCTGGATCTGGAGCGCATCCAGAGCGGACGCGAACCGCTCGTATTTCGCCCCGTCCAGTTGGGCGACATCGTCCGTCAGGCCATCGATGGCATGGCGCCTGTGGCCGAAGCTGCCGGTGTGCAACTGGCGCACGACACCACACAGGTTGAGATCGCCGCCGACCCCGATCGCCTCATTCAAATTCTCACCAATCTGCTCTCCAATGCCGTCAAGTTCTCTCCGCCCGGCTCTACCATCTCGGTCATGCTGCGCCCCGGTGTCACCGGAGTCACCCTCTCTGTGGTCGATCATGGCCGCGGCATCCCGGCCGACAAGCTCGAAGCCATCTTCGGCCGCTTCCAGCAGGTGGATGCCTCGGACTCCCGTCAGAAGGGCGGCAGCGGGCTGGGCCTGGCCATCTGCCGCACCATTGTCCTGCAACACTCAGGGCGCATCTGGGCTGAACGAAACGCCGATCGCGGCTCGACTTTCCGCGTTTTTCTGCCCTACCAGCCGACTCCCGTTGAGGCATCGGCCCCCCTCTTCGACCACGAACCCGGTCATGGAACCGTTCTGCTTGCCAGCGCCAACGCTTCCCTGCGGCCCCAGATCGCTGCGCAGTTGAACCGCCGCGGCTACCGCGTAGTGGAATCAGCCAGCATGCAGCAAACCCTGGCCGCGGTTCGCGAAGGTCTCGGAGCTATCCTGCTCGATACCTCTCCCAACGAAATGAACGGGTGGGAAATTCTACCGCACATTTGCCGTCTGAAGCCTAAAAACCGTACGCCGGTGGTTCTGTTGAGCGTTGAGAACCGGCAGAAATCGGAAAAACATGCCGCCAATACCGAGACTCGGGCGGCCAAGCCGCTCAATGAGGATGCCCTACTGAGCGAGCTGGCTGGCGCTCTGCGCGAACCCGATGAAAGGGCTCGTGTCCTGGTTATCGAGGACGATATCGATCTCGCCCGTGTCGTCGGCGATCTCTTTCCCCCCGAATCCTTCGCGGTCCAGTCGGCGCGTTCCCTTGAGCAGGCTCAGAGTTCTTGTCTCTCGTCTCAGCCGGACCTTCTGGTTCTGAACATTGGTCTGCCTGACGGCGACGGCTTCAACCTGGTGGACTGGCTGCGCCAGCAAGAGGAACTCGCCCGCTTGCCCTTGGCAGTCTATTCCGGCCGCGACCTCTCCACGGCCGAACGCCGCCAGCTCTTCCTAGGACCTACCGATTTTCTTACCAAGGTCCGAATCCAGCCGCAACAGCTCGAAGCGCTGGTTTTGACGATGTTGCGCAGTTCGCGTCCGATGGAAGAGGCCGTTCGGCTGGAGCCGTCTGTCGGAATTCCTTGATTGGGCTAGGCGGAATCGGCTGAGCCGTGCGAACGTTCCAAAAGGGCCGCGGATGAGTTTTCAAGTCGCTAACCGGTAGTTTGGAGGTTGTTTTCCTATGACGCGCCGCATATTAATCATTGACGACGAAGAGGACATTCGCGAGGTTGCCGGCCTCAGCCTTGAGACGGTGGCTGACTGGGAGGTTATTCTTGCCAGTTCTGGCGCACAAGGCATCTCCCAAGCCATCGCGCAGCAGCCCGACGCCATTCTTCTCGACGTGATGATGCCGGTCATGGATGGCCCCGCGACCTTCCGCGAACTGCGCAGTAATCCTGCCACGGCTCACATTCCTGTCCTTTTGCTTACCGCCAAGGTTCAGAGCACCGACCAGCGCCGCTTTGCCGACCTTGGCGTCGAGGCGATTCTTTTCAAGCCCTTTGACCCGTTGACACTCTCCACGCAGATTTCCAACGTGCTGGGCTGGAGCTGAAGAGCATCCCCTGTCCTGAAAGGCGCCTGAGTTTTGGATCCCGGCCAGCAAAACGCTCTTGATCGAGCCCTCGATAGCCTGTGGGCCAAGTTTCTGCCGCTGATTGAAGAGCGCGTTGCAGTTGTTGAATCGGCCGCGGCCGCCTTCGCCGCCAACCGGCTTTCGAGCGACGAGCGTCAGGCCGCTGGCGCCGCGGCTCACAAACTGGCCGGCGTGCTTGGAACCTTCGGCCTCACCGAGGGCACTGTCAAGGCTCGCGAGCTGGAGAACCTGTACACCGGGCAGTGCGATCCCGACCCCGCTCTGGGCGCGCGCCTCAACTCGATCGCTGCCGAGTTGCGCGCCATCGTCCGGAACCGCACCTGAGATCGCAAGCGCCTTTCCGCCTGACTTACCTTCCTCCCGACACGGCACATCAAGATGCTATGTATCATGGTTATGGAGGCTGGGGAGCTTTTGTGAGCGCTCAATCGCTCGGCGCGGACCTGCCTGGCCATTCCGGCGTCTGGTTTCTTCGCATCTTCCAGTCGATTCCAAACACCTAAGACTTATCATGGCTATCACCCACATCTCGGTGCGCGGGGCGCGCCAGCACAATTTGCGCGATATCAACGTGCGCATCCCCCGCAATACGCTCACGGTGGTCACTGGCCTCTCCGGCTCGGGCAAGAGTTCGCTTGCCTTCGATACGATTTATGCCGAGGGACAGCGGCGCTACGTGGAAACGCTGTCTGCCTACGCCCGCCAGTTTCTCGACCAGATCGAGAGGCCGGACGTGGACTCCATCGAGGGTCTCAGCCCGGCCATCTCCATCGAGCAGAAGACCACCAGCCGCAGCCCCCGCTCTACCGTGGGAACCATCACCGAAATCTACGATTACCTGCGCCTGCTTTACGCATCCGTGGGCACGCCCCATTGCCCCAACTGCGGACGGCCGATCTCTCGCCAGACCGCCGACCAGATCGTACAGCGCATTCTTGAGCTGGGCTGGGGCGAGCGCGTCACCGTGATGGCACCCATTGTGCGCGGCCGCAAAGGCGAATTCAAGGAACTGCTGGACCAACTGGACCAGCAGGGCTTTCGTGCCCGCGTGGACGGAGAAGTATGCGACCTCTCTGAGCCGCTGGTCCTGGACCGCCGCAAGAACCACACCATTGAAGCCATCGTCGACCGCATTCTGCTCAAGCTTCCGGCGTCCGGCACGCCGCCGCCTCCGGGCAAGCCTTCGCCCAAACAGTCTTTGGAAAAGCGCCTCGACACCGCCATCGCCAAGGCATTGCAGTTGGCCAGCGGCCTGGTTCTTGCGGCCGTCGCCGGCAGCGAGGAGCAGCTATTCTCCTCCAGCATGGCTTGCCCGGATTGCGGCCTTGACGTGCCCAAGCTGGAGCCCCGCAGCTTCAGCTTCAACTCCGCGTACGGAGCCTGCCCGGAGTGCCATGGCCTGGGCTCGCTCTACGACCTCGACCCTGCCAAGGTCATTACCGACTGGTCCAAGCCGCTGCTGGACGGAGGACTCGGGCCTGGTTCCTCTTCGCAATACCTTCTCAAGCTCATCCATCTGGCCGCCGACCGCTACAAGATCGACCTGAAGCTGCCCTTCGAGGATCTGCCCCCGCGCCAGCAGCATCTGCTCGTCTATGGACCGCCCAAGAACGAAGCTCCCCGCACCGGCTTTCATGGCATTCTCGCCTTTTTGCGCGACTCCATTGAAGAAGCCCGCAGCGACACCTATCGCGACTACATGCTGAACTTCATGTCGGCGACGCTTTGCCCGGTCTGCCGCGGCAAGCGCCTGCGCCCGGAGTCGCTGGCTGTGAAGATCGGCGGCCTCTCCATCGCAGACTTCACCGCCTTGCCGCTCAACCGCGCGCTCTCGGCCGCCATCAACCTCAGCTTCACGGCGCGTGAATCCCTGGTTGCCGAGCGCATCCGCCGCGAGGTGGTCGAGCGCCTCGAATTCCTATGTGCCGTCGGCCTCACCTACCTCGCCCTCGATCGCAACGCCGCCACGCTCTCCGGAGGCGAAGGCCAGCGCATCCGCCTGGCTACGCAGATCGGCTCGCGGCTGCGCGGCGTGCTTTACGTCCTCGACGAGCCCTCCATCGGCCTTCACCAGCGCGACAACAACCGGCTCATCCAGGCTCTTGAGAAGCTCCGCGACTTGGGCAATACCGTTCTGGTCGTGGAGCACGACGAAGAGACCATCCGCCACGCGGACTACGTTCTCGACCTCGGCCCCGGCGCGGGCCGGCTGGGCGGCTGCGTGGTCGCCCAGGGCACACCGGCTGAAATCATGGCCACACCGGAGTCGCTCACCGGACGCTATCTCTCCGGCGCGGAAGCCATGCTCCAGCGCGCCCGCCCGCGCCCGCTCAGCGGCAAGTGGCTCACCGTCAGCGGAGCACGGGAACACAACCTGCAGGACGTGACGATCCGGATCCCGCTAGGCGTGATGACCGTGGTCACGGGCGTAAGCGGCAGCGGCAAGAGCACGCTCATCAACGACATCCTCTACCGTTCCCTGGCGCAAACCATTTACGGCTCGCGCGAAGAGCCCGGCGCGCACGAATCGCTCACCGGCGCGGAGCAAATCGACAAGGTCGTCCGCATCGACCAGTCGCCCATCGGCCGCACGCCGCGCTCCAATCCAGCCACCTATACCCAGGTTTTCTCGCCCATCCGCGACCTTTTTGCCATGCTGCCCGAGGCCCGCGAGCGCGGCTACAAGCCGGGGCGCTTCAGCTTCAATGTCAGCGGCGGCCGCTGCGAGGCATGTCAGGGCGATGGCCAGCGCCGCATCGAGATGAACTTCATGCCCGACGTTTACGTGCAGTGCGAAGTCTGCAACGGGCGGCGCTACAACCAGGAGACCATGGCCGTAAAGTTCCACGGCCACTCCATTGCCGACATTCTAGACCTCACCATTGAAGACGCGCTGCCCGTGCTGGCCGATGTGCCCCAGGTGCGCCAGAAGCTACAGACCCTGGTGGATGTGGGCCTGGATTACGTCCACCTGGGCCAGAGCGCCACCACCCTCTCCGGTGGCGAGGCGCAGCGCATGAAGCTGGCCCGCGAACTCAGCAAGCGGCAAACCGGGCGAACGCTTTACCTGCTCGACGAGCCCACCACCGGCCTCCACTTCGACGATGTGCGCAAGCTGCTCGAGGTTCTCCATCGGCTGGTCGATCTGGGCAACTCGGTGATCATCATCGAACACAATATGGACGTGATCCGCAATGCCGACTGGGTACTCGATCTTGGCCCCGAAGGCGGTGAAGACGGTGGCCGCATCGTCGGCCAGGGCCGACCGGCAAAGATCGCCGCCACCCCCGGTTCCTACACCGGCCAGTTCCTCAAGCGCTACTACGCCTCCTCCAATGGCAGTCTGACCGCGGTCGATGTGGACGAGGCGAACGACTCCGAATCCAGCCGCACCGGAGATCCCTCCAGCGTGGGTACCCCATCCTCTCCGCGCCTTTCTGCGGAAAGGGAGGGAGACGACAGACCCGAACCGGGTGCCCCAGGTCTCGATTCTGAGACCTGGGATTCCGCTTTACTCCCAAAGATCCCCAAACCCAAGCGCGCCCGCCGAGCCACCCCTGCCGAAGAGGATCTTGCCTCCTCGCGAGCAAAGGCCATGCGCCCCGCTCAGGACAAGACCACTCCCAGAGGGTCCGGTCCTCGCCAGAAGAAGACGGGGCTTGCATGAGCCAGAACAACAGCTTCGAGCAAGCGCCAGCACAGCCTGAGGAAGATCCCGGTTCCTTGGATGGTGCTGGCTTCAGCCCATACATCGGCATGATCGAACCGGCGCGGACTTTCGCCCTCGATGAGAATGCCGGCCGGACCGACAGCGCTGGTGAGAGCGAATCCCAATCCGCGCCCCTCTTCCCGGATCGATTCACCTCGGCCGAGCCGCCCGAACGGCTTCTCTTCCAATCGTTTGCCCAGCCCGAAGCCGTCACGCCTGCGCGCATTCCCCATCTCGGCCACCTTGCCCTTCTGATGGCATTCGCCAGCATCGGACTTTTGGGCAGCATGCTTGTGGTTCTGGCTGGCTTGCGCTTCCATCTCTTTGGGGTCGCTACGATGGATCAGGCCAAGGACGACATCCATTACTCGCTGGGCAGCACAGCGGCTCTTTACCTGATTACCTTCGCTGTCTCGCTCTTCGTCTTTCCGGTTGTCTGGCGCAAGGGGTTCTTTGCCGGCATCCACTGGAACGGGTCGGCTGCGTTGCGGCTGCGCTGGCGGCTGTTTGGCGGAGGCTGCCTCTGCTTTCTGCTCGCCATGCTCGACGAGGTGCTGATTCCCAGCCCGGGCAAGGCGCCCATCGATGAGATGTTCCGTTCTCCAGGCGCGGCGTGGATGATGCTCGTCTTCGGCATCACGCTTGCGCCCTTCTTTGAGGAGATAGCTTTTCGCGGCTTCCTGCTGCCCGCTCTGGCCACCGCCTGGGACTGGGCGATTGAGCAAAACATCGGCAGGCCCGCCCGCCCGCTCGATGCGGAGGGTCATCCACAATGGTCCGTCTTCGCCATGGTGGTGGCATCCATCTTCACCAGCGTTCCCTTTGCCGCCATGCACGCCGACCAGCAAGGGTACGCTCTGGGCCCATTCCTTCTGCTGGTCGCGATCAGCCTGGTGTTATGCGCGGTGCGCCTGCGCACCCGTTCCGTGGCTGCCAGCGTCCTGGTCCACGCTTCCTACAACTTCCTGCTCTTCTCGCTCATGCTCCTCGGCACCGGCGGCTTCAGGCACCTGGACAAGATGTGACGACAGCTTTCAATGAGCGTTTAAGTGTGGATCTCTACCACGAAACCGGCTCTTGACGATTCCGAAGTATCCACAGCCCTCCGGTCTCTGGCCGGCATAACAGCCATATGCACAGCTCCAGGGAATGCAGTTTCGTGCCAGTCGGCCCACGTTATTGCGGAGCCACTTATCGCCGCCTGCCAGCTCACTGGAAGCGATATACTGTAGCCCTCTATCCAGGTAACCGAATGATCCGTGATGTCGCATTTCGCCGATGGCTCCTCCTGTTGGTGCTGTGCGTCATGGTAGTCGTTGCCTGTGTGTGCTGCATCGACCGGCCAGCGGCAGAGTTATTCA
>Ga0326728_10012459_pt1 | contig 18878 bp, 15 predicted proteins | sample MB3enrmetagenome_FD_207602 | JGI IMG/M metagenome (GOLD analysis project Ga0326728, IMG submission 207602) | Lab enriched peat soil microbial communities from McLean, Ithaca, NY, United States - MB31MN | ecosystem: Environmental > Terrestrial > Soil > Wetlands > Peat | place: USA: New York... | reverse complement strand
TCGTTGCCTTCGCGCGTGCGCTCGCCGACGCCGGCGAACACCGAATTGCCGCCGTGCGTCTTGGCGACGTTGTTGATCAGCTCCTGGATGAGCACGGTCTTGCCGACGCCCGCGCCGCCGAACAGGCCGACCTTGCCGCCCTTGGCGTAGGGCGCGAGCAGGTCGACGACCTTGATGCCGGTGACCAGAATCTGCGCTTCCGTCGATTGCTCGACATAAGAGGGCGTCGGTTGATGGATCGCCCGGCGTCCCTCCGTCGGCACCGGGCCGGCTTCGTCGACCGGCTCGCCGATGACGTTGATGATGCGCCCGAGCGTGCCGGCGCCGACCGGCACGGTGATCGGCCCGCCGGTGTCCGTCACGCTCTGGCCGCGCACCAGGCCCTCGGAAGTGTCCATCGCGACGCAACGCACCGAGTCTTCGCCCAGGTGCTGGGCGACCTCGAGAACCAGGCGCGAGCCCTGGTTGTCGGTCTCCAGCGCGTTGAGGATGGGCGGCAGATCGCCGTCGAACTTCACGTCGACGACGGCGCCGATCACCTGGGTGACGCGGCCGGTGGAGTTCGCGGCTTTCGCCGGTTCTTGCGCCATTTCTCGACGTCCTCGATTTTTCCGTCCTTGAAGATCGCTCGCGCGATCGTGCAGTTCACAGCGCCTCGGCGCCCGAAATGATTTCGATCAGTTCCTTGGTGATCATCGCCTGGCGGGTGCGATTGTAGCGCAGCGTGTACTTCTTCACCATTTCGCCGGCGTTGCGGGTCGCGCTGTCCATCGCCCTCATCTGCGCGCCGAAGAACGAGGCGGCGTTCTCCAGCAGCGCGCGGTAGATGCGCACGGTGACGGCGCGCGGCAACAATTGCGACAGGATTTCCTTTTCGTCGGGCTCGTAGTGATAGACCGGCGCGCCCGCTTGCCGCGCGCCGAGTTCGGGCGGGATCAACCGCTGCGCGGTCGGAACCTGCAATATCGCCGAATGGAAACGCGCGAAGAACAGCGTGCAGACGTCGAACTCGCCGGCCTCGAAGCGTTCGATCACCTTGTCGGCGATCGGCTGCGCCGTGGCGAAGGCGATGGTGCGCGCGCCGCGCAGATCGACCTGACCGATGATCGCCTTTTCATGGGTGCGCCGGAGCTGGTCGTAGCCCTTCTTGCCGACGCAGATGATCTTGACCGTCTTGCCCGTCGCGACGAGCGCGTCGACGCGCTCGCGCGCCAGGCGCACGATCGAAGTGTTGAAGGCGCCGCACAAGCCGCGCTCGCCGGTGCAGACGATGAAGAGATGCGTCTGGTCCGAGTCGGTCCCGGAAAGCAACGGCGGCGCCGCCGCGCCCTCGGCGATCCCGGCGGCGAGATCGGCGAGCACCATCTCGAGCTTGTCGGCGTAGGGACGCGCCGCCTCGACCGCGCTCTGCGCGCGGCGCAGCTTGGACACCGCGACCATCTGCATCGCCTTGGTGATCTTCTGCGTCGACTTGACGGAGGCGATCCGGTTTCTCAGGTCCTTTAGGGAGGGCATGGCGAAGCTCGGCTGAGGAAACGGAATTTCAAGCGAAACTGGCGGCGTAGACGTCGACGGCCGCCTTGAGCTTGGCCGCCGTCTCGTCGGTCAGGTCGCCGGTCGAGCGGATCGATTGGAGAATGTCGGGGCGCCTGGAGCGCAGCATCGTCAACAGACCGTCCTCGAACGGCTTCACCCTGTCGAGCGCGAGCTTGTCGAGATAGGCGTTGACGCCGCAATAGATCGAGCAGACCTGCTCTTCCATAGTCAGCGGCGAAAATTGCTGCTGCTTCAAGAGTTCGGTTAGACGCGCGCCGCGGTTGAGGAGACGCTGGGTGACGGCGTCGAGATCGGAGCCGAACTGCGCGAAGGCGGCCATTTCGCGATATTGCGCGAGCTCCCCCTTGATGCGGCCGGCGACTTTCTTGGTCGCCTTGGTCTGCGCCGACGAGCCGACGCGCGAGACCGACAGGCCGACGTTCACCGCTGGGCGGATGCCCTGGTAGAAGAGGTCGGTCTCCAGGAAGATCTGGCCGTCGGTGATCGAAATCACGTTGGTTGGGATATAGGCGGAAACGTCGTTGGCCTGGGTCTCGATCACCGGCAACGCCGTCAGCGAGCCCGCGCCATGCTCCTCGTTGAGCTTGGCCGCGCGCTCCAGCAGGCGGGAGTGCAGATAGAACACGTCGCCGGGATAGGCTTCGCGGCCCGGCGGGCGGCGCAGCAGCAACGACATCTGGCGATAGGCGACCGCTTGCTTCGACAGATCGTCGTAGATGATGACCGCGTGCATGCCGTTGTCGCGGAAGAATTCGCCCATCGCGCAGCCGGAGAACGGCGCCAGGAACTGCATCGGCGCGGGGTCCGCGGCGGTGGCGGCGACAATGATCGAATATTCGAGCGCGCCGTGCTCTTCGAGCGCCTTGACGAACTGGGCCACCGTCGAGCGCTTTTGGCCGATCGCGACATAGACGCAATAGAGCTTGCGGCTCTCGTCGCCGCTCTGGTTGAGAACCCGCTGGTTGAGGATCGCATCGAGCGCGATCGCGGTCTTGCCGGTCTGGCGGTCGCCGATGATCAGCTCGCGCTGGCCGCGCCCGATGGGGATCAGCGCGTCGATCGCCTTGAGGCCGGTGGCCATCGGTTCGTGCACGGAGCGGCGCGGAATGATGCCGGGGGCCTTCACGTCGACGCGGGCGCGGCTTGCGGCCTTGATCGGACCCTTGCCGTCGATCGGCGAGCCGAGCGCGTCGACGACGCGCCCGAGCAACTCCTTGCCGACGGGAACGTCGACGATGGCGCCCGTCCGCTTGACCGTCTGACCCTCTTTGATCTCGCGGTCGGCGCCGAAAATCACGATGCCGACGTTGTCGCTTTCCAGGTTGAGCGCCATGCCGCGCACGCCGTTCTCGAACTCGACCATTTCGCCGGCCTGAACCTTGTCGAGGCCGTACGCGCGGGCGATGCCATCCCCCACAGACAGCACCTGGCCGACTTCGGTCACTTCCGCTTCATTGCCGAAATTGGCGATTTGGCTCTTGAGAATGGAGGAAATCTCAGCGGCGCGGATATCCATCAACCAGCCTCTTTCATGCGCGTGCGAATGGCGTTGAGCTTGGTCCTCAGCGAGCCGTCGACCATGCGCGAACCGATCTTGACGACGAGCCCACCGATGATGGCGGGATCGACCCTGGCGGCGAGGCGGACCGGCCCGCCGCCGCAGGCGGCGCGCAGCGTCTGCTCCAGCGCGGCGAGGTTGGCTTCGTCGAGCGGCGCGGCGCTGGCGACCTCGGCGTGCGTCACGTTGCGGAAGGCGTCGTCGAGCTTGCCGTAAGCGGCGATCATTTCGCGTATGGCGAACAGGCGCCGCTTGGCGGCGACGAGCTTGATGAAGTTCGAGGCGACGCTGGAAATCTGGGCCGCGTCGAGCAGGGCGGTCAGGGCGCTGAGCTGCTCGGCGGCGGAAAACGACGGGCTGCGCACCAGAAGGCGCAGGTCCGCGCTGCTCTCGATCATGGCGTCGAACAAACGAAGCGCGGCGGCGACCTCGTTGGTTTGACGCGCGTCGCGGGCCAGGGAGAACAGCGCCGACGCGTAGCGCCACGCCAACCCCGAAACGATTTCGTTCTGTTCAGCCAATTCACTGCTCTTTCGCGGACTCGGCGTCGCGACCGCCGCCGCGTTCATCAGGCGACGTCGACCCCCACGTGAATCCGCCATTGATCGGTCAAACGCCGCGGCGCGGGGTCGAGGCCCACGAACCCCAAGGCGCGGGTTGCCTAACATAGGACTTTTCGCCGCGCAACCGCCGGAAGTTCCGACGAAAGTCGGCAGGCGCAAGGGCCGAGCGGGCTCTCAAGCGAAGCTGGTGCTCCAGCCGGCTTTCGCGTCGCCGCCGAGATAGGCGACGCCGTCGACGCGCAGATTGCCGGAATTGACCAGGGTGATCAGGCCGCCGCGGTCGCTCAAGGCGCCCGCCGGCAGCGCCGCGGCGAGCGGCTGGCCGGGCGGCAGAGGCGCGGCGGGCAGGGGATAGATCCGCTCGGCGTCGACGATGAGGCGCCAATGGGCGAGATCGAGCGCCTCGGCGCTCATGTTGGCGACGACGACCGAGGCGGTTCCGTCGGGGGCGCGATGCGCCGAGGTGATTTCGGCGGCGCGCTTCGGCATCGGCAGGGCTGAGAAGGCGCCGGAGCTGAAATCGTAGCGCGGCGCTTCGCAGCCGGTCGCGCCGTAGAGGAGATCGCCGTTGTCGTTGGTGTGCCAGGCCTGGCTCTGGAACGCGAGGAACGTCGCGCTCATGCGCCGGGCGCGCGCGTCCCAGATGAAGCAGGCGCCGTCGTGCCAGACGCCGTTTTCGTGCAGGCGGGCGTCGATCGCGCGCGGATCGCCCTGCGCCATGTGGACGTTGTCGAGGCCGAACGGCGTATTGGGGGTATAGCCGAACGCCGCGTCGGTCTGGTGGGGGTTGTCCCTAGGGAAGGCGTTGCCGTAGAAGAACACGTCGCAGTCCTGCGCCTTGGCCAGTTGCAGCATCGCGCCGAGGCGATGCACGAGGCCGTCGTCGCCCGCGCCCTCGGGCGGCAGGATGCGCATGGCGTTGGGATTGAAGAGATTGCCGCGCTGGAAATCGAGCGCGCCGCCGGCGTAGGAGCGCTCGACCGGCGTGAGGCCCTGCGGGCGCGCCAGCACCGAGGGGACGATCGGGTGGGTGAAGTCCTGGTCGATACAGTAATAGAGATAGGACTTGCCGATCGGCTCGCCCGGCGCGTCCTTGTCGGAGCGCACGTTGACGGTGGCGAACCATTGCGCGCCGCCGGCTTCCAGAATGACCCAAAGATGCGGATTGGTCGGCGGCTCGGCCCGCGCGAACGCGTGAACCTTGCCGCGCAGGCATTGGTAGCTGATTTGACTCATGAAGCCCCCGAACGGACGCGCTGAGGCCGCGTCGCCGGTCAGCCTAGGGGATGGCTGACGAACTTAGCAAGGCTCACGGGGGAGGGGCGCCGGGCAGGCCGCGACGGCGCCTGGCCCGCGAAGTTTTCACCGCAAAAGTGATGGCGGACATACCGGAAATTCTGCTAGGCCTGCGGAAAATCGCGCCGCCCGATCAATCTTCCTTTGCGCCGGCCGAGACGCCCTGTCGATGATCGCCCTTGTCCGCATAGCGCTAAGTCGACCCTATACGTTCGTCGTTGTCGCGCTGTTAATCCTGATCATCGGCCCGCTGGCCGCGTTGGGAACTCCGACGGATATCTTCCCCGACATCCGGATTCCCGTCATCAGCGTGGTGTGGCAATATACGGGGCTGCCGCCTGATCAGATGTCCGGGCGCATCACGACGCCGTTCCAGCGCGCCCTGACCACCACCGTCAACGACATCGAGCATATCGAGGCCAATTCCTACAATGGGTTTGGCGTCATCAAGGTCTTCTTCCAGCCGAATGTCGACATTCGCACCGCCAACGCCCAGGTCACCGCGATTTCGCAGACCCTCATCAAACAGATGCCGCCCGGCGCGACGCCGCCGCTGATTCTCAATTACAACGCCTCCACCGTGCCGATTCTGCTGGTGGCGCTGTCGGGCGAAGGCTTCACCGAACAGGGCTTGGCGGATATCGCCATCAACCAGATTCGCACGCCTCTCGTCACCGTCGCCGGCGCCGCCATCCCCTATCCCTTCGGCGGCAAATTGCGCCAGATTCAGATCGACGTCGATCCGGCCGCGTTGCAGGCCAAGGGCCTCTCGGGCCAGGACGTCGCCAACGCCTTGGCCGCCCAGAACCTGATCACGCCGGTCGGCTCCGAGAAGATCGGCGCTTTTGAATATGCGGTGCAGCTCAACAGCGCGCCTTCCAAGCTCGAAGAACTCGGCGACATGCCGATCAAGACGGTCGACGGGGCGATGGTCTACGTGCGCGACGTCGCGCACGTGCGCGACGGCAATGCGCCGCAAACCAATATCGTTCACGTCGACGGCAATCGGTCGGTGCTGTTGCAGGTGTTCAAGAACGGATCGGCCTCCACGCTGGCGATCATCGCCGGGGTCAAGCAGCGACTGGCCGAATTGAGCGACGCTCTGCCGCCGAATCTCAAGGTGGCCTTGCTCGGCGATCAATCGCTGTTCGTCCGCGGCGCGATTGCGTCGGTCGCCCGCGAAGGCGCCGTCGCGGCGGCGCTGACCAGTCTGATGATCCTGCTGTTCCTCGGCAGTTGGCGTTCGACCGTCATCATCGCCACTTCGATCCCGCTCGCGGCGCTGGGCTCCATCATCGCGCTTTCGGCGATCGGCGAAACGCTGAACATCATGACGCTCGGCGGCCTCGCGCTGGCGGTCGGCATTCTGGTCGACGACGCGACGGTGACGATCGAGAACATCAATTGGCATCTCGAGCATGGCAAACAGGTCGAGACCGCTATCATGGACGGCGCGCGTCAGATCGTGACGCCCGCCTTTGTTTCGCTTTTGTGCATCTGCATCGTCTTCGTGCCGATGTTCTTCCTCAACGGCGTCGCGCGCTTTCTCTTCGTGCCGATGGCGGAAGCGGTCATGTTCGCGATGATCTGCTCCTTCCTGCTGTCGCGCACGCTGGCGCCGACGATGGCCAATTATCTGCTCAGGCCGCATCCGCCCCACTTGGAAGACGGCGCGCGCACCGCCTCGCGCAACCCCGTGGTGCGCGTCCAACAGGCCTTCGAAGCCGGCTTCGAGCATGTCCGCGAGGGCTACCGCGGCGTTCTCGAGTTGGCGATGCGGCGCCGGGCGGTCTTCATCGCCGGCTTTCTGACCTGCGTCGGCGCGTCCTTCTTGCTGACGCCCTATCTTGGCCGGAACTTCTTTCCCTCCGTCGACACCGGCCAGATTCTCATGCACGTGCGCCTTCGCGTCGGCACGCGCGTCGAGGAAAGCGCCAAGCAGTTCGCGGAAATTCAGAACGCGATCCGGACGATCGTTCCGCCCGCGGAGCTGGCGACGCTGGTCGACAACGTCGGCATGCCGATCAGCGGCATCAATCTCGCTTACAGCAACACCGGCGTCATCGGCCCGCAGGACGGCGACATTCAGATCAAGCTCGCCGAGGATCATCGCCCGACCGCGGACTATGTCCGCGCATTGCGCGAAGAGTTGCCGCGCCGGTTCCCCGGCGTCGTGTTTGGATTTCTGCCGGCCGACATCATCAGCCAAATCCTCAATTTCGGCGCCCCGGCGCCGATCGACGTGCAAATCTCCGGCGCGAATCTTGCCGCCAATTTCGATTACGCCAATCTGCTGCTGCGGCGGATGCGCCATATTCCCGGCGTCGCCGACGCGCGCATTCAGCAATCCCCCGCCAACCCGACCCTAAACGTCGACGTCGATCGCACGCGCGCCCAATACGTCGGACTGACCGAACGCGACGTCACCAACAGCCTCGTCGTCAATCTGGCCGGCAGCGGCCAGGTGACGCCGACCTATTGGCTCGATCCCAAGAGCGGCGTCTCCTATTCGATCGTCATGCAGACGCCGCAATACCAGCTCGACACCTTGAGCGCGTTGCAGACGATTCCGATCTCGGCCGCGGGCGCCGCGACCTCGCCGATTCTCGGCGGCCTCGCCAAAATCACGCGAACTGTTGGCAATGCGGTCGTTTCCCAATACAATATCCTGCCGATCGTGCAGATCTACGCGACGCCGCAAGGACGCGATCTCGGCGCCGTCGCGCAGGACATCGGCGAACTCCTTCAGGAAACCGCGGGAAGCGTCCCCAAGGGCGGGACCGTAGCGATGCTGGGACAGATCCAGACGATGAACGGCGCCTTTTCCGGCCTGTTGCTCGGCTTGATCGCCGCGATCGTGTTGATTTATCTGCTCATCGTCGTCAATTTCCAGTCCTGGGCCGATCCCTTCGTGATCGTCACGGCGCTGCCGGCCGGTCTGGCGGGCATTGTCTGGATGCTGTTCGTCAGCCAGACGACCCTCTCCGTGCCCGCCCTGACCGGCGCGATCATGTGCATGGGCATCGCGACGGCCAACAGCGTCCTCGTCATCAGTTTCGCGCGCGAACGATTCGCGGCGCTCGGCGACCCAATCGCGGCGGCGCTCGAAGCCGGCTTCGTGCGTTTCCGACCGGTGGTCATGACCGCCTTGGCGATGATTATCGGCATGGCGCCGATGGCGCTGGCGCTTGGCGAAGGAGGCGAGCAGAACGCCCCGCTGGGCCGCGCCGTCGTCGGCGGCCTGATCTTCGCGACGATCGCCACGCTGATCTTCGTTCCCGTGGTTTTCAGTCTGGCGCATAGGCGCGAGCCAAAGACGAACGCCGACCCGTCGGAGTCCCTGCGCCATGTCTGACCCTGCCGTCCGACGCAGCTTCAACGGCAGGCTTTGCCTCGCGGGAGTCCTTGCCGGCGTCGGCGTCGCGGCGCTGGTCGTCACGGGCATCGGCGAGCGCGACAAGAGCAGCGCGAGATTGCAGGAATGGACGGAGGCCCAGGCGGTTCCCACGGTGGCGATCGTCGCGCTGAACGCAACGCCCGGCGTGGCGAGCCTGAATTTGCCCGGCCGGCTCGAAGCTAACCTGCGCGCGCCGATTTACGCGCGGGTCAGCGGCTATGTGAAGGACTGGAAGGTCGATATCGGCGACTCGGTCAAGGCCGGCGAGACGCTCGCCGAGATCGAGGCGCCGGACCTCGATCAGCAGTTGCTGCAGGCGCGCGCCGATCTTTCCAGCGCTCAAGCCAGCGCCAAACTCTCCGAGGTCACGCTGGCGCGCGGGCGCAGCCTGCTCAGCTCGAACGCCGTGTCCCAGCAGGAAGTCGATCAGCGCGCGGCCGACCTCGCCAACAAGCAGGCCGCGGTCCATTCCGGCGAAGCCAACGTCGAACGCCTGCAGGTTCTGGCCGCCTACAAGAATGTCGCCGCGCCGTTCGACGGCGTCGTCAGCGAGCGCAACACCGATGTCGGCGCGCTGATCAGCGCGGGCTCGAGCGCCGGGCCGCCGATGTTCGTCATATCGGACGCGCACAAGCTTCGCGTTTCCATCAACGTTCCGCAAAACTACGCGCCGGCGATCCGCATCGGCGACAAGGCGATCGTCACGGTGCCCGAATATCCCGGCCGGAGCTTCCCCGCAGTCGTCGAAGCGTCGGCGCGCTCGGTCGACATCGGCTCCGGCACGACGCACATGCAGCTCACGGTGGACAACGCCGGCGGCGAACTGATGCCGGGCGGTTACGCCAACGTGCATGCCGATCTCGCCGGCGGCGCCGGATCGTTCCGCATTCCCGTCAGCGCGCTCGTTTTCGATCAGGCCGGGCTGCGCGTCGCGACGGTCGATTCGAACGACCGCGTTGTGTTCAAGACGGTGACGATCGCGCGAGACTTGGGGAGCGAAATCGAGATCGGGTCGGGCGTTCAAGCCGGCGACCGGGTCATCGCCGCGCCCCCGGACGGCCTTGCCGACGGCGATCGGGTTCGCATCGCCAACGCCCGTTCGAAGCCCGACGCCACGCTCGCGGGCTCGGCGAGGCCGACGAGCGGCGACTGAGCGGCCGACGGCGAGTTCGATCGAGGCCGCCTTGCGGTTTCGCGCGACCAGGCCTATGTTTAGGCCTATGTTGGAGCGCGCCCGATGCAACGCGAACGCCGCGTCAGACTATTCCGCAACGGCCGCAATCAGGCCGTGCGAATCCCCGTCGAATTCGAGCTTCCGGGCAAAGAGGCGTTGATGCGCCGCGAGGGCGAGCGCCTGGTGATCGAACCTGTCCGCGAGCGGACTCTGCTGGAGGTCTTGGCGACGCTCGCGCCGCTGGACGAAGGTTTGCCGGACGTCGACGAAGGTCAATTGTCGCTCAGCGACGTCGCCTTGTGACCGCGCTGCGCTATATGCTCGACACGAACATCGTGTCCGACCTCGTCAAGAACCCGTCGGGAAGGGTCGCGAGCAAGGTTCGCGAAGTCGGCGACCAGGGTCTGGGCGTCAGCGTCATCGTCGCCGCGGAACTGCGGTTCGGCTGCGCCAAGCGCGGCTCTCCCGCCTTGACGCGCCAGGTCGAGGCCGTGCTTTCCGCTTTGCTGGTCGCGCCGTTCGGTCAGCCGGCGGACGCCGAATACGCCGACATCCGCAATCAGCTCGAGCGAAGCGGACGAATGATCGGTCCCAACGACCTGCTGATCGCCGCCCACGCGCGCGCGTTGGGGGTCCCGCTGGTGACGCAAAACAGCGCCGAATTCGCGCGCGTCGCGGGGCTGAAGGTGGAGAACTGGTTGGAGTAGCAGGGGGGGTGAGGGGCGGCGCGCGTGGGCATGAGCAGACGCGGCGATGGGCGCTTTGCAATGGCGGGGGCCTGCGCAAGCACTTCCTTCTGCGGACTCGCTAAATCGGCGCCGCCTGCACTGGATACTGGTCCCAGGTCCGCCCGCGATAATTCCTGCCGCTCGTCTTCTTATTCGCGCCGCCCCATTGCTTGAAGAAAAACGCGACGTCCTGCGCCTGGCATTCGACGAGAAGCTCGTCGACCCACTCTTCCAATATCGGTCGAGATTTCGGTCCGGACTCGCCGCCGACGATCGCCCAGTGAACGCCGGTTAAGTCGACCGGTCCGATGCGGCCGACGAGTGGCTCGAACGAGATGAACCGGACGCTCGCCGGTGTTTGTCGAAGCTCTTCGATACGTCCGACGTATTCGCCGTTCTCGACCGATGTCCCCAACCAGACATGAGGCAAAGCGGGCAGATTCTGCTCGCTCAGGACGCGCCGCATTCTGTCGGGTCGCTTGGTGAGAATCTGAAAAACGTGTTGGTTCGCGCTCTTCATAACTTGCCAAACGCGCGAGACGGTCGAGCCGTCGATCCCCTCTTGAAAAAGGTCCGACATCGAGTTGACAAATATCTTCTTCGGCTTTTTCCAGCCGAGCGGCGCGCCGACCGTGTTTTCGTTGACGCGCAGCGTTCCTGTCCACACGAAGCGTCCGCCGCTCTTGCGCGTCACGCCGCGATACTGCGCGACGCCCATCGACTGAAGTCGCGCGGCCATCCGCATGGCGTAGCAATTCGTGCATCCTGGCGAGACCATCGCGCAACCGACGACCGGATTCCAGGTCGCGTCTGTCCATTCGATATCGGAAGGGCCGGCCATTTCATTTCCGTCGCACTACGTGTCTTGCGATCCGGCGAGCGATCTCGCCACCTCTCGGATTAGCACAAGCGAAAATCAACGAATACCAGTGAGCACCATTTTTGCCGAGAGGGAGCCATTCGTCGAGGACCCCACCTCTGAAGATGGTTTTCATTCGTTCGATCATGAATCGGGTCGCGATGTCGGCATCAACTTGCTTGGTCGCGACCTCGGTTTCTCCGAACAGGTCATTGCGCTTTTCGTGGCGAACGAAAGCATCACGCCAATTTGGCGTGCCATATAAACTATCCAACGACGGTCCACGCGTGGCGTCGATATTGCCGTCATTGTTGATCTGCCGATTCACTCCGAGATGCGAAGGGAAGAGATACCAGAGATCAATAGGGCATTTCGCAATCGCCTCGAGAGTTTCCCACCTCACTTGATTTCCGAATGGATCGAGAAAAACAACCGCGCGAGTCGATCTCCAATCCGTCGCTTTGCAGAACGCTACCAATTCCTCGTTAGCGTCACCTTGCGTCACTTGGATGCGCCCGGCGAGCGAAGCGAATTCCGCCTTCACGCGGAGCAATTCCTCGACCTTTCCCTTCATCTTCTCGACGAAAATATACCGATGAAAGGGTGGGGCCACTTGCAGCGCCCTGCGAGCCGATCCTTGCACCATCTCGTCTTTGTCGACGACGTCAGCCAACAAGCCGCCGTCATCATAACCTGTTGGGAGATCACCCGTGCCCGCGAAAGCGTCGAAGAATGCGGTTATGAAGTTCTGCTTTTTCATCACCGTTTGATATCCGTGCAGGTATCCTTCGATCGCATTCAGCTTCTTGATCGTGTGGCCTCCGGCAAAAGCAGATTGCTTAACCATTCGGGCAATGTCCAAGCCTGGAACAAACATAGAACACACTCCTGTCTGTTGCAATCCCGTTCCTTTTCCAGCCCCGCCCTGCTATCCCCCCGCCATGCCCGCCCACCCCATCGCCAACATCCGCAATTTCGCCATCGTCGCCCATATCGACCACGGCAAGTCGACGCTCGCCGACCGGCTGATTCAGCTCACCGGGGCAATGGCCGAGCGCGACATGGTCGAGCAGGTGCTCGACTCGATGGACATCGAGCGCGAGCGCGGCATCACCATCAAGGCGCAGACGGTGCGCCTCGAATATCTGGCCAAGGACGGCAAGACCTACATCCTCAACCTGATGGACACCCCCGGCCACGTCGACTTCGCCTACGAGGTGTCGCGCTCGCTCGCCGCCTGCGAGGGTTCGCTGCTGATCGTCGACGCCAGCCAGGGGGTCGAGGCGCAGACGCTCGCCAACGTCTATCACGCGCTCGACGCCGGCCACGAAATCGTGCCGGTGCTCAACAAGATCGACCTGCCCGCCGCCGAGACGGAGCGCGTCAAGGAGCAGATCGAGGACGTCATCGGCCTCGACGCCTCTCAAGCCCTGCCGATCTCGGCCAAGACCGGCCTCAATGTCGCTTCCGTGCTGGAGGCGATCGTCCACCGCCTGCCGCCGCCCAAAGGCGACGAGACGGCGCCGCTGAAGGCGCTGCTGGTCGACTCGTGGTACGACGCCTATCTCGGCGTCGTGGTGCTGGTGCGCGTCGTCGACGGCTTCTTCAGACAAGGCATGCGCGTGCGCATGATGGGGGCGAACGCGCATTACGACGTCGACCGCATCGGCGTCTTCCGCCCGAAGATGACCGAAGTCGCCGAACTCGGCCCCGGCGAGATCGGCTACATCACCGCGCAGATCAAGCAGGTCGCGGACACCCGCGTCGGCGACACCATCACCGACGACAGGCGCCCGACCGGCGAAGCGCTGCCGGGCTTCAAGCCGGCGCAGCCGGTGGTGTTCTGCGGCCTCTTCCCCGCCGACGCCGCCGACTTCGAAGCGTTGCGCGCGGCGGTGGGCAGGCTCAGGCTCAACGACGCCAGCTTCTCCTACGAAATGGAGACTTCGGCGGCGCTCGGCTTCGGCTTCCGTTGCGGCTTCCTCGGCCTGTTGCACCTCGAGATCATCGAGGAGCGGCTGGAGCGCGAGTTCAACCTCGATCTCATCGCCACCGCGCCGTCGGTGATCTATCGCATCGCGCTGACCGACAAGACGACGATCTCCCTGCACAACCCCGTCGACCTGCCCGACCTCGTGCGCATTGCCGAGATCGAAGAGCCGTGGATCAGGGCGACGATTCTCACCCCCGACGACTATCTCGGCGCCGTGCTCAAATTGTGCCAGGACCGGCGCGGCGAGCAGGTCGACCTCAACTACGTCGGCAAGCGGGCGATGGTCATTTACGATCTGCCGCTCAACGAAGTGGTGTTCGACTTCTACGATCGCCTGAAATCGATCTCCAAGGGCTACGCCTCGTTCGACTACCAGCTCACCGACTATCGCGCCGGCGATCTGGTGAAGATGTCGATCCTGGTCAACGGCGAAGCGGTCGACGCGCTGTCGATGCTGGTGCATCGCGACCGCGCCGAGACGCGCGGCCGGGCGATGGTGGAGAAGCTGCGCGAACTGATCCCGCCGCACATGTTCCAAATCCCCATCCAGGCGGCGATCGGCGGCAAGATCATCGCGCGCGAGACCATCCGCGCGCTGCGCAAGGACGTCACCGCCAAGTGCTACGGCGGCGACGCCACCCGCAAGCGCAAGTTGTTGGAAAAGCAGAAAGCGGGCAAGAAGAAGATGCGCCAGTTCGGCAAGGTCGACATCCCGCAGGAGGCGTTCATCGCGGCGCTGAAGATGGATAGCTGAGTGGGCGCGGCGTCCGACGCCGCGCCGCGCAAATTTGTCGCCGGCGTTGCCTTGTCGCACGGGATGGTTAATTTTCGGGGCGCGTCCTGGGGGAAGGCTTGTCCGATGGGGGGAATTCATGGTGGCGAAGCCCGTGGTCGACCGGCTCCAGATCCACGTCACCCACGCCTGCAATCTCACCTGCGAGAGCTGTTCGCACTATTCCAATCATGGCCATAACGGCCAGATCGACCCGGAGGACGCGGAACGCTGGTTCGCTGCATGGAGCGGCCGCGCCGCGGTGCGTCAATTCAATCTGTTGGGCGGCGAGCCGACGGTTCATCCGAGGCTCGCCGAGTTTGTGCCGGTCGTTCGCGAGCACTGGCCCGAGGCGCGCATCAAGATCATCACCAATGGCTTCTTTCTCGATCGACACCCGACGCTGCCGCTCGCATTGGTCGGCGCCGGCAATTGCGAAGTGGCGCTGTCGGTCCATCACGATTCGCCCGAATACCGTAAACGGATAGAGCCCGCGCTCGATCTGCTCCAATGCTGGCGAAGCGATTACGGAATCTCGTTCAGACTCGGGGATTCGCAAAGGCGCTGGACGCGGCGCTATACCGGCTTCGGCGACGAAATGGAGCCGTTTGCCGACGGCGACCAGCGCGCAAGCTGGCGAATCTGTCCCGCACGCGATTGCAAGCAATTGCACGAGGGCAAGATCTGGAAATGCGCGCCGATCGCCTATCTCAGGATGCAAAAACAGCGGTTTCGTCTGTCGCCGAAATGGGATCCCTATCTCGCATACGAGCCCCTCGCCCCCGACTGCGACGACGCCGCCCTCGCGGAGTTCTTGCGCCGGGAGGACGAAAGCATCTGCTCGATGTGCTCCTCCCACCGCAGAGATTTCGCTCTGCCGAATCCGATGCGGCGGGTCTTGCCTAGCGCGGCGAAAGCGCAAGCTCGCATTGCGTCGGAGACGGAAGGTTGAGGGGGAGTCCCCGGTTTTGCGCCAAGCGTTGCCGCGGCGACGGCGCCCGCAAACGCAAGCTGTTGGAAAAGCGGAAAGCGGGCAAGAAGAAGATGCGCCAGTTCGGCAAGGTCGACATCCCGCAGGAGGCGTTCGTCGCGGCGCTGAAGATGGATAGCTGAGCAGGCGGGGACGCCGCTATCGTCGCGCCGCGGCGCCCGCCGGCTCGCGCCGCTCGCGGCCGACGCCGCCGAAGTTCCCTCGCCGCTTTGCTTTCCTTCCCGATCGCTCGAATCCTGCTTTACAACGTCGACGGCGACGACGAGTAACGCAACATTAAGTAAGATTGCCATGCTTCTCGGTAATGAATTGTTGATTTACGCTCCGTTAACAGGGCCCAACTACCGTGCTTAAGCTATTGGCGCGGGCGCGGCTCCATTCGTCCGGCCTGGACTGCCGGCGTGGAGGGTGTTCAATTGCGCGCAAAGCCGATTAGGCGTGCCGAGGGCGCGTTCGAGGATTCTTACATCGCCGCCCTCGCGCGCGCGGCGAGCGAGTCCCACAACGTCGTCGCCCGCGATCAGCAAGCTGCGATCGCGCTGTTGCAGACGCTGACGCAGCGCTATCAGACCGCCATCGACGCCATCGCGCAGGGGGTTTGCTTTTTCGACGGCGACAAGCGGCTGATCCTGAGCAACCGCCGCTTCGCCGAGATTTATCGACTGGCGCCCGAGCAAGTCCGTGCCGGCATGACGCTGCGCGAGATCGTGGAGCTTCGCGTCGCCGCCGGAACCTGCGCAACCGCCGCCGACGACTATCTGTCGGTCCACGGGTCGAACAATCCCGGCAATGAAGCAAGAACCTGGGCCATTACGCTCGGCGATGGTCGAAACGTGCAAATCCGCCACCAGCCCATGTCGGACGGCGGCTGGGTGTCGACGCATGAGGACAGCCCCCAGCTTCAGGACAAGCGCGCCATCGCCGACGAGCGGCTGTCGCTGCAGGCGTTGATCGACTGGCTGCCCGACAACCTTTGGGTCAAAGACGTCAAGAGCCGCTTCGTCATCGCCAACCAGGCCACGGCGACCCGAATCGGCGTGGCGGGGCCCGCGGACCTCTACGGCAAGACCGACCTCGAACTTCTTCCGCCGGAGCTCGCACAGAAATTCTTCGCGGACGAACAGCAGATCGTTCGAACTGGGCAACCGATCATCGACCAGGAGGAATTCGCCTGGGCCTTGAAGCAGCGGATATCGACGACGAAAGTGCCGTTGCGCAACGATCGCGGCGAAATCTTCGGCGTCGCCGGTGTCTCGCGCGACATCACCGAGCGCAAGCTGGCGGACGCCTTGCGCGACGGCCAGGCGCAAATCCTCGAGATGATCGCGATGAGCGCCCGGTTGGAAAACGTGTTCGAGCGGCTCGTTCGTCTCGTCGAATCCCAGTTGACCGGGATATTCGGCGCTGTCCTGCTGGTCGACGAAACGTGGGGCTGCTTGCGGGTTGGAGCCGCGCCGAGTCTAGCGAAGGCCTATGTCGAGGCCCTCGATGGCGCGCCGATCGGCGCCAAAGCGGGGCCGTGCGGAAGGGCCGCTTACCGGCGAGAAGCCGTCAAGGTCGCCGATGTCCTGACCGACCCGGCGTCGGCCGATTACAAGGACGTGGCCGCCGCGAACGGGCTTCGTTCATGCTGGGGGACCCCGATCCTGTCGAATCGCGGCGAGGCGCTGGGCGTCTTCGCGATATATTCGACGATCGTGCGCGAACCGACCGAGGTCGAAATGCGCCTGATCGACATCGCCACCCACATGGCCGCCATCGCGATCGAACGCAAACGCGCCGAAGAGCGCATTCAATTCATGGCCAACCATGACGCGCTGACCGGGCTGCCCAATCGCACCCTGCTCAACGATCGTCTTTCGCAAGCCTTGTTGTATGCGCAACGATACGACCGCTGGGTGACGGTGGCGTTCGTCGATCTCGACAATTTCAAGAACATCAACGACAGTCTCGGCCACAACGCCGGCGACGAACTGTTGAAGGTCGTCGCGAAACGGATGGTCGCCTGCTTGCGGGCGACCGACACCGTGGTGCGGCTCGGCGGCGATGAATTCGTCATCCTGCTGTTCGATCAGCCTAAGAGCGCGGCGGTCGTCTCCGCGACCCTGCAAAAGATCCAAGCGGCGATCGCGGAGCCCGTTCAGATCGACGGCCACGCGTTGCGCGTGACCAGCAGCTTCGGCGTCGCAAATTATCCCGACGACGGGACGGACGCCGACACGCTGCTCGCCAACGCCGACGCGGCGATGTACCGCGCCAAGGAGATGGGTCGCGACAATTTCCAATTCTATACGCCCGAGCTGAACGCCAAGGTCCATGAGAAATTCTTGCTGCAAGAGGAGTTGAGCAACGCCGTCGCCCGTTGCGAGTTCGTCCTGCTCTACCAGCCGCAGGTCGACCTGCGGACGGGGCGCGTTTTCGCGGTCGAAGCGTTGATCCGTTGGAACCACCCGACCCTGGGCGTGTTGTCGCCGCTCGATTTCATCCCGCTGGCGGAGGAGACAGGCCTGATCGTGCCGATCGGCGATTGGGTGCTGCACGAAGCCTGCCGGCAGAACAAGGCCTGGCAGGACGCCGGCCTGCCGCCGATGACCGTTTGCGTGAACGTATCGGCGCGGCAATTCAAGGAAAAGAACCTGATCAGCCGGGTCGTCAGCGCCTTGCAGGACAGCGGATTGGACGCCAAATATTTGGAGCTCGAGATTACGGAAAGCCTGATCATGCTGGACGTCGAACAGGCGGTGGCGACGATGGCCGCGTTGCAAGGCCTGGGCGTGCATCTTTCGATCGACGACTTCGGAACCGGTTATTCCAGCCTCAGCGCGCTGAAGAATTTCCCGGTCTCCCGGCTGAAGATCGACAAGACGTTCATTCACGACCTCGCCACCAACGACAACGACAAGGCGGTCGCCAGCGCCGTGATTTCCTTGGGCAAGAAGCTCAATCTGAGGGTCATCGCCGAGGGCGTCGAAACCGACGAGCAACTGGCGTTCCTGCGTGAAAACAACTGCGACGAAATGCAGGGTTATCACTTCAGCAAGCCGGTCGAGGCGAAAGAACTCGAGGCGTTTCTCGCGGCGCGGGCCGGGGCGGAGCCCGGCGCGTCGCGATAAGCGCGACCGTCTTGGGCCGATCCGCCGCGCGGCGATGCGGTTCGCAGGCGCCGGCGTCGGACCGATTGAAAGAGCGCTCGCTCTCCCGTTGCGGGAGAACGCCGCCCGAGGGGCGGGACGCGGGCCCGCCCGAACCTGCGAGCCGTTCGCTCGGGAAACCGCATAAGGCCGTCTCGGAACGCCGCCGGCGCCGAATTTTGTCGCATGCGGCCCTCGCGCTCCGGCGTCGCGGGCGAATTTCGACCAAAACGGCGAAAGGCCGCGTCGACGGGGTCGAGAAACGGAGTTGGCGATGGATTTGGGGATCGCAGGGCGCAAAGTGATCGTCTGCGCCTCGAGCAAGGGCTTAGGCAGGGCCTGCGCCACGGCGCTCGCACAGGCGGGCTGCGCGGTGATCGTCAACGGCCGCGATCCGGCGCGGCTGGAGGCGACGGCGCCGGCGGCGATCCGGCGGCGCTCGGCGCCCAGCGCGAAGCGGCGATCCCCGCCGGCCGGTTCGGCGCGCCGGAGGAATTCGGCGCCCTTTGCGCCTTTCTTTGCGGCGCACGGGCGGGCTACCTCACCGGCCAGAATATTCTCATCGACGGCGGCGCCTTTCCCGGCGCGTTTTGAAAAATTCCGATGTTCGCCGGAATTGCGCTGAAAGTCGCGGCGACGCTCGGCTTCGTCGGCGTCGTCGCCGTGCTGTCCGGCCGCCTGGGCGAGGGCTTCGGCGATCTGGCGGCGGCGCCGGGCGAGGCGGCGAGACGCGCCTAGCGTAAGCGGGAGACCCCCCGGCTCTGCCGGGGTGGCAGTAGCAGTTTGACGTTTCCGGCAGTCCACCAGCGGAGTTCCAACGTGAGCAGCCACGCACACGAAAGGAACTCCACCGATGGAC
>Ga0326728_10012458_pt1 | contig 18879 bp, 11 predicted proteins | sample MB3enrmetagenome_FD_207602 | JGI IMG/M metagenome (GOLD analysis project Ga0326728, IMG submission 207602) | Lab enriched peat soil microbial communities from McLean, Ithaca, NY, United States - MB31MN | ecosystem: Environmental > Terrestrial > Soil > Wetlands > Peat | place: USA: New York... | reverse complement strand
CCGTATTGTAGCCTGTGCCGAAGGCGTCGATGTCGCGGGCGGGAATCGCATTGGTTTGGAAGGCGAGCCCGAAAATCTCATCCATGGTTTTGAGGTCGGAGGCATGGCTCATGACTATGGAACTGGCATAGGCGTTGCCCTTGGCCAGGGGTGAGATGATGATCTCCGGCAGGGCGGTGTTGGTGTCATCCGTGCTCGCGGTTTCGTCGGTCCAGATGATGATGAGGCCGTTATCCTGGTAGGCCCTCGAGGCCATGAGCCTGGGAATGATGAGCGAGAGGCAGTTGTCCCCTTGGGCGATGGCGGCTTGATCCTCCCAGAAAAACACGCCGTTATAGGTGAAGCCGTCGGGCAGCCAATTGTGCATCTCGTTGCAGGCATCGGGGATGACCCAGTTGTAGCGGCCCACGGCGCTGTTGGTGAGGTCCACCCACAATTGCGCCAGGGGATAATCGTTCGTATTCTGGGTGTCGGTAAAGAAGCCCATCGGGTTGTGTTTGGCCATATAGACGTAGAAGGTCGAGCCGTTATAGACGTTGACGGCGGCGTTGGTGCCCAAGGCGCTGACCAACTCGGAGGTGGAGTATTGCAGGTCTTCCAGGTACGTCCGCCAAGGGATGCCCGCCGCGTTCATCTGGCCGGTAAGGTGCTGACAGGTAAAGACGTTTCCCAGGGTCGGGTCGGGATCGGCGTCAATATAGACGCCAAAGCTCGTCCCGGCTTCCGACCAGATGTAATTCGGCTCGGAGGGATGCACGCCCTGGCCGACATTGTAGTACCTGGCGGCGTAGGAGACCTGCGCCGCGTTCGGGTTCCCGGGGGTCAGCAGGCTGTTGATATAGGGCGCGGCCGGATTGCCCAGAAGCTGCTGCGCAGCCGCATTGGTGCTTTGCTGGGTCAGGTCGTGATTTTCCAGCGGGATGACAAACACGGTCTTCACCTGCCGCAGGACCTCGAGGGCGTCAAGGGCGACGGGGCTGGTGTTTGTGGTGCTGGAAGCGCCGGAGGCCCCGCCAGGGGCGGCGGCCACCGCGGGCAGGAGGAGGGCACCGGCCAGCGCGGCCACGGCGGCTCTCCATCGCTTCACAAATCGAGGCCAAAGGGACATGGCTAGGCGGCGCCGGCGATGGCCTCGATCCTGGGGCGCCAGGCCTGGACGATCTGCTCGACGATTTGGGGCAGCGACCACGTGATGGTCCAGGCGGGGTAATGCTGCTTCATCTTGCGCAAGTCGCTGTAATAGCAGATGTGATCGCCGATGCGGTTCTGGTCCACGTAGCGGTGGCGCTGGGCTTTGCCGCTGCAACGCTGGACCAGGTCGAAGGCCTCGAGGATGGAGCAGGAGTTCTCCTTGCCGCCGCCCAGGTTATAGACCTCGCCGCAACGGGGGTTGAGAAAAAACTGGTGCATGAACCGGGCGACATCCTCGGAATGGATGTTGTCGCGGACCTGCTTGCCCTGGTAGCCATAGACGCAGTATTCGCGTCCTTGGAGGTTGCACTTGACCAGGTAACTGAGGAAGCCGTGCAGTTCCACGCCGGAATGGTTGGGGCCGGTGAGGCAACCGCCGCGGAGGCAGCAGGTGGGCATCTGGAAGTAGCGGCCATATTCCTGGACCAGGAGGTCGGCGGCGGCTTTGGAGGCGCCGAAGAGCGAGTGCAGGCATTGGTCGATGGGAAAGGACTCCGGGATGCCGTGTTCGCGGTGGTGGTCGGCGTAGTCCCAGCGTTTGGGCAGCTCGACCAGGGGCAGGCGGTTGGGGCCGTCGCCATAGACCTTGTTGGTGGACATGTGGATGAAAGGCGAATCGGGGCAGTGGCGGCGGCAGGCCTCGAGGAGGTTCAGGGTGCCGACGGCGTTGGTGTCGAAGTCGTCGAAGGGGATGGCGGCGGCGCGGTCGTGAGAGGGCTGGGCGGCGGTGTGGACGAGCAGGGCGGGGCGAAGTTCCCGGACCAAGGCGTCCACCTCGGCGCGGGCGCGGATGTCCAGTTCGTGATGGGTAAAACCCGGGACCGTTTCCTGCAGGCGCCGCTGGTTCCAGCGGGTATCGCCCTGGGGTCCGAAGAAGACGGCGCGCTGGTTGTTGTCCAACCCGTGAATGGAGAAGCCCTGCCCGCCGAAATAGACGCAGACCTCAGAGCCGATCAAACCGTTGGAGCCCGTGATTAAGATTCTTGTTGCCATGGCCAAGTTGGGGCGTGATTATAAGCGGTCCCTCCGCTGGCGCAAGCCGGCGAGGATAGCGCAGCGGCTAATCGCGATGGAGGATCTCGACGTCCACGGCTTCGAGCGTGTTGGTCTGGGCGCCGCCCGAGGGCGAGAGGACGACGCTGAAGGTGAAGTTGGTGGAGGTGTCGAAGGCCCGGCATATTGGGGGGGCCTGAGTGGCACTGCCGTAAGCTGGCGGCAAGGCGGCGGGGAGACTGATTTGTGAATTGGCGGCGTTTCGGTTGGCGATCTCCCTCATGCCGAACAGGGAACTGTAGCCCGCCGGCCCCGCGAAACTGGCCACGAGGGTAGTGCCGTAGTAATAGCGCACCTCGATACCGGTCGAACCGCTGGCCGAGAGCAAGCAGGAGGCGCGGAGGACCCCGTTTTTTCCGATGGCGTTGGCGGGGATGAGGGCGCTATAGACGGGCGCGGGCAGGACAGAATTGGTGATGCCGACCGGGGTGTGGCGGCAGGCGAACAGCCCGGTGGCCGAGGAGGGCAGGTTGGTCAAGCCGGCGCCGTTGCCGGTGAAGACGCCGGTGAAGGCGCCGTTGCCGCCGTTGGTGACGGTGCTGGCGGCGGCGGCGTAGGAGGCCGCGAGACCGCTGGCCAGGTCTTTCTGATATTGGAGCAAGTCGACGAAGACGGTGGCGCTGTCATGGGTGTATTGTTCCATGCCGACCGGGGCGTAGATGGCGGTCTGGTTCAGGCCACCGATGCGCTGGCCGAAGATGAGGGTGGGGGCGATGCCGTAAGTACTGGCCAAGGGGCCCGCACGGCCCCCGAGCACCGGCCAGCCGCCGAAGGAGGACAACGTGGTAAGGAACGCCCCGGTGAAGTTAGTGCAGACCAGCGGCCCGACCAAGAGGCGCTCCCGGTACGGCCCAACGGACAAGATTTGGGATTCAGGGTTTGCCTCCGTGATTTGAAAGCCCTCGGAATTGGGGTCCAGGGAGGCGCCATCGATGATGGCCCAGCCGTTTGAGAGGAACAGGGAGTAGGCATTGGTGGAGTAGGGGCCAAGCCGCACGATTCTGCCGCCGCGCAACTGGAGGGATTCGTTATTGAGGGAAACGATGGCGGGGGAATTCGCGTCATTCTCGAGGTTGATGTTGTTGAGGTAAAGCAGGCCACCGGTTTGGAGAATGGCCGGCCCGGTCAACGTGCCCCCGATGTCGCAATTGTCCAAGGTGAGGATGCCACCGGCGAGCCAAACGCAATTGCTAAAGCCGCCCAGGGTGGTGTTGGCAACCTCGTTTACATTGAGGTTGGCGTCATTGGTGCTGGTGAAGTAGCGGCCGGGCCCCTGGTAGAAACCCCAGCCGACCCCATTGAAGGAACAGGACTCGACCCGGAGCACGCAGGCCGAGGCGTTGAGGACACCGTAAAGGAAATTGCTGGCGCCGCAACTGATGATGCGGGCGTTATCGGTTGCCGCCGGCGTGCCGTCAAACTCGAAGGCCGCATTGGTGTTGAAGGCGCTGGCTGAGCAAAACACTTGCTCGAACCGGGTGCCATCCGGGGGCGGGGCATAATACGGATTCCCTTGGATGAGGAACACGCCGGCGGCGGGAGAGGTCTGTCGGATGTGGGCGCGCGCCGGGGGGTTCACGTCCGGGAACTCGATTGCTTCGCCCGGCCCGCGCATGGTCACGGCGTTGGTGATCATGAGCCACTTGGAGATGGCGTAGCAGACCCTGGCCGCCGGCAAGCGGGCCTCGAGGTGGTTGCTCGTGCAGTAATTAATCCAGGCTTGCAGCGCGGCAGTATCATCCGTAACTCCGTCGCCGACTGCCCCGAACATTTGGGGCAGGGCAAAGCCTTGGTCCGGGAGCCGGGCCAGGGGGACCGTGCCCGAGGCCAGCGCGCTGGCATTTAGGTTGGTTAATGCGGCCGCGTTGCCGCGGAAGGCGCCCGTGAGGCTGACGCTGGCCTGGCCATTGGTCAGGAGGGTGGCTGGGAGTTGCCCGAGCGCAAGGGTGCCGCTCAACTGCGCGGCCGGCAGCGCGCCCACGAGGCTTGCCGCCGTATTGGCCGCCAGGGCATAAGGGACGGCGGTAATGGCTTGGCGCGGGGCCAGGCTGGCGAAGGCCCCTCCCCCGGTGGCGCGCGCATCCACCTGGAACCACCGGGCGGTCCCGTCGAAGACGGCCCCGAAGTCGAGGGCCACGGCAAAGAGGCCGTTGGAGATGGAGACCGCGGAATTGGTCAGGGGCCCGGCTGCCGTATCGCCGCTGGTGGCGGCATTGTAGAGGGTGAATCGGAGATCGAAAACCCCATTGGCGGGGCTGCCGCCGAGGTCAAGCCGGCCCTGGTAAGTGAAGGCGGTGGCAATGGGCGCAAGGGCCGGGCCATCCGCGGCGGCGACGGTCGTGTTGCCCGGATTCCGGGTGATGGCCAGCGCGGCCAGCAGCCACCATAGGCCAGCGCGGCTGGCGGTTTTGGGGCGCCTGACGGCTTCTCTGCGGTCCGGAATTCGGGCCCGGCTGCCGCAATGTTGTCGGGAACAGACGCGTCGCGAAATGCGCATGGCGGCTCTCACAGGGGGGAATTGTAGGTCAGTGCCGCGAGTGGCGCAAGGGTTGGAAAGGCCGCCGGTGGCACGCCGGGCGCATCCGTGCGGTGCCACCACGGGCCAGGAACACCGCCTTTAGGCGGCAGCGCCCCGGCAACGCGAAGGAACTGGGAATGCCTGGCAGCGCAGCCCGTTCCAGCGCTCCTGCCGCCTGAAGGCGGCGTTCCGCTGAGGCATCGCGTGCTGGTACGGGGAAGACACGCCCCAGCTCGCCCAGGGCCGGCCACAGGGGCCGGACAGTGAGTCACGCCGACAGCCCCCGCTGCCTGGACCTCGAGCCAAACCACACCACGCCGGACGCGACTGCCAGGATGGCCAGGGCGGCGCAAGCCAGCTTGAGGCCCAAGCGAAGCGGCGCGGGTTCGTAATGCAACCGCAAGGTGAGCGCGCCCGCCGGCACTCGAATCCTCGAGGCAAACCGGCTGGTCGGCTGGATCTGCAATCTGCGGGGCCCGACCTGAGCCGACCACCCGGGATAGTAGGTATCGGTCCAGAGCAAATCAGCCTCGGGACCGGCTTGGATGGAGAGGCGAATCTGGTTGAGGGTCTCGCTTTCGATGGCCAGGGCGCGGTTCACGGGGCCGGCCCACTGGAACCGCGCGAGGCCGGGAGCCGGGTCCTTTCTGAAGGTTCCGGTGGAGAGTCCGGGTGTAGTCGTGTCATAAATATAATCGGCGGCCTGCGGGGAATGCCTGGCGTCGGCCTCGGAGGCAGAGGCCAGGGCGCTCTTTGGCCAGAGCGAGGCGTAGCCGTGGACGGTCCGCGCCCGGAACAGATGTTGGAGGCCGTTGGGATAGAGGCGCTCGAAGGGGCCGCAGGTGGGCTCGAGCAACCGCAGGCCCGCTGGGTTCAGGATGGCCGCCACGCGCCTTTGCTCGTTGTCGGCTTCCATAAGCCGCTGCCACAGGACCAAGGGCTGGACGGGGATGAATCGCTGGCCGAAGAGCAGCAGCGGCGCCAGGTTGATGGCCAGCAACACCGGCAGGCCGGCAGGGTGGCGCCGGACCGCCGGCCAGAGGCAGACGCCGGCAAAGGCCAGCAGCGCCAAAGCCCCGGCGACGGTCTCGGGGTTTTTGAACGAGACCTCGGCCCCGAGGTTGTCGATTTGAAAGGCGCGCAGGGCGTAAGCCCGCTCGAAGCCGAAGCTCTTCGCGTTCTTGGCGGCGACCATTTGGCGGACCTTGGGCAGGAACCTGGGATAGATCACGAGGCTGCCCACGTGGGTGGCCGCCACGACCAGGAGCAGCCCCGCCACCACGGACCATGCCCAGCGGCGGGAGACCTCGAGCCTCGAGGCGAGCGATTCCGCCCCCAAGGCCGCCAGCACGATCAGGCCCAGGACGCCCAGCCCGGCGCAGCGGGAATACAAAAAGCAGGAAAGCGGCGTCGAGATGACCGCCAGGTAAATGCCGGCGAGCCATAGGGCCGTGCGCCTGGCCGGGCGCATTTCGTCCCGCGGCGGGCGGCACCAACTTCCCAATACGGCCAACAGCAAGGCGGGGGGACCGATGAAAATCTGGAAGCCGTCCAGGTTGTCTCCCAGCAGTTTGCACAGGTCCAGGGAGCGGAAGGTGCCGAGCATCCAAGGGTAAACGGCGGACAGGGACGCCGGACCGCACAAGACGCCGAGCCAGGACCAGCGGGCGCCGATGAGCCGCGAGGTGCGGGAGAAAAGCTCGAGCTCCCCGAGCAGGACGGGCAGGGCCAACGCGGCCCCGAGCAAGCCGGAGGCCAGGATAGGCGGCAGAATTCGCTTCCACCGCGGCCAGGACTTGCCGCCGTAACCCAGAGCAAAGGCGGCGGCGAACAGGACGACGTAGGAGTGCGACTGGAGGGTGCCGGAGTAAAAGACGCCGGCCACCAGCAAGGACGCGGCGGCCAGCCGCCACCAGGCCGGCTGCCGGAACCCGCCGTCCCAGACCAGCCAGAGCAGCGGGTAGTAATTGAACGCGGCCTGGACCCAGGGGTCTCCGAACCAATAGATATGGCAGCCGGCGAATTCCCAAGTGAGCGCCAGCAGGACGCAAGTCCAGGCCGGGAACCGCCAATGGCGGAGCAGGAAGAGCATCCCCAACCCACCCAGGAGAAAGTGAAGCACGCGCGTCCAATTATAGGCCAGAACAAAGGAGGGCAGTGACAGGTAGCAGAGCAGGCGGGCGGGGTCGGTCCCGTTGATGAACGCGTCGGCGAGCAAGGGGTGCCCGGAGAGGGAATAGGGGTCCCACCAGGGAACCTGGCCGCGCCGATAGGCCTCATACACGATGAGTTGCAGCGGCAAATCCTGGGTCACCTGGTCCACGATGTACTGGTTGGCCGGAACGCCGGAGGAGGCGGGGTCCATGAAATGGTACTTCGAGCAGACCGCGGGCAGGATGTCCAGCGGCGCGAGCAGCGCCCCGGCCCAAAGCGCGTGGCGGAAAAGCCACGGGCAGAGCAACAAATTGCCGGCCAGGAATCCGAGGAGCAATTGCCGTCTCATGGGTCGGGCCTGGCGGTGCTAGCCGGTTTCATCTCGGGGCGGAGTGTCGGCGCCTTTCCGGGTGGCGGACTTGAATTTCCGCCTCAAGCGCAGGATGGCCCAGTGGATGGGCAAGGCCCGCGTGCGGAGGCGGGAGAGAAGACGGAACCTGGATTTGAAGATCATGAGGGTCGAGGACTCGGCGCCGCCAAACCTTCGTTTGAAATCCATGGTGCCGGCGAAGTTGTAGGACTTCATGCCGCGGGCCTTCCAGTAGCGCATAGCGTACCACTGGAGCAACTCATTGGGATGGAGGTGCTGGTGCTGGCGCCAACTGGCGCCGGCCCAATAGAACGCGGCGGGCTCGAGGCCGATAAAAATGCCCGTGGCGATGCACTCTCCCCCGGGCGCGCGCGCGCGGAGGCGGAGCAGCCCGCCGGCGGGTTCGAGGTGCCGGACCAAGGCGCGCACGCGCTGCGCCCCGAAATGGGGGACCATTCCCTGCTTGGCAAAGACATCTTTGAACTGAGCGGCGAACTCGTCGGCGAACGCGTCGTCATGGGCCTCCTCGATGACCACGCCGTGTTTTTCGGCGCGCCGGAGGTCGCGGCGGCGGTAGCTGTTCATGTGGTTGAAGAGGGTCTCCTGGCTCAAGGTCAGGTCATTGATGATGGTGGCGTGGACCTCGTGACCGAAGCCCAGGCCCTCGATGTCTGCCAATGAGACGTGGGAGTCGGTGACCTCGACATGGATGCACCCGAGGCGCTGGAAGGCGAACTCGGAGAGCGCCGCGATGGGCACGCGCCGCGGCACGTCCGGGCGCAAGTTGAACCCCATGTAAGGGGTCGACCAACCCCGGAACGGGCTGCCCAGGATCTTGAACCCCAACTTGCGGACGATGAGGCCGGTGAAATACCCCAGGACTTCATCGCCGTCCTTGAGCGCCGCCAGCACGAGCCTGCCGCGCTGGTCCTCAGCCAGGAACGACAGGTAAGCCGGGCTTTGGTGAGGGATGCGGTCCGGGGAGGCGGCCAGGGCCTTGGCCCACTCGGCGGCGTCGAATTTCAGCGGTTCAAATCGGGCCATTGGTCGCTCCACACTGGAACACGTAGAAGGCTTGTCCCCAATGCCGGGCCTGGCGGATGGGGCGAAAGGCGCCGGTTTCGGCGAAAATGAGGGCGTGGCTGTCGGGCACGAGCATTCGCTCGGTGAAGATAACGGTCATGAGCTTGTTCAGGCCGCGGGCGCGCTGCGTGATTGCGTCCCGCACCGCGCGCGTAAAGTCCCGCGAAAAGGGCCGGAACATCAGGAAAAGGTCGGCATCGGTCTGGCCGCAAAAGAGCAGGGCGTCCATTTGGACGATGTCGATGGGGGAGAGTCTTCCCGAGGGAGGGCGGCAGCGAGCGATGTTGCGGCGGGCGGCGGCGCAGAATTCCGCGGCCAGGTCGACTCCCGTGACCTTCTCGAACCCATATTCGGCCGCCACGATGCAGGCGCGGCCCAGGCCGCAGCCCACATCGACAAAGTGCAGGTTGCGGGGAAAGGCGGATTCCTTGAGGAACCTGCGGAACCCCCAACCGTTGATGGGGCTGTACTGGGTGGCGTCGAGCAGCCTGGCGCGATCGAAGGACGTGTCCGGCAGCAGGATGATGCCGCTGGTCTGAATCCGGTAGCGCCGGTCAAAACACCGCAGATACTTTTCGTCCAGCGACGCCAGCAATGTCGAGAGGGCGGTAGCCGGGCCCCCGCGCCGCACCAGCGTGGCCAGGCGCCTGGACGCCGAGCCGACGGTGTGATGTCCCAAGAGACGCGACATGGAGGCGCGGGTTCTTTCGCCGCGATGGTTTACCGCAGCCGGGCGGCGCTTGGCAATGGAAAAAGACAGGGGCGCATGACATGATTCTCCGCTGCCGCCTGAAGGCGGCGTTCGTGCTCGAGCCTGGAACGTCGCCTTCAGGCGGCAGGATGGGCGCTCGAGGCAATCTTCCAAGCGCCCTCGAGGTACCCCATTGCCTTGCAAGGAGTTGCCGAGGGCGCTTTTTTCTTCCGTCGCCGCAGGCGACTGTTTTGCTGTCGTGCGCCCCAAAAGAAATGCCGGGAAAAAAGGGGTTGCGCCCGGGGCCGGAGTTTGTGGTATGGTGGGCGGAAGATGACAAGTCACTACCAGCGCCAACCGTCATGACCAGCGCCACGACGTTAATGCGGTCCCTGCTCGTCTATGGGCTTTCCCTGCCCCTGGCGGTGTTCCTGGGTTACATGCTGGCCAACCCGATGGACCGGCCGACCTTTTACGCGGTGATCCTGGTGCTGTTCATCCTGATGATCCCGCTGATCTTGAAGTGGCACCATTTGTGGCTCATCGCCTCGTGGAACACGACGGCGGTGATCTTTTTCATGCCGGGCAGCCCGCAATTGTGGATGGGCATGGCGGCGCTGAGCCTGCTGATGTCGGTGCTGCTGCACATGTTGAGCCGGGAGCAAGAATTCCTCTGGGTGCCGTCGTTGACTTTGTCCCTGCTTTTCCTGGGGGTGGTCGTGCTGGTCACGGCCAAGCTCACGGGCGGCTTCGGGCTCCGGGCGTTTGGCAGCGAGGTCTATGGGGGCAGGCGCTATTTCACGCTCTTGGCCGCGATCATCGGCTACTTCGCCATGACCGGCAAACGCATTCCCGCGGAAAAGGCCGTCCTCTACGTCTCGCTTTTCTTCCTCGGCTATGCGACGCTGGCGGTGGGCGGCTTGGCCGGGAGGATTAGCCCGGCCTTCAACTTCCTGTTCCTGCTTTTCCCGGTGGAAGAGCTCTCGGCGCTGCGCAACGACCCGATCGGCCCCACCATGCTGATCATGCGCTCGGGCGGGTTGACGATGCTGGGGACGGGGGTCTTCTGTATGATGCTGGCGCGCCACAATCTGCGCGGCATATTCGACCTGGCCCACCCGCTCCGGCTGTTGACCTTCCTGCTCTTCGTGTTCATCGGCACGTTGGGCGGATTCCGCTCGATGTTGGTCCAATTGCTGCTGTTGGCGGGGGCGCTTTTCTTCCTGGAGGGCCTTTACCGGACGCGCGCGCTGCCGATCACCCTCGCGCTGGGCATCGTGTGCGGCGGGCTGCTGATGGGTTTTGCCCCGCACCTGCCCCGCTCGATCCAGCGTTCGCTGGCCTTCATTCCCGTCCTGGACCTGGACGCCGACGTCAAGATGGACGCCCAATTCTCGAACGAGTGGCGGATTCGCATGTGGCAGGAGGTGCTGCCGGACGTTCCCCGCTACCTCCTCAAGGGCAAGGGCTACAGTTTCGACCCCAAGGACTTCGATATCGCCCGAATGAACCTCCGCACCGCCTCCTCGCCCGAGAGCAGCGAGGTGGTGGGCGACTACCACAACGGGCTGTTGTCGGTGATTCTCCCCTTTGGGATTTTCGGGGTGATCTGCTTTTTCTGGTTCATCGCGGCGGCGGGCCGCGTGTTCTACATGAACTACAAATACGGCGGTGAGGCCCTCAAGCCCATCAACACGTTCCTCTTTGCCTTTTACATCGCCCGGTTCATTTTCTTCCTGACGGTATTCGGCTCGCTTTACGTGGACCTGGCCCTGTTTGCCGGCCTGGTCGGCCTGAGCGTCAGCCTCAACGGGGGCGTCGCTAAAAGACGGGTCGAGGAGGCGCCCGCGCCGACGCCGGCGATCAACCGCTTCCGCCTTTCTCCGGGCTTGCGCCGGCCAGTGGGCGTTTGAAACCCGCCAGCCGGTAGGCGCTCAGGAAGTTGCGGGCCATGCGCGCGGGTGAGAGATACTCGCGGCATTGGGCCAGGGCGGCGGCGTCGACCTCGCCGCGGCTGAACGCCGGATGCTGCGCCGCTGTCCGGAGCGCGGCGACGAAGCCGTCGAGGTCGCCCGGCGGAAAGAGCAAGCCATTCCTGCCGGGAAAAACATAATCGGGCACGCCGCCGGTGCTCGCCGCCACGACGGGCACGCCGGCCACGACGGATTCCTTCACGGCGTTGGGGCTCACATCCGCGCGCGTGGGCAGGAGCATGAGGGTCGCGGTTTCCAGTTCTCGGGCCACTTCCTGCGGCAGGAGATGCTGCTTGAACTCGACGCGTTGCCAGAGGGCTGGCGAAACCATCGGCCGGACCCGGGCCAGGTAACCCAAGTCCGGCCCGCAGATCACCTCGAGGGTAAAGGCCAGCTCGGGCCGGAGCCGATCCAGCGCCTGGAACAACAAATCCGTGCCTTTGCGAAAACCCAGCGTGCCGACCGAGATCAAGCGCAAGGGCTGAACCTGGGGCCGTCTGCGGACCTGGAAGAAGGCCAGGTTGGGCGCGTGCTCGGCCTGCTGGATGCGGAGGCCGGGGTAGCGCTCCCTGAGATAGGTCACTGCATAGTTGGATTCCGTGGTCACCACCGCCGCGCGGCGCAGGCACCGTGGCTCGAAGCGCTCGAGAAACCGCTCATAGCGCGCCATGGGCACCTGCTGGCGGTACCAGCCCAGGAGCCCTTGCACGGTCATCACATAAGGGCGGCGCAGCCGGTTGGCCACCAGCGGCGCGCCCCTCTCCATTCCCCAGGCGTGCACGAGGTCCGGCTCGAGCCGCCGGCAGACTCGCCCGATGAGCAGGGTGTCCACCCAGAACAACGAGGCCAGCCGCAGCCAGGGAGCGGCCTTGAGGACATGAAAGACCGTGCCGTGGCGCTCGAAATCGAAGGCCCGCTCCACCTCGCGGCGCAAGAGAATGACGTGTACCCGCAACGCGGGGTCTTTCTCGAACTCGGCCAGCAGCACCATCTGCCAGGTGGCCGGGTGGCGCCGCCGCGAGGCGCGCAGGGCCGCGGGCACGTCCGGCAGCCACTCGACCGGGAAGTCGGAAACCCACGCTACAGTTGACGGTTGGCCAGCCACTTCAAGCGCCCGAACCTGGTGCAGTGTCTCGCAAATCGCCGGCTTGCGAGGAAGAAACCGAGTTTTAGTCTCTGGGCCCTCTGTTTTCTCCGGTTCCGGGCAACGCCGGTCGTTTATGACACCCCAGGCTAGTGCGGCCGGGCGGAAATGGCGATACAAATGTGGGAGGGCTCGTTTGTCCCCGGTTGTCGCCGGGATTGACCTGGCTTTTTCAGGGGCCTAACTTGGCGAGGTATGACGATGCGGGAAATCCGCAAATGGCGCGGCGGAGAAGCGGCGCCGGGGTCAGGCGACAGACCATGCTGGCGACGTTGAAAAAGCTGCCGCTGTGGGCTCTGGAGGCCCCCCGGAAATTCCGGTTGTGCCTTCGGGTGGTGCGGGCGCCCTACTTCAAATGGGTGTTCCCGGGTCATTTCTACTCGCCGTTGCCGGACATGGCGGAGGTGGAGGAACGATCCTCGACGCTGTTTGCCCCGGCGCCGGACGCCTTGCCCGGAATCGAGCTCCGCGGCCAAGAGCAGGCGCGCCTATTGAAAGAGTTCGAGGGCTATTGCTCCGACCCGCCGTTTTACTCGGCCCACAATCCCCGGTGCAGGTTCGTGCACCCGAACAAGTCGTTCCCCTTCCAGGATGCCTTCGTTTTGCACGCGATGCTCCGGCACTTAAAGCCGGCGCGGCTGATCGAGGTTGGGTGCGGCTTTTCCAGTTGCGTGGTCCTCGACACCTGCGAGGCGCTGAAGTTGAACACGCGGCTCACCTTCATCGAGCCGCATCCGGAGGTCCTGCTCGCTCACCTCCGGCCGGAAGACCTGCGCCGAGTTGAACTGAGGCAGGAAATCATCCAGCACGCCCCCCTCGAGCTGTTCGCCGGCCTGGAGGCGGGCGACATCCTGTTCATTGACACCTCGCACGTGACGAAAATCGGCGGCGACGTGAACTTCATTTTCTTCGAGATTCTCCCGCGGCTCAAACCGGGCGTGGTGGTCCATTTCCACGACATCTTCTATCCGTTCGAGTACCCCAAGCAGTGGCTTTTCCATGGGATTTTCTGGAACGAGGCCTACCTGCTGCGGGCCTTCCTGATGTTCAACGGCGGTTTTGAAATCCTGCTCTTCAACAGCTACCTCAACCACCAGATGCCCGATTACATCCGCGCCCGCTTTCCCTTGTGCTGGGCCGACCCGGGCGCGAGTCTATGGCTGAGGCGGGCGGGCGGCGGGGTTGACGGCGCGTAGCGGCCTCCCGTCGAGCGCCGGGGTCCGGCGCGCCGCCCTGTCCGGAGGGCCGGCGTGGCGGAAAATGCTTTGCCTTGGGGTTTCACGGCTCCCATACTTGCGGACATGCGTTTACGGCTGAGGGAGCGACTCTACAAGGGCCTCCACGAAAAGAACGCCATCCAGCGGTTCGTGGCGCGGCGGTTCCTGTTCGGCGCGTTTCAGCGGCTGGGGTTCCACATCACGGGGGACCATTTTTACGAGATCGTGCCCAACACCCGGACCGTAGCGAGGACTTACCCAGCCGGGCCGCGCCCGCTGGCGGGGATCGATTGGCGGTTGGCCGAGTGCGAGCAGCGGGCGCTGCGGCTGATTGGGCTCTTCGGAGCGGAGTACGCCGAGGCTTGCCGGAGGAACGGTTTTGAAGAGGACAATCCGTACTTCAAGGGCTTCGATGCGCTGGGGCTCTACCTGATGCTGCGGGACCTGAAACCGGACAAGCTCCTCGAGGTGGGGCAGGGGGTTTCCACCCAGGTGGCGATGTGGGCCTTGGAACGGAACACGCGGGAAACGGGCCGGGGCGTCGAGTTTGTCTCGATCGACCCGTACCGGCGCGCGGCCGGCCTGCGGCGCCCGGAGCGGGTCCGGGTGGAGATCGTCAACCAGCCCTTGCAGTCGGTCGATTTCGAGGCGCTCCTGGAGGGCTGCCGTTTGGTGTTCGTCGATTCGTCTCACGTCTATAAGTTCGGGAGCGACGTGGCGGTGGAGTTTGTGCGGATTTATCCGCGGCTGCTGCCGGGAACGGTCCTTCATTTGCACGACATCTATTCGCCCTACGAATACCCGCTGGATTGGCTGGTATATTGGAAGCGGTTCTGGAACGAGCAGTATTTCCTGGAATGCTTCCTGATGTTCAACCAGGCCTTCGAGGTGCTGTTGCCGATGAACCTGCTCACCGAGCAATCCCCGGCGATGGTCGAGGCGGCGCACCGGCTGCCTTTGGCGGAGAATTTCCGGTTCCGGGGGAGTTCGTTTTACCTGTTGCGCAAATGAGCCCGAACCGTTTGGCCAGCCGGCACACCGCGGCGACGCTCCTGGGCGCGGCGCTCGCCCGCCCGCGCCAGTGGTCCTCGTGGCTCTGGCGATGGGAGGCCCGATTCAAAGGGGTGGAATTCGAGGGCCGGAGCCTGTTCCTGGGCCGGCCGCTGATCAGCGTGAGCAAGGGGGCCCGGATCGTCCTGGGCGACGGGGTGCGCATCGCCAGTTCGGTGCGGGCCAACCCGCTGGCCTGCTTTCAGCCCTCGGCACTGCGCGCCATGGCCGCCGGGGCGCGGCTCATCCTGGGCCGCAACGTCGGCATCAGCGCGACCGTCCTCTGCGCGGGGGCGTCCATCGAGGTGGGCGAGGGCACCATCATGGGCGCGGGAGCCATGGTCCTGGACCACGATTTTCACCGCCCGGTGGGCCAGTGGGAATGGGCCGACGAACACCAGGCCAATGCCCGGCCCGTGAACATCGGCCGGGGCGTCTTCGTGGGCGCCCGCGCCATTATCCTCAAAGGCGTGACCATCGGCGACCGCGCGGTAATTGGCGCCGGGGCGGTCGTCACCCACGACGTGCCGGCCGCCCACCTGGCGGTGGGCAACCCCGCGCGCGTTGTCCCCCTCAAAGCCGGAACCTCTTAGCCGCAAAGAACGCAACCAGGTGGCCTGCGAGTATCCGGTGAATATCTCTCCCTTGCTCCGCCGCGAGGGGAGGCGGTAATTTGGAGTCATGTCGCGAGCGGACTTTGTTCATCTCCATCTGCACACCGAGTATTCGCTGCTGGATGGCGCCTGCCGTCTGGACCGGTTGGTGGAGCGGGCGCAAGAGTTGAGGTTTCCGGCCCTGGCCATCACGGACCATGGGGTGCTCTATGGGGCGGTGGATTTTTACCAGGCGGCCCGCGAGGCCGGGATCAAACCGATCATCGGCTGCGAGGTGTACGTCGCCCCCGGCAGCCGCTTCGAGAAGAAGACCACGGCCGGGGGCCGGGACGTTTATCATCACTTGGTCCTGCTGGCCAAGGATCAGGCCGGCTACCAGAACCTGATCCAGCTTGTGACCGCGGCGCACCTGGATGGGTTTTATTACAAGCCGCGCATCGATAAGGAGCTGCTGGCCGCGCACAAGGAGGGCCTGATTGCCCTCTCGGGCTGCCTGGCCGGAGAAATCCCCGAGTATCTGGCCAAGGACCAATGGCCCCGCGCGCGAGAGGCGACCGATTGGTTCAAGCAGACCCTGGGGGCGGAAAACTTCTACCTCGAGGTCCAGAACCACGGTCTGGCCGAGCAGGCCAAGGTGAATCGGGGCCTGATTGCCCTGGCCGGCGAGTTCGGCCTGAAGCTGGTGGCGACCAACGACGTCCACTATCTCGACCGAACCCACTCGCACGCCCACGATTGTCTAATCTGCATCGGCACCCAGACGCAGCTCAGCGACCCCAAGCGGCTGCGTTACGCCGAGCAGCAGTTCTATCTCCGTTCGGCCCAGGAGATGTACGAGCGGTTCGCCCAGCTCCCCGAAGCGGCGCGCAACACCCTCGAGGTGGCGGAGAAGTGCCACCTGGAAATCGAGTTCGGCAAACTCCACTACCCGGTCTTCCATCCGGATGGGCCCGATACGCGGGAGGACTACTTGCGGCGCCTCGTGGCCGAAGGGCTGGGCGAACGCTACGGCATCCGGGCGCGCATCGAAGGCCGCGACTTCGTCGTCGAGGCCGCTTCGGACCCGGCGGGGACGGAGTCGGTGAAGGCCGTGATGGACCGGCTGCGGCGGGAGCTGGCAGTGATCGAGGAGACGGAGTTTGTGAGCTACTTTCTGATTGTGGGTGATTTCATCCGGCACGCCCGCAAGAAGGGTGTGGCCTGCGTGGCGCGCGGTTCGGCCGCCGGCTCGATCGTCACTTACCTGCTGGGTATCTCGAACGTGGACCCGATTCGCTACGGGCTGCTCTTCGAGCGGTTTCTGAATCCCGAGCGGGTCAACCCGCCGGATATTGACATTGATTTTGCCGATGACCGGCGCGGGGACGTCATTGAATATGTCCGCGGGAAGTACGGCCGGGAGGCGGTCGCGCAGATCATCACCTTCGGCACGCTGGGGGCGAAGTCGGTCGTGCGCGACGTGGGGCGGGTCATGGGGCTGAGCTTCGGGGATTGCGACCGGTTGGCCAAGATGATTCCGGCCGACCTGAAGATGACGCTGGACAAGGCGCTCAAACAATCCCCGGAACTCAAGGCCGCTTACGAGACCGAAGAAGTCACGCGCGAGTTGATCGACACTGCTTTCGTCCTCGAGGACCTCACGCGCAACGCCTCGGTTCACGCCGCCGGGGTGGTCATCGGGGATCAGCCCTTGGTGAATCTGCTGCCGCTCAAACGGGACGAGGACGGCTCGATTGTGACGCAGTACGCCATGGGGCCGGTGGGGGACCTGGGCCTGCTGAAGATGGATTTCCTGGGCCTGAAGACCCTCACCGTGATTCGGAACACGTGCGCGATGGTCCGCCAGACCCGCGGCCTCGAGGTGCCCATCGAGCATCTGCCCCTGGATGACGCCCGGACTTACGGCCTGCTGAACCAGGCCAACACGCTGGGCGTGTTCCAATTGGAATCGGGCGGGATGCGCGACCTCTGCCGCAAGTTCCAGATTAGCCGCCTCGAGCACATCACGGCGCTGATCGCCCTCTACCGGCCGGGGCCGATGGAGTTGATTCCGGAGTTCATGGCCCGCCGCCACGGCGAGGTGAAGATCGAATATGAGCACCCGCTGCTGGAGCCGATTTGCGCCGAGACTTACGGCATCCTGGTGTACCAGGAGCAGGTGATGCAGGCCGCCCAGGTGCTGGCCGGCTACACGCTGGGCGGGGCGGATTTGCTGCGCCGGGCCATGGGCAAGAAGAAGCTCGAGGAAATGGCCCGCCAGCGCGATGCCTTCGTCGAGGGCTGCGCCCGGATCAACCACATCCCCACCGCCAAGGCGAACCAGATATTCGATCTGCTCGAAAAATTCGCCGGCTACGGCTTCAACAAATCGCACGCCGCCGCCTACGCCGTCGTCGCTTACCAAACCGCCTACCTCAAGGCCAATTACCCGGTGGAGTTCTTCTGCGCCATGATGACCAGCGACATGGCGGACACGGCCAAGCTGGGCGACTACATCACCGAGGCGCGGACGATGGGCATAACGGTCTTGCCGCCGGATGTCAATGAAAGCCAGGTCGGCTTCGCCCCCGCCCAAAACCAGGCCGCCGCCCAGCCCGCGTCGGCCATCCGTTTCGGCCTGGCGGCCATCAAAGGCGTCGGCCAGGGCGCCGTCGAGGCCCTCCTCAAGGCCCGCGAGCAGGGCGGCCCCTTCCAATCCTTGAGCGATATGTGCGAGCGGGTGGACGACCGCTCGGTGAACCGGAAAGGGCTCGAGGGGCTCATCAAGGCCGGGGCTTGCGATTGCCTGGGCGGGACGCGCGCCGCGCTCTTTGCCCAAATCGAGCGGACGCTCACCCGCGCGGCCGGGGTCATTGCCGACCGGCAGCGCGGCCAAGGCTCGCTATTCAGCCTCTTGGAGACGCCCGGCTCCCCCGCCCCCGAAGCCGCCCCGGCCCTGGAGGAATGGCCCCAGCACGAGCTGCTGGCCCAGGAAAAGGAACTGCTGGGCTTTTACGTCACCGGCCACCCGCTCACCCCGTATGCCGGCATCCTCGAGCGCTACTCCCTGGCCAGTACGCGGACGCTGGCGGGACTGGAGAACCGCAGCCTGACGCGGATCGGGGGCATGATCGCCGCGGTGCAGAATGGCATCTCCAAGGCCAGCGGCAAACCCTACTCGCTGGCGACACTCGAGGACCTCGAAGGGGCGGTGCCGGTGCTCTGCTTCAACGAGAGCTACGATAAATATCGCGAGCACCTCCAGCCCGGCAAAGCCGTCCTGGCCATCGGCGAAATCCACACCGGGGACGACAAACCCAAACTGTTCGCCCAGGAGATCATCCCCCTGGATGAGGCCCCGCAGCGTTACACCAAACAGGTGCATTTCCGTCTCCACACCACGCGGCTGGCGCCGGAACAGCTCGACTCCGTGCTCCGGCTGGTTTGCGCCCATCCGGGCAAGTGCCCGCTCTTTCTGTGCTTCGTTCGGCAGGACGGAGAGGCGGTTTTCATCCAGACCCACGAGCGCTTCTTCGTGACCCCATCCCGCGCCCTGCAACAAGCCGCCGACGAACTCTTCGGGGAGGAAACCTACTACGCAAAGGTCGATTCAAGCCCGCCCCAACGCGCCCCGCGAAGATGGGAGCGGCGCGAGAGCAATGGGCAGGAGTGAAAACCCTACGGCCCCCGCGTCCCGGTGGCTCGCTGGCGCAATTGGGTTGCCAATTGCTGGAACTGCTGGTTGGCCGGGTCCGCCTTCGCCGCCGTCTCCACGGCGGAAGCCGCGTCCTGCCAGCGGCCTTGCGCGGCTAGCAGGCCGGCGTAGTCGAAAACCGCCTCGG
>Ga0326728_10012457_pt1 | contig 18879 bp, 12 predicted proteins | sample MB3enrmetagenome_FD_207602 | JGI IMG/M metagenome (GOLD analysis project Ga0326728, IMG submission 207602) | Lab enriched peat soil microbial communities from McLean, Ithaca, NY, United States - MB31MN | ecosystem: Environmental > Terrestrial > Soil > Wetlands > Peat | place: USA: New York... | reverse complement strand
CTACCAGATCCGCAACGGCACGGGAGTCGGCGTCGGCGCTCCGCAGTTCGGTCCGCGCCGAGGGGTATTCTTCGGCCTGTCGAAATCCCTGTAGGCCCCTCGAACCGCATCGCGCGCAAGCAGCGGGCCGTACGGGCATGGCGCTGCTACCATAGGCGCGGAGACAGCTTTCAGGCGGACTGACGACATGAACGACCTCTGGCAGACCATCGTTCTCGGCATAGTCGAGGGGGTCACCGAATTCCTGCCCATCTCGAGCACCGGCCACCTGCTCGTGACCGAGCACTGGCTGGGCGAGCGCTCGGAACTGTTCAATGTCGGCATTCAGTCCGGCGCGATCCTGGCCGTGCTGTTCATCTACTGGCGACGGCTCGTGGATCTGTTCACCCATTTGCGCGATCCAGTCCGCCGGGACTACCTGCTCAAGCTCATCGGCGCCTTCCTGATCACAGCGGTCGGCGGGTTCATTGCCACCAGGCTCGGTTTCAAATTGCCGGAAGAGATCCGCCCCGTCGCCGTGGCGCTCGTCGCCGGCGGCATTGCCATTCTCGTCATCGAGTTCTGGATTGCGTCATGGCCTCAACGCACGGAAGTCACCTGGAACGTGGCCGTCTGGGTCGGACTGGCTCAGATCCTGGCAGGCATACTGCCGGGCACCTCCCGATCCGCGGCTACGATCTTCGCGGCCATGCTCGCGGGCCTCACGGCGCGTCCGGCGGCCACGGAATTCGCATTCCTGGTCGGCATCCCGACGATGTTCGCCGCCACCGGATATGAACTGCTGAAGACCCGACATGAGGCCGCGAACGAGGACTGGACGGCACTTCTGATCGGATTCGTGGTCTCAGGCGTGGTCGCGTTCGTATCGGTCAAGTGGCTGCTCCGATACATACAATCGCACCGATTCACGCTGTTTGCGGGGTACCGGATCGCCGTTGGCACCGCATTGCTCCTGGCGGGCCTGTGATTCAGCCGCATCGGTGACTCACGGGCTCATCTGTGGCGAACGACATTAAATGTTTTTAACTAATGACTGATTGACACTTCGACCGGTTAACTGGCGCCGGCGCTCACGGCAGGAAATTCCGGATGACGCATGAACGTGCCTTCCACTGACGACCCCGCCTACACGGCTGCCGCCCACGGTGGCCGCCGTAGATTGTTCTGGATAGTGGGTATCGCGTTGCTGCTGCTGCTCGCCGTCATCGGCCTGCGCCATCGCGCCCTGTCCGTCACGCCTCCGGGGGGACCCGGCGGCCGCTTCGGTGGCGCCCCGCTCACCGTCGGAGTAGCCCGTGTAACCAAGGGAGATGTGCCCATCACGATCAATGCTCTGGGCACAGTGACCCCCCTTGCGACCGTGACCGTGCACCCGCAGGTCACCGGGCCCCTTACGCGCATTGCCTTCACCGAAGGACAGGTCGTCCATGCAGGAGACCTGCTGGCGGAGATCGACGCGCGGCCGTTCCAGGCGGCGCTCGATCAGGCGCTGGGCCAGCTCAAGCGTGATCAGGCTCTGCTCGCCAATGCGAATGTCGATCTCGCGCGCTACAAGACGCTGCTATCGCAGGAGTCGATCTCGGATCAGACCTACGCAACCCAGGTTTCCACCGTGGCCCAGGACGAGGCGACCGTCGCAGTCGATCAGGCCACGGCGCAGTCGGCCCGTCTGAATCTTGGATACTGCCGGATCACTTCACCGGTCACCGGTCTGGTGGGTCTGAGGCAGGTGGACGTGGGCAACCTGCTTCAGGCAAGCAGCAGCACGATTGTCGTGGTCACTCAGATGCAGCCCATGTCGGTGCTGTTCACCGTGCCGGAAGACAGCGTGGCGGACATCCTGAAGCATCTGCGCAATGGCGAGAAGCTGAGCGTCCAGGCCTTCGACCGCAGTCTCAGCAATCAGATCGCCACCGGGACTCTGAGCAACTCCGACAACCAGATCGACACGACGACCGGTACCCTGAAGCTGCGCGCCATGTTCGACAATTCAAAGCTCGAGCTGTTCCCCAACCAGTTCGTCAACGCGCGGTTGATCCTCGAGACGCTGCACGACCAGGTCGTGGTCCCGCCGGCAGCGTTGCAGAACGGCTCACAGGGCAGTTACGTCTACCTGGTCAACCCGGACAACACGGTCAGCATGCGACTGGTGACCGCCGGAGCATCGGCGGGGGACTACGTAGCGATCACCCAGGGACTCAGCGCCGGGCAGACGGTCGTGGTGGATGGGGCCGACCAGCTGCGCGATGGCGCGAAGATCGCTTTGCCACAGGACGGCGCCGGCGGACCGAACGCCCCGGGAAGCAATGCCGGCAAAGCACCCGCCTCGCCCGGCAGCTGGAATGGCGGACAGCACCGGCACCGGCAGGGCAGCCCGCCTGCAGGTGGTACCCCCCCGGCCCCGTGATGAGCCCGACGGCGCCATGAACCCGTCCAGACCGTACATCCTGCGTCCGGTGGCCACATCGCTGCTGATGGCGGCCATCCTGATCGTCGGGACCATCGGCTATCTGTTCCTGCCCCTCTCTGCGCTTCCCGAGGTGGATTACCCCACCATCCAGGTGCAGACGTTCCTCCCGGGGGCAAGCCCGGAAGTCATGACATCGACCGTGACCGCGCCACTCGAGCGCCAGTTCGGGCAGATGTCCGGTCTGAAGGAAATGTCCTCACGCAGCTCTGCCGGCGCCTCGGTGCTCACGCTGCAGTTCGATCTCAGCCTCAACATCGACATCGCGGAGCAGGAAGTGCAGGCCGCCATCAATGCGGCCGGCAACCTGCTGCCCAGTACGCTGCCGGCACCGCCGATATACGCCAAGGTCAATCCCGCCGATGCACCGATCCTCACGCTGGCGGTCACATCGACGTCCATGCCGCTGACCGAGGTGGAGGACCTCGCCGATACCAGGATTGCGCAGAAGATCTCGCAGCTCTCCGGAGTTGGTCTCGTCAGCATCAATGGCGCCCAGCGGCCCGCCGTGCGCGTGCAGATCAATCTGCAGGCTCTGGCCGCCTATGGCCTCAATATCGACGACGTCCGCACCACTATCAGCAATGCCAACACCGATGCGCCCAAGGGCAGCTTTGACGGCGCGGCACGGGCCTATTCCATAGATGCCAACGACCAGATCGCGAGCGCCGAGCAGTACCGCGACATCATCGTCGGCTACAACGCCACGACCCATGCGCCCGTCCGGCTGTCCGACGTGGCCGTCGTGTCGCAGAGCGCCGAGAACAACAAGCTGTCGAGCTGGATGAACACGACGCCGGCGATCCTGCTGAACGTGCAGCGCCAGCCCGGAGCGAACGTCATCGCAGTCGTCGACCAGATCCGCAAGCTCCTGCCGGGCATCCGCGGTTCGCTGCCCGCCAATGTCGATGTCACGGTGCTCAGCGATCGCACCAATACGATCCGCGCTTCCGTCAGCGACGTGCAGTTCGAGCTCACCCTCGCCGTGGCACTCGTCGTGCTCGTCATCTTCCTGTTCCTGCGCAGCGTACCGGCCACGATCATTCCAAGCCTGTCCGTGCCGCTGTCCCTGATAGGGACATTCGCCGCCATGTACCTGTGCGGGTTCAGTCTGAACAACCTCTCGCTCATGGCGTTGACCATAGCTTCGGGATTCGTCGTCGACGATGCAATCGTCATGATCGAGAACATCTCCCGGTACATCGAGAAGGGTGAGAAGCCCATGGCCGCCGCCCTGCGCGGTTCCGGAGAGATTGGCTTCACCATCGTTTCCCTGACGATTTCGCTGATCGCTGTGCTGATACCCCTGCTGTTCATGCGCGAGGTGGTGGGCCGCCTGTTCCGGGAATTCGCCATCACGCTTGCGATCTCCATCCTGATTTCCGCAGTGGTCTCCCTGACACTGGTTCCCATGCTGTGCGCACGCATGTTGCGGCCCCACTCACCGGGCCGCGCCGCCGCAGAGCGGGGGCTGTCCGGCCGCGCCGAGCGGGCTTTCGCGCGGCTGGTCGCGCAATACGACCGGCTGCTCACGCGCGCGCTCGACCATCAGACACTGGTGCTGTGGGTGGCGGTAGGCACGGTCGTGCTCACGGTGGCACTGTACGTGATCATCCCCAAGGGATTCTTCCCACTGCAGGACACGGGAATGCTGCAGGGGGTCACGGTGGCCGAGCCGACCATCTCCTTCAGCGGCATGGTCGATCGCCAGCAGGCGCTGGCGGATGCGATCCGCCACGATTCCGACGTGGTGAGCCTGTCTTCCTTCGTGGGCGTCGATGGCACGAACAACACGCTCAACGCGGGGCGCTTCCTGATCAATCTCAAGCCGAAGGATTCGCGCGGCGATTCGATCACGGACATCATGGCGCGGCTGCGGAAGACGGCGAGCCGGGTCAGCGGCATCACGCTGTCCCTTCAACCGGTCCAGGATCTGACGATCGATTCCACCGTAGGGCGTGCGCAGTACCAGTTCATCCTCGAGGCGGCCGGCAGCAGCCTGCTGCGGCCCTGGGTACCGCAGCTGGTGCAAAGACTGCAGCACACGCCGGAACTGAACAACGTCACGACCAACTTCACCGACAGCGGGCTCACGGCGCAGATCGATATCGATCGGGACACCGCGGCACGCTTCGGCGTCACGGCGGCGACCATCGACAATGCGCTCTACGATGCCTTCGGCCAGCGAATCGTATCGACCATCTATGCGGAATCGAACGATTACCGCGTCATCATGGAAGCCGATCCGAGGCTGCAGAGTTCCGTCGATTCGCTCAATGACATCTACGTCCCCTCGGCAGGCGGCGGGCAGGTGCCGCTCGGCTCCATCGCCCACATCAGCGTGCGATCGGCGCCGCTCGAGATCGACCACCTCGGCCAGTTCCCCGCCGCACTGTTCTCTTTCGATGTCGCTCCGGGCGCTTCGCTGGAGAATGCAGTCGATGCCATCCGCTCGGCCGAAGCGGCCATCGGGCTGCCAGCCAGCATCACGACGACTTTCGAGGGCGCCGCACTGGCGTTTCAATCTTCCCTGCGCAACGAGGTGCTGCTCATTCTGGCTGCGATCGTTACGGTGTACATCGTGCTCGGCGTACTGTACGAGAGCTATATCCATCCGCTGACGATCTTGTCGACGCTGCCCTCGGCCGGTATCGGCGCGCTGGTGGCGCTGATGCTCGCCGGGCTCGATCTCAACATCATATCCATCATCGGCATCATCCTGCTGATCGGCATCGTCAAGAAGAACGCGATCATGATGATCGATTTCGCGCTCACGGCCGAGCGCGAGGAAGGTCATACGCCGCGCGAAGCGATTCACGAAGCGGCGTTGCTGCGGTTCCGTCCGATCCTCATGACCACCGTCGCGGCACTGTTCGCCGCGCTGCCGCTGATGCTCGGCACCGGTACCGGCTCGGAGCTGCGCGCACCGCTCGGCATATCGATCGTCGGCGGGCTGCTGCTGAGTCAGCTGCTGACGCTCTTTACGACTCCGGTCATCTATCTGTTCTTCGACCGGCTGGCCCGGCGTGTGCGAGCGCACCTCTCGCGGCCCGGGGAGGACGGTGAGGTGCAGGAGGCCCGGATATGAGCGTCTCGGCGCCATTCATCCGGCGGCCGGTGGCCACGACGCTGCTCACAATGGGACTGGCGCTCTCCGGCGCGTTGGCTTTCTTCCTGCTGCCGGTCTCCCCGATGCCGAACGTGGACCTGCCGGTGATCCTGGTGCAGGCTTCCCTGCCCGGCGCGAGTCCGGAAACGGTCGCCACCAGCGTGACGACTCCCCTGGAGCGGCATCTGGGAACCATCGCAGGGGTCACCGAGATGACCTCGCAGAGCAGCGTCGGCAACGCCCGCGTCGTACTGCAGTTCGACCTGAGCCGGAACATCGATGGCGCTGCGCGCGACGTCGAAGCGGCCATGCAGGCTGCCCGGGTCGATCTGCCCAGCTCGCTGCGCAGCAATCCCACCTATCGCAAGATCAATCCAGCCGATGCGCCCGTACTGATTCTCGCCCTGACGTCCAGCACGCTCACGGGTGGGCAGATCTACGACTCGGCATCCACGATCATGCAGCAGAAGCTGCTGCAGGTGCCCGGTATCGGGGACGTCACCATCGGCGGGGGCTCGCTTCCCGCCGTGCGCGTGGAGCTCAATCCACGCGCCCTGTTCCAGTACGGGGTGGGTCTCGAGGACGTACGCGCCGCGCTGTCCGCGGCCAACGCCAATAGCCCCAAGGGGGCGCTGGAGCAGAGTGACCGCCGCTTCCAGATCTACGTCAACGACACCGCCACGCGCGCCGAGGACTACCGCCCGCTGATCATCGCGTATCGCAACAATGCACCGGTGCGCCTGCAGGACGTGGCGACCGTGAGCACCGGGGTCGAGGACGTCCGCAACCTCGGTCTGGCCGATGGCAACGTCGCCATTCTCGTAGTTATCCATCGCCAGCCCGGTGCGAACGTGATCGACGTGGTCGATCGCGTGCGCGCGATGCTTCCGGAACTGCAGGCCTCGATTCCGGCGAGCATTCGCATCATCGACACCAACGACCGTACCGAGACCATCCGCGCCTCCCTGCGCGACACGGAGCGGACCCTGGTGATCGCGATCCTGCTCGTGATCATGGTCGTGTTCCTCATGCTGCGCGATGCGCGCGCAGCACTGGTACCGAGCGTCGCCGTCCCGCTCTCCCTTGTCGGCACCTTTGGCGCGATGTATCTGCTGGGCTTCAGCCTGGACAACCTGTCGCTGATGGCGCTGACCGTGGCCACGGGGTTCGTGGTCGACGATGCCATCGTCATGCTCGAGAACATTGCGCGCCACATCGAGAGCGGCATGCCGCGCATCAAGGCAGCCCTGCTCGGCGCACAGGAAGTAGGCTTCACGGTGCTCGCCATGAGTCTTTCCCTGGTGGCAGTCTTCCTTCCTATCCTGCTCATGGGCGGCCTCGTCGGCCGCACTTTCCGCGAGTTCGCTGTCACGCTGTCCGTGGCCATAGGCATCTCGCTGCTCGTGTCGCTCAGTACGACGCCGATGATGTGTGCGTACCTGCTGCGAGGCCGGCATCCGCAGGGCCGCCTGCTCGCCGCTGCCGAGGGGAGCTTCGAGCGCGTGCGGACATTCTACGGCCGGACCCTGCGCACAGCCCTGGACAATCCCGCAACCGTCATGGGGGTGCTCGCGGTGACGATAGCACTCAACTTCTACCTGTTCGCGATCGTACCGAAGGGCTTCTTCCCCCAGCAGGACACGGGCACCCTGACGGGCAACCTGCGGGCCGACCAGAGCATTTCGTTCCAGGCCATGGAGCAGAAGTTGCGCATGGCCATGAACATCGTGCAACGAGACCCGGCCGTGCAGGACGTGGTCGGTTTCACCGGCAGCGGCGGGGGCGGGGGCCCGGGCGGCGCGACGAACACGGCCAATATCTACGTGGGCCTCAAGCCGCTGGGACAGCGCCATGGGGTCAAGGGCGACCGTGTCATCGCGCGCCTGCGCGCGCAGCTGCAGAATATAGAGGGCGCGCGGCTGTTCCTGCAGTCCATCCAGGACATCCGCGCCGGGGCGCGCCAGAGCAACTCCCAGTACCAATATACGATCCTCGCGGACAGCCTGGCGGACCTGCGTAGCTGGACCCCACGCATCACCGAGGCGCTGCGTAATGTTCCCGAGCTCGCCGACGTGAATTCAGACCAGCAGGACAAGGGGCTCACGGTAGCCCTCAAGCTGGACCGCTCCACGGCCGCGCGTGTCGGAATCAACTTATCCAACATTGACAATACGCTCTACGACGCGTTCGGCCAGCGGCAGGTGTCAACGATCTACAACGACATGAACCAGTATCACGTCGTCATGGAAGTGGATCCGGGTTTCTGGCAGAACCCCGAGACGCTTCAGGAAGTCTGGATCAGCACCACGGGCGGGGCGCTCAGCGGCACGCAGTCGACCGCGGCAGGGGCCGGCTCGTTCATCGCCAGCGCGGCCTCCGGCAGCCCCCCGGGCGCCAGCTCGCTCGCTGCCTCGGCCAATGCCGCGCAGAACCTGGCGCTCAATCAGCTCACCAACAGCGCACGCGGCGGCGCATCGACCGGCGCGTCGGTGAGCACCAGCTCGGAGACGATGGTACCGCTCGCGGCCATCTCCAGTTATGGGCCAGGGAGCACGCCTCTGGCCATCAACCACCAGGGACCCTTCGTGGCGACCACGTTCTCCTTCAACCTGCCCGACGGCGTGTCTCTGGGTACGGCGATTGCCGTGATCGAACGCACGATGCAGAACCTGCACGTGCCGATCAGCGTGCATGGCTCGTTTGCCGGCACGGCGCAGATCTTTCAGCAGTCAGTTGCCAACGAACCCTGGCTCATCGCCGCCGCCATCGTCGCGGTCTACATCGTGCTCGGCGTGCTTTATGAGAGCTACGTGCATCCGATCACGATCTTGTCCACACTCCCTTCGGCCGGGGTCGGCGCCGTGCTTGCGCTGCTGCTGTTCGGCACCGAGTTCAGCCTCATTGCATTGATCGGCGTCATTCTGCTGATTGGCATCGTCAAGAAGAATGCGATCATGATGATCGACGTGGCACTGGTCACTGAACGGGAACTCGGCGTGGATGCCCGTACGGCCATCTACGAGGCCTGCCTGCTGCGTTTTCGCCCGATCATGATGACCACGATGGCGGCCCTGCTCGGTGCAGTGCCCCTGGCCGTCACGACCGGCAGCGGTGCAGAGATGCGTCAACCCCTCGGCATATCGATCGTCGGCGGATTGCTGGTGAGCCAGATCCTGACGCTCTACACCACGCCGGTGGTCTATCTCTACATGGATCGGCTGCGTGCCTGGCTCTCCGGACGGTCAGGCGGCTCGGCCATGCACCTCGAGACCAGGGAACCCCAGCCCCTATGAGAAGCCGAATATCCTCATGCCTTTCCCTGTGTGTATTGCTGCTCGCAGGCTGCAAGGTAGGGCCCGACTACCATCGCCCGGATGCGCCGGCGGCACCCGCGTACAGGGAAGACCAGGGCTGGACGCCGGCGAAGCCGGCGACGATTTCTGACGATCAGCCGTGGTGGAGCATCTACGGGGATCCGCAGCTCGATTCGCTCGAGCGTCAGGTCGTGGTGTCCAATCAGAATCTCAAGGCAGCCGAAGCCGCCTACCGCTCGGCGGTGGCGCAGGTCGGGATTGATCGCGGGCCGCTATTTCCCACCATAACCGCCAATGGGGTCAATACGCGCAGCGGCGGTGGCAGCGGTTTCGGCCAGGGCGTCACGACCGGAACCGGCACCACGGTGACGACCAATAACGGCTCGCGCAACAATATCTACAGTGCGGGTGCGCAGGCGAGCTGGCAGATCGATGTCTGGGGTCGGATCCGTCGGCTGGTCGAGTCCGATGTGGCCAGGGCCCAGGTCAGCGCTGCCGATGTGGCTGCCGCACGGCTATCGGCCCAGATCACGCTGGCGCAGGACTATTTCCAGCTGCGCGCAGCCGATGAGCAGCGGCACCTGTATGCCGACTCCATCAAGGCGTTCCAGGCATCCCTCACGATCGCCCGGAACCAGGTCAAGGCCGGCGTCACCACCCTGGCAGATGTCTATTCCGCAGAAACCGAGCTCGAGAGCACGCAGGCATCCGACGTCAGCGTCGAGCTCACGCGCGCAAAGCTCGAGCACGCGATTGCGGTCCTTACGGGCAGGAACCCCGAGGACCTCTCGATCGATCATGGCGAGCTCACCCGGGACGTGCCCGTCGTGCCGCTCGCCCGGAGTCCCCTCGGAACTGCTGCAGCGGCGTCCGGACATTGCCGTCGCCGAGCGCACCATGGCGAGCGCGAACGCACTGATCGGTGTCGCAGAAGCCGCGTGGTTTCCGAGCGTCACCCTTTCCGGCTCCTATGGGTTCACTTCAACGGCGCTGCCGGGACTGCTCAACGCCGGAAACTCCCTCTGGTCTTTCGGCCCCACGCTGGCAGAGACGATCTTCAACGGCGGTGCAAGGCTCAACACCAATCGGCAGGCGCGTGCCAACTACGATGAAGCCGTGGCCAGCTACCGGCAGACCGTGCTGGCAGCATTTCAGGCGGTGGAGGATGATCTCTCGAGCCTGCGGATTCTCGAAGAGCAGGCGAAGCTGCAGACGACGGCGGTGCAGGATGCGCGCAAATCGGAGGCGCTGACGTTGAATCAATACAAGTCGGGTATCGTCGTCTACACGACGCTGCTCACGGCTCAGACTGCGCGACTGTCTGCCGAAATCAGTCTGCTCGGCATCCAGAGCCAGCAGCTGGTCTCGAGCGTCGATCTGGTCTCGCAGCTCGGAGGCGGATGGCAGGCGTCGGAACTCGACCGTCCCGACCGCGGCGTGGCCTCACGGTGAGCGCTGCTCAGGGTAATGCGGCGGTGTCAGAGCAGATCGCCGAGGCCGTGCGACTGTGCAGCGCAGGGCTTTTCAAGGACGCATTGCGTCTGGCGAGCGGCGCGCTGCGTGCTCATCCGGAGAGCGCTGTCCTGTGGAATGTCAGCGCCGGGGCCGCATTTGGCTTAGGCATGCTCGACGATGCCCAGCGCTTCTGGAGCGTCGCCATCGCCAGGGACCCGGCATACGCCGAGGCGCACTACAACCTCGGCGTCCTGCATCACCAGTGCGGCCGCCTGGATGCAGCAGCCCGGAGCCTTTCGCGAGCCGTGACGCTGCAGCCGTCCAATGCTCCGGCGCACAACAACCTGGGCGTCGTGCTGCTGGATTGCAGGCGCTTTCGCGAGGCCGTCGTGCTGCTGCAGCGCGCGGTCGAGCTGGATCCGACGAATGCCGAGGCCTTGAACAACCTGGGACTCGCGCAGATCGAGGTCGGAGCGCTTGCAGCCGCACGCATCAACCTGGATCGGGCCATTGCCCTCAAGCCCGACCTGGCGCAGGCACTCAATACGCGCGGCATGCTTCAGGTCGAGACCGGCGCGCTGGAGGCGGGCGCGGAGGACCTGGACGCCGCGCTGCGGATCGACCCCGATTATGGGCAGGCTCATCTCAATCGCGCGCTCGTGAGTCGCGCCAAGCCCGGCGCGCCCTGGGTCGCCGGCATTCAGGCTGCCTACGAGCGGCGGCTCTCGCTGCCATCGGGCGCTGCCGCCGCCATCGCATTCGCCGCGGGCAAGGTGCGCGAAGACCTCGGGGAGTTCGATGCGGCATTCGACGCCTATGCGGAAGGCAACCGGCTGCGACATGCACTGCAGCCATTCGACGAGGCCGAAGATTGTCGTACCAACGACGCGCTTCTGCGCTCTTTCGATCGCCAGCTCTACGCCGGCATCCTGCCGCCGCAGAACAGTCCGTCGATGTCCGAGGCGCCGCGTCATCCGATCTTCGTGGTCGGCATGCCACGCTCCGGCACGTCTCTGATTGAGCAGATACTGGCAAGCCATCCGGAGATCCGTGGCGCGGGGGAGCTCACGCTCCTCAGCGAGCTCGTGGCATCGTTGCCTCCCGGAGTGCCCGAACCCGCGGGCCGCGCAAGCTGGATCCAGACCCTGCGGGAGCTCGGGGCGCAGTACCTGGAGGGCGTGTGGAGCACAGGCGTCTCGAGCTTCGTGGTGGACAAGATGCCCGGCAATTATCGCCACGTGGGTCTCATGCCCCTCATGCTCCCGAAGGCGCGCATCATCCATGTCGTGCGGGATGCGGCGGACACCTGCTTCTCGTGCTTTGCGACGTCTTTCCGGCGCGGACACGAATACTCGTACGATCTCGCCGTGCTGGGGCGCTATTACCAGCGCTACGCGCGGCTCATGCAGCACTGGCGCTCCATTCTGCCACCCGGTGTCATGATCGATGTGCGCTACGAAGAGCTCGTGCAGGACATCGAGGGCCAGTCGCGCCGGATGCTGGCCCATCTGGGCCTGCCCTGGCATGAGCGATGTCTGCGCTTCTACGAGAACGACCGTCCCGTGAGCACGGCGAGCTTTGCGCAGGTCAGGGAACGCGCGTACACGCGCTCGATTGCGCGATGGAAACGCTTCGAACGCCACCTGGCGCCCCTGCTCGGCGCACTCAGCACTCCGGAACGTTGACGGCCAGCCCGCCCTGCGAGGTCTCCTTGTACTTGGATTGCATGTCGGCGCCGGTCTGCCGCATCGTGGCGATGACCTGATCGAGCGAGACATGGTGCGTGCCATCGCCGTGCATGGCGAGGGAGGCGGCATTGATCCCCTTGACCGCGCCGAATGCATTGCGTTCGATGCAGGGAATCTGTACGAGGCCACCGATCGGATCACACGTCATGCCCAGGTGATGCTCCATGGCGATCTCGGCTGCGTTCTCGGTCTGGGCATTGGTGCCACCGAGCGCGGCGACGAGACCGGCCGCTGCCATGGCACACGCCGAGCCCACCTCTCCCTGGCAGCCCACTTCGGCGCCCGAGATCGATGCATTGAGCTTGCACAGCGCGCCGATCGCCGTGGCCGCGAGCAGAAACGTTCGAATCCCCGCCGTGTCGGCGCCCTCGACATGATCGCGGTAATAACGGATCACGGCGGGTATGACGCCGGCCGCGCCGTTGGTCGGCGCGGTGACGACGCGGCCACCCGCAGCGTTCTCCTCGTTGACCGCGATCGCATACAGGCTCACGTAATCCATGATCTCATGCGGCGCGCGCGCACCACGACTACGCGCCGAGCGCAGCCGCTCATGCAACGCCGGAGCGCGCCGGCGCACCTTGAGGCCGCCCGGCAGCTCACCCGGCGCAGCGATGCCGCGGTCGATGCAGGCCATCATGGCCGCGACGACCCGGTCCAGATGCGCCTCGACCTCATCGCGCGATCGGAGCGCGCACTCGTTGCGCATCACGAGCTCCGCTATGGACAGCTGCTCGCGCGCGGCGAGCTCGAGCAGCTCCGCGGCGCTTCGATAGGGCATGGGTACGACTGCGCTCGCGGGCGCAGCCATGCCCACCTCGTGTTCGATGGCAATGAAGCCGCCGCCCACGGAGCACCACCGCTGCTGCAGCAGCACGGCACCGTCGGCCGCATGAGCGCTGAAGCTCAAAGTGTTCGGATGCGCGACCGTGGGGGTCACCGTATCGAACACGAGGTCGGTGGCCGCATCGAAGCCGATGCGGCGGTCATCGAGCTGGATCCAGCGTTCGGTGCGGGCGCGCTGCAGCAGAATGTCCAGGGCCGCAGGATCCACCGTGTCGGGACGCTCGCCGTTGAGGCCTGCGATCACGGCCCGGTCGCTGCCATGGCCTCGGCCTGTCCAGGCCAGCGAGCCGAGCAGCACGACCCCGACGCGGTGGAGGTGGGCGAGCAGGCCCGCGGCGCGCAGGGCATCGACAAAGGCGTTTGCGGCACGCATCGGCCCGACCGTGTGCGATGAGGAAGGCCCGATGCCGATCTTGAACAGATCGAAGACGCTGATCATGGCTGCTCGAGTTCGCGGGCGCCTTCGAGCAGCAGCTGCTTCACATAGGGCGCGAAGGAACGCCAGACCTCCATATGGAAAGTGGTTGCAGCGGTGCGCCAGAGCACGACCGGCGCCTTGGCGAGGATCGTCCGGGTACACATGCCCACCGGAAACGCGTTGGGATGCAGGTCCAGCGGGCAGCCGATCGCGAGGAGGTCCGCAGCTGCGGGCCCATCGAGCTGGAAAGCCAGTTGACGCTGACTGATGTCGACCAGCGAATGCGGGTAGCCGCGCAGGCGCGAGAACAGTGCCGAGGCGGTGGTGTCCCAGTCAGACTGCTGCACGAGCAGCAGCTGCTCATCGGGGCCGAGCCAGAGCGCCGCTCGCGCATCCCCCTCCGCTGCTCGACAGGGTTCGCTCGGCAGCGGCACGCCAAAGGCGTCGCCGGCCGCCGCGAGCACCTGTGGCCCCCCGCGCAGGCTGAGCCTGCCGAGTCCCGAGAGTTCCGTGATCTCAGGCATTGATTCGCGCCCCCTGCGGATCGTAGAACACCGGTGAAGTGACCTGCACGGCAACCGGTCCGGCTGGCATCGGCACGTAGAGCGTCTGACCCATTCGGGCCCGCCCGCCGCTGATCAGCGCGAGTGCGATCGAGCGATCCAGCGCGGGACTGAGGTAGGAGGAAGTGACGTGACCGATGGGTCTGGCCGGCTTGCCCGGTGCCGCATCGGTCATGATCTGCGCGCCCTCCTCGAGGATGTGCTTTGGATCCTGGAGCGTCGTGAGTCCCACGAGCTGCCTGCGGTCGGGCGAGGTGAGCGCGGCCCGCTCCAGCGAGCGCTTGCCGACGAAGTCCGGCTTGTTCCTGCCGATTGCCCACCCGAGGCCGGCATCATCGGGAGTCACCGTACCGTCGGTATCCTGCCCGACGATGATATAGCCCTTCTCCGCACGCAGCACGTGCATGCTTTCGGTGCCGTACGGACAGATATCGTACTTCCGGCCGGCCTCGAGCACGGCCTCCCACAACCCGGGGCCTCGATCGCCCGGCACGTTGATCTCGAATCCGAGCTCGCCCGTGAAGCTGACGCGAAACAGTCGCATGGGAGCACCGCCGAACCGCCCCTCGCACACGCTCATGTGCGGCAGTGAGGCGCTGTCGATGGCCACATCCTGGATCAGCGCAGAGTCGATCATCTGCTGCAGCACGGTCCGCGACTGCGGTCCCTGGACCGCCACCACTGCCCATTGTTCGGTGGTCGAAGTCAGCCATACCTGCAGCTCGTTCCACTCGGTCTGCAGGTAGTCCTCCATGAGTGCCAGGACGCGCGCAGCGCCGCCCGTCGTCGTCGTCACGTGGAAGCGGTCCTCGGCGATGCGCGCAATCACCCCATCGTCGATGATGAAGCCGTCTTCGCGCAGCAGCAGCCCGTAGCGCGCACGACCCGGCTGCAGCTTGCTCCAGGAATTGACATAGAGCCGCTCGAGGAAGGTGGCGGCGTCCGGCCCGACGACCTCGATCTTTCCCAGAGTGGACGCATCGAGCATGCCGACGTGCGATCGGACGGCGCGGCACTCGCGCTGCACGGCCTGGTGCATGCTCTCAGCAGCCTGGGGAAAGTAGCGCGCGCGTTTCCACTGGCCGACATCCTCGAACACCGCGCCGTGCGCAACGGCCCAGTCATGCGAGGGCGTCGCGCGGATGGGGTCGAACAGATCACCGCGCGCATGGCCCGCCAGAGTGCCGAAGGTCACCGGCGTGTAGGGCATGCGAAATGTAGTGTAGCCCACCTCCGGGATCGGCTTGCCCAGCGCCCCGGCCACAATGGCGAGTGCATGAAGGTTGGAAGTCTTGCCCTGATCGGTCGCCATCCCCGTGGTGGTATAGCGTTTGATGTGCTCGATGGAGGTAAAACCTTCGCGCATCGCAAGTCTGAGGTCCTTGACCTTGACGTCGTTCTGCCAGTCTATGAACCCCGCGTCTGCGTCGGCGGCCCGTGCCTGCGGCAGTGCTCCGAGCCAGCTGCCGCTGCCGGCGTTCACGTCCTCCACCTGCCGCCGCGGCACGGCGGGGGAGGCGATGCCGAGCGCCAGCAGCGCACCCTGCGCCGCGGATGCGCCGTCCGCGAGGCTCGCGGCCAGGCTGCCTTCGCCCCGGCATGCGCCGGCGGAACGCACTCGCTCGTAACACTCGCCGGGCAGGTAGCACTGCAGCCTTTCGTCCCAGTCGAGTCGACCGCGGGTCTGGGAATGCAGGTGAACCGAGGGTGTGTACCCGCCGCTCATGAGCACGGCATCGCAGGGAATCCGCCGCCCGTCACTTTGTACGCGGCCGTCGATGCAGGATGCGACTGCGATCTCGCGGACGCGCAGCGAGCCGCGCGTGCCCGTGACAGTCATGCTCTCGAGCACCTGCAGACCGGCGGCGCGAGCGGCCCTGGGTAGGTCGCCACCGGCGGCAGGCCTGACGTCGACGATGGCGGCCACCTGCGCACCGGCCGCTTTGAGATCCAGCGCCGTGCGGTACGCCGCGTCATGCGCGGTGACCACGGCTACATTCCGCCCGACCAGCACGCCGTAACGATTCAGATAGGCTGCACCGGCTCCTGCCAGCAGGATGCCGGGCCGGTCATTGTCCGGGAACAGCAGTGGCCGCTCGAGCGCACCGGTGGCGAAGATGACCTCGCGGGCACGTACCTGCCAGAGTCGTTCGCGCGGGCGATTTGCCGGGGGCTGCGCCAGGTGATCATTCAATCGCTCGCACAGCGCGATGAAATTATGCGGAAAGTAGCCGAAGGCAGTGGTGCGCGGGAGCACGGTCACATTGGGGCGGGCCGCGAGGATCTGCGCCGCGTGCTCGGCCCAGGCAGCGCCGGATTGGCTGCCCACGCGGGAGGACGTGTCCGAGAGCAGCGCGCCACCGAAGCGCGCCTGCTCGTCGCAGAGAATCACGCGCGCGCCGCTGACGGCTGCCGTCAACGCCGCATTCAGGCCGGCGGCCCCGCCACCGACGATGAGGACATCGCAGTGCGCATAGCGGCTCGCGTAGAGATCCGGGTCGGGTTCCTCGGGAGCGAGCCCGAGACCGGCCGCGGCACGGATGAATGGCTCGTACAGCTTCTGCCATGCTCGGCGCGGCCACATGAAGGTCTTGTAATAGAACCCCGCCGGGATGAAAGGCGAGATGAGCCGATTTGCCGCGCCCAGATCCCATCGCAGGCTGGGCCAGCGGTTCTGGCTCACGGCCTCGAGGCCGTCATAGAGCTCCACCTGGGTCGCGCGCAGATTGGGCGTATAGCGCGCCCGGTCCCGGCGCACCGCTACCAGCGCATTGGGTTCATCGGCGCCCGCAGTGAGCATCCCTCGCGGACGGTGGTACTTGAAGGACCGTCCGGTCAGATGAACGCCATTGGCGAGCAGCGCCGAGGCCAGCGTGTCGCCGGCCAGTCCCGTGAACACGTGGTCGTCGAAACGGAATCGCAGTGGCTGCGACCGGTCGACCAGGCCGCCCTGCTGCGTGCGCCAGTCGCTCATGCGCCACCGATGCGCGGTTGCGGCTCGCCGACGCGATAAGTCGCCAGAAACTGATCGGTCGTGGTGTCGCGCAGCGCATTGAAGAAGCGCGCGCAGCCATGCACGTGCCGCCAGCGCTCGGCGTGTACCCCCTTGCGGTTACGGCGCATGTACAGGTATTCGGCCCAGTCCTGGTCGGACAGTTCGGCTGGCCTGGCCGGACGTGCCAGGTGTGCCTGGCCGCCGTAGGCGAACTCGAGCTCCGGGCGCTCACCGCAGTACGGACACCGGATCAGCAGCATGGGGTGCGCTCCGCGCTCATCTTCAATGCGCGACTGCGGCGGCTGCCGCCTCATCGATGAGGCGGCCGTCGCGGAAGCGTTCGATGTTGAAGGGCGCATTGATCGGATGAGGCTCATCGTGCGCAATCGTCCAGGCCAGCAGATGCGCCGCCCCCGGCGTGGCCTTGAAGCCGCCGGTACCCCATCCGCAATTGACGTAAAGGCCCGGTACCGGAGTGCGTGCAATGATCGGCGAGCGGTCGGGCGTGACGTCCACGATGCCGCCCCAGTTGCGCAGCATGCGCAGGCGGCGGAACTGCGGAAACAGCTCGCAGATGGCCTCGAGTGTATGCGTGCTCACATGCAGGCCACCGCGCTGTGTATAAGACGTGTAAGCGTCCGTGCCCGCCCCTATGACCAGCTCACCCTTGTCGGACTGGCTGATGTAGGCATGGACCGTATTGGACATGACCACGCACGGAAACACCGGCTTCACGGGCTCCGAGACCAGCGCCTGCAGGGGATAGCTCTCGAGCGGCAGCCTCACGCCAGCCATGTCCATGATGATGCTCGTATGTCCTGCCGCCGAAACGCCGACCCGGCGCGTTGCGATGTTGCCGCGGGTGGTCGCCAGCCCGCTCACGGCGCCCGTGGCATCCTGACGGATACCCGTGACCTCGCAGTTTTGAATGATATCGACACCGAGCGCATCTGCAGCGCGCGCGTAGCCCCAGGCGACGGCATCGTGGCGCGCCGTGCCGCCGCGCCGTTGCAGTGCCGCGCCGATCACCGGATAGCGCAGACCCGGATCGATGTTCAGCGGCGGACAGAAAGCCTTGGCCTCCGGGGCTGTCAGCCATTCGTTGTCGACACCATTGGCGCGGTTCGCATGCACGTGACGCTTGAACGACTGCACGTCGTGCACGTTGTGCGCCAGCATCATGACTCCGCGCTGCGAGAACATCACATTGTAGTTGAGCACCTGCGAGAGGTTTTCCCAGAGCTTCAGCGCATGGTCATAGAGGGCAGCGCTCTCGTCATACAGATAGTTCGAGCGGATGATGGTCGTATTGCGGCCGGTGTTGCCGCCGCCGATCCAGCCTTTCTCGAGCACCGCGACGCGGCGCAGGCCATGCTCGCTGGCCAGATAATAGGCGGCTCCCAGGCCGTGGCCGCCGCCACCGACGATGACGGCGTCGTATTCGTCCTTGAGTTTCGGGGAGCGCCATTGCGCGCCCCAGCCCTGCTGGTCGCGCAACCCTTCGCGCAGCAGCGCCCACGCCGAGAACTTACGCATGAAGAGCCCGCCCTGGAGCCTGATGGGCGCGCATGATGCCTACGCCCCCTTTGCAGCCACGAGCATTGGGGCGGCGCTATATTTGAATGGAAACGACATGCCGCTTTCTTGAAAACCTGTGCCGCTTCCGGGCAATATAGCACCGCGTCGCTTTGCGACACTCCGGCCCGAAGCTGACGGAGCACGCATGGATCTGGGGGCATTGGGACAGTTCGGTTTCCTGACGCTGCCCAATTACTCGTTGATTGCCTGTGCCAATGCCATCGAGGCGTTGCGCATGGCCAACCGCGTCAGCGCGCGCGTCGCCTACCGCTGGCAGCTGCTGACGCTCGATGGCGTGGCCGCCCGGGCCAGCAACGGCTTGAGCCTGCAGCCCACCGCACCGCTGGCCAGCGCCCGATCCCTCGACATCGTGTTCGTGTGCGGCG
>Ga0326728_10012456_pt1 | contig 18880 bp, 18 predicted proteins | sample MB3enrmetagenome_FD_207602 | JGI IMG/M metagenome (GOLD analysis project Ga0326728, IMG submission 207602) | Lab enriched peat soil microbial communities from McLean, Ithaca, NY, United States - MB31MN | ecosystem: Environmental > Terrestrial > Soil > Wetlands > Peat | place: USA: New York... | reverse complement strand
CTATGGGCGGCTTGAGGAGGTGGTAGGGTTCTGGGCGGTCGCTCCTCTCGCGACAGCTCTCCTGGCGTACATCGTCATGAACGTGATTGTCAGGGGGGTCTCCGGCCTGAGCCTGATAGCCCTCGATGCCGTGAGCAGGTACGCCGTCATCGCCACTTCGCTTGTGATCGCGTACGTTCTCGGCGCCAACAACATAGGGTTGATCTACGGGACGATTCTGAACGGCGCCTCCCCTTCCAACCTGTCCGCTGTGCTGCTCACCCTCGTCGCAATACTGGGGATGGTCGCCCTCGGCAGCGGAGGCGTCTCTGGGACCATCGGCGACAGGATGTTGGTTCTGAGTCCCCTCGGCGTCGTCTCCACCTTCCTCGCTAGCGCCACCTTGATGTGGCTCGGGACGGAGCAGGCGATTCCCATATCGCTCACCCAGTGCCTCCTCGGCGGGATGTTTGGTGCGGCTTTCTCAAAACAGATTTCGGTCGTGAACACAAGGCTCGCCGTCGAGAACATCGCCAGCTGGGTGATCGCGCCGACCTCGGCATTGATTCTCGCTATGCTCATCGTCCGGGTCTAGCGGCCCCGCTTCAGCTCGTACGCCTCGTAGACCCCCTCTAAGGCGGTCTTCGAGTCCTCTGCGTAAATCTCCGAGAGCCGAGAGAAGAGGCTCTCGAAGGCGCTGCTGTCCTTCTTCGCTATGATGCTCTTGAGCTGCGTCAGCAGCTCGATTAGCTCGCTTGCGAGTCGCACTGAGAACTCGTTCTCGAGCTGAATGTACGAGTACAAGGATGGGGCCTGCGAAAGCACCCCCTCAGCGAGGCTGAGCTGGAGCGCGGAGGTGGGGGACTCCAGCCTCCTGAAGCGCTTCGGATCGATGTGGGCCGCAACGGTCGCAGCGTATGCGATGTTCAGCAGGTGGGTCAGGGAGAGTATCACCCCCATTGCCTTGTCGTGCTCCTTCTCGGCGATTGGAATAAGGTTCGCGTCGGGGAACAGCCTGGTCGCGACGCCCATCGACCTGCCGCCCGTGCCTATTACGCAGATCTTCATCTTCGCGGACGAGGGGAGCGAGGGGCCGAAGAGGGGGTGGAGCGAGAGGAGGGTCGCTCCGCTCTTGGCAAGTATTGGCTTCAGCTGCCTTAGGATTCTGCCCTTCACAGACGCAATCTCCAACACGTAGGCGCCTCTCCGCAGATTGGGGGCCACTTCCCTAACCGTGTCTACGGTGCTATCGATAGGCGTCGCTACGAGGACCACATCGGCTCCATCGACCGCGTCGCGACAGGAGCTGACCGTCCTGAACTCTGCGTCTGATGCTCGCGCACCTTTGATGTCAAAGCCGGTCACTTCGTGCCCCTGCCGGAGGAAGTACTCCGCGAAGAAGCCACCCATCCCGCCGGAGGAGCCGATGACCGCTACCTTCAACCCAGGAGTTCCCCTATCCTCCTTATTCCCTCGGATATCTCGCCCTTTGAGTTGCCCAGAGAGAGCCTGAAGCACCTTGGATAGCTCCCGAAGCCGGAGCCGGGCACTATGCTGACCCCCTTCTCATCGAGAAGCTTCATGGCGAATGAGGAGGAATCAAAGTCGGCCTTCCTTGCCTGGGGGAAGACGTACATCGCGCCGTCTGGGGTCCAGCACTCCAGGGCATCCAGAGCCGCGATTTCTCTGCACGCGAGGTCTATCCTCTCCTTCATCGTCCTCGAGTTCTCCTCCACCTCCTTGTCGCTGTCGAGCGCCTTTATGGCCCCGTACTGTATGAACTCCGGGACCGAGGTCACCACCAGGGTCTGGAACTTCACCATCCTCGCTATCAGCTCCTCGGAGGAAACGGTGTACCCTACTCTGAAGCCAGTCATCGCCCAGGTCTTGGAGAACGACGCGGTGAGTATGAACTTGTCCGCTCCTCCTTGCAGTACTGTCGGGCAGGGCTTGTAGGCGTAGTCGGTGTATATCTCGTCGCTTATCACCGTCAACTTGTTGTCATTGGCCACCCCGAGTATCTCCGCGTACTTCTCCGGGGTGATGATCTTGCCCGTCGGGTTGGCGGGATAGCTGAGCACGATGGCCCGCGTGTTGGGCATGACTGCCTCCTTGATTTTTTCGACCGAAGGCTCCCAGCCCTCCTCGATCGTCGTCGGGACGGTTATCGTCCGGGCCCCGATGTGCTGCAGGACCTCCTTGTAGGCGGGCCAGTTCGGCTCAATGATGATGGCACTCTCGCCCTCTTTCACCGTCGTGGCCAGCGCTGAGTAGATCCCAAACCTCCCTCCGGGGGTCGACATGACCTCGGTCTCCTTGGCACTGTAGTGGTGCCTTCTCTCCAGATACCGTCTCAGTGCGGCGATTAGTTCCGGGATGCCTTGAGTGCGTGTGTAGTGCGTCTTGAACGAAAAGAGCGCGTCGGAGCATGCCTCCAAGACGGCCTGCGGTGGATGGAAGTCGGGCTCGCCTACGTCGAGCCGAATTAGCTTCTTCCCGGCCGCCTGCAGCTGCCTCGACTTCGCAGCCATCATCACGGGGGTTATGAGCGGCTGCTTGGGCTGGAACCCCTGGATGCGCTTCGATTCAGCTAGAAGGACGCTGAGTACCTTCAGGCCGACCTCCCTGTCTACTCCCTCGGCGTCGCATTCCATGATTACCTCCTCGACCAGGGCGTCTTCGACCTTCTGGTCGACCGCGGGAAGCAAGCCGCTCCGCTTCACCTCTCCTATCCTCTTCGCGATGCCGTTCCTCACGGCGATGAGCTGTATGATCTCCTTTGTCGTCTCGGCGACCTCGCTCCTCAACTCGTTGAGCTCCAGTTCGGGGTCCATTCTCTCAGTCCACGGGCTTCAGCACCGGTGGGATAAAGCCACCCCGTATCGCGTGGTCGGCCAGCACCAGCGCCGTTACGCTCTCGACGACCGGGACCGCGCGCGGCACGACGGTAGGGTCGTGCCTGCCCGGGACGACCAGGTCAACCTCCTCCTGCTTGGACGTGTCAACGGTCCTCTGCTTGGCGGCCACCGACGAAGCCGGCTTGAACGCAACTCTGATGCTCAGTGGCATCCCGTTCGAGAGGCCCCCCAGTATGCCCCCGGCGTGGTTCGTCTCCGAGGTTATCCTGCCGTCCCGTATCCGATAGAGGTCGTTGTTTCGGGTCCCGGTCATCCCTGCCGAGGCGAAGCCGGACCCGAAGTCCACCCCCTTCGCGGCGGGTATCGAGAGCGCCACTCTGGCAAGGTCGGAGTCGAGCGACCCGAAGACCGGCTCCCCGAGTCCCACCGGCAGGTTGAGGGCCACGCACTCCACTACGCCTCCGAGGCTGTCGCCCTTCCCCCTCGTCTCGATGACCCTGCTTCTCATCTCCTTCGCGAGCTTCGGGTCCGGGCACCTGACCTCGTTGGTATACCTGTTCTCCCTGGCGTCGTCCAGCGTAAACCCCTCGGCCTTCAACCCTCCCAGCTCGAGCGTGTAGGCGATTATCTCTATTCCCAGCTGCTCCCTGAGCAGCTTCTTTGCGACGGCGCCCCCCATCACGAACGAAGCGGTGATCCTACCTGAAAACCTGCCTCCGCCGCGGTAGTCGTTGAACCCGCCGTACTTGACGCTGGCCGTTAGGTCTGCGTGCCCCGGTCGTGGCGTGTTCCGTATGGCGTCGTATGCTCGTGAGTCTTGGTCCTGGTTGCGTATGAGCATCATCAGAGGCGCGCCCGTGGTGCGCCCGCGGAACGTGCCGCTCATTATCTCGACGGCGTCGCTCTCCTTCCGCTGCGTGGTGACGATCGATTGGCCGGGCTTTCTGAGGTCGAGGTCCTTCTGGATGTCCGGCTCGGACAGACTCAGACCGGCCGGACAACCGTCGACCACTGCGCCGACGCACTTGCCGTGGCTCTCTCCGAAGCTGACCAGGACGAACCTCTCCCCGACCATGTTTCCGGTCATGCGTTATCTCCCCGCTCCCCGTCGCCTCGCAACCACGGCACCCAGCCCGCTCATGTCCTCGAGGAAGGATGGGTACGAGACGTCAAGGCTCTCCTCCCCCAGGACGGGCGTCCCGCCTGGTATCAGCAACGATGCGAGGGTGAAAGCCATGAACATCCTGTGGTCGTCGTGCGCATCCAATAGCGCCCGCTTGAGCTCTCTCACAGGGTATATTTTCATCCCGTCGGGCCGTTCCTCGATATCGACCCCTAGCTTCGAAAGCTCCTTTGCGAGGATCGCTATTCGGTCGGTCTCCTTGTACCTAGCGTGAGCCGTGCCGGTGACCTCCACGGGAGCGTCGCACCTGAGCGCGAGAGCCGCCACGACCGGAAGAAGGTCTGGGGTGTCTCCCAGGTCGAACGTGCCACCCGTCAACCTCTCTCCGTCCGACTCGACCGTGATGGACCTCTCGCCCTCGCGAACCTTCGCGCCCAATCCTCCTGCTATCGTCAGGATTGCCGAATCGCCCTGGGGGAGTTCGGTATTGAGGTTCTCGAGCTCCACCCTGCCTCCTACCAACGCGACGGCAGCAACTATGAACGACGCCGAACTGAAGTCGGCGGGTATTGTGAACCGGATGGACTCGTACCTCTGGCCTGCGCCCACCATGAACGTGTCGTACTCCTCCCTCTCGACTCTCACCCCGAAGAGCCGCGAGAGCCGGAGCGTGGCCTCGATGTAGGGCCTCGAGACGGCGTCTGCGACGTGCAGAGTCGTGTCGGTCTTGGCCAGGGGTGCGGAGATGAGAACAGAGGAGACGAACTGCGAAGATACGTCACCCCTGATGGTGGCCTCGCCTCCCCGTATCCCGCCAGCCTTCACGACGACCGGCGCGCAGCCGTTCAACCTGGTCGACCACGCCTCCACCCCCAGCTCCCGCAGCGTGTCTAGGAGCGGCTGCATAGGCCGCCTCCTGATGCTTGAGTCTCCGCTGAGGACCGCGTATCCTTCGGGGGATGCGGCGAAGACCGATGTCATGAACCTGAGGGTCGTCCCGGAGTTCTGGACGTTCACCACGTCATCGGGGGTCTTCGGATCTGTACCGGCTATTCTGAGCGTGTGGTCGCTCCCAACGACGGCCGCGCCCATCGCCCTGCAGGCGTCGATCGTCGCCTTCGTGTCGCGCGACAACAGCGCGTTCGAGACGGTGGACTCTCCTCCGGCGAGGCTGGCCATTAGGGTGGCCCTGTGAGTGTAGCTCTTGCTGGGGGGCACGCTCACAGAGCCCCGGAGAGTCCCTCCCATCGGCATGGCGACCGTCGTCTCGGTCGGCTCGACGGTGCTAGTCAAGCGAGAGAATCCTCCCGTGCTCGTTGTTCGTCTCGGTCTCGATGACCTCGCTCCCGTCGGATGCCCAGGCCTCGGCGAGTGCCTTGAACTCCTTCTCCATGTTGGGTTCGAAGACCGCAGCGGTGGCCGGCCCGGTCCCCGAGAGAGACGCGCCCAGGGCGCCGTGTTCTATCGCGAGGAGTGCGGGCAACGGGTCGTACCCGAGGAGGGCCGAGTAGAGGTTGCCATTGATGGTCATAGCCCTCCAGGGGTCGCCCTCCATGCTCATCTTGTACGGAATCTCCGCTATCTTCCCGAACATCTTCAGGTGCTGCAGATCCAAAGCGACCCTGCGGCTCTGGACGTTCGGGACCTTGATCAGGACCTTCATCGTCTTCTTGAACAGCTGCGAGCGCTCCACCCTCCTCCCGAGGTTGTCCACCAGGTTCAGACCCCCCAGCAGGCACGAAGCGGCGTCGTCCATGGCCCCGGTTATGCTCGCGCTGCTTGCCAGTGAAGCCTCTACGCTGCAGTTCATGATCTTCTTTGGGTCGAACGCCTTCTGTCCGATCGCCGCGAAGAGCGCGAGCGCGATGGCGCAAGACGACGCAGAGGATGTCTTCAGTCCGACGCCGAGGGGGACTCTGGATACCGTGCGGATTTCTCCGCTGAACGCCTTCGGGTCCCTCCCGGCCGCGCGCATCACCGCGTTCACGGTCTCTATTGCAAGCCTCGACTCTGGTTGCTTCGTTCCGTTGATGAAGACCTGCCAATCGCCCGGCCCGCTGCTCAGCTCGACGGTCGCCTCGGTCTCGAGCTTCACGCTGGCGGTTACTCCCCTCCCGCCAGCGATCGCGTTGACGACGGTTATCGCGCCGAATGTCGTGCCCTTCCCCTTCATCTAGTTCCTGACCTCCAGACAGCCAAGCAGTGCCCGTCTCATTATCTCCCCGGGTGCCCGCACACCTGTCCACTTCTCGAACGCGGATGCGCCTTGGTTGAGTAGCATTTCGTAGCCATAGATGACTCGGCACCCCTTCTCCTTGGCAAATTTCAACAGCTCGGTCTCCATCGGTCTGTACACCGCATCGAAGACTATCTCGGTCCCGTAGATAACTCGCTTCATCCCCTCTGCCAAGGGGATTCCGCCCGACCCCATCGGCGTCGCGTTGAATATGAGCCCGAACGCGGTCCCCGCGGTTCTGGCACGCCTCCCCGAGAGTCCGTCGATGGTCTGGGCGTCGAACTCGATCTCAGGGAAGGCCAGCGATGTCTCCTCGACGAACCTCCGACCCTTAACCAAGTCCCTGACCACGACTGTGACCCTGCCGCACCCGACCTGGCTCATGGCCTCGCAGAAGGCCCGTGCCGCCCCTCCGGCCCCCACGAGCAGAGAGCTCCCTATCTCGGAGTTCCCGACGCGCTCTCTCAGCGGAACGACGATTCCGGGCACGTCGGTATTGAAGCCGACGCACCGCCCTCCCGAAGTCTTGGTGACGTTGACCGCCCCTATCTTCTTCGAGACGGGGTCCAAATCGTCCAGCAGCGGGATGACCTCCGACTTGAAGGGGATGGTGATGTTCATCCCGCTGGACTCTCGGCTGAGGGAGAGGAACCTCCGTCGAAACTCGCTCCGCTTCACGCTCAGGGCGGAATAGACGGCATCGATTCCCAAGCTCCCGAACGCAGAATCCATCATGACGGGGGACAGGGAATCCGATACGCTTTCTCCCAGCAGATAGTACCGCTCCATCAGGAGCCCTGCTCCGCACGAGCCGTCAACATCGTCTTTAGAGTCTTCACGGTCACGACCGAGAGCTGGCCCGGAGCCACCGGCTCACCGGGCAATGAGGCGTAGACCACCGGGCTGCCCAGTTGGAGTGAGAGTATGCGTGACGCGGTCCCGTCGGAGCCCATGCAGAACGCGATCAGTCCGCGCGCGTCCTCCCGGTATAGCATTAGCAGCCTGAGGTTGTCGTCTGCCGTATTGGCCATGGTGACGATCTTGGCAAAGTCGCCGAGCCCCTTCGCCTCCTTGCGCGCCCGGCGCATGACCTCCAATTCGGGGGTTCCGGTGAAGTCGTGCCAGGATACGATCGTCTTCCCCGACCATGAGGGGCTCGTTGTGAGCCCTTTGAACCAGGTTTCGTGTCGCTTCGCCGTCTCCAGCTCGATGTCGAGATAGGCGGGCTTCATGCTCGCGGAGAGGTCGGAGATGAGATCGAGCCGCTCCTCCTCCACTCCCAGGAATGCCCCCTCCTGTTCCTTCGACCTAACAGTAACGATGGCCTTCTGCCCGAAACGGCCGAGACTCCTGCTTATCGCAGCCGAGGTTGTCTTTCTGGCGAGCGTGTCGATTCTGAACTCCACGATATCGGTTCCCAACGAGAAACCCTCGGTCGCCTTCTTGGCCATCTCCTGGCAGGTCTCAGCCGCAATCGTCGTGCATATCATGCCGAGCTCTCTGCGGGCCATCCCTTGACACCAGAGACTACTCGGTCGCGCTCCCTAGCGCACAGGGTAGGGCTCGACCACAGCTGCGGTGACGCCCCGCGGCGACGGGATCACCGTTCAAGGATGAACTCGTCCACCTCTCCGCCAAAGTGTCTCGCCTTGTTCTTGCTCATGTGGACCATGACCTCCTCGCCCGCCTTCAGGTCCGTCACCGAGACCGGCGTCCCGTCTCCACGGATGAGCCTTATGGTCTCTGCCTTCTGGAGCATCGCCGTTCCGTGCTCGCCATCCGCCACGACCTCCACCATCACCAGCGGCCTCCTCTCGATTTTTACCCTCCCTACCACGACCTCCCTGGACCTTCCATCGTTCATCACGGTCATGACCTTGTCCGAGGCCTTCAGTTCTGAGAGGTACCTTGTCTTGCTCCCTTCCCCCAAGATGTAGCTGTGTATGGCTCCCGCGTTGACCCTGAACTCTCGCGTCGGAATGTACTCGGACGGGACCGTCTCACTGTGCACCAGAAAGAAGAGACCCGCCGTGCTGCCGATCAGGAGCCCTTCCCCCACCTTGAGCTGCGATGCCGTGTCGATGCATGCCCTCTCTCCGTTCCCGACGTCGACCACCTTGGTCACCTTCGCCTTCGTCAGCGGGAGGTGGTCCGCGCTCCTGAGGGAGGAGACCAGCTCGCTCGTTGCGCCCAGCGCCTCGGCCGGGATTACGATTCCATCCACTCCCTTCTCAAGGATGGAGAACGCTATCTCGATGTCGCTCCTGTCCTTCATGTATGCATAGATCTTCCTGTTGTTCCTGCGGAAGTCCGCAATCAGGTTCTCTAGAGGGATTATCTTCCAGTTCGCACACTCGACCACGACGAAGGCGTGTCCGTTGGCGGACGCGTCGACGGCCTTTTGCACGTCACTGGCCCCTGCCACCCGGACCCAGGCCGCCGTCCTCTCGTTGCCGCGCCCTTCCGACACCTTGATCTTCACGATTCCGTCTGCGGATTCGCTCTCCTCGGAGTAGCCTATCCTGGAGATTACTCTGCGTATCCCAGCTTCCTTCGCCTGCCTTAGCAGCGCGCCCAGGTCCTGTGAATCGGTTACGTCAAGTACTACGTCCTTCTCGCTTTCACTGGAGGACATCTGGCTTGAAGACCTCCATTGCTTCCTCGACGGTGCCCTTGTCTATCACGACCTTCTTGAGAGCCCCGACGATCTGTCCTGGATTGCTGTGCTGGAAGACGTTTCTGCCGTAGGCGACCCCGATGGCACCGGCCTTCATCACGTCGCTGGTCATCTTCAGCAGTTCGAGGTCGGAGTCTGCTTTGGGTCCGCCCGCCAGTACGACGGGGACTGGACACTTCCTGACCACCTCGCGGAATGTCTCTGCGCTCCCGGTGTAGACCGTCTTCACGATATCAGCCCCTCCTTCGGCTCCGATCCTGGCAACGTGCGCGACCACGTCCGGATCGGGCGGGTCCTTGATGTTCTCCCCTCGCGGGTACATCATGGCTATGAACGGAATCTGGTAGTCGTCGCAGGCGTCGCCCACCGTCCCGAGCTGCTGCAGCATCTCTGGCTCCTCCCTACCTCCGATGTTGACGTGGACAGAGACGGCGTCGACGCCGAGGCGCACGCCCTCGTCCACGCTCGATATCAGTACCTTCCTGTTGGGAGCCATTCCCAGCGAAGTGCTCGCCGAGAGCTGCATGATCATCCCGATGGGGACGGGCCGGCGGAGCGACTTTATGATCCCCTTCTGCACGAGGAACGACGTCGCTCCTCCCTTCGCCACCTGGATTATCGTCTGCTCGATGTCCTCGAGCCCGGGAATCGGACCGACCGTCAGGGAGTGGTCCATGGGTATGCAGAGCATCCTTCCGTTCTTCGTTATCCTCGAGAGCCTGACCTCTTTGCCAGATACCAATCCATTCACCCGACGTATCCTTCCCGCCGCATGAGCTCCGCAGTAAGGATTGCGGTACCCGCAGCACCCCTGATCGTATTGTGTGAGAGCAGGGTTAGCATGAGAGATTTGTCGTCTATCCCATTCCTCACCCTGCCCACCACGACGCTCATGCCAGGTACGCTGCCTGACATCCTGTCAAGCCTGGGTTGAGGTCTGTCGTTCTCCTTCCTCACAATAATCGGCTGCGTAGGGGCGGTGGGCAGCCTCAGCTTCTGCGGAGGCCCCCTGAAGCCCTCGAACGCTCTCACCACCTCCGAGGGGTCGACGGGTCTAGGGAATTCGGCATAGAGCGACTCGGTGTGGCCGTCCAGGACCTGCACGCGGTTGCAGGTGACGCCCATGGGGATCTCGTGCGGTTCGATGACCATACTCCTGCCGTCGGACTTCACCTTCCCCAGAATCTTCTTTGCTTCCTTCGCAACCTTCTCCTCCTCATTCTTGATGTAGGGGAGTACGTTGTCCACTATGAGCAGCGAGGGGACGCCCGGGAACCCGGCACCGGAGAGCGCCTGCATCGTGGTGACTATCGCCTTCTCAGCCCCGAATTCCTGCACCAGTGGCTTCATCACGATTGCCAGGCCGGTAACCGTGCAGTTCGGGGTGGTCACGATTGCGCCTTTCCATCCCCTCGTCCTTTGCTGGGTCTCGAGGAGGGAGAGGTGCTCGGAGTTGACCTCCGGTATCATCAGGGGCACGTCCGCGTCCATCCTGTGCGCGCTCGCCTCGCTTACGACGGAGAGCCCCGCCTCGGCGAATCCGGGCTCTATCTCCTTGGCCGCCTCAGAGGGTAGCGCCGAGAACACCACGTCGCATCCCTTGGCCGATTCAGGCCTCGCCACCCTTACGATTTTTTTTGCGAACTCTTCAGCCATCGGCTCCGGGAAGAGCCACCGGGCCGCCTCCCCGTACCTCTTGCCGGCGGACTCCCCTCCCATCAGCACCTCGAGCCTGATTGACGGGTGCCCGCTCAGCATGTTGACGTAGCGCTGCCCGACAGCTCCCGTCGCTCCCAGGAGTGCCGCCCTGACCTCACGCTGCTTCACGGCCTGTCACTCACCATTAATGCGTCACGGATGAGCTCGAGGGCTGCCTCTGCCTGACTCGACGAGACAAAGACGCGTATCGAGGAGAGTATCGTGACTATTCCGTAGAGGTTGATGCTCGACCTGGCCAGGGGCTGGGTTACTCTCTGGACGATGCCCGTCTCCGTTTCGAGAGACATCCCCTTGACGGTAATCATGGAAAGATCGTCGAACGAGGAGACGGCCTTGCCGGCACTCTCCCTCACCAGGGCCTGGTGTACGCCCTCCAGGACGTTCCGGCCGCCTGCGACATAGAAGATGGCGGACGTTGACTCTAGCGAGAGGGCGAGCAGGGAGCCTCCGTAATCCCTGGCCGCCTTCGTAAGGTAGGGTACCAGCTCGAGCTTTCTTGAGTCGAGGCCCACCACAGTTATCATCGATACGCCCTGCGGGAAGATCTCCAGGCTCATCTCCGAGAGGTCTCCCTTGATTATCGTCCCTGCGTTCAGCTTCTCGAGGCTGGTCACCCTGATCCTGTTCCCGCTCCCCTGGTACTTTAGGGCCTTGAGGTGGAGGAACTTGGCCCCGCCCGCCGCGAGCATCTCCGCCTCTTCCCCATGGAGCATCTCGACGAACTTCGGGTTCGAGACCTTATCGGGGTCGCTCGAGTAGATGCCTTCGACATCTTTGATCAGAACCACTTCCTTGGCTCCCAGGCAGTTGCCAAGGAGCACCGCCGTGGTATCGCTCCCACCCCTTCCCATGGTCGTCGTCTTCCCGCCCTCGGTCTTCCCGAGAAACCCGCAGACGACCGGAACCTTGCCGGCATCCAAGAGCGGCGTAAGGCGCTCCTCTACCCTCTTCCTGCTGACCTCCATGAGTGGGTTTGCGTCCAGGTGCCTGTCGTCTGTGACGATGGGCCAGTACTGGGTGTCGGGGTCTACGATGACGGCGTCGACATGGTGGCTTGCCAACGCCGCCACCATCAAGCGGGCGCTCGTCTTCTCCCCCGTCGAGAGCAGCTCGTCCATCAGCACCGGATCCATCTTGGGGTTGACCTTCTTCGACAGCGCGATTAGCTGATCGGTCACCCCCTTCATGGCTGAAACGACTACCACCACGCCGAGCCCCCGGTCTACCGTCTCACGAATCAGGTTGGCCGCTCTGTCGATTGACCTGTCGTTCTCGAGAACCGACCCTCCGAACTTCACGACGATGACATCGTGACCGCCGATGTCATCAGGGCCGATTTTCTCTGCGCTACTGCTATCGCTCATTAACACAATTCACCAATGTCCAGGGAGAGCTAGGGTTAGGACTATTGCTTAAAACCGAAAAGAGGCCGACGATAAACTGAACCGCCTCGCGCTTGCCCTCTCAATTTCTCAGCCTCCTCCGCCTCGCCCTCGTTATTTATGCCTTTAGCCGATCCAGCAGCGCCAGCGGCGCCCAAGAGGGATTGGGGTGGTAGCGCTAGAGTAGCTTCCAGGTTTTCTTTGTGACCCGAGCGAGGAATACGTTGTCCAGCTCTACGCCGATGCCCGGCGACTTGTTCGGTCTTATCCGGCCACCCGTCATCGTAAATGGGTTCTTCACTATGTCCTTTGCATAGTACTTGTCGTTGGGCGACGTGTCTCCGGGATAGTCCACCAGTCTAGTCGACGCCAGCGAAACGTTGAACGACCGTCCGACTCCCGTCTCTAGCATACCCCCCACCCAGACGTGTGCCTTGTGCTTCTTGGCGATTTTCGCAATCTGTATGGAGTTCCCCAGGCCTCCTACGCGGCCGGGTTTGATGTTGATCACCTCCGCGGCATCCGTCTCGAAGGCCTGGCTCGCCCTCTCCGCTGAGGTGATGGATTCGTCAAGACAGATTGGGGTCGAGATTATCCGGGCCAGCTTGGCGTGGTCCAGCAGGTCGTCGTGCCCCAGCGGTTGTTCGATGTAGACCAGTCCGAACCTGTCCAGCCTCTTCAGCGCCGGAGCGTCCCGTAGCCGGTAGCAAGAGTTCGCATCCGCGCTTAGAGGTATCTCGGGGAAGGCATCCCTGACCGACTTCACTATGTCGTACTCCTTCCCCCTCTCAATCTTGAGCTTGACACGCTGGTAACCCCGCTTGACGGCGTCTCCTACCCGTTTCAGCGTGACCTCCCTTCTATCGATTCCCAACGAAACGCCGACGTCAGCGTATCCCTTCGACGGTCCTAGGTCGCGACTCAGCGCCACCCCCTTAGCCTTGGCGTGATAGTCCCAGAGCAGCATCTCCACGGCCGCCTTGGCCATGCTGTGACCCCTGATGTGCTCCGCAGCCTCCGAGAACGCCTGTGGAGTCGGATTGTCCTTCAACAGCCCGGCGAGGTAGTCCCTTATGACGTGCAGCGCGGTCTGGTTGTCCTCGTAGCTATAGTACGGACCGGCGCTGGTGACGCACTCTGCGAACGCTCTTACTCCTTCGGAGTCGAACTGAAGAACTAGCGCGTCCCTCTCTGCCTCCGTCCCGAAGCTCGTCGTGAACGGCGCCAAGAAGGGGAGGCTGACATGCCTGACCGTGAGACTCAAGGAACTGGACAAACCTCCGCTTGGTTCTTTTAACCTTTGTTCGACGACAACCCGAAAGCGAAAATAATGCGCGCATCCGCGCTCAGCCGCGTTGGAAAGCCCCCCGACCGGTTCATGGAGCGAGAGCGCCAGGGAGTACGACTCGTTTGAAAAGAAATGGCACTTCTACGCCACCGTGGCAGGAGAGCTCGTCCGCAGCCTGCAGCTACGACCGTCCTCCCGGGTTCTGGAGCTCGCGAGCGGGACAGGCGTCTGCACATCGATCCTTGCGGGTCTCTGCCCGAATGGGAGGGTTACGGGGCTGGACCTCTCCGAGGAGATGGTCGAGGTCGCGAGGCAAAACGTCGGTGTAGCAGGCTTCTCCAACGTCAGGTTCGTGTGTGGTGACGCGCAGAAACTGGCTGCGACCTTTGGTGGAGAATCGTTCGACGTCGCCGTCTGCAACTCTGCCTTTTGGCACTTCCCGGACGGGGAAGCCGTCCTGAAGGGGCTCCGCGAGCTGCTGACCGGGCCCGGTCAGTTTGGCATGAGCCTTCCCTCTTGGAGGGTCGGGTCACCTTCGAAGTGGGTTTCCTACAGAGGGAAGATCAGGGAGCTGCTATTGAAACACGGCGCAGACCCGGAATCGGTCGAGCGAAGGTTCGGAGAGTCCGAGGCGCGGAGGAAAGACATATCCGCGCTTCTCCGGAACTCCGGGTTTACACTCGTCAAGGATAGGGCGTTCCAGTTCGAGTTCCCTGCAGAAGCCCGCGAGCAGTGGCGCTCTATACCGGTATTCGCGAGTCTGCCGACTCGGAGGGGTCAGCTCTTCTCCAACCTTGACCCTTCGGCGGCCGCAAAGGCGCAGGAAGAGCTGCTGGAGTGGCGGAAGCAGAACCTTCCTAACGAGCAGGGCGTGTCTAGGTGGAGGATACTGGTCGCGTCGATGGAAGCGTCGTCCGAATGATGGGCATCGTGATTCGGCCGCTTGCGAGCCCCTCGGAGTTCGTGGGGGCGGAAGAGGTGCAGCTCTCAGCCTGGGGGGAGAGCGAACGCGCGGTGACCCCCAAGGAAATCATGATTGCCATACACGACAACGGAGGCCTGGTCCTAGGCGCCTTCGACGGAAAGATGGAGGTCGGCTATGCGATTCTTCTGCCTGGCTACAACGGGAAGAGGGTCTACATGTACTCACACCAGACCGGGGTGCTGAAGGAGTATCAGTCCAAGGGAGTCGGGTATCTTCTCAAGCAGAAACAGAGAGAGATCTCGCTTCAGCGAGGCTTCGACCTCATCGCCTGGACCTTCGACCCCATGATTGCCAGGAACGCGTACTTCAACTTCGGCAAGCTCGGCGTCGTTTGCAGGCACTACATTGTCGACTACTACGGACCTATGAGGGATTCCGTCAACAAGGGGCTGCCCTCAGACAGGTTCCTCTGTGAATGGTTCCTCAGACGTGAACGGCTTGACCAGATCAGGTCCTACGCCGATGAGCCGCTTGAAGGCGCCCACGTCGTCATCGAGAAGGAAGGGGCGGAGCCCTACCCGGTCTGCCGCAGCTGGGATGTCGACTTGACGGCGAAGAAGGCCCTGGTGGATATCCCCAGAGACATTGTCGAGCTGAAGAGCAAGGACCTCAAGGCCGCTCAGCGTTGGAGGAAGGCGACCAGGGAGGCCTTCCAGTCCTACTTCAGTGCGGGTTTCACGGCGGTTGCCCTGCTCGAACAGGCGGCCCAGTTCAGGTACCTGCTCGTAAGAGCCAAACTGCCAAAGAGCGTCTTCCCCGCCCAAAGTCTGGAGTAGTCGTGCCCATTCTCGGGCATCGCCAGTCTTCCCAATCGCCCGCCGTTCCCGGCGCCGCAGGCAAGGCGATCATCGCGATCCATCGAGCCGAGCTGCCATCGCACGAACTCTGCTACGGAAACAACAGCTTCATATCGTCAGCCGAGCAGACGCCGCTTGATACCATGCCTCTAAACTTCGGGCTGAACGGCCAAAGGGTGCTCGTAACTGCTTCCAGCAGCGGCATAGGATACGGGGCCGCGGAGGCCTTCCTGAAGGAGGGCGCCCGCGTGGTCATCAACTCCTCTGACGCCGAGAAGCTCTCGGCTGCACATGCTACGCTCGCGACGCTCGGGGAGGTCTACGCCGTGGTTGCCGACCTCACCTCCAAGAAGGACCTTGAGCGACTAGTCCGAGAATCGGTCTCAAACCTAGGCGGGATAGACGCGCTCGTGTACGTGACGGGCTCGCCCAAGCCTGGCCGGTTCCTGGACTTCTCCTACGAGGACTGGAGGGCCGCCTCCGACCTGCTCGTGGTAAGCCCTGCCTACCTCGCGAAGCTGGTGGCCGACCATATGATCCAGACAGGGACCGCCGGGAGGATGGTCTTCCTCTCGTCCTATGTCATCAAGGAGCCGCTCCTGACACTGGCGCTCTCCAGCGTGTGCAGAGTCGCGGTGCTATCGCTGGTGCGCACGCTCGGCAGGGAGCTGGGACCGAAGAAGATCAGGGTAAACGGGATAATGCCAGGGTACATCAGGACGGGCAGAATCGACCAGCTTGCGCAGGACGCCGCGAAGAAGCGCGGTATCAAGCCGGAGGACTGGATTAAGGAGGTCGAGAACGAGATTCCGATAGGGAGGATAGGTAGTCCAGAAGAGCTCGCGAACGCGATACTCTTCCTGAGCAGCGAGCTCTCCTCCTACGTCTCAGGCGCGACCATCCCAGTGGACGGTGCGATACTAAGGTCCATCTAGGGCGCTTTCACGCGGGAGAGGCTCTCCAGGACGGCAGCCGCGCACTTGATTCCCCGCAGGAAGTTCTCGACCTTGATATTCTCGTTAGGAGCGTGGTTGCTCTCATCGATGTTCGCGTACGGTACGATTATGGAAGGCACGCCAAGGATTTGAGTGAAGACGTAGTCCGGAAGTGTGGCGCCGAGGGAGGGATATATCACAGGCTCTACCCCCGTCGCGTCCCTGACAGCCCGGGCGATTGGCTCGGCGTACGGGCTGTCGAGGCCGGTCCGCGAGGGGCGCGTCGAGGTCATCTTCTTCACCTCGATGTCCCGGCCGTGTTCCTTCACGTGCTCCACGAGCTTCCTGAAGATATCGTCTGGTTCCTGGTCCGGGACGAGGCGCATGTCCATCTTCACCGACGCGCTCGCCGGTATCATGGTCTTGGACCCCTTCCCCGTGTATCCGCCGAAGATTCCGCAGATGTTCAAGGTCGGCTCGGCCATCAGCTTCGCGTAGAACTCCTCTGAGGGGGGCAAGCGCGAGGGGTCTAACCCGAGGCTCTTGGCCACGGCGCCCCTGTCCAGCGGTATTCTCCTGAACGCGGCCCTCTCCTTCTTGGTAGGCTTTCTCACGCGTTGGTAGAACCCCCCTATCAGGACCCTTCCGTTCCCATCCTTCATAGTGCCGAGCAACCTCACTAGGTCCCACGCCGGGTTGGGGACCGGTCCACCCCAGTTTCCCGAGTGGAGGTCCCTGCTCGCCCCCCGCGCCGTGAGCTCTACGTAGAGGAGTCCCCTAACCCCGAAGACGAGCATTGGCCTTCCGCTCTCGTGGAGCGGGCCGTCGGAGGTGTAGACTATGTCGGCCTTCAGGAGGTCCTTGTGCTCCTTCACGAAACCCCCCAGGTTTGGAGACCCGTTCTCCTCCTCGCCTTCGAAGATGCACTTCACGTTGAGAAGCAGCCGTCCTCCCCTGAACTTCATCAGGGCCTTGACACCCATCAGCTGAGCGTAGAGCTGGCCCTTGTTGTCCCCCGCTCCCCTCGCATAGATTCTTCCCTCCCTGACGGTCGGCTTAAAGGGGTCGCTAGCCCAGGCATCCAGAGGCTCGACCGGCTGCACGTCGTAGTGCCCGTAGATTAGGACCGTCGGCTTCTTCTTGTCGCCTGTCAAGATCTCTCCGTAGACGAAGGGGTGACCTGCGCTCTCGATGACGGTCGCCTTGAACCCGATCTCCTCCAGTGTCCGCCTGAGCAGCTCGCTCATCTCCTTGATCCCGACTCCGAGAGTGCTTATCGAAGGTTGGGAGAGCATCTCGAAGAGACCCTCGAGATACTCGTCCAGATTGCCGTCGATCTGCGAGTAGACATCCTCCAGACCTAGGGAGCGCAAGATGGTTACTGAGCAAATGGCCGGCAGGACACGATATGAATCTTTCAGATGAACCCGCTCCGCATCGTTAATATGCAGTCACAATCAACGGCGCGGGGTCGATGTAATGGGCAGGGATGCCTGGTCGGGCAGGGACGTGCTCAGTATCCTCGATTTTTCCCGCCCCACCCTCGAACTTCTCTTCGATGAAGCGAACTCCTTTCTCGACCGTCCCCACCTCGTGAAGCAGAGTCTGCGTGACAAGATCGTCACGACCGCGTTCTTTGAGCCCAGCACGCGAACCCGGCTCAGTTTCGGCTCGGCCGCGCTCAAGCTTGGTGCGAAGGTCCTCGACCTATCCCCGGATGTCTCCTCGGTCCTGAAGGGCGAGAGCCTCCCGGATACGATCAGGATGCTGGACGGGTACTCCGACATCATAGTTATGCGCCATCCCTCTGAGGGCGCAGCGCTCCTGGCATCGGAGGTCGCGTCGGTCCCGATCATCAACGGGGGCGACGGTTCTCAGCACCATCCGACCCAGGCGATGCTCGACCTTTTCACAGTGAAGCGCCTAAAGGGGGAGATCGACGGTCTGAACTATGTGGTCCTTGGCGACATCCGCTATGCGAGGAGCGCGACCTCGTTCCTCTACGGTCTGTCCAAGTACAAGCCCGGGACCGTGCACCTCGTCTCCCCGGAGAGCCTGCGTCCCAGGAACGAAGTGAAGGACAAGCTCAAGCAGATTGGGCTGAAGACAGAGGAGCAAGACGATCTCGAGAGCGTGATAGCCGACGTCGACGTGATTTACATGACGAGGATTCAGAAGGAGCGATTCCCCGACCCGAACGAGTATGAGAAGGTCAAGGGAAGTTACCGGATAACGAAGAGCAGCCTCGCGAATGCCAAGAAGGGGAGCATTGTGCTTCACGCGCTTCCTAGGACGAACGAGCTGGCATACGAGGTCGATTCGCTCCCCAACGCCGCCTACATGAAGCAGGCTAGGTTCGGCGTCCCGGTCAGGATGTCATTGCTTGACCTCGTGATGGGAGGGAATAGGAGATGAGCGAGAAGGAGACGATGCTGGTCCAGAAGATCAGCGACGGCACGGTGATTGACCACATCGCGGCCGGCAAGGCCCTTTCGGTGCTCAGGCTGCTGGGCAACCCCCAGGACAGGGGGGTAACGGTCGCTCTCGTGGCGAACGTCGTAAGCTCAAAGATGGGTAAGAAGGACATCCTGAAGGTCGAGGGCGTCGAGCTGACCGACGATCAAGTTCAGAAGCTCGCGCTTATTGCTCCGCTGGCCAGCGTGAACATCATAAGGTCGTTCCGAGTGTGGGGGAAGAAGAACGCGGTACCCCCGAAGACCGTACTGGGCGTCCTCGGCTGCACAGGGGCGACCTGCGTCTCGGTTCGCGAGAAGGACTCTGTCACTTCGATCTTCTCTCTTGTGAGCTCCTCTCCTCTGGTGTACAGGTGCAAGTACTGTGGCCGAGACCTGACCGAGCAGGAGATTGCGGCTCAGCTTGCCTAGACAAGCAGACTGGGCA
>Ga0326728_10012454_pt1 | contig 18883 bp, 23 predicted proteins | sample MB3enrmetagenome_FD_207602 | JGI IMG/M metagenome (GOLD analysis project Ga0326728, IMG submission 207602) | Lab enriched peat soil microbial communities from McLean, Ithaca, NY, United States - MB31MN | ecosystem: Environmental > Terrestrial > Soil > Wetlands > Peat | place: USA: New York... | reverse complement strand
TTAAAAGTTGAGGAAGAGCGTCGCTTCGCTCCGACAACTGTCCGAATATCCCGGAACACTGTCCGAAATGGATTGGAACAGGTGTCCGAATTGATCGGAATCCGCACATATGAATACAGATCCAAAAAACAGTGAAATCAGTTCAGGAGCGATGCCCCATCCCCATCAGTTGGGTACGGACACGAACCCACGCACGGCACGCCAGTTGCCGCAGTTTGACCCCATCCGCAGGCGTCAAAATCGCCTTTTATCCACGCCGGAGCTTTTGCAGTTGCTCCACGACAAAACCCCCACCCTTTGGGAAATCGCCCAAGTTGTCGGCAGATGGGTTTGGGTGGAGTTCAGAGAAAAACCAGCGCAGGAAATCACCACGACGCTCTCACAGTTCGGCTTTAGCTGGAACAAAAAACGCCATTCTTGGCAGCATCCGTGCGGCGACACTCGCAGCATTGCCGCCAATTACGACCCACGCAGCAGATACGGCAGCCGCCCCGCCGCTGAAATTGAAACCGCTAAATAATTCCAACAATGAACACAGAAACCAACACACCAACCAGTTCAGCGGCCAACGCCCACAACGAGCAGCCATCCGCCGACACCAAAAAATACTGTGTCGTCTTGCGCCTTGCGGAAATCTCTGAATTTGCTGTTTGTATCGAGGCAAGTTCAAGGGCGGAAGCGGTGATGAGGGCAGAGATCAACGCCGCAAAGAATTACCCTGACTGTGGGCAGTCTGGCCGCACATGTTACGATGTCTCCTATCTTTCTGTTGAACCCGTCGAAGGAGGGAAGGTCAATGAATAAAGCCCCCACCCTTCGGGGCTTTGACAGGCTTGTGGAGCCATTCAAATTTCGTGCCCAGCCCTACGAATACAAAGTCCAAGCGTTGCGGGAATGTCCAACGCACAAGGAGTTGTATTTTTGCGGAACACCGGAACTGGCCGCCCGTTACTGGCGGCTGCATGTCCAAACAGCCCCATATTTCAACCCGGAAGTCGAGTGCTTTGTTGTCCTTATGCTCAACAAAAGTCTCCGCATCAAAGGCCATTATCTGGTGAGTGTCGGCACACAGGAAACGACCCTTGTCCATCCCCGAGAAGTGTTCAGGGTGGCGGTTACGGCCTCTGCCTACGGCATTATATTGGGCATGAAGCATGATAGACGGGGGACATTCCGGTGGGAAAAGGGCTTATACTAAGAGCGGGCGCTCTGGGACCGCGTGGTTTTGTCGCTCAGAATGAAAGGCCCGGAGGAGAGCGTTGGCTCATTGGTAAAGACAGCAGAGCCACTCGACAGAAATAAATGTCATTGTGTACCAAAGGGTTGCAGAACATACAGATGAATTTGACTTCCCTTTTTGCCGCTTTAGTTTTACGGTAGTTTTTTGGTTTTGGTCAAAAGATATGAAACGAACACCAGGTCAGCCCATTCCTGTGCATGGGGCCATTTTCGTCACTGATGTTGAATCATTTGGCAAGCCAGAACGGTCGGATCGAGATAAAATTGATATTCGCGAGCGGCTTCAGCAATTCGTGCTGGACGCAATAAGTGAAGCGGGTTTGGCTCGATACGGCAAGCCTGCCAAAGCCCCATGTGACACTGGAGACGGAATTGGTTTGGTTTTTCCAGCGGAGATGCCGAAGACCTTGTTGATCCATCGTCTGGTTGCGGGGGTACTCCACAGCGCGAGGCCTGACGGCGGAATCCGGCCCAAGAGCGTGGACGGGGCAGGCGGCTCTTGCGCCTCTGAGGCGAGAGCGGGGGTTGCGGAGAAATCGAGACTGAGTTGTTGCCCGAGGCGAGAGGATGTCATTGCAGGCTTCCGGCAGCGAGAATGGACAAGTATTCAATGACAAAGCGGGCAGAGAAGGCAAGCGGGAATGGCTTGGAATGGCAGTTTCGCGGGGAGGGGGAGCGGGCAAAAAGGCTTGCAAATCCGGGCGGCGGGAAGATAATCACGAAAACGGCAAAAAACAGTTCATTTACGCCATGAACATTAAATCAAATGGGAAATCCCGGTTTATATCGCCGACAGCGGCAACAACGCAATCAAGGAGTTGTCTGGCACGACTGTCACGACGGTGGCATCGAATGGATTGTCAGGTCCCTCTGGCGTGGCCTGCGGCGCGCCGCTGACCGGCTCCGGGTACAATGGCTATATTGCCAATTACGGCGGCATTAACAGCGTGGCCGAGTGGCTAGCGGCCAACAACACCGTCTCAAATGTCCTGTATACACTAACTTGATTATTGAAGACAGCAACGACGCGAACATTCAACCATATGGGGAAAATCATTAGAAGAATCGGCAGTTTCCTGCTCCCGGTCTCCATCCTCGGCTTTGCGCTTTATCTGATCTTTGGACTTGGTAACAAAACACCGCTTAAGGATCGACTTCTTCGCAGCCTGGATTTTCGTGGCGGCACACGACTGGAGTACAAGATGAATCGGGCAGCAGTCATTAAAAAAGGCTGGCAACCGGCACAGTGCCATGATGCCCTTAAGCAAGCCCAACGCGTTTTCCTTTTTCGTCTTCGTAACTTCGACCTGACTGAAAATGCCGTTGAGACTTTAGGCAACGATACCATTGTCCTCACGCTCCCCAACGCCGAAGGCATTGAGGACGTTGTGAATCGCACGGGGAATGTTACTTTCCGTCGAATTGACTCGCTCAACCCCCTTACAGAAGAAGATTTGGAGAAAAGTGAGAAATGGTGGTTTGGTGATGAAGCCATTGGAGCGGACGAAATTGATTATCATAGTACCAAGGTCGATACCATCCGTAACCGATCGGGATTTCCGGAATATTTTGTAACGCTGAGTTGGGTATCTCGCTGCAAGAAACATGCAATGGAGCAACTTTCCAGATTGTACCCAGATGGGATACTAGCGGTCTGCATCGATGATAAGATTGACTCGCTATTGCGGGTTGAGAGCCCGGAAATAGATAATGCGGCAATTGGACCGTATACTTCAAGGCGTGATGCCGAAGACTTGGCGAAGGTTTTGGGCGGTGGCTATTTACCGGTTTCTTTTGATCTGGTGTCAAAAACCCTGGTGGGGCCTCGTCTGGCCCAGGAGCTTAGGGACCGCGCGTGGGTCGTCACCTTAGTTGCTGCCGGGTTAATTCTGCTCCCATTCTTTCTGCGCTGTATCGATGACATGGGCATGATGATCGTTTGTTGCGCGGCATTAATGGTCTGCACGCTGTCATTTTTCTGCCTCCTGTTGACCGGTATCACGACGCTTAGCACCACTACGCTATGCGCCTATGTGACACTGGCCAGCATGGCGGTTGACAATCTCATCCTCGTTTTTGAGCAGTTCCGTCATCTGTCCAGATTTGACCGGATGGGGCGCGTTGGTTTGGCGCGAATAGTCGCTCATCTGTCCGAAGCATACAATTCTGAGAAGAATATCATTTTCATTGCCAATTTGTCCACGGCGTGCGCCATTGGTGGGTTAATTTTTACGGAAGGCCCCGCTCGGGATCTCGCGATGGCGACGTGTATTGGTTTGGTCATTACTTGGGCAACCACCGTATGGTACCCAAGCTGGCTCTATGGTTCTGTTGGCCTTTTCCGTGTTTTGGAGCAGTTCAATATCCGCAGGACTCCGTTGCTTCGCCTGGAGTGGAATATTTTTGGATCGGGCATTCAGGTGCCGCTCTTTTTCTTTTATGCCGCAGCCTTCATTGGCGCAGTCACGTGCATCGTCACCCGGGGCGTAAATAATCATGTTGATGCTAAGACTCCTATGTGGTTGCGGGGTTTTGCACCTGGTCTTGACCTGGAGGGTGGCACCGAGATCCAAATTTCATCTGATGTCGGATTGGATGATGATGTCATACGCACTTCAACCGAGAGTTACTTTGATCGAAGATGCACTGTTTTCCGCCTAGGCGGGGACGAACAGGACGGACATTTCCGTTATGCTATTCGAGTCACCGGGAAAAATCCTTTTAATTCGGGCATCCTGGAGACCCACACTCAAACCCCATCCGACTCACAATCTCACGCCCAATATTTAGAGGTTCTTCAGAAGGCTACCGACTCCAGAACGGTGCGTTTTGAAGGCGAGCAAGCAGTGGGAGGAACTGAACTTGCGCTCAATCGCAACGTGCTTTTTATCAGCGCAGGCAGCGCACTTTTAGCCTTGGCTTTAATAGTTTCTGTCTGCTACGATTTTGCTGCCTCATTCTATTCTGTCCTCGCTATGATTACCGACGGAATCATTGCACTAGGTGCGATGTCCTTATTTCAGGTTCCCCTGACCGTCCCCGTGGCAGGTGCTGTATTGACATTGATGGGCTTTTCCTTGTACGACTCGATCCTGCTCTGCGGACATCTTCGAATGGCCAGAAAAGCCGGCCAGGATTTCGCCGAGGTTCTTGCGCCGCTGTCAGCACGCCTCCTGCTGATATCGGCGGCCACTTTCGGCGCCTCCATAGCCTTATGGGTTTTCGGACGCGCCATCATGCGCGATTTTGGAATTGTCATGGCAACGGGGGTTCTGTTCGGGCTCATGTCATCAATCACCATTGTGTCATTTGGCGTAAGGCGTTCCTGGGGACAGAGCCAGACCGCGCAAGCCTTGGACAAATGAGAACAAAAGGACAGACGAGGACATGCTAATGATCATTTTACTCGCGCTGGCGATCCTTATTGGATTCATCGTGCTTCGCATTTGGCGATTGCGACCGACGCGTTGCACTCCAGAAGCTCTGGCCAATCTGCTCCTCAGGCAGCCCGATCGATTCTTTGTTATCGTACCGTGGTATTTAGTGAACCATCGGCGCCTGAACAAAGAACTTCTGCCTTTCATGAATGACGCTGCCAAACTGTGGGGTGAAGCGGGAGACTTTGGGCAGCAGGCAGATACCTTGATAGCCTTCGTTGAATTGTATGAGAAACACTCGGCGGATCATCTTCACAAACTATTAAATTTGGTCTTTGAAGAATCAAATCCTCTGATCCGGGCAGTGGATGCCCAGGTAGCGGAGGCAGAGGTGCCCCACTGCCTGCTGGCGGCTAAATGTTTGGAAGTCGCGCGCATGGTCATCGGCAGTAAGGAAGCTTCCAAGGAAGACCTGCCTAAACCCAAAGACATGTTTGAACTGTTCCAGTCGGCAAAAAGCCACCACGGGCTCAAAACTCCCAGATATAAAAACAGCAGGCCCTCAGGCCGTCAATCCAAGCTGATGACCTGGATATTTGGAGACTTGAACGATTTCCAAATCATACAGGATTGGTATACGTTATTGACCGCTCTCGCATCGGAGATTGATCAGACCTATTGGCGCTGCCTGAATCGCACTGGAGATAAGGTCCCCATACCAAAGGATAGCCATGGAGCACGCATTGTAAGGACGTTGCCCGGAGAAAAGGATCTCCCATTTCTTTACTTCATTCTGCTTGCCGTTTTTGAGGCGCGCGCTGATCTAAAGGCAAAGGATCAGAAATTCAAACGCAAGGCTCTGAGATGAGCGATAACAAACCAGCAATTCCGACCCTGCATGTCCTGGTTCACATCATTGAGATTGCACTGCTGGCGCTGGTGGTTTGGCGCCTGTTTTATCGCGACAGTCCATGGGAAAGGGTCTATAACGAGCATGCCACGGGTGTCGTTGAAATCTCTTCTGGTATAATGGGAGAGAGTTCCGGAACCGGATTCGTTTTCAACGCTGGTTCCGGCCCGCTCATCGTCACGTGCCGCCATGTGGTGGCTGGCAGTCCAGTCATCAAAGCCCGCTTCTCCGATGGTTATGACGCTTATCTGGAATTGATCGACTCCTCGGAAAAGGATGATATCGCCGTATTTCGCCCCGCAAAAAATGAGCGCAAGCTTACCAACTACCCGGAGTTCAAGGAAGGAGATGTACAGGCATTGCGCATCGGCGAACAAGTCATGGCGATTGGGTACCCCATCAACCAGACCAACCATATTTCGATTGGGTTTTTCTCTGGTCAGGGACATGCTTCTCGAAGGGACCAGACTTATCTTTTCCTCTCGATGCCAGTCGATCCGGGAAACAGCGGCGGTCCAGTCCTCGACAAAACCGGTCGCGTCATTGGCATCGTTAGCGCAAAGATCCAGGATTCAGCAAACATCGCCTTTGCTGTTCCTATTACGTCGTTGGGCCACCTTTTCCTTAATACCAAATAAATCCTCCAGCTTTGCTGGAGAGACTCCCAGAGTTTGACAGCTCCGGGAGCCATTGGGAGTCTCCTGATCGTGAACCGCTCACAGTTTACGAAAAGGAGAGACCAATGGAAACGTATGAAACCCTGAAACACACGACGTGGGAATGCAAATATCACATCGTGTTTATACCGAAGTGTCGCAAGAAAGTATTGTATGGGCAGATTCGAGGGGAGCTTGGGAGGGTCTTGCGAGACCTGGCTCGGCAGAGGGAAAGCGAGATCCACGAGGGGCATTTGATGCCAGATCATGTGCATATGTTGATCTCGATACCGCCGAAGTATTCGGTGGCGCAAGTGATGGGGTTTATGAAAGGGAAAACGGCGATCCACATAGCTCGGGTGTGGGCGGGGAGAAGAAAGAGCTTTGTGGGGCAGCAGTTTTGGGCGCGGGGCTACTGGGTGTCGACGGTGGGCCGGGACGAGGGAGCGGTGCGTCGATACATCCAAGAGCAAGAGAAGGAAGACCAGCGAATGGATCAACTTGGGCTAATGCCGCTTTGAGCGGCTAACGGAACAAACAACCGCTTTGAGCGGTTCACGCTATTCCAAGCCTCCGGCTTTGCCGGAGGTCGCTGACTTCAGACAGCGCCGGCAAGGCCCACTGAACCGTCTGGCAAGTCCCTTGAGTTTTCAGAGTGGCACGAACAGGTGGGTTTCCAGCCGAGCACTTCGAGCTTCAAAGAGGTGCTTGATTAAGCAAGGAATCTTCACAGTAGCTTTCAGGTTGAAATCGTGTAAAAAGCTGCTACGTGGCAGTACGCGGGTTATTGTAATTTAATAAAGTTGGCCAATCCATTGTTTCCATATAAACCGACGTCTATTAGCGGAACATGAATCAAGAATCTAAAGTCCTGAAATTGTAAATCTCTACGAACCAATTCAACTGGGATTTCCCATTTGGATTCTTGCCCACGACCAGCGCGGGCCTTTTTTGTTGATTTTCCGCCTGCTCCACATCTTTGCAAGTCCTTTTTGCAGTCTGCCCTCCGGTTCTCTCTGACAAAGGGGGATGCGCGTGCGCGATGCGGTTTTTGTCTCGTTGAATGGGTGTTGATCAAAGTGTATAATTGAAAGGTGATTGGTTTGGGTCAGCATCAAAAAGAGGATAAAGGCGTCTTTCGAGTCGCCACCTACAATCTGGAAAATTACCTCGATGGGACATCCCGAAAGGGTTGCGTCAAATCCACTGAATCAAAAGCGAAAATCCGCGAGTGCATCCGCGCAATCACCCCGGATGTGATCGCGCTACAGGAAATCGGCAGCGCGGACACCTTGCAGGAACTCCGTGCTTCCCTGGCTTCGGAACGTCTTGAATTTCCACATTGGGAATATCTGGCGGGAGCCGATGAGAACCTTCATATTGCCATTTTGAGCAAATTCCCGTTTGCCGCCCGGCTCCTGCACACAGAGGACGGTTATGCTCTCAATGGAAGCAAATATCGCGTTCGCCGTGGTTTTGCCGAGATGGATGTCCGGGTGAATCCGATGTTTTCGTTCACGCTATTTGCCGCGCACTTGAAATCCAAAAATGAGGACGCGGAAGCCGATGCCTCCGCCCTGCGTTTGGAAGAAGCCCGGTTGCTGCGGGGAAAAATGGAAACACGATTGAAGGAAACACCCGATGCCAGAATTCTTGTCTGTGGCGATTTTAACGACACGGAAGATTCGGGGGTTGTCAGGGCAATCGCCGGGTCGGGAAAAGGCCGTCTCATTGATACGCGGCCGGTTGACAAGGCCGGCACGGTCGCCTGGACAAATTATTACGAGGAAAAAGACCGCTACGAGCGGATTGATTATGTGTTTATGAGTCCGGCAATGGCCGGATGCTGGCTGCCTGAAAAAAGCGGAGTTTTTGAGTTGCCCGATTGGAGGCTTGCCTCGGATCACCGTCCGGTTGTGGCGGCGTTTGCCAGCCGGTGAGATTATGCTCGGTTCCCGCTTTGGATTCACGGCCATACGCATCACTGCGCGGATTACAAAATTGGGCAGACACGAGTTTTCAGCAATCAGCGGGGGTATCCGCATACAGTTGATCCAAGGTTTGTGCCGGGGGGGTGGAGGTTTGAAGTGGAAGTCGAGGTGGGGGTTGCCGGGGGCTGAAATGGCCGGTTCGATGTATATCGCATTGCCAATGGAATATCATTAGATGGGAACCATTAAGGGGGAGGAGGAAATGGCGGGCGTCTAGGCCGCTTGGCTTCGGCCATCCGGGGAAAAGGGGAGCATCCGATGTCCAAACAAATCGAGGCAAACGCATCCGTTGTCCATAAAACGGCGGCGTAACGCATCCGATGTCCAAACCTGTGAAGCATCCATTGTCTAAAGCCATATTCTGCCGTGTGCATCCATTGTCCAAAGACTGCCGCCATGCCGTGCATCCATTGTCCAAAGAAAGTGCGAAAAGGGTTGCGTCCGTTTCGCGATGCGCTTTAGAACTCTAGCCGATGGTGGAGGACATTGCTGGCAGTCGAGCAAACAGGGAACTTTCCGTTTTGGCCCCAAAAGATTACTTCCTCGGCCCGGTCTTTGCGGCGACCCGGCAAGAAGGCGCGCGTGAAGTGACCATCGGGGACAAACGTTACCAGATCGGCGGTTTTCATCCCCTGAGGCGGAATCTCCACCCTCCTGCGCTGGATGTCCGTCATGCCCGGGCCATTTTTTGTCTTTTGAGCTTTCGCAAACCATATAATGACGACGGCACTCGCTTGATTCGGTTTTCATTCAATCTGTTTTGCCGCCGTTACGCGCGGAGCAACGGCGGGCGATATTCGAGGGATATTGCGCATATTCTTGGCGATCTGCTCGATGCTTACATCCGGGTGGCCGATACCAAAACGGGGATTTCCCATGAATACCGGCTCATAGAACACATCGACATCGAGCGGCGGCCAATTCGCCGCCGCGACGCGAAATTGGCAAACGATTTCCAAACTGAAATGTGGTTTAATGGCTGTCGGTTGTCCCCTGAGTTTTACAGCCTGCTCAATCGGATTGCGGAACTGCAAGACCTGGATTTGGAGGTTTTCACTTCAATCCGTTCGCCACTTGCCCAAGCAATTTACCTCTACATTCCCAAGCGACGCACAGCAGCCGCACTTTGACCCGCTGACAATTTATCAGGAGTTTGGCCAGCGTGTCGATTCTCAATGACCTGATCCCCTCCATGATGTTGCGTGCCTCCTCGACGCCCTGATGGACCCCAACCTCGCTCAACATCTCCAGCAACGCCCTTTCGGGTTCGGAAACCAGCACTCCATCCGGCGTCTCTGGGACCGGATGCAAACAGAACCCCCTTGGCAATTTTGGTGAGAACAATTTTCGCGCCGTATAGCGTGCCGGGAAACGCTCGGCAAACCACGAGGGTAGGACGAATTTGCCTTCACCCCATAACGCGATTGGCTCGCGGGCGGGAAGATTGTGGCGGATGCCGCGCCATGCCAGGGCTGTCTTGCCGCCAACATGAAAGCCCTCAACGTGGCGGGAGAGGAATTTCAACGAGTCCTCCCGGCGCAATGTGTCCTTCGGAAACATAAAGACGCCGCGCCCCAATCGTGCCAGCCAATCCGATTTCAAATAATGGTGCGCCAGTGCCGGGGACACCCCGACTTTCCGCAACTGCCGACTGTCAAAAGGGGTTCCCCTGGGGATAGCCCCTTGCAGGGTCTTGATTGATTTGTGGCGAATAGATGAAGCCATGCTTGAACTATTCGTCCTGAATCAATCAAAAGGCAAGACTATTCCAAATGCAACAAATGGTTAAATGAGTCCACAATTTACATCACGAGTTTTTTCGCCATGTTGTCGGAATGCTCGTTTCTGAGATGGCTGTATGTTTTGGCGATCAGGACGCCGCCGTCTTGGTGGCCCTGCCATCCGGCTATAGTTTTGAAGTCCACTCCAAGCTCAATGGCTCGGGTGATAAAACAGCGGCGGAGTGCGCGGGACGAATAGTGCATGATTCCGAGCCGCCGACAGGCTGCGTCCAGAGATTTCTTCGGGTCTTTGACGCGGAAAACCGGCTGTCCGGCGACAATCTTCCCTTCGGCGGCAAGCCGCTCCACAAGCGGTTTCAATTGCGGGAAGATCGGAATTGAATATCCCGTGTCGGTTTTCTGCCGATATAGGGTGATTTTTCCACCGGCCAGATCAACGTGTTCGCCACGCAAGTTGGCGCACTCGGCGGTCCCGACTCCGGCCTTTCCCATGAACTCAACGAGGTTCGCAGAATCGGCGGCGTCGGCGCTGAATCTCTGGTTTCTGATGGCCTCCACGATTTGGAGGAATTCCTCAAACGAGGGAGTTGTCCGAATCGGCTTCTCCACGCGAACGAGTTTCAATTCCCGCGCCGGTGAATCCCCGATGACCTTGTGGTCAACGGCCACGGCAAACAGATGCCGGGTGAAACGGATGTATTCGTTGAGCGAAGAGCCTTTCAACCGGCCCCGCTGTTCACTGAGCCAAAGCTGAACCTGCCCCTTCGTCACGGCTTTGACCTGCATGACCAAACCGGGTTTCCAAGTGCTTTTGAATTTTTTGAGAATGGATTTACGGGTCGCCTGGGTGTGCTTGGCCAGTCCCTGAATGGATTGCTCGTAAAGACCAAGCAATGATTCAAGGGTCATGAGGCTCGCGGTCGCGTCTGTCTTTTTGAATTTCTCAACCTCCTCTTTCAGCCGCCGCGCCGCGAGCTCCCGGTCGGTGGTGTTGAGGGGTATCCATTTGGTCTTGCCATGAAATTTAAATACGGCATAGTATTTCCTTGTAGTCGAGTAGCGGTATAGATGATCCGCTACCCGATGAAAGGCGCCTGACTTGCGATGCGTGTTTTCCATACGGGCATTATACAGGTTAGGAGGAAGGTTAGGAGCGCAAAGTTTGTAACCGCTCATACCATCCGCAAGTGCCTGATATTTAACTGGTTGGGGTCGTAGCTCAGTTGGCAGAGCGTCTCGTTCGCAATGAGAAGGTCAGGGGTTCGATTCCCCTCGGCTCCACCATTCCACCAGAAAATGGTGTTTCGATAGAAAGAGACCACGGTTTTAGTGCGGAACCACGGGCTTTTTTGCAGTCGAGGAACAGGTTCGAGCCGAACACTTGTGCGGCAAGAGCCTTTTTCTCCTGTGGAGAGCCAGAAACAGCGATTTTACCCATATTTTGCGCGGTTTGTATCCAATTTTCCATCGGTTCGAGCCATCCATGATGGGTATCCTCACAGGACTCGATCTGCTCCTGCAAAAGCTTCTTCCTCGCCAAAAGTTCGGCTTTCTGTGAAGCGAACATTTGGCGGTCAATCAATTGCTCCAGATACGCCTCAAGCAGCCGTTGCTGTTTTACGGCAATTTGGCCGATTTCGGCCTGCTTCTCCGCTATGAAGGCGCGTGATGCGCCCGTGATGTCCTTCCGGTCGTTTTCGAGCATGGCGAGCATTCCCTCTGCCCACTCCGGGCGCAGTGTGAACTGCGCAAGGAGGGCGGACAATTGCTGGTCAAGCGCTTCCTCCCGGACAAAGGGCTGGGAGCATTTCACCAATTTCGATTTTTTGGTGCAACGGTAATAGGTGTGGCCTTTCTGGATTTCCGCCGTGATCATTCGTCCGCATTCGCCGCACCGCAAGAGGCCGGTGAAGACCTTGGGTTCGCGCTCGGCAGTGATGTGGTGTGTCCTCTTTTCGAGCATGTGCGTTTGAGTCTTAAGGCTGATAACGTTCGACCTTTGTGCGTGGCGGCGTTCGCCGTCCCGCTCTCTGACCGCACCGTCCGAAGTCAAGGTTGGGCGAGCGCGGTGGAACGACTTCGACCGGGCTGGGCTGGAACGACCTTGACCGGACGGTATAATGGGAAGAGGCGGCGGCGGACGCCCCGGGGGGCGACGGGGAGGATAATTGAAACTAAAAATGAATAAGAAAAAGGCTCAGACAGAATCGTTGTCTAAGCCTATTTCATGGGCGACATGTATCCATTATTTTTAGGACCATGTCAATCTTTATCAATTGTCACAAAAAGCGGAGAGTTTCCTCCGAATTATCCGCGTTTCGAAATACTACGCGGCCACCTGACTGTTGGTGATCAACAATTATCTTATACACAGCAAGAGCTGCTCGAATTACATCGACAAAAGTCGATTTCTGAGCCCTCGCCTTCAGGTCCTCAAGTTCCTTCTTGGCTTCGGGAACCAATGAGAGATTCAACCGGTATAAATTTTGTTCTGGTATCGCCTTTACGTCAGATGTGGACGTATTCGTCGCTACAGTATTAACCATTATTTTTTGCGCTTATATCCAACGAGAATCGCTATAATCACCACCAATGCTATTTCTGAGCCGAACGCATACCCTGGGGCCTTGACATAACCCAGACCAACAATCCCCAACGTGCCTACTCCTAAGCAAACTAGTACGCCTCGCTTTTCAGGTCCCAGATCATCTGGAGGTCGCAGCATACCGCTAAATGTTTCGGTAATTCCGTCGAATGTTTTCAGTGCTTTCTTTAATTTACCATCAAGGGGGTCATTCTCCTCGTTCATTGTTAACCTCGAATTTGCCCCACCGTATCTGGCAGGACAATTTTATGCACACAACATGGTCGCGCACTACACGAGTAGCTGGCGCCAATTTGTTGCGTGTGAAATTTCCAGGCATGTTGTCATCCATAGAGAACATCGCCAATAGATTCCCACCACCAGAAACGGTCATGTTTTTTCATAAGTTATCCTTTTTGTTTTAGTTTAATAGACTGCCTATTTTTTGCCCTGAGCCATTTACAAATATGGCTCTGGGCACATTCGTTACATGTCAATGATGTATTTAGCACTACTCGCATATATTGTCAAGCGCTTTTTTTACACCCATAATACAATTCACGATAAATCGCAAAGCTTCGGGGCGTAGTTTTGAAAAATAACAAGAATATTGTCCGCATTGTCTTCATAGTGAGCAACTTATGAATTACCTTGGACAAAATGGGAGTTGAAGCCGGATCATTCGAGTCGAAGTCAGAGATTCAAATGAGAGGGAAAACCCATGAAAAAAGGGGCCTTGGTAAAACACCAAAGCCCCCAAACCAATCCGCCCATCAAGAATGACCCTTGAAGGATGATTTGGCCTTAAAATATATTAGCACAAAGTATGCCACAATGCAAACTTTGCTGCTGTCCGCTCGCGGGAATTTATCGTAAATCTTGAATTTCGTGAGGCGTAATTCAGTAGAGGTCCGACCGGACGATATAATGGGAAGAGGGCGGCGACGAACGCTTCGAGGGGCGACGGGGGATTCTTCCCGAATCTCTGCAAGATTTTGGCCCTGGCGACGTATGGGATTTGAAGCGAATGCACAAAATCCCGCCGAGTGGCGGGACGTTCCGTGGCTGAAATTTTGATTTGTGCGGGTGGATGTGCTTAAATGAATGCGGGCATTGATCTTCGAAATATTCCGGCTGAGGCCGGCCAATAGGAAAGGTTATGTGATGAAAACTCTGAAACTTGTTGGGATTGTTATTGCCGCATCTATTGCTGGATTGTGGGGGTTTCTTAACGTTTTATCGGGCTCTTACAGGCTTTACGGGAGCGATTGGGTGCTCAAAATTGCGCATTGTATTTCTCATGCTCAAGTCTTAATTGCGCATTGTATTTCTTTTGTTTTTGCCTCTATCCTCGTCGTGGTCTTTCTGCTGGCGTTCGTTCTCTATCTGGTGTTTGCTCTGGTCTCCATCTGCGGCCAAGTTTGCGACGCTTGCGCCGGCAGGCTGCAAAACGATCCAGAGCGGTGGACTGACGGCCATACGGCAGCTTACCTGCACCAGATAAAAGCGGAGAGGGAAGCTCGCCAAGCCGCGTCCGATTTCAATGCAACACATCCAACCTTGTGGAAATAAGGTTTGTAAATTCTGTGAACAGATCGCAAAGCGTCAGCCTCGGCTGGCGCTTTTTTCATATCTGAACATCGTTCAAAACCCGTCTGAGGGCGATGCGGTCTGTGGGGCCTCAGCATATTGAGCAAGGCCGCGTTTGACCAGTTGTGCCAATTCATTGGGCACAAACCGTCCGTGATTTTCAATTCGTATCAAAGGAATTCCCGCCCCGTTCAAAATACGTTCAACCTCTTGATCTCGTGCGATTCGTCGCGGTTGATCGTGCGTTCTGTCATCAAGCTCAATCGCAAAAACCGGGCGGATGTATTTTCTGTCGCACGCGACAAAATCCACGGATTTTTGATTGATATGCCGGAAAGCATACAGGCGTCGCCTTCCGGCATGTTGCGGAAACAGGATTGCGTCCAAATGTATCTGCGGGAAGAAACAATACAGAGCGCCCATTTCGGCAACCAGCGCGTCATAGCACTTATGCTCGGCGCGCGTCATGAGGAAATCCTTGCGGCCATATTCAAATGCGGGTTTCCGATGCCCAAACAATTCAACGAGCTTGGCCGCAATTCCAAGCATAATTAAGAGAACGAGGGGGATGATCAATTTTGTCATCTGAAAATTGTATCAGATGCGGCCGTTTTCGTCTCGGTGAACCGTAGGTCGCCATTGGCTCGACAACCCGTCAAAACCCGTCCCTCCCTCAACCGGTCTCCCTGCCTGCCGCAGTCTCCGATGTTGTGAAGCGGAAGACGCAAGGGGTGAAGGGGTGCGCCTGGAGCAAACACGTTCGGAGTCTGCGGAACAACGGGTTAAAAAGCAAAAGTCTTGGGATGTTGTGAGCCGGAAGGGTGTCCCGACGAGGGGGTAAAGGGGTGAGGATGGGACCCAAACGGCGAACAAGCTCACAAGTCTTTGGCGCTGCCGCGATAGCGGATTCCATACCCGTGTAATCCGTTCAAACCCGTCCAAAGTCGTAAAGGACATTTTGTCCTTTATCGTTAAACCCGTCCGTGGTGAACCCGTTTCTGTCGCGTGAGCGACGAGGGAGGTTTTTGGCGAGCACGGCCGTCAGGCCGCGCGCAGCCGAAGCCCGTGTGAACGGGCAAAAACCGACCGAAGTCGGGGATGCCGCCAGGCGGTCAAACACCGACGAAACCCTTGTGAACCAAGGTCGAAATTGATCCGGGGGGTGTCCCCGCCGTGGGGACAGGGGTGGGGATACCCTAAAGGGGTTCAACTCCCATTGCCTCCAGCCGGTGGAGCAACCGTCTGTCCTTGAAAAAAGGTTCGAGCAGAACCGTAGAGATGCACCATCCTCCGCCCGGAACCTCGAACCTCAGTTCCGGGCGGAGGATGGTGCCCTCCGCAGCTCCGCTTTGGGAGCGAAGGAGGGCTGTTTCAAGTACGGGTTCCGGGCTGCGGATGGCAGGCCAGCCTTCTTTGATCTTATGTTTTACACATACATTCTGGAAAGCGTGGCGACCCCTGGTGAATTCTATCGAGGCCACACGGACGATCTCAAACGCCGCCTCGCGGAACACAACGCCGGGAAATGCCTGCACACGTCAAAATTCAAACCTTGGAGAGTAAAGTTTTATGCTGCTTTTGAAACTTTGGAACTGGCGCAGAAATTTGAAAAATATCTGAAGAGCGGCTCAGGCCATGATTTTGCGAAACGCCATTTCCTTCCAAACGCAACGGTCTTCAGCGCCCATTCATTTCCTGCCGTCCTCGAACACGTTCAGATAGCAACTGCGACGCCAGGATGAAGGCCGAACATGTCAAAACATTGAAAACTACGGAGGAGGGGTCTTCTCATCCAGGGAAAGAAGGACTTGGAAGCCCAGAAACGCGTGGAACGACCTCCCGTGCTGAAGAAAAATCGAGGGCGGACTCGGGAAAAGGAGCAAAGTCAAGCAAAATGCCCATGCTGGTCGCGGGCAAGAAATCAAATGGGAAATCCCGGCTAAAGGATGGGGTCCATTTCTGCGATTGAATATCGAAAGAGAGGAATCGACATGTTTACTGTAAATATTGGAGACATAAACGCTGGACACAAGGTGATGGCCATTAAGAAAGCTGAGTTGGATATTTTTTCCATCGTACTTTGTGAGAAGGCGGCCGATTCTACTCCAACGAAGTACGTGGTTTGGAGTTTCAGCCACACGAGCGGGGGATTCGGTTCTGGCTACTACGAGGACAATTTAGCAGATGCGCGAAAGGCGTGCGTATAAGTGAGAACATTCCCGACCTCGTTTTCTAGATTTTGAATCGATTCACTCGCTGTCGTTTGATCTTGCGCGTCACCACATTTTGAAAAAACTGCGTTCGTTAACTGGGGCCGTAGTTCAGTTGGCAGAACACCTCATTCGCAATGAGAAGGTCAGAGGTTCGATTCGCCTCGGCTGTTTCAAGTACGGGGTTCCGGGCTGCGGATGGCAGGCCATCCTCCGTCCGCATCGCCCAAAGTCATTCTTCGAAACACGACCGCGCCGGGTTGCACGATGTTTTGTGGACCTGTTGGTCGTCGGGACCGGCGACGGTTTGCGTCCGGTTGCACCAATAATGGCAGGCGGAGGCTTCTTCGCCTTCCTTGTCCGCCAGCGCCTCCCCGGGCGTGGCGTCAATATACATTTTTTTGGCGCGAAGATGTTTGCAGAAGGTGCGGTTCATGGCTTCATCCTTTGAGGCTTAAGAGCGCGCGGCGGATCAGCGTCCGCGCCAGCGGCACTTTGTAGCCGTTGAATGCCAGCGGTTGAGCGCCCTGCAGGACCAGGTCGGCCGCTTGCGCGACAGTGGATTCGTCCAGCGGCTTTCCTTCCAAAAAGTCGTTGGCGGCGGCGGACTGATGCGGCATCGGCGAAATGCAGCCCAATGCCACGCGCGGCCGGCTGAGTTTGCCGCCATGCACACGGGCGGCGGCGGCGCAACTGACCAGCGCCCAGTCAAAAGCGTGCTTGTCGCTGACTTGCAGAAAGGCGCTCCGCGTCCGCGCCACCGGGATTTCCACCCTCAATATCAAATCGCCGGGGTTGAGCGAGTTGTGCGCGGTCGGATTGTCCCATGCTTTTTGATACAATTCCGGCAGGGTCATGCGGGTTTCCTTTCCTTCGCGCAACACGATCACCGTCGCGTCCAGCGCGGTCAGCGCGATGGCCAGATTGGAGGCGACCGGGCTGATGCAGGTGTTGCCGGTGAACAGGCAGTGATACCGGTTCTCGCCGTGGCGCGCATAGCAAAGGTCGCCGCCCTTTTTGAGGCAGACGGTGTCGCGATGCCGGTAATACCAACAGCGAGAATGCTGGGCGAGGTTGCCGCCGACGGTGGCGACGTTGCGAATCTGCGGCGACCCGACCTCCGCGGCGGCTTGCTGGAGACCGGGGAAGACCGCGCGGATGTCCGGATGGTTCTCGATCTGCGCGACCGTGACCAGCGCCCCAATCGTCCAGGCCCCGGCGCCGGCGGTGATGCCGTCCAGGCCGGGAATGGACTTTATATTGACAAGAATCTCCGGGCTGTCCAGGTATTCCTTCAACCGGCCGAGGAGATCGTTGCCGCCGGCGAAATAGGCGCCGTTGCCGGCCGCCAGTTGCCGGGCGCTGTCGGTTGAAAGCGCGGTGGTGTATTGAAATGCTTTCATGCTGGCCTGGCGGTTGGCGGCGGCACTTTGCCCAGCGCCGCCAGCACTTTGGCCGGGGTGATCGGCAGGCTGGACACGCGCACGCCCAGAGCGTTGGCCACCGCGTTGCCGATGGCCGCGGCCGTCGGTATGGTCACGGGTTCGCCGACCCCAATGACTCCGCGCTCCGGCATGTTCAGCAGAACGATGTCGATTTGCGGGATGTCGGCCAAACCGGGGAGTTTGTAGGTTTCAAAATTGGGGTTGAGAACGACGCCGGAAAGATGATCCATGACCCGCTCTTCGTAAAGGGCGTAGCCCAGGCCCATGATGATGCCCCCGTTGACCTGGCTTTCCAGGGTGATTTGATTGACAATCAGCCCGCAATCCTGCACGCACAAAATTCTATTGACAGTTACCAGGCCGGTCCCGGTATCGACGGACGCTTCCGCGAATTGCACGCCGCCGGCGCCGCCGGACGAAAGCCCCTCCTGCCATTGGCCGTGGACCACCAGCGGGCTTGTGCCGAGCTTCTTGCACGCGGCCGGCCAATGGCCGCCCCGGGCGTCGGGCACGCCGGTTTGCGTTTGCAATTGTTGCAAGGCCTGCGTGCAGACGTCGAAAACCGTCGGCGAGACCGACGCGCACGTCGTGCTCCCGCCGCTGCCGGGGCCGGGTGGATAATGAGTGTCGCCGATCTTGACCGTGATTTGTTCGGGTTTGAGGCCGAGGATTTCCGCGGCCACCACGGCGATGACGGTGCGTGTGCCGGTGCCAAGGTCTTGCACGCCCAGGCGGATTTCGATGCCGCCGTCCGGATGAATTTCCGCCTCGCCCTGGGTCCGTTTGTTGCCGCCGCCCCACCAAGTCGCGCCCGCGCAGCCCACGCCGATTTTGACCGGGCCGGCAGAGGAGCCGGGCTTTTGATACTTTTGTTTCCAGCCGAAGCGCTCGGCCCCGAGGCTGTATTCCCGGCGGCGGACGGCGCTGGGGTCGTTTTTGAGCCGCAGTTCCACCGGGTCCATCCCGAGCTTGACGGCCAGGTCGTCCATCGCCGACTCCATGCCGAAGGAGGCGGGCGGATTGGCGGGCGCGCGAAAGGCGCGCGCGGAACCGGCGTTGACGGCCACGGACGTATGTTTGACGCGGAAGTTCGGGACTTTGTAAATGTAAGGAGCGGGGATTGCGATGCCGCCGCCGCC
>Ga0326728_10012453_pt1 | contig 18889 bp, 17 predicted proteins | sample MB3enrmetagenome_FD_207602 | JGI IMG/M metagenome (GOLD analysis project Ga0326728, IMG submission 207602) | Lab enriched peat soil microbial communities from McLean, Ithaca, NY, United States - MB31MN | ecosystem: Environmental > Terrestrial > Soil > Wetlands > Peat | place: USA: New York... | reverse complement strand
GCAAACCACCTCCAGGGCGTGGTTATTCCATGGAGGGAGGGATCGGACTTCCTCTCTCCGAGGCACCGCGTAATCGCTCAACAAGTGGCGACTGAGTCCTCCCCGCCGGAGGTCAGGAAAGAGGCGGTCACCAGCATCCTCATCCAGCTGAGCCCCGACATAACGCCGCACAACATCTCCCAACGCACGCCCGAATACATCGCCTATCGCGGCCTAATCAACCTCGACAATATGATCCAGCTTTTTGGGGAGGACTACGACACGATTTCAGAGATTTACGAAAACGTAAAAACGTATTATGCGGATCAATTCCTGTTCTGGCTCCAATTCGGTCGGGCCGAGCTTTATTTCGACCATTTCGCTCTCGCCGAGAATTATCTAAACCAGTCCTTGGGCATTCGGACCGCCGCCGACGGCAATTTTCAAGCCCTTCACCACATCGCTGTTCTCTTCCTCAAGCGTGCCCTGGTCAACGACGACTTAGTTAAGGCCCGAGAGGACGTCCACCGCGGATCGGAAATCCTCATGGACCAGATCCGAGAGCGTGGCCACCAGGACACCTACCCATACGAGGCTCTGGCCACTCACAAACTGAAATGGTTAATAAAAAGCCAAGGGCCTCACATGAAAGACGAGCTCGAATCTCTTCTGGAGGTTGCACGAGCGGGACATGAGAGGCACCCATTCGATGATCGAATGCGCGATGCATTTCAAAAAGTCTACCGAGCGTATCTAATGCTCGCAGTACCCGGGAATGAGGCAGCGGATCACCACGACGACGATGGGGCTGCTTCATAATGCCTCACCCCCAATGGGCCGACTTGCAACCGAACTATGCAGGGAGTCTCGCATGGGCCTCGGGGCGTCTTTTAGTATCGGCAAACGCCGATCCCACACACAGCTCGCGCCGCCCCCGCCGCCAAAATCTTTCCCTCCGCCGCCTTGCGGAAAAACAGGAAATAGCGAGCAGGGATTTGGGGGTAGGAGGTTGTAAAGAGCCCCGGCGTAGTGTCCCGGAGGTTCGCGACGAAGGCTTCATCGCGGCTTCGCCGCGTACTTGATTTCCCAAGAAATGGGTGGACGGTATCGGCACGCGACCCACCCGCTGGGTGGGTTCCCCGCTCGTGCCCTAACAAGAAACAAAACGGGGATATGCGGATGGTTGGCCTTTGTGGTCTCCCACCCATCGAGCAAAAAGACGCTCGATGGATGGGGCACAGTTTCATCCCCCGTGGGTTTCATCCCCCGTGGGTCGGAAACGCCGGTGGCGGACTGATACAAAACCTGGCTTATGCAGCTAGTTCTAGTCCCTGTTTTCTATTCCAAGTTAGCTAATCTCTGGCCTCTTTCTTTTTCCTGGCCAGGCGGGCCAGCGTGGCCTGCTCGCGCAGCACCTGCTGCAACGGCCGCGCGGGCGTGCCCCAGTGCACCGTGCCGGGTTTGAGGCCTTCGTTGGTGATGGTCTTGCCGCTGAAAACGCCGGCTTGGCCGCCGAGGATGACGCCGGGACCTACGTGGACGTGGTCGCCGATGCCGACCTGGCCCGCGAGAACTGCGCCTTTGCCGATCGTGCTGGAGCCGGAGATGCCGGTGAGCGCGACCAGAATCACGTCTTCGCCGATGTCGCAGTTGTGGCCCACGTGGACGAGGTTGTCGAACTTTGCGCCGCGGCGGATGCGGGTTTCGGCCAGCGCGCCGCGGTCGATGGTGGAGTTGGCGCCGATCTCGACGTCGTCTTCGATGACGAGTGTTCCCTGCTGCGGGAACTGCGTGTAGGCGCCGGTTGCAGGGTCGCGCACATAGCCGAAACCGTCTGCGCCGAGTACGACGCCGGCGTGCACCATGACGCGATTGCCGATGGTGGCGCCGGGGTAAACGACCACGCGCGGATAGATGCGGCAGTGCTGGCCGATGCGCACACCTCGGCCGATGACTGCGCCGGCTTCAATGCGGGTTCCCGCGCCGATTTCGGCGCCGTCGCCGATGACGGCACAGGCGGCGATGGTGACGTTCGGGCCAAGCTGGACGTTGGCTCCAACGACTGCTGAAGGATGAACGCCTGCAACCGGGAGCGGCGGCGCGAGCAGTTTGGCGGCACGCGCAAACCAGAGGCGCGGCTGGTCGGATGCGACGATTGCGATGGTGCAGGCGCGCGCGGGATCGGGGGCGAGGAGGCCGGGTTTGACGACCACGGCGCTGGCCGCGGATGTAAGGGCCTCGGCGGCGGCGGCTGCATCTTCGGCAAAGACCAGGTCTCCCGCGGCGGCGTGGTCGCTCGAGTTCACGGCGCGAATCTCAGTGTGCGCGTCGCCATGCAGCAGTTTGCCGCCGAGTGCTTCGATGAGTTGTGCAAGCGTCATGCGCTGCTCCCATTTAGATTCAATACAAACTCGGCTCGCCGGGCGGGCGAGTCTTCCAGCGACGGTGAATCCAGAGCCACTGGTCAGGATAGCGCCGAATCCACGACTCGATCCCAGCCGTCGCACGCCGCGTGCCTTCCAGAATATCCGCGGCGCGGTCGGCGGTGCGGGGCATTTCGATTTCGGGACCGAAATGGAGCACGTAGCGGCGCTCGGCCGGCTCCCAGAACATGAACCCGGGGAGAACCGCCGCGCCGGTTTGGCGGGCGATATGCGCGAGGCCGGTTCCGGTGCAGGCGGCGATGCCGAAGAAGGGCACAAAAACGCCCTGCGGCGGGGTCATATTTGTGTCCATGAGGATGCCGACCGTGCCACCGGCGTGGATGGCCTTCAACAGGCCGCGGCCAAAGTCGTCTTTGGAGATGACGAAGTTGCCGTGCAGGCAACGGATGCCGTTGACGAATGCATCGAGGCGGCGGTTGTCGAGATTGCGGATGATCATGCCCATGGGATGGCCCATGAGGGAGTGGTAGAAGCTGGAAAGCTCCCATGCGCCGAGGTGCGCGGTGATGATAAGGACACCCTTGCCGCGGGCCTGCGCCGCGAGATAGTGCTCGAGGCCCTCGGTGCGCATCGAGTTACGGGTGTTTTCGGCGGTGTAGCGCGTCATGCGGCAGAACTCGACCAGTTGCCAGCCGAGATGGATGTAGACGCGCCGAAGGATTTTTGTCCTGGTTTTGGATGGGAGTTCGGGTAGGGCCAGCTCGAGGTTGCGCACGCCGACGCGGCGCAACCTGCCAAAGCACCAGTAGACGGCAAAGGCGAGGCAGGCGGCCAGCAGGCGCGCCAATGCCCGCGGCATGCGGCCCAGACAGCCGGCTACGGCCCGAACCAGCCCGTACTCCAGATTTTCCCGCATCGATGAACGCAAGGATTAGTGTAGACCGCCGGCGCAGCGCGCTACCCCACCCTTTCGCCCCAAAAACGGGCGAAAGGATGGGGCGCGGGTAGGTTCTTCTTGAAGCGGGCGGAGGCCTAGTGGGCGGCCTTGGCCTTGACGAAGTAGTGTGCGACCGCCAGAACGAACGGCTTGGCTGCGTCCGGAACGGCGACATCGCCTCCCAGAACCTTGTTGAAGTCTTCGGGAGCGCCGTAGTAGATTTCTGTGTCTTCTTTGTTCTGGCTCACGCTGGTGCCGTCGAGATCGATACCGGCAAACAAGCCTTTGGCGCGCGAGTAGCTCAGCAGCTCGGCATTCATCTTCCAGTCGGTTGAAGCTGTGCCGGCTCGGCCCACCGGCCCGGCGGCTGCGGAGGCGTCACCGCCGATCTTGAACTTGTCCTTGAGCAGGTCCTGCATGCCGCGATCATTCACGGCAATGAGGATCAGATCCGTTTCCTGACCGCCGAACTGGAACCCGAAAGATCCGCCGGCCATGCGAATGAATACCGGCGCGCTCCAGCCGCGGCCGGTGCGGCAGGTGACCACTCCCTGGCCATACTGGCCGCCGACAAAAATTGCTCCCTTCTTCATGCTTGGAACCACGGCAACACAGGTGGCCGAGCGAAGAATGTTGTTGGGGACCGTCGCGTCTTTGGCGGCCATGATCTGGTCGAGGACAACTCTGGCCGCGTCAATGCGACCTTGCAGATCTTCCTTCGTCGAACCCGCAAAAGCAGTGGACGTAAGCAGGAAGCTGAGACAAACGCTGGCGATGGCCTTTTTCATATCCATGTCCTTTCCGTTCCGCCGGCATCGTGCGGCGGTGGTGAGAATCGATCGGAAGTTCACTGATCCGGAGGAATATCCTACGCTGCCAAAGGGGGCCGGGCCCGAGGCCAGAACCGAACAAACGCGGGGCAGCGCCGCAACCTTCTCGAACAGCCTACCGCATCCGCGGTCGAATGTGCACCCTCAGTTTTTGAAATCCTCGGCTGGCAAGATTGATTCCTTGCGGCCGTGTGGCGCCAGAAGAACAACGCAGGGCAGCTTGCGGTTGCAGCAATGACGCCATCATCCCCGGTCCCCAAAAGCGATTGACCGGGGGGCACCCCAAATGGTCTCGATCACAAAGGCCCGCGCCGAATCACCGCTTTCGCGGCATCCGACGCAGGCTTTTCTTCTAGATTCTGATGCAGGAGGAACTGAAAGGGAGGGCTGAGTAAGCAACGCAAGCGAGCTGCGGATGAAAAAAATAGGCGTTCCCAGGCTTCATGTAAACATGCTGCCTGGGAACGCCTTTCCCCAGATCTGCGTTGTTTCTGGGACCATCATGTGGATATCTGGACATGAACACAAGAGTACTTAGGGGTCATGTCTTAAAGTAATAGCCTATATTAACTACTTGGTTACTATATTATTTGCAACTTTGGCACTGCGGCGTTTGCCGCTCGCCTCTGCCAGAAGTGCGTAGCTGATTGCCGAAACCGACAGCTTCACGCGGTTATCCACGCCTGTTTTGCGCATAAGTCTGGCAATATATGACTTTACGGTTCTCTGTTCGATGCCTAGCTTGCGCGCAATCTCGCGCGTGGATTGTGCCAGGAGGATCAGTTTCAATACCTGTTCTTCGCGCGGCGTGAGTTGGGGGTTGGAATCGGTGTGGAGTGTAGCGGGAACATTCACCAGGCGATCGATGAGGCGCGAAAGTAACTGACGCGGCGCCCAAATGGAACCGGAAGTAACTACTTCAATAGCCTTCCGTACGAATTCGGGGCCAGCAGAGAGGCCCAGGTACGCTCTGGCGCCGGCAATGATCGCTTTGATCACCAGTTCATCGTCGCCTTCCGGCCCGATGACGATCAGCCGGACATCCGGTCGAGTATTGCGCACAGTCTCCAGGATCTCAAGGCTGTCCAGGGAGGAATGCAGATCGACGACGACGTATTCGATGGTGGATGAGCCGAGCAACTCCTCAAGGCTCCCGATCACCGGGACGAGTTGCGGCTGGTCTGGCTGCGCGGGCTGATCGAAGATACTAGCCAGGCCGGCAACGCGAATAGGCTCAACTGCCAGGATTCCAATTCGAATGGGAAGAGGATTCACAGATCTGGATTTCATGGCCCTCCCTTCGGACTTTCGAAGGGTCATCCCCGGAATCGGCAGACACGTATCCCGGGAAAATGTTTGTATATATGTTTCCGTCTTTCGAGCACATTCGTTCTGGTTCGAAAGCGGTACGTTCTCAGAGTTTGGGGAGAACGATACCTTGCTGCTTTTGATACTTGCCCTTCCGGTCGGCATAGCTGGTTTCGCACGGCTCGTCCGACTGGAAAAACAGAATCTGGCACAGACCTTCGTTGGCGTAGATCTTTGCCGGCAGCGGCGTGGTGTTGGAGATCTCGAGGGTGACGAAGCCTTCCCATTCGGGCTCGAACGGTGTCACGTTCACGATGATCCCGCAGCGCGCGTAGGTTGATTTCCCCACGCAGATCGTAAGTACATCCCGGGGAATACGAAAATACTCAATGGAACGCGCCAAGGCAAACGAATTGGGCGGAACGATAACCGATTCCGCCTCGACCGAGACAAACGACCGCTCGTCGAAGGCCTTGGGATCGATGATAGCGCTATTTACATTGGTAAAGATTTTGAATTCGTTGGAGACTCTCAGGTCATAGCCATACGATGAAAGGCCGTAGGAAATGACCCCACTGGCCACTTGTTTTTCGCTGAACGGCTCAATCATGCGATGCTGGACGGCCTGTTCTCTAATCCAACGGTCGCTTTTGATCGACATGGGTCTCCAGTTCGGAGGTGAAAATGAGCTCTGGCGCCGTAGCGGCGCCGGCTGAAACCTGAAAATTCATCTTACGCAACGGCCGCGGGGAATGACAAATGAGGAAACGGCTTGGTGGGGGATCAGTTTGAGGAAAACCATCCCTCAGTGGCTAAAGCCAGCATGTATCTTGCGGCTTCTTCGGCGCGGCTGAAAGCCGCGCCCTGATACAAGGCCTAGGAGATGAGGTTCGTGTGATCCCTCGTCCCCAAATGCGAGGGACGAGGGGCACCCGGCTCAGCGTTGGGGGATTGGCCCCCTCGCGTCCGAGAGCTGTCCTAACCAGAAAAAGTCCGAATATCCTCAATCCCTTGTTCCCTAATCGCCGCAAAATCTGTACTATGGGCGATGTAGGTCGCACGTAGGTCAACCCCAGTTCACGGCAAGCGAGGAGACTCCATTGATCAAACAGGACATCGTTCACAACGTGGTCGAGCGCACGGGTCTGCCGCGGACCAAGGCAGAAGCGGCAGTGGACACGGTCTTCGAAGGTCTGAAGCAGGCTTTGGCGGCCGGCGAGCGCATTGAGTTGCGCGGATTTGGCGTGTTCAGCGTGCGCGCGCGCAAAACCGGCATTGGCCGCAACCCGCGTACGGGGACTGAGGTCAACATTGCTCCCGGCAAAGCGGTGCGCTTCAAGCCCGGAAAAGAGTTGCACGCCCTGACGCCGGGGGAGACAGCGAGCTAGCGGCTGATGCCGCACCTGTTTGCCAATCATTGATCCGCCGGACGCAAGTGGGTAATTGCCTATCATGTCGCTTCGCTGGCGCATTGCGTTTTATTGCCTCGGGTCAACCGTGCTTGTGGCCAGCGGGGCATATGGCCAGCAGCGGCCGCCTTTGCCCTGGCCGCCGCGTAGCCCTGTTGCGATTCCCGATGAAGCTCTTCCGCCGCTCACAGATACGACGTCCTTGCGGCTTACGCTGGACGGTAATGGAAAGTATGTTCTGGGAACAGACCCGCTGCTGGTGCGCGTTTCGCTGACCACCACGGGCGACGACTTGGAATTGCTTTGGCGGGCCAGCGCGCCGCAAAGGGTGCTAACCGGGCTCACCTACAAAATCACCGGTCCTGATGGCCAGTCGAATCTGGTCAAAACCTGCCGGGCCGGACAAGATGTCTGGAACACGACGAGAAATGTTTCGGAAGATCATCCCTTTGTGGAAGAGATCGACCTGGCTGCGGACAACTGCTCTGACTTCAAGCTCACCAGACCGGGGCATTATTCTATTCAGGTAGACCTCAAACGCCCTGTTTGCCCAGGTGGGTCCGCTCACGGCTGCCTCATCACAGACGAATACGGCGAGTTCTCAATGCTCACAATTATGAGCGACAGATTTGAGTTCGACGTGCTGCCGGCCTATGCGAGCGACAATCCCGCACCGTCAAAGACCAGTCCACCGGAAATCGCGGATACGCAGATCGACAGGTGGCTGAACAGCGGGAATTCGCGCATGGTTGCCTGGGCTGCTTACTTCATCTTGCGCGACCATCGCACCGGCGACGTCGGCAAGCTCCAGGCATGGCTGGAATCGGCGATTGCCAGGAATTATCTGTTGCCGGCGAGCTGGAGCCGGAGTTGGTTTCCAGGCGAAAAGGATAGTGAGCTCGACCAGGAGCGGTCGCGCGCGGCACTCGCGGTGCTCGACGTGCTGGTCCAGTCGCACGCAGCCTTATCCGACGCGCAAATCCAGAAGATTGCCCTGAATGAGCCCGTCCTCGCGCTCATCTTTGCGATGCAGCCAACTTGGAATGAGGCCGCGGTGCTCAACATCTTCGACCTCACCGGTGGTCTGGCATGGGGCGGCCAGACCGGGAACGCGGGACCCGACTACAGCGCTAGATTCTACGCACAGGACTTTGCTGCGAAGGCGCTCGCCCTTAGCAGTTCCCGCAAATTTCTCGATCGATTAACAGCGGGACTTGTTTTGAATCTCGATTTCGAGGTCATGCCCGAAGAAAGGAAGCAGACGTACTTCCAGATAGGTCCGAACTTTATGACGCGGTTCTGCGGCGGCGGAGACGGCTACGTTTCGCAAGGCGAAACCATACCGGGGTGGCCGCCGATTGGTAACTACGGTCTGTCGGAGGGCGTTCCCAGGCGTGTTACAGATTCGACAAATCCTCCGAGTATCATGGCATTCGATCCGGCCGATGCTTTTTCTCTTGGCAGGGGCGACCTCTATTTCACTCGCCTGATCTCGGAACGCTATGGAGCCGCGGTTTTTGCCTCGAAGGCCTGCAGCGGCGATGACGCTCACGACCGCTGGATCGAACTGTACGGACATTATGACGAGCGATTCGAAACCCGAGCCGTTTTCTTTGTCACCGGAGACGACGATTATCACTACCAACTGACGAAGTGGGTGAGTGAACTGGGCGCGAAGTATGTCCATATACTCTCCGATGCCGGCGCGCCGCCCACGTCCTTGAACGTCAGGCTGCACGGAATTGATTTCACGCATCCGGCGCCAGGTAGCAATGTGAGCGAACCCAGCACGTTCAACTTTTCCGGCTTTCCGCCGGCAGGCGTAACCGTCGTCTCTCGATGACCGGAAATGCATCGGCGAATCAGATAACGACTGCACCGCTGACTAGCTAACCCGCCAATCCGCTACATCAGCCTTAGCGCATCCATATCCACCACCAGATTCCGCCGCGGAATACCCGCCTCGTCAGCCTTCGCCAACATGCCGCGCAGCGCCGCGTTGAGCGCTTTGCGCGAGGCGCTTTTGAGAATCATGTGGAAGCGGTAGACGTTCTTGATGCGTGCGATGGGCGCGGTGCACGGCCCCAGCACGCGCACGGCTCCGCGCTTCTGCTCTTGGATTAGAGATTTGGCAAGGGTAGATGCCCACCCCGCCGCTTCTTCCATTTTTTGCGACAGCACGAGCACGTTGGCGAGAGCGCCGAAGGGCGGGTAGTGCATCCAGCGGCGGTACTTGAGCTCGCGCTCGGCGAAGGCCTTGTAGTCGTGGGCCGTGGCGGCCAGAATCGCGTAGTGGTCTGGATAGTAAGTCTGCACCACGACGCGGCCGGGCAAATCTCCGCGGCCGGCGCGGCCTGAAACCTGCGTCATCAACTGGAAGACACGTTCGGCGGCGCGAAAATCGGGTAGCGAGAGCGTGTGATCGCAACCCACCACGCCGACCAGCGTGACGCTGTGAATATCGTGGCCCTTGGCGATCATCTGCGTGCCTACGAGCAGGTTGATCTCGCCGGAGTGCAAGCGCGCCAGCAGCCGTTCGAGATCGCCGCGTCCGCGGACCGTGTCGCGATCCATGCGTCCGATGCGCGCGCCGGGAAAGATCTCCTGCAGGCGCTCTTCACCCTGCTGCGAACCGGCGCCAAGATAGAAAAGGTGTTCGCTGTCGCACTTGGGGCAACGCGCGGGAACGGTGCGCCTGTAACCGCAATAATGGCATTCGAGACGCTGCCCGGCACGGACTTCGGCCAGATCTTCCGATGCCGCTTTGTGATGCGTGAGCGCGATGGCGCAGTTCTGACAATCGAGTTTCTCGCCGCAGGCGCGGCACATGACGGCAAAAGAATAGCCGCGGCGATTGAGCAGAATCAGGGCCTGCTCGCCGCGCTCGAGCGCGGCCTTGGTCTGCTCGATGAGCGACCTCGAGAAGAGCTCATCCTTGCCCGTCTCCTGGAACTCGCGGCGCATGTCGATGAGCTCGACCTCGGGCAGTGGACGATTCATCACGCGATCGCGCAGCTCGATGCGCGTGTACTTGCCGCGCTCGGCATTGTGCCAGCTTTCAAGCGAGGGCGTGGCCGAGCCCATTACGACCACCGCGCCAGCCAGCTTGGCGCGCATCACGGCCACGTCGCGTGCGTTGTAGCGCGGCGTCTCCTCCTGCTTGTAGCTCTGGTCGTGCTCCTCGTCGACGAGAATCAGTCCCAGGTTGGGCGCGGGGGCAAAGATGGCCGAGCGCGTGCCGACCACGATGGGCGCGTCGCCGCGGCGGATGCGACGCCACTGCTCACTGCGCTCCTCGGGCGTGAGCGCGGAATGCAGCAGCGCAACCTTCTCGCCGAAGGCGGCGTCGAGCAGGCCGGCGGTCTGCGGCGTGAGGCCGATCTCCGGCACCAGCAGGATCGAAGACAGGCCGCGGTCGAGAGCCTTCTGCATGGCGGCGAGATAGATGGCGGTTTTTCCGGAACCCGTGATGCCGTGGAGCAGAAAGGGACGGAACGCCCCGAGCGCAGAAGTGATTGTGGCCAGCGCATCGATTTGCGCGGCGTTGAGGCTGAAAGGCGCGGCCGTGGGCGGCAGCCCGCCCAGCCGGAACAGCTCCGGACGCTCCTCGATGCGCACCAGGCCGCGCCGGACCAGAGTTTGGAGAGTCGACGAGGGCAGATCGCGGCGGCGCAGTTCGGCGAGCGGCAGTTCGCCGGAGCAAGCCGCGAGCTCGGCCAGAATTGCCTGTTGCTTTTCGGTCAGCGAGGGCAGGCGGGTATCGGGAATGAGCACGGCGAAGCGCTCCATGCGGCGCGCATCGCGCTCCGCGGCCGCGGTCTCGCGCGCGATCCACTTCTTGCGCAACATGGCGGCCAAAAGCGGCAGCGACGCCGCGGTAGCCGTGCGCAATGTGGACACCTTAATCGGCTCACCCGCGGCCAGCCGCTCCAGTACACGGCGCTCCACGTCGTGGCTCTCGGCAGAAAGCTTCTGCGGACGGCGCGAGCGCGGCTTGCCGATTCCCTTCCCTCGATTTCCCTTCTCTGGCTCGCCGTCGATGGTTGCGGCCAGCACGTCGCGGCCCAGGTCGGTGATGCGGTAGTAGACGGTGCGGCGCACCTCGGCTGCGAGCGGCAGCATGGCGCGCAGCACCTCGCCAAGCGGGGCCAGATAATATTGCGCGGCCCACTCGGCCAGCTCCAGCAGGTGCTCGCTGAGCAGCGGCTCCTCATCGAGCACGGCTTCGAGATAGCGCACCTGGATATCGGGCGGAGCGTCGGTCCCGATCGCCGTTACCACGCCAATTAGTTTCTCGGTGCTGAAGGGCACGATGACACGCGCTCCGCGTTGCGGCAACTGGCCCTGGCGCACACTGTAGGTGAAGGTGTGGTCGAGCGGCACGGGCAACGCGACTTCGCAGTACGAGGACATGGGAGACAAGATTCAGTGTAGGGGATGGGGGAGGCGGACGCTCATGCGCGGCCGGCGCCGGGTACCGCTTCTATCCTGGCGCCTGCGGCAAAGACGGAAAGGGCCCGAGCCTAAAGGCCGGGACCACCAACTTCATCTTTCAGGGGCTTGAAGGCCCCTGCTCCCTCCGCGAATACGAACGACATCAGCAAGTTTCATCCCTCGCGGGTCGGCGAAGCCGGTAGACGACTGATACAAAACTGGATTTATGCGACCGGTTCCAGCTGAATGAATGAAGCGGCAAATTGTTCGCTCGTTCAACTACTCCCTATTCACGGTCTTTCAGTACAATGCATTCGGATGAGTTCAAAAACCGCCATCGCCGCCGACCCTGCCCCGAAGGCCGCAAGCAGCGCCTTGCACGTCCAACCTGCTCCGGTCACGCTCTCGATCGACATAGGCGGATCGGGCATCAAGGCCATGCTTCTCGACGCGCGAGGCAAGCCGATCAGCGCGCGGGAGCGCATTGTGACTCCGGCCGTGCCCACACCCAGCGCGGTGTTGCGCGCACTGGAAGAGTTGCGTGCGCGGCTGGCGGGCTTCGATCGCGTTTCGGTCGGCTTTCCCGGCGTGGTCAAGCACGGCATTACGTATGTCGCCGTCAATCTGCATCCAAAGTGGGCGAATTTCCCACTGGAGAGCGAACTCGAAAAGCGCTGGAAGAAGCCGGTCAGGGTGGCGAATGACGCCTCGGTGCAGGGTTACGGCGTCATCAAGGGCCGTGGCGTGGAAATGATCCTTACGCTCGGCACGGGCATGGGATCGGCGCTTTTTACCGATGGCAAACTTTGCCCGGGACTGGAGCTGGGCCACCACCCCTGGCGCGAAAAGACCTACGAGGACTACCTGGGACGGCGCGGCCTGGACAAGTACGGGAAAAAGCAGTGGAACAAACGGCTCGAGGAGGCTATTGAGCAGACCGCGGCCACCTTCAATTGGGATCATCTTTATCTGGGCGGCGGAAATACCAAGAAGATCAACTTCAAGCTGCCGGAGAATGTCTCCGTCGTTTCGAATGAGGAGGGCATTCTGGGCGGCGTGGCGCTGTGGCGAGAGCCTTAGCAGATTTCGATTTGACAAGTGACAATTGTCGCTTTACGGTATATTCTAGTGATTAGAAGTTTCAAGCACCGCGGTCTCAAGCGGCTTTATGAACTCGGCGATCTCCGCGGAATAAGGCCAGATTTGCTGGATAAAGTCGAAGATATCCTCGCCCGGCTCGACAATGTAGAGACAGCACAAGCGATGAATCTTCCCGGCTATCGGCTGCACCGGCTGAAAGGCGAACTGAAAGGCTTCTGGTCCGTCACCGTGAACGCCAACTGGCGGGTTGTCTTCCGCTTCGAGGACGAGGACGCCTTCGACGTTGATCTGATCGATTACCACTGAACCATAGGAGCTAAAGACAATGCCGATGAAGAATCCCCCACACCCAGGACGCAGTATTCGCAATGCTTGTCTTGAACCTCTCGGGCTTTCTGTCACGGAGGGCGCAGAGATTCTCGGCGTCACTCGCCAAGCGCTCAACAATGTCATCAACGGCAAGTCGGGCATCAGCCCGGAGATGGCGATCCGTCTTTCGAAGGCCTTCGGAAGCACCCCGGAAACTTGGCTGCGCATGCAGCTCGCCTACGACCTTGCCCAGGCCCGCAAAGATGAAGCCAGAATCAAGGTCAAGCGCCTACGCGCCGCTTGAGGGCTGAGCGGCGCTGTGGCGAGACTGAAGAAAGCTGTCAGCGAACAGTGAGCAGGGTTAAGGTGCGCCTGCACCTCAATGGTGGAAGCCGGTGCCTGCGGGCGATGGGGTGAAGCCCGGCTGCGAGGCGAACCACTCAAGGTGCCGCTTCATATCGCGCAGCAACATCCCGGCTAGATCATGCGTGAACCCGTTGCGCACCACGATGCGCTGCACGACAGTTTCATCGCGATTTGCGGGCATGCGATAGGCGGGCACCTGCCAACCGCGGTCGCGCAGACGGTCGGATAGATCGTAAAGTGTCCAATTCGCCGGCTCTTTCAGCTTCCACGCCAGCACGGGTAGGTCCTGCCCCGTCGAGAGCATTTCGAACGGCCCCAGTTCGGCAATCTGGCCGGCTAGTTCGATGGCCACCTCGCGGCACGCCTCATGCACGGCGCGATACCCGGAGCGGCCCAGCCGGATGAGGTTGTAATACTGCGCGACGATCTGGCTGGCGGGACGCGAGAAGTTGATGGCCAGCGTGGGCATGGTCCCGCCCAGATAGTCCACCTTAAAAATCAGATCCTCGTCGAGATCGGCTAGCTCGCGCCAAACGATCCAACCGACGCCGGGATAGACCAGGCCGTACTTGTGGCCTGAAGCGTTGATGGACTTGACGCGCGGCAGGCGGAAGTCCCAGACGATTTCAGGCTGGATGAATGGAGCCACAAATCCGCCGCTTGCGCCGTCGACATGGATCGGAATGTCGAGCCCAGTACGCGCCTGAAGCGCATCGAGGGCTGCGCTCAGCGCCTGCACGTTCTCGTAGTGGCCGGTAAAGGTTGAGCCCAGTACGGACACGACACCGATGGTGTTTTCGTCGCAGGCGGCCGCGGCGCGCTCGGGATTGGTGACGACCTCCGCGTCTTCGAGCGCAACTTCGCGCGCCTCCACGTCCCAGTAGCGGCAGAACTTGTGCCAGCAGACCTGGGTGTTGGTTCCCATCACCAGGTTGGGCCGCACGCCGTTCCGCTCGGGGTCCTTGCCCGCGGCGCGCATGCGGCGACGCCAGCGCCATTTCAGCGCCAGGCCGCCCAGCATGCAGGCCTCGCTTGAACCAATGGTCGATGTTCCGATGGTTTCCGCCGCGTTGGGCGAGTTCCAGAGCTCGGCCAGCATGTGCACGCAGCGCATTTCGAGCTCGGCCGTCTGCGGGTACTCGTCCTTGTCGATCATGTTTTTGTCGAAGGTCTCGGCCATCAGCTTGTGCGCCTCAGGCTCCATCCAGGTGCTGCAGAAGGTGGCCAGATTAAAGCGCGAACTGCCGTCGAGAATCAGCTCGTCGTGGATGAGGTTGTAGGCGGTTGAGGGCGCCATGCCGTCCTGGGGGATGGAGTGGCGCGGCGTTGGCCCCAGCAGCGATTGACGCGCGTACATGGGACGGACCTTGTCGGAGTCGTGGTGCTTGCGAATCGGGGGTTGCAATGGCGGGTTCGGCTGGCTCATGCGATGACCTCTTGGGATGAAATATGGTAGCTGGGCTACGAGGGAACCGTGAGTCAATCGTATCTGAAATGTACCGGGCCGCATGTTGACCGGCAAAACGCTGCCCGGATTTCAATTCGTCTGGGTGGAACTTGACGCCGATTCGTTTATAAACGACAATACCGCAGTATGAATCCTGGAACGGCCCGACACGCAGCAAGAGCGAGAGACAGAACCCACGACGAAGCCATGGCGGAGCTCTTCAAGCAGGATCCGGCCTATGCCGTTGAACTGCTGAACAGTATCCTCGAAGACGGTGAACAGGGCGAGTTGCTCATCGCCCTGCGCCAGATGACGAAAGCCTTTGGCGGCGTGCAGGATGTGGCGGAAAAGGCCAACCTGAATCCAACCCAGCTCTATCGCACGCTCTCCGCACAGGGAAACCCGGAGCTTCGCAGCCTCTCCGCCATTCTCAAAGCGATGGGATTGCGGCTGGCGGTTGAAAAAATGCGCGCGGCGTGAACCAAGGCAGCGAAAGCGAGTGGTTTCGGCCAAACTCAATTGGTCGAGACCGTGTAGCTGGGCGATGTGGCGGGAGGGGTCACGCCTAGAAGATGCTCGATTGAGTGAATCCTTCACCGCGTTTCGCACCATGCGAGTAAAATAGCCCCAGTATCTAGAGCCCAAAAATGCTCCTCGACGAGATCATCGATATTTCCACCGATGAGACGAAATCCGTCAGCACTCTGCTGAGAAAATGCATCATCCTCGGCCACAAGATTAAGAACCAACGCCTAATCGCATGGGCAAATCAAGAACTGAATGGTTACAGCCCGAAAGACAAGTTGCCTGACTACAGGGTCTGGCCAGCGGGTGCCAAGGCAACGATGTCCGGACCTCTCGGGATGCAAATCAAGAACTTCCCGGTGGCGCCCGCCTTTTTGGAAGAGCAGCACAGGGACCTTGCCACCACAGTCCGACTGCGTGAACCCCTCAGCTCTTACGAGGAACTGATGAGGTCCGACTGCACCGACTTCGCAGTCGAATGGCCGGCGAACCTCGTGCTCTATTATCAGCGGAGAATCCAAACTGAAAACGGGTGCTACTTAGTCGATGCGAGGCAATCCGTGCCTAGAAGTGCGTTCGCACAGGTGTTCGATGCAGTACGCAATCGTACTCTCAATATGGCCCTTGAAATTCGTGCTTCGCTCGGAGGCAGCGACGCGGAACTTGAGAATGTGTCCAAACAGGCTGCAGCGCAGGTCGAACGAACGATCACAACCAACATCTACGGCGGCGTGAACGTCATAGCCTCTGATAGATCTCAGGTCAGCAGCACGGTGTCAAACGTTCAGAACGTGATATCGCCCGGTAACGAAGCCCAACTGAAGGCTGCTCTTCGCTCAACTGGCCTACCGGAAGAAAGCTTGCGAGATCTCTCCGAAGCGATTCGGGAAGACAGAGGCCAAAAGCTCGGGACCAGGGTCATGAACTGGATCAAGGAGGCTGCGCCGAAGGCGATCGTGGGTGGGGTAAAGATCGGCAGTGCGGCGGCTCAATCAGTGTTTACTGAGTATTTGAAACAGTTTTTCGGACTTCAATGAAGCCTACGGTTTCCCAGGCGCCTTGAGGCCCAGTTCCTTCATCGCAATCTGCAGATCGGCCCAGGCTTCTTTTTTCTGGCGCGGGTCGCGGAGCAGGAAGGCCGGGTGATAGGTGACGATGAGGCTCATGCCGCGAAAAGCGTGGACGCGACCACGCAGTCCGGCCAGCGGCTGGCGCGCGCCCAGCAGATAAGTGGCCGCAGTGGCGCCTAGCGCCACCAGCACCTGCGGGCGCACCACATCGATTTGGCGAAAAAGAAACGGGGAGCAGGTGTTGGCCTCCTCGGGCTCGGGCGTGCGGTTGCCCGGCGGACGGCACTTGACCACGTTGGCGATGTAGACCTCCTCGCGCTTGAGGCCCATGGCGGAGATCATGTTGTTGAGGAGCTGACCGGCGCGGCCTACGAAGGGCAGTCCCTGCGCGTCCTCGTCTGCGCCCGGCCCCTCGCCCACAAACATGAGGCGCGCGGCGGGCGAGCCATCGGCAAACACCAGCTTGTTGCGGCCCTTGTGCAGAGCGCAGCGCGTGCAGTCGCCGATCTCGTCGCGAATGATCTGCAATGCGGCGGCGCGATCTTCAGCGGGAACGACAGCGCCGATTTCCGGGGCATGGATTGGCTTGCGGGATTTGATAGAGGGTTCCTCGGAGAAAAACTGGGATTGAGTGGTTTCCGTTTCGGCCGATGAGGACTTATGGCCTCCCACCCTTTCCGCGGTCGCTTGCGCGCCCGCCGGAAAGCATGGGGAATGGGCAGCATCGATCGCGGCCTGCAAAAGCGCCTCGCGCTCCGCCAGCCCCTCAGCCACGCTTCGGCCCAGCCTGGGATCGTCGACTGCGGTGACCGGCTCCACATCTCTGCGATAGAAATCCGTCAGGCCCAGGTCGCGGTAGAAGCGCAGGCGCTCGGCAAGAGCATCGCGTGTGGCAACATCAAGTTCTCGCGCCAAAGATCTATCCTCGAAAGAACGCAGAATACAGGTCGCGCGTCCCCGCGCCTCAGCAAAAATGCCGTGCCTTAATTCACAAACGGCCTAATACCCATAATGCTCTTCAATCGGCTGGCCGTTGAAGGATACGAAGTAACGGTGGCGGCGGAATCCTGCAAAAAAAAGCGGCCTCACCTTTGTAATGCAAACGTGGCGCGGCGAAGGGCCGGGCAGTGAGAACTGGTATTTGCGGGTCAGGGACAAATCAACCTGGCTCGACGGATTGAATGCGCTTTTGCTAAAGACTTTTTGACCGTTTGCCTTGATCCAAACCGAGCCCCAAAGAGAGCTGCGATAAAACTCGATAACAGTTGCTTCAGGGTCGGGTAACTTGAAAGTAAACGTCATAGTCAACCCTCCACGATGATCTGGCGGCCAGCGGCCACCGGAAGGCTCTCGCTCAAGACGCGGTTCTGAGCGATTTGCGTGTCGATTTGCGCGTCCTGGTGCTCATCGTCCTCAACGACCATGGACCGCGGGCGGCGGAGAGTGAGGATCTCGTCGAGAATGCGGTCGGCGAGCTGGCGCTTGGGCATCTGAGGCAACTCGACGGACGTAGTGCGCGTAAGAAATGTCGCCGCATTGTTGTCGGCGTCAATGCCCACGCCCTCACCGGCCACATCGTTGACCAGAATGGCGTCGGCGCCCTTGGCGAGAAGCTTGGCGCGGCCGTTTTCCATGCGGTTCTCGGTTTCGGCGGCAAAGCCGACGATGAGCTGCCCCGGCCGGCGGCGGCGTACCACCTCGGCCAGAATGTCCTCGGTAGGCGCAAGCTCCACCGTCATCGGCCCAGTGCGCTTGAGCTTCTGCTCGGAGACGGCGACGGGCCGGTAGTCGGCCACGGCCGCGGCCTTGATCACGAGCGTGGCCTCGTTCATGCGGTCGAGAACGGCGTTGCGCATCTCGTCGGCGGTTGTGATCTTGACCAGCTCGCAGTGCGGCGGCGCGTGCAGGGCCGACGGACCGCTTATGAGAATCACCTTTGCGCCGCGGCTGCGCGCCGCCTCGGCCAGCGCGAAACCCATCTTGCCGCTGGAACGGTTGCCGATGAAACGCACAGGGTCGAGGGCCTCGCGCGTGCCGCCCGCGGTGACGAGCACGACTTCGCCACGCAGATCGTGACGGCGGCCGAGGGTTTTCAGCACCGCTTCGGCAATCGCTTCCGGCTCTGCCATGCGACCAGCGCCGACCATGCCGCAGGCCAGATCGCCGGTTCCCGGATCGACGATGCCGACGCCGCGCTGGCGCAGGATTTCAAGATTGGCCTGCGTGGCCGGATGATTCCACATATTCACGTTCATGGCCGGCGCCACGAGCACCGGCGCGGTGGTGGCGAGAAACATTGTGGAGAGAAAATCGTCGGCGAGACCGTGCGCAAATTTGGCCAGGATGTTGGCCGTGGCGGGAGCGACAACGAGCGCGTCGGCCCATTGCGCTTCGGCGATGTGATCGATGCCGTGCTGCTCGGCAGCATCATCCGCGCCCCAATCCTCCCAGAGGCTGGTGATCACTTTGTGCCCGGTGAGCGCGGCAAAGGTGAGCGGCTGGACAAATTTCTGCGCGGCCGCGGTCATCACCACGTGCACTTCCACCGACTGGCGCTGCAGGGCGCGCACCAGCTCGGCAGCTTTGTACGCAGCGATGCCTCCGGAAACGCCCACGGTAACTCTCATGATGTCGATTGTAGTGCAGGCGACAGTTGTCAGGTTTCAGGTGTCAGGTGTCAGGTGTCAGGTTTCAGGTTTCAGGGAGCGGACGTCAGCTGTATGCGGTCAAACAGAAACCCTCAGCGCATCGCGCAGAAAGGGCTGCCACGTAAACAGTCGATACCTGCGC
>Ga0326728_10012452_pt1 | contig 18891 bp, 16 predicted proteins | sample MB3enrmetagenome_FD_207602 | JGI IMG/M metagenome (GOLD analysis project Ga0326728, IMG submission 207602) | Lab enriched peat soil microbial communities from McLean, Ithaca, NY, United States - MB31MN | ecosystem: Environmental > Terrestrial > Soil > Wetlands > Peat | place: USA: New York... | reverse complement strand
GGATCGAGCGTCAACTCCCTTCCAGTATGCTGCTCGACGTGCAGTATGTCGGCAAGAAAGGAACTCGTCTGTATTTTGGGGGCGACAATAATCTCGACATCCTGGGGCCGCAGGTTGAGAGCCTGACTCCGACGGAAATTGGTAACCTCGGCAACTATGTCAACAATCCCTTCGCGTCAGTCCTCACCAGTTCTTACTACTCCAACAGCTCTCTCACCAGCCCGACCGTCCAGGCCTTCCAGCTCATGTTGCCGTATCCGCAGTTCACCGGCGTGGCCATGGACGAGCCGCCCAGCGCCAACTCCATCTATAATGCGCTGCAAATCACGCTGGAAAAACACTACTCCAACGGCTTGCAACTCTCAGTGAATTACACGTGGTCGAAATCCATCGACGATTCCTCGATCGCCGACACCAACGTGGCCTGGCTTTCGAATTATGCCCAAAACTCAGTGAATTATGGCCTCGAGGATCCCAATCGGCCCTACCTTGAACGCAGCCTCTCGACCTTCGACATGCCGCAGCAACTGAAACTGAACTATACCTATGATCTTCCGTTTGGACGGGGAAGAGCTTTCCTTAGCAACATGCCTTGGTACCTTGAACTCGTCTTCGGAGGCTGGAAAACCGCCGGTGTGTGGACCATTCATGACGGCTGGCCGCTTCAGTTTGCGGTCACCGGTTGCGGTACTCCGATATGGACTTACGGTTGCCAGCGGGCCGATATCATCGGCAGGCCGGCACTCAGCGGTGGCCCCGAATCGAACTGGATCAACAACTACTTTGCAAACCCGAATGTCTTCCAGGCCCCCGCCGCCTACGCCCTGGGCACTGCGGCGCGGGCTATCGGCACCGTGCGTAGTCCCTTCACCTTCACTAACAACTTGTCCATTTTGAAGGACTTTGGACTCTCCCGCAGCCACGAGGCTATGAAGCTCGAGTTGCGCCTGGAGGCATCGAATGCCTTCAATCACCCCGTTTTTGGCACGCCGGATACCTACGTTGGCGATCCCAACTTCGGCGTGATCAACTATACGGCGATCGGGCCCCGACAGTGTCAGTTGGCTTTGAAGTTCGAATTCTAGTGAAGTGCTTCGCAGATTTCTTTGCGCAGGTCTGCGGTTCTTCCGCCGTTCCGACTGCGAAAAAACCACAGACTTATAATAACGATCTTAGGTAGCAGCTAAGTGTAGATTTCAGGATTGACAGGGTTGGGAGGGCGGCGGCCTTCGAGTGCGGCGAGGAGGTTTTCGGCGGCCAGCGTGGCCATGGCGAGGCGAGTCTCGGAAGTGGCGCTTCCCACATGCGGCGTTAGGACGACGTTCGGCAGGGTAAGGAGCGTGGGGTGAATATGCGGCTCCTGCTCGAAAACGTCCAAGCCCGCGCCCGCGATTCGTCTCGATTGGAGTGCCTCGACCAGCGCCGTTTCGTCCACGACTTTGCCGCGCGCCGCGTTGATGAGGAAGGCCGTGGGCTTTAGCATGGCGAGCTCACGGACGCTGATGAGGTGATGGGTCTCAGGTATGAAGGGGACGTGCAAGGTCAGGAAATCCGACTCGCGCAGCAATGTCTCGCGATCCACGAATTGCACGCCGAGTTCCTGCTCGAGGGCAGGTGAGTGACGGACGAAATCATAGTAAAGAATGCGCATCGAGAACCCGCGGGCGCGGCGCGCCACGGCTTTGCCGATGCGTCCCAGGCCGTACACGCCCAGAGTTTTGCCAAAAAGGTCGGCGCCCCAAAAGTATCCCCACTTCCAATAGTGCCAGTGGCCCTCGCGGGCGTACCGATCGCATTCTACAATGCGGCGCGCCACGGCCATGAGCAGCGCGAAGCACAGGTCGGCGGTTGTCTCGGTGAGCACATCGGGAGTGTTGGTGACCACGATACGGCGCCGAGTGCAGGCGGCCACATCGATGTTGTCGTATCCGACGGCTACGTTGGCGATCACGCGGAGGCGCGGCGCCTGCTCCAACACATCTTCGCCGACCCGTGCGCCGCAGGACATCAAACCCTCGATTTCCCGGCAGGCTTCTGCCAGTTTCATCGCATCAAGCGGCGCGTCTTCAGTATGCACCTTCACCTCGCACCGCGCGGCGACCTGCTCAACGACCTGGACCGGCAGAGGCCGGGTAATGAAAACTTTGGGGAGGCTCATGGGTTTAATTAATCCAGCGACCGGCGTCATCCTTTCTTTCGCGTTTTCGCATGTAGACTTCGAACCTTCTGCGCAAGCGGGCACGCCGCCACTCCTGATACCGCAGCGGCAGGCTCAGTCCGCGAGGTAAATGGGGGCCGCGCAGGTAAAGATAGCCGAAGAGCATTCCTCCCAGATGCGCCACATGGCTGACGCCCGATCCTGGGTTGCCGATGGAAGAAATGAATTCGATACCCCCGAAGATCAGCACGAACCACTTGGCCTTGATGGGAATGAAGAAATAAAGATAAATCGGCCGGTCGGGGAAAAGCATGCCATACGCCAGCAATAGACCATAAATGGCGCCGGAGGCCCCGGCTGTAGGCGCGCCCGTGTTGCTGGAGAAAATCGCGTCCGACACGACAACACAAATCCCAGCCCCGACCCCGGTGAGGAAGTAATAGAACAGGAACTTTTCCCGGCCCCAGAGGCTCTCCAGATCGGACCCGAACATCCATAGGGCAAACATGTTGAAAATGATGTGAAAAAAGCCCCAGTGGATGAACATGTAGGTGACGAGTTCCCAGAGATAGAGGTGATGAAGGACATCGTCAGATCGAAGCGGGAGCCAAGCGTAGGGCGCGCTCCAGAACCGCTGGAGCAAGTACGTGACCACAAAGACCGCCGACGTGATGATGATCAGTTGCTTAACCACCCGAGTGAGCGGCGGCCCGAATGAGTACGCGACTTGTCGGTAATACCGGGACATATATAGAAGCCTACCACAGTTCCGCACCGCACTCCAAAGTGCTTGCAGCCGGGCGATGCATCGAGTCTAATAGTGTGCATGGATGCCAAAAGGCAAGCCGCGGTGGAAATTCTGCAGAGGTTGCGCGGAGAGGGTTTTCAAGCGTTCCTGGTGGGCGGCTGTGTGCGCGACCTGGTGATGGGCTTCGTTCCGAAGGACTATGACATCTCCACGGACGCCACGCCGGAGCAGGTGGCTCGCCTTTTCCCGGAAAGCCTCACCGTGGGAGCACAATTTGGCGTGGTGCTGGTGCCGCGCGCCGAGGGCAACGTGGAAGTGGCGACCTTCCGCAGTGATGGACGCTACACCGACGGCCGCCATCCAAGCGAGGTGAAGTACGCAAAAACTCCTCAGCAGGACGTGCTGCGGCGCGACTTCACTATTAACGGCCTCCTTTACGATCCGGTGAAGGAACAGGTGCTCGATTACGTGAGCGGGCAGGCTGACATCCGCGCCCGACGGGTTCGGGCCATCGGCGACCCTTACGAGCGCTTCAGCGAAGACCGCCTGCGCATGCTGCGCGCGGTGCGCTTTGCGGCGCGCTTGAAATTTACGCTGGACGCAGCGGCGGCGGAAGCCATACGGAAACAGGCGGCGGAAATCCGGCAGGTGAGTGCGGAGCGCGCGCGCGACGAGATCGTGAAGATTCTCACTGAAGGGCAGGCCCGGCAAGGGTTTGAGCTCCTTGACGCCACAGGTTTGCTGCCGGAGGTGCTGCCCGAGATCAAGCGTATGCAGGGGGTGGCGCAACCGGCGGAGTTCCACCCCGAGGGGGATGTTTGGGTCCATACGATGATGATGCTGGAGGGCTTGCGCTCCCCCACGCCCACGTTAGCGCTGGGAGTGCTCCTCCACGACGTGGGGAAGCCGCCCACGTTTTCCGTCCGCGAACGTATCCGGTTCGATAACCACGCGGAGGTCGGAGCCAAGATGGCGGAGGAGATTCTGGGTCGGCTGCGCCTTTCCGTGCGCGAGACGGAACGAGTGGTGGAACTCGTAAGGCACCACCTCCGCTTCATGGATTTTCCACGCATGCGGCGTTCAACCCGGCTTCGTTTCCTGCGCTTGCCGGGTTTTGCCGAACACCTCGAACTGCACCGGCTGGACTGCCTGGCCAGCCACGGCGATCTGAGCACCTATGAAATGGCCAAGCGTCTGCTCGAGGAAACGCCGGCAGAGGAAATCCGGCCGGCTCCCCTGCTCCGGGGCGACGACCTGATTGCGCACGGGTATTCGCCGGGGCCGATTTTTAGGGAAATCCTGCAAGCGGTTGAAGACGCGCAGTTGGAGGGCAGAATACATACGTCTGCAGAGGCTTTAAGCATGGTTGTCGAGCGGTTTCCCCCTGCACGACCCTGACTGGAGTCTGAATAAAGTAAACTCGCTGCTACTGGCTGCCCGAATAGACTCCTGCCGGCGCGCAGGCATCGAAGATAAATAAAGCTTTTGGAGGATTCATGAATATGAGGCTATCTAGGAAGTTGACTTGTTGGCTCGGCCTGCTGGCCGCGACGATTCTAGGTTGGCCGGGGTCTCTCCCGGCACAGGATTTGGTCAAGGAAGCGCTCAACGGTTTTCCGGTCGAGACGATTCGCCTGGAGTTCTCGAATACGGCAAAGTTGCGCGGGCTCCCCAATTACGGCAGTCTCCGTCAACGCTACATCGGACCGAAACTGCGCAAGCTGGTTGACGCGCTAGGGCAACTGGGGATTCGCGAAGAGGACATCTCAAGTCTGGTCCTGGGCTGGCAGCCGGGGAGCGCGGAAATGGCATTGTACGGCTTCGCTACCGGCAACTTCAGCGCTTCAGCGATCACCGAGAGCGCCCAGCAGCGGAACATGACGCCCACGCCAATCGCGGGCAAGCAAGCTTATTGTCTCGAGGCGGGGTTGGCGGGGACTTGCGTGGTGGTGATCCAGGATTCCCTGGGAGCATTCGGTTCCCTCACCGCCCTCACGGCCATGCTGGAAGCGCGCGCCGGCCAGGCTCCCAGCGTCAGCTCTGACAGCCGCATCGCAAGCCTCGTGGAGAGCGCCAGCAAGGACGCACCCATCTGGGGCGTGGCCGTAGGCCCTGCGGTCGCAGATTGGTTCCGAGGCTGGATGCCCAACCAGGGTAGCGTCAAATTGGATTGGGCGAAAGTTTTTGGCGACGTCAACTCACTCACCTATAGTGTGGCGGCCGCTGACAACGTCACCTTGGGTGTGAAAATGGATTGCAAGTCTTCCGAATCTGCTACCAGCCTGCGGCAAGTCCTGGAGGGGTTGAAGTTGGTTCAACAAATGGCCTGGGACAGCCAAAACCCAGGCAGGCCGAATCCCTACCAGGCGATGAATGTGGGGATGCAAGGCAACCAAGTTTCTCTGGATCTCACCACCGGCTACGCGGAGCTCGAACTCGCCAGCGGAGCTGCGGGCACGGGGAATTAGAGCAGCGGTCAGCTCTCAGCCGTCAGCTCTCAGGCACAAGCTCGAAGGCCACGTCTATAGCCTCGAACTCATGACGACAGCCCTCTCCCTTGGGGCTGAGCGTGTCCCACATCTTTGGTTTGACACCGGGAGTGAAGTCGAAATCATAGCCCTCTCCCCTGGGGAGAGCGTGTCCCGCTGCCGGCGCTTTCACCAGCCGGAGCGGGACGGGTGAGGGGTTTCTTGCACGAATCAACGGAGCAAGTCAAAAGTCAAACCGCAAAAGGCAAATTGCAAAAGTAGCGATCGCGCGTACCCTTGACCTTTGTGATTTGCCACTTGACCCGTTCTTCCGCTTTGCGGACCTTTGCCTTCAGCCTCCGCTCGCGCCACGAGGACGATGTCGCGTTTTGAGCTGCGGTTGGGTTGCGCCGCACGGGGCAGGGGGAGACTATAGCGGATGCGAAGCTTTAGCCGGGCAGGTGGTGTGCGAAGGGAAGAAACCCCTCACCCGTCCGACGACGGCTGGAGAAAGCGCCGTCGCCGGACACCCTCTCCCCAAGGGAGAGGGCTGTCGTTCCGACGTCTGCCCCAGTGTTCAGCCAAAGATATGGGTAACGCTCAGCGCCTTGGGAGAGGGCCGAGCATCCATTCACTAGTGGGATCAAGTGAAGAGGCCTAATGGAGGGTTTTATGAGCAGCTTCAATAATCCTTGTAGCCCGAACAAGCGCGCGGCAAGTGTAATAATGGGCTGCTTCCGCAGGTGGGCGCTCCAACGACTCGCAAACGCAGTGCTGGTCGGGGCATGTGCGCTGACTGTGGGAATTTCGACTCAGGCGCAAGCGCAAGTCCAGAGCCTCTTCCGGATAACGGACGGCTCCTTCGCGAATCATGTCGAGTACCACACGATTGACCTGCCGCCCGGGAAGGAAATGGTGTTAGCTGACATTGAGGGTCCGGGCAAGATCACCTACTTTTATTACACCGACGACAGTCACGAGCACGCCAGTGACGGGTCCGGCTTCATGTACCCCGGCTTGGTTCTGGAGGTGTTTTGGGATGATGCGGCGGCGCCGAGCATCCGTGTGCCGCTCTGGGCCTTCTTTGGGGCTTTTGATCGCAAGACGATTGAGTACCAGTCTCTCCCCATGCAAATCAATCACTACTGCTACGCAAGCTATCTGCCTCTGCCTTTCTCCAGGCGCGCACGCTTGGTGCTGGCCAATGACGGAGACGAAGTGTACTCACGTTCCTTGGCCTACGGCCTCGATTATGAACGTGACGCGGCCTTCACCAGCGAGAAGAGTCGCCTGCACGTTGCCTGGAGCCGCTCCAATCCGACTCGCGGGGGCATGCACCAGTTGCTCGAAACCACTGGTAAGGGCCAATACGTCGGCAACTTCCTGCAAGTAAATACGAAGTACGAAGGCTGGTGGGGAGAAGGGGACACCATCTTTCACGTGGACGGGAAGGTGTTAACCCACACGCCGGGAACTGAGGACGAGTACGGGTCGTGCTGGGGGTTCGAACATACCTACTCCTACGTGTACAGCGGATACATCCAGATGGATGAAGGCAAGAACCGGATGTACCGTTGGTACATAGCCAATCCTGTCCGGTTTCAGAAATCCCTTGAAGTGGAAATCCAAAACCAGCGCGCGGAGGGTGGGGCGCAGGTGCCCAGCCGCGATGATTACACCAGCGTGGCCTTCTGGTACCAAGAGGGGGCGCATCCCGCGCCTGCTCTCCCGCCCTACGCGGAACGCGTCGCGCCGAGCCGGGGCGTCGAGTATCCGAGATTGAAATAGAATCCAACCACGGCACGAAAGTACTATAAAACTCAGACTCGATCGCCCTTTATACTGTGGTTTCCCTCCGGAAGGCCCAAGATATTGTGTAAAGCAGGCAAATCGTGGCAAGAACACCCGAGAACTTAACGAGAAACCACTATGAAACCGGCAAATACCTGTTGACATCCCCTCGAGGCCAAGCGTATATGCATATTATCAGATGCTGGTCGCGAGAAGTCATAGGAGAAAGAATACAATTTGCGGGGTTCATCGCATGGCAGAGATTCGAGAGGTCATGGGCATCCGGGAGGCGTCAGAATACCTGGGAGTGTCCCGCGAAGCGCTGTACAAATACGTTGATGAAGAGAAGATTCCTGCCTTCAAGTTAGGCAACCGGTGGAAGTTCAAGAAGACGCTTCTGGACCGTTGGATGGAGACGCGGAGCACGCACTCTGAACATCGTTTGACACGGAAGCAGCGCCTGACCGTTCGCTAGGGAGTAGCGCCGAAATGTTTGGGATGGGGAAATCGAAAGGCTTGGTGGGGCTGGATATCGGCTCGAGCGCGGTCAAGGCCGTCGAGCTCAAGAAGCGGGGAGATTCTTACGAACTGGTCAGCTTCGGGTTGGAGCTTCTGGGACAAGATACGGTGGTCGACGGAGCGATCATGGATGCGCTCACGGTTTCTGCGGCCATCGATAGAATTTTCGACGGCAACAAGATCAAAACGCGCAATGTGGCGACTTCGGTCTCCGGGCACTCCGTGATCGTGAAGAGAATTACGGTCAACGCGGCCAACGACGAGGAATTGCATGAGGCCATGCCTTACGAGGCCCAGCAGCACATCCCGTTTGACATTTCCGACGTTAACCTGAGCTACCAGCCGCTGGGGGGATCTCCCTCGGGAGAAGGCACGGACGTCATGCTGGTGGCGGCAAAGCGGGAGAAAATTCTCAACCATACAAACGTGTTGACCCAGGCGAACAAAACCCCTTTCGTGGTTGACTACGACGGGTTTGCCGTATTTAACGCCTTCGAGGCCAACTACGACGTTTCTTCGGACACTATCGTGGCCCTCCTCAACATCGGCGCCAGCATTACCAACATTGTGGTGGGACGGGGAGAGTCGCCGCTCTTTGCGCGCGATGTCTCCGTCGGGGGCAATCAGTACACCGACATCTTGCAGAAAGAGCTTGATCTAAGTTACGAGGATGCGGAGAAGCTGAAGCAGGGGCGCGAAGTGGGCGGCATAACGCGCGAGCAGAAGCTTCCTCACCTACGCTCCGTTTCGGAAATCCTGATGCTGGAGGTTCAGAAGACTTTCGACTTCTTCCGGCAAACGGCTTCGGCAGAAAATACCCAGGAGATTTACCTGGCCGGCGGGACCGCAATGATTGACGGGTTGGTGGAGCAGTTGAAAGAGGAATTTCGCGTTCCAGTGGCAATCATCGATCCTTTCCGAAAGATAAAGGTTGATTCCGCGAAGTTCGACGAGGCGCTCCTCCAGGATATTGCTCCCTGCCTGTGCGTGGCAACGGGCCTGGCACTGAGGAGCTTTGATTAAGCATGATCATGATTAAGGTCAATCTCCTGGGAGTAGCCGCGCCGAAGCCCAAGGCAAAGGCTGCGGAGCCGGCTAAGAAATCGGCGACGCAGGTGTGGGTCTTCCTCGGCGCTTTGGTGGTGAGCTTCGGGATCGTGGGCGGGATGTACTTGATTTGGAGCGGATCGATTGCCGGCTTGGAGGTTGAACTCAAGAAGCAGAAGGCCGTGCAGACGCGTCTGGTGGGCGTCCGGCTGGAAAACGCCAAATATGAACAGGAACGCGCCCTCCTCGAGCAGCGCGTCAAAGCCGTCCAGATGCTTCAGGCCAGCCGAGTGGGACCGACGGAGTTTATGAACGCCCTGGGCAACGTGGTCAGCAAAACTCCCACGGACCTCTTTTTCTTTTCCGTGGTTCACCAGGGCGATCGCGTGGTGATACAGGGGCAATCGGGTTCTGCGAATTCGGTTGCCGCCTTGCTTGCGTTATTGAAGACTTCCGGGTATTTCGATGACGTGCAACTCAGACAATTGTACGAAGATGACAAAGAGAGCCTGGTAAGCTACAAGTTCAATCTGGACTGTTCATATAAGAGCCCTTCGGTGGCAGGTTCCGTCACCAGCGCTGCCGCGGGAGGGGGGACAGCGGCTCCACCGCAGCGGACAGGAATGTAAGGCAAGAGAGCAATAGCACAATGGCGATGCCCAAGAATTTCGGCGATCTTCCAGAGGCGGTGCAGAGCGCGGTTTTTGTTCTCATCGCGATCGTTCTGGCAGGCGCAGTTTTCTACTTTTTGGCTCTTCCGGTTCAAGACAAGCGGGACAGCCTGCGAAAAGAAATCGACAAGCTCAAAGCAGAGAACAAGCGCAACCAGACACTCGAACGGGAGCAGACCGAGTATAAGAATCGGATTGCGCAACTCGCGAAGCAGCTCGAAACGCTGAGTTCGACTGTCCCGGAAGAGCAGGCCACGGATGATTTCTTGAGGACGGTGTTTGCAGACGCGCGAGCCAGCGACGTGAATATCCGAACCTTTATTCCACAGCCGCTGGCACAGAAGGATATTTACACGGAGATGCCTTTCAAATTGCGCCTCGACGGCACTTACTACGGGTTGCTCGGATTCTTCGATCACTTGGCGCACGAGCAGCGCATTGTCAGCGTGTCCAGTCTCACGTTGGGCGCCCCGGGGGGCGGAGGCATGGGATCGTTCAAGATTCATGCCGGCGAGACGGTGGGAGCTGACTGCATCTTGATTAGTTACTTCAGCCGTTCGGTGGCGAGCACGGCAGCACGGAAGAAATAGCGGTCGGGACGGGGACCATGCTTTACGGTAGACTTCAGCCCAAAGGAGCGACCCTGGGGGTTCGTGTGCTTTTGCTTTCGGTGTGCGCGCTGGGCCTCGCGGCAGTCGCTTCACCGTCACTGCCGCGGAGGCGGGAATCAAAGTCGCCCGTATTCTCCGGAAACGTGTCGGCGCGGTGGATTCCCGCATTCGCGGGAATGACGAGCGCTGGGGCCGGGCAGACTCCAGCCGGCGGAGCGCCCTCGACTAACAAAGCGAACCGCCAAACTTCGTCCCCATCCCCCAACGTGATGACCAAGCAGCCGTCGCCTGGGATGGCAGCCAAGTGGACAGGAAAGGCGCCGGGTAAAGTGGCAGGGGCCGAGTCGCAGAAGACCATCGCGCCAAGAATCCCGTCAGTGGCTGGCGGTCGGGCGGGGCAGGCTCCAATTAGCAGGCCGCTCCCGAGCAACAAGGTGAAGACACCAACTCCTCTCCCGCCATCCAAGCTCATTCACAACCCGCCGCCGCTTGGGACCACCAGGAGGACCTCAGGAAAGGTTCGGAGCAAAGAGGCGGGGGCCAAGCTACTCACCACGACCCCGCCCAGGATCCCGCCACTCGCCGCCGGGCGGAGGGATCCTTTCAAGGCTTGGGAGGCGCCGAGTATGGCCAGCCATTCGGCGTCGGAAACGGGGCCTTTGCCGGCAGGAACACGAGGATTAGTGATTTCGGGCTTGCGACTCGAGGGAGTGGTGCGTCAGGACCCCGCCACCATGATCGCGGTGGTGACCAACTACACAAAACGGGCTTACTTCCTGAGAGTCAACGACGCCGTATATAACGGCGTGGTCAGCAAGATCACCCCGGAGGGCATCTATTTCAAGGAGAATACACTCGATTCTCGGGGACGGGTAGCCACCCACGAAGTGGAAATAAAATTGGGTTCGGCGCCTGGAGAAGGAAGATGAGACGAATATCCACCCTTTGGTTGGTAATGACATGGTTGGTGGCAGGAATGCCGCCGGGCCCTGTGAGCCGTCCAGCAGAGATTCCGCAGGCCGCTGCGCGCGCGTCTGTTACTCCCGCCGAGACAGCCGGGAAACCGGCGGCGGTTTCGGACATCTCAATAATTCCTGGGTCGGCGGGAAAACTCACCATCGATGTGGCCACGACAAAGTCCGCGACGTTCCATGTCTACCGATTCGACCACCCGGACCGTCTTGTGCTGGACGTGGAGGGGATGACGAATTCGGTTCGCCAAAAACTGATTCCCGTGTCCTCTTCAGTGGTGAAAGATGTGAGGGTGGGCCAGTTCCACAGCGGGAATCCCGAAGTGGTACGGGTTGTGGCCGATCTCGCGGGCAATCCAATGTTTGACGCTCAAGCCTACGCGGGCGGTGTGCGCCTGGAGGTGAAGCCGCGCCCCACGAATCTCTCTGACGGAGCGGCTCGGGTGGCAGCATCATCACACGACACTGCTGGTTCGCGTGGGGCTGCGCCGGCGGCGGCGTCACCACACGAAGCCACCGTCTCGCATTGGGCTGCGCCGCCGAAGGCGTCACCGCACAAGATTATCGCTTCCCGCCCCGTGGCCCCGGCGGCGGCGTCAACACTCGAAATGCCTGCCAAAGGTGATGAACCAAGACCCGACTACAGCGGTGCTTTGCCTGCTTCGCAGAGCCGCGGTGCGACGGCGGCCCCTCAGCAAACGCCTCCGCCGACCAGCCCGGAATCTCTCAAGGCTGAAAGCGCTGCGCACGTACTGAGCGTCGGGACGGCGCCCAGCCCGGGTGGTGCTGAGAGTGCAGCTCCGGCAGCCCCGGCGCCGCCTGGCGAGGCAAGCCCGGCTTACACGGGTGAACCGATTTCACTGAATTTGAAGGACGTCGATCTGAAGGATTTCTTCCGCCTCATTCACGAGATTAGCGGTTTGAACATTCTTGTGGACCCCAATGTGACGGGTTCTGTGACCGTGGTCCTGGACAACGTCCCCTGGGATCAAGCGCTGGATATCGTGCTCAAGAACAATGGATTGGGCAAGGTCCTGGAAGGCAGCGTCCTCCGCATCGCCAGGCTTGACACCCTTATGACGGAACAGGAGACGGCAAACAAGATGGCTAAAGCTCGCCTTGAGGCGGCCCCCCTGGTGACTGTTTTTCGCCCAGTGAATTATGCCAAGGCTGCCGACATTGCCAGGCTCTTGGGCGGCGGGGGGGGAGCGGGCAGAGGAGGAGCAGGCGGCGGCGGAGGAGGAGGCAGAGCAATCATTGGGGCACTGAGCGAGCGTGGGTCCGTTACGATGGATGAGCGCACCAACACGCTCATCATTACCGACGTGGCCTCGCAGATCCCGAAAATCGAGGAGACGATTGCCAAACTGGATACTAAGACCAAACAAGTAGCCATCGAAGCGCGAATCGTTCTGGCCAACTCGTCCTTTCAGAGGACCTTGTCAGCCGCCTTGCTGGGAACCTCCGCGAATACTTCGGGGTCAACGATTGGCGCTGCGCAGACGGGGTCGGGAGCCAGCATCACCCCAAGCACCAGCACGACACCGCCAACGTTTACCATTCCTCAAAACGCCAATACCGGTTTTGGCGTGGTGGCGATCACAAACTTCTCACAGCGTTACCTGATTGATGCGACAATCTCGGCGGCGGAGATACGCAGTCAAGCGAAGACCATCTCCCGCCCGAGCATCATCACGCAGAATAACGCTGAGGGGATGGTCCAACAAGGCACGCAAATCCCCGTTCAGACCAGCATCAACAACACAATTTCGGTCCAATATGCAAACGCTACCCTACAGCTCACGGTCACTCCGCAGGTCACCGACGACGGCCACATCTTCCTGAAGATTATGGTGCAAAACGCGAGTCCAGGCACCATCGTCACCGGCGCGGCGGTGAGCATCAATATTCAACAAGCGACCACTCAAGTGCTTGTTCCGGATGGGGGGACGGTGGTGTTTGGCGGAGTTACGGTAACCCAACGCACGAACTCCGTCACCCAAATACCCCTGCTTGGAAACATTCCCCTCCTCGGGAATCTTTTTAAGTCGACAAACGTCCAGGATTCCGACCAGGAGTTGCTCTTCTTCGTTTCTCCGAGGCTGCTTACCACGTAGTTGTATGGAGCGCGGGTGTCTCGCCCTCCGTCGCGGGAGCGTCCCGCTCCCGCCCTCTCGGTGCGGGCAGAGCCTGCCCTGAGCGGAGCGGAGGGATGCCCGCGCTCCATCAGTGGTCAGTTTGCTTGAAGACGAGAATCACTCCATAATGGGAACCTTGAACCTGACTCCCGACACCTCCGTCGCACAAGCTAAGAGGCAGAACGCTCTCCGGGCAGTGCTCGAGGAGCGCAAGCTTCCCCTGTTGCTAGTCACCAACCTGACCAACATCACCTACTTGACCGGCTTTCGAGGCGCCGCCGGGGCCGCGCTCTTCAAGTCTCGTGAAGGCGTCCTTTGGGTAGACCCGCGCTACATGCTTCAGGCCCAGGAGGAGGCTCGCGGTGTGGAAGTGATTGAGGAGAGGAAGGGAATCCACAAGGCGGTGGCGGCATGGCTGAAGACGAACAAGGTTCGCCGGCTCGCCTATGAGGAAGCGCACCTGACTTGTGCCGACTTTGCCCGGCTCCAGCAGAACGCCGGCCGGGGTGTCAAGTTCCTCCCGGTAACAGGCTTGGTGGAGAATCTGCGGGCCGTGAAAGACGAGGAAGAAGTGGCAAGGATTCGTGGCGCGGGGCAAGTCACCGCGGCGGTCTTTGAGGAAGTGCTGGGGATCGTGAGGCCGGGTGTGAGCGAGTGCGAGCTCAGCGCGGAAATCGAATACCGGATGCGGAAGAAGGGTGCGGAGGGTGCAGCGTTCGAGACCATTGTCGCCTCAGGAGCGCGTGCCGCCTTTCCCCACGCGCGCCCCTCCCGCAAGTTACTGAAGGAAAATGAATTGGTTATCTTTGATCTCGGTGCTATACTTGCCAACTACGTTGCTGATATGACCCGCACGGTGTACCTGGGACAGCCTCCCCGGCGCGTCCGTGGCTTGTTTGACGCCGTCGCAGAGGCTCAGGAGAAGGCGGCCAAGGCGGCGCTCCCTGGCGTCCGCGCAAGTGAAGTTGACGCCGTGGCAAGGCGTACCCTGGCGGGCCGGCGCTTGGCCCGCTTTTTCACGCACAGCACGGGACACGGTGTTGGAATGGAAACTCACGAGCTGCCTCGGCTGGCAAGGGGAGAGAAGACCCGGTTGCAGACCGGCAATGTGGTGACCATCGAGCCTGGAGTTTATTTGGAAGGCTGGGGAGGAATTCGCATCGAAGATACCATATTCGTGGGGCCTGCCGGCCCGGAAGTGCTGACTCCCGCCCCTAAGGACCAGTGGATTGTGCAGTAGCATGACAGGGCCAATGTTTCGCCTGTTATGACAGGGATTATCGGAGAATGATGCCAATGGCTGGAAAGAAACCACCGCGCAACGTCGCAGGAAGCGAGAAAGTTTGGGGACTGAAAGAAATCGAGCAGCTTATCGACCTCCTGATTGAGCGCCAGGTGACTGAGTTTGAGATGGAACAGAACGGCGCGAGGATTCGCGTGAAGCGCGGAAGCTCCCTGGCATCGAACGCGGCTGCCGGCGAAGGTTATGCCGCGGAAGCTGCGGCTGCTCCACTCACGCCGTTGCCTGCTGCCTCTTCCGCTTCGGCGCGCGAACCACTTCCGGCGGTCGAACCCCACAGCGGCGAAACACCGGCAGAATCCGTGGAAGATCTGTACGTCATGAAGTCTCCCATCGTTGGGACCTTCTACGCAGCTCCGTCGCCCAACGCTCCACCCTTCGTCAAGGTCGGGGATTCCGTACAGTTAGGCCAGATCCTCTGCATCATCGAAGCCATGAAGCTGATGAACGAACTGGAAGCTGAGGTGGCGGGAGAGATTGCTCGCATCTATGTGGAAAGCGGGCAGCCGGTGGAGTACGGGCAATCGCTGTTCGCCATTAAGCCCTCACGCGCGAGGTGATCGAAGCGCGAAACTCGAAAATCGAAATTCGAAACTCGAAACTCGAATTTCGAATTTCGAATTTCGGTTTTGGGTATGTTCAAGAAGATCTTGATTGCCAATCGCGGTGAAATCGCCCTGCGGGTGATCTGCGCTTGCAAGGAGCTGGGCATTGAGACGGTGGCAGTCTACTCCGAAGCTGACCGGTACTCGCTTCACGTGCGCTTTGCGGACGAGGCAGTGTGCATCGGTCCGCCGCGCAGCGCGGATAGTTATCTTAATGTAGCGAGCATCATTTCGGCGGCAGAAATCACGGGCGCCGAGGCCATCCATCCTGGGTACGGGTTCCTGGCGGAAAGCGCCTACTTCGCCGAGGTTTGCCAGGCTTCCAACCTGATCTTCATAGGCCCGCGTCCTGAGGTCATGCGGACGATGGGGGATAAGAACCAGGCGCGCCGGACGATGGCGGAGCTCGGCCTGCCTGTTCTTCCCGGCTCTGACGTTATTCGCTCGGAAGCCATGGCGCTCGAAGAGGCGGAGCGCGTGGGGTATCCGGTCATGGTGAAAGCTGCGGCCGGCGGCGGCGGGCGAGGCATGCGCATTGTGCGGGCCGCCGAGGAGTTGCCGCATGCCATTCAAACCGCCCAGAATGAGGCGGCGGCCTCATTTGGTACTGCCGATGTTTATTTGGAAAAGCACATCGAATCGCCCCGCCACATTGAGTTCCAGGTGATGGGCGACCAGTACGGCAAGGTGGTGCATTTCGGCGAGCGGGAATGTACGATTCAGCGCCGCCACCAGAAACTGCTGGAGGAATCTCCTTCTACACAACTTGACCAGGAAACCCGAGAGCGTGTGGGGTCGCAGGTCATTGCGGCCTTGCAAAAGATCGGTTACACCAGCGCCGGCACGGTCGAATTCCTCATGGACGAGAAGCGGAACCTCCAGTTCATGGAGATGAACACCCGCATCCAGGTGGAACATGCGGTTACCGAAATGGTGACGGGAGTCGATTTGGTCAAGATGCAGATTCGCATTGCGGCAGGCGCCCATCTGAACTTTGGGGGTAAAGCGATAGGATTCAACGGCCACGCGATCGAATGCCGCATTTGCGCCGAAGACCCGGAAACCTTTGCTCCTTCAGCCGGCAAGGTAACGGCATTTCATGCTCCAGGTGGCACCGGCGTCCGAGTGGATACTGCCGCCTACGCCGAATCTGTGATCCCGCCCTATTACGATTCGCTGATTGCCAAGCTGGTGGTGTGCGGCAATGACCGCTCGGAAGCTATAACCCGCATGGCCCGGGCCCTTGAGATGTTCATCATTGAGGGGGTTTCGACCGGCATTCCCATACACCAGAGAATCATGGCTGATCCGGATTTTCGCTCAGGGAAGTTCGACGCGCACTTCCTCAGGCGCTTCATCAAAAACAGTGATGATATCATTTAGTGTTCTTTCCGATAGGTAGCGTGGACCTCCGTTTCTGGAGTCCGCGGCTCGTATGGGCTTATTGATTCCACGCCTCTATGCCATCATCGACCCCGCAAGGGCAGGCGGCCGTTCGCCGGCCGTGGCAGCGAGGGAGCTCTATTCGGCGGGCGTGCGGCTCATACAATTCCGTGACAAGCACGCGTCGTCCCGGCAGCTCTACGAGACTTGCGTAGAACTGAAGCAACTGCTTCGCGACTCCGGTTGTTACCTGATCGTGAACGATCGGGCTGACGTGGCGCGGGCAGCAAATGCTGACGGAGTTCATTTGGGCCAGGGTGACTTGCCCGTCGAGATGGCCCGGCGGGTACTTGCACCGGAACAATGGATTGGGTGCTCCACTCACTCGCTGGAGCAAGTCGTGGAGGGGGACCGCACGACGGCGGATTACATCGCGTTCGGTCCCATCTTCCCTACGACCAGCAAAGAAAGTCCCGACCCTGTGGTTGGATTGGAGGGCTTGCGGGAGGCGCGGCGCGCTACCGGAAAGCCGTTAGTGGCGATCGGCGGGATAACTTTGCAGAACGCATGCGAGGTTGTTGCCGCCGGCGCAGATTCGGTCGCGGTGATTGGTGGCCTTCTGAATGGACCTGACCTCCGAGCGCGGGCTCGAGAGTTCTTGAGCGTCTTAAGAGCGTTCACCACAGAGAACACAGAGATCACGGAGAACACATACACCAAGAACGATGCGTCAAGAAACAAGGAACTGCAAGGCTGAATCGCTACGTGAGCAAGGCGAAGAGTTTTTCTCTGTGGTCTCTGTGTCCTCTGTGGTGAAGCTGATTTAACATGGCAACGTCCACTTCCCAGAATCCGGCTTCCCAGAACGCGACTTCCCAGACTCTTTCCCCGGAACTGGTCAAGGGCCTTCGGCTTTACGATTGCACGACCATCGTCATGGGCTCGATGATCGGCTCGGGGATTTTCATTGTGGCCGCCGAAATTGCGCGCGAAGTCAAGTCTCCGGGCCTTTTCCTGCTCTGTTGGGTGGTCAGCGGAGTTATGACCGTGGCGGCGGCGGTGACTTACGGCGAATTGGCCGGAATGATGCCTACCGCCGGAGGGCAGTACATCTACTTGCGGGAGGCCTTCGGGCCGCTGTTTGGGTTTCTTTACGGCTGGACACTTTTCCTGGTGATCCAGACCGGGACGATGGCCGCCGTGGCGGTGGCGTTCGGGAAATTCCTGGGGGTTTTGGCGCCATGGGTCTCGACGCAGAATCGTTTGATCGACCTCGGACAGGTTGAGGTGTTTCACCATTCACTCGCGATGAGCCTCTCCTCACAGCAACTGGTGGCCGTTCTCGCTCTCCTCTTTCTTACTGTTCTGAACGTCCTCGGGTTGCGCCTCGGCGCGTGGGTGCAGAATGTTTTTACCACTCTCAAGGTAACCACGCTGTTAGGGTTGGTGGCGCTGGGGCTATGGTGGTTGAATCTTCATCCGGCCGCGAGCGCCCAAAAGCAGAGCCTCTTTGGTGGCGTGCATTTGAACCTGGCCACGCTGACCGTTCTCTCCGTGGCCTTGGTCGGGCCCCTATTCTCCTCGGATGCCTGGAACAATGTCACCTTTACGGGCAGCGAGATTGTTAACCCCCGGCGCGACCTGCCGCTGGCGCTGTTTGTGGGTACGGCTGCCATTTGTTGTCTGTACGTGGCGTGCAATTGGATCTACCTCCGCGTTCTGCCCTTCGCCGGGACTCCCGCGGCTTCGGGACCCCTGGGTCGCGGCATCCAATACGCGGCGGAGGATAGGGTGGCTACGGCGGCGGCACAGGTCATGATGGGCGGCAAAGGCGCCACACTGATGGCCGCGGCAATCATGATTTCAACTTTCGGCTGTATGAATGGCCTGATCCTGACCGGTGCCCGCGTTTATTACGCCATGGCGAAGGATGGCCTGTTCTTTCACGCCGTGGGGAGAGTGCACGCTAAACATCATACCCCGGCAATTTCCCTTGGCGTCCAGGCAGCCTGGGCGTGCCTGTTGACCTTGACTGGAACATATAGTGAATTGTTGGATTATGTGATCTTTGCGGTGGTATTGTTCTACGCTTTGACTCTCGCGGGTGTCTTCCAGCTTCGACGCACGCGTCCCCTGGCGCCGCGGCCCTACCGCGCCTGGGGGTATCCCGTCTTGCCGGCCATTTATATTGCTTTTGCACTGTTTATCGAGTGGGCGCTGCTCATGCACAAACCAGGACGAAGCCTTGCCGGACTTAGTATCGTGGCGCTGGGAGTGCCAGTTTATTTCCTTTGGCGACGTAAGAGACGGGGACTGGGGGCTGACGAGTGACGGGTGACCAACAGAAGACCGGGGGGTAGGCGTTGGCGACCGCGGGCTGGGTTCGTAGTCGTGAACCACGAGCGGAAGACCGGACAGGGGGGTCTGATTCCCTAGCCCCTAGCCCCTAGTCCCTGCTTTACAGGAGAAGAAATGTCAAGT
>Ga0326728_10012450_pt1 | contig 18893 bp, 19 predicted proteins | sample MB3enrmetagenome_FD_207602 | JGI IMG/M metagenome (GOLD analysis project Ga0326728, IMG submission 207602) | Lab enriched peat soil microbial communities from McLean, Ithaca, NY, United States - MB31MN | ecosystem: Environmental > Terrestrial > Soil > Wetlands > Peat | place: USA: New York... | reverse complement strand
ACGAACGCCATCCCTCCAGCAGATCGACAATTCCCACGACGGAGGCGATGGCTCCGACGACAAGGAGAATCCCCTGGACAATCCTGTGTTTGGAGCCGAGGAAGAATGTCACGTACAGAACTGCCCAGGCAATCAGAAAGCGGCCTTGATAAACGTTTTCGCCGATGTGGCCTTCGGCATAATAGGTGAATTCCGAGAGTAGCCACGCCGGGAAGAGCAGCAGGGTCAGCGTTTGTTGCGCCTCGTCGTGCAGCAGAATCCATCCGGCCAGGGCTGCCAAAGCCCATAGCAGCACCGCCGCCGGCCAGTGCTCCTCGATGTTGAAAATCTGGCCGACCAGGTAAATTGCCGCGCCGGTGGAGAGGGTTCCCACGGCGTGCAGCGCCGTCGAAAGCACGCGGAATCGCTTGCGCGCCCAGCTCCCGCCCAGGTGAAAGACGCTGACCATTCCCAGCACCACGGCCAGCCGCGTGTAAGGCCCGATCTGGTCCCAATGGGCGGAGACAAACAGCGCCACTCCGCAGGCCAGCAGAATGGCCCCCAGAATCAGCGCCACAAGAACCTGCCAGCGCAACCCGGCGGGCTTTTTCTGCTCTGCTTCCCAGGCGCGGATGTGGCGGGCGGTGGCCCCATCCAGGATGCCGGCCGTTTGCCAGCGGGTTAAATACGTTTCAAAGTCAGCCATGGCAGTTGGCAAAAGTAGAACACATTTTGGAGGGTCGCGCACGGTGAAAATACGCAGGGCTAGTGTCCTGAATCAGAAATAAGCAACATAAACATTGTGTCATCCTGAGCGAACGGGGCCCCAGGCGTACTCTTCAGCCTGGGGGTGGTGAGTCGAAGGATCTGCGGTTGTTCTTTAACAAACTTCTGACTCACCATACTAACCGCGCGGCCGGAAGTTCAGGCGTGGAAGCCGGTGAACTCGCCGATAGACACCAGCCTGCACGCAGAGTAAAATTCCGCATCATGCGCAAAATACTCGTAGTTCTTGGCCTGCTTGCCGTGGCTGCTCTGCCCCCTGCCGTTGCCGCCCCCTTCGCCGTGCCCGGCCAGCCCTCCGAATATGCCTCTCTGCTCGCCTCGCTGAAGGCGGGCAACACCGCGATCGACTACACGCGCCTGCGCCTCAGCTACATGGACTCGCCCGAATACAAGGCGGCCAAGGATACCTCCAAGTCCGAGCATGCCATGTTCGAAGAACTGGACAAGAAGGACTATCCCGCGGCTCTCAAAGACGCCGAAGCCGTGCTCGAAAGCAATTACGCGAATATCGATGCGCACTATGTAGCCCTGGTGGCGAACCGGGAGATGGGCGCGACGGACAAGGCGGAGTTTCACAGAACCGTCTTTCGCGGGCTGATCAACTCGATCCGCAGTTCGGGCGACGGCAAGTCGATGAAGACGGCCTGGGTGGTGATCAACGTCCACGAGGAATATGTGATGCTGCGCGTCCTCGGTTTCAGGCCCTCGCAGCAGAGTCTGGTGAATAAGGACGGTCACTCCTACGACGTGATGAAAGTGAAGAACGCCGAAGACGGAACCGAGCAGACCTTCTACTTCAACGTGGATATTCCCTTCAAGCACTACGGCTTCTGAGAGAACTCGCGCGAGATTTCCAAACCGGCGCGCGCGGCGGGGACGCTGCCGCCGCCGTATCATCAAGATAGTATGCGTTTCGAGATCGTCACCATCTTTCCGGAGTTTTTCACGAGCATCTTCGAGAACGGAATTCTGCGCCGGGCGTTGGCCGAGGGGCTGGTGTCGGTGGGGGTGTACGATCTGCGCGCCTTCACCCACGACCGCCACCGCACCGTGGACGACCGTCCCTTTGGCGGCGGCGAGGGGATGGTGCTGAAACCCGAACCGCTCGCCGAGGCGCTGGCCGCGCTGGGGATTGCGCCGAAAGCGGAGATGCAAAAAGATCCGCAAGCTGCGGAAAGTATTTCGTCGGAGGGAGGCGGGGGTTTCAACCCCCGCATAGCTCCAACCGATGCATCGGGGGCTTTAGCCCCGGAGACACACCCGGAAAACCTTCTTCCCGGTTCCGTTTTGTATCAGGGCGCGACTGGTAGGTCGGGGTTTCAGCCCCGACTGCCGCAAATCCAGCAAAAAGAACGCGGGGCTTTAGCCCCTGAGGAAAAAGGCCATTCTGTGCTGCAAGAAGCGTCAGGGCACGACTTTAGTCGTGCCGAAAATGCCGCAAAATCAACGGGGGCTTTAGCCCCTGAGGGAAACTCTCCAGATCAAACTTCCTTCCCGAACACGCGCGTGATTTTGCTCTCCGCGCAAGGCCGTTCCTTTACCCAGGCGATGGCCCGCGAGCTGGCCACTACGGAGCGCGTCGTGCTGATTTGCGGCCGCTACGAGGGAGTGGACGAGCGCATTAACCAGCTCTATTGCGACATGGAACTGTCCATCGGCGACTACGTGCTGAGCGGGGGCGAGCTGGCCGCCGCCGTGGTGGTGGACGCCACCATGCGCCTCGTGCCCGGCGTGCTGGGCAACGAGGCTTCGGGAGACTTCGAGAGCTTCGGCGTGGCCGACGCTGAGATTGCCTCTGCCGAGGATGGCGTTCCGCGCTCGCAGCATGGAGCAGGTGGCCTGCTCGACTACCCGCACTACACCCGTCCGGCGGAGTTTGGCGGCCTGCGCGTTCCCGAAACCCTGCTCAACGGCGACCACGCCGGAATTCGCCGCTGGCGCCGCGAGCAACAGTTGCGCAAGACCCTGACTAATCGGCCCGATTTGCTGGCAGGAGCCGCGCTGAGCAAGGAAGACAAGAAGCTATTGGAGGCGATCCGGCAGGAATAAATCTATTGATATGTCAAAGTTCCGAGGCTATACTTCGTATATGATTTGCTCCCCGCTCGATTGCCGCAAGGCTTCGGGCGGGGTTATTCGTTAGCAATACGGATAGACCCAAATTGAAAATATGGGCCTAGTATTTTTAGCAAACCTCTAAACCGAGCGAACCCGCTAAAATTAAAGGAGTTTGCATGCTTGCGCCTTGTGGGGGAGCATCGAAATCGCCCAATTTGAATATTTTCTCAAAATCTGGAACTATCTCAGTTTTCTTATCATATTTTGCTCAGACAGGAGTAAAGCCATGTCTTGTTTTCATCCGTACTTTCAGATAGTGCTTGGTCAAATGCGACTGCATTCCTAAGTGCTCTTATCAAATTAAATACATCTCCAGATCTGGTTGGTACCATGTCACCGTAAATCGTACCGAAGCAAGCTTCATGGGTAATATTGCAGAGTTTTTGTAAAGCATCAAAAAACTTCTGATCCTCATTCTCTGGAAACTCCCCAAATGGTTTCCCGGATAGAACGCTTTCCTTGTCTAAATGGGCAAGAATCTTGTGCCGCGCGATTTTAATGTGTTCTCTGAAACCTGCGGTGACTGTCTGTAATAACTTTAATTCCCTCCGTATGTCTTTATCATTATCAGGCAATGAAACCATACCGTTTAAAATAGCTTCGTTATCTGGCCAACATATCTTTTCAACAAGGAAATCTACCGTGAAATTCTCATATTTGCCACTCGTTGCAGAATCAGTAATTTTGGCGCATTCCAAGAGCAAGTATTCGTGCAGTATCCTCATCAAATCGGTGAAAAATGAAGGTGCTGTTTTGTTCATAAGAGGCAGGATGGATGGATGCTCTTCCTCAAAAAGAACTTGGTAGATGTGTCGAACACTAACCATCCAATGGACGCGAGCGCAAAACCTCTTGACGAATTCTTTCGCCGTATCATCGGTGTAAGGAATGCTATTTATTGGTTGGTGAGGGCTTGCCTTTCCACTCATGGAGATTTCCTCCGATAATTCTGATCGCTCATCCATAATTATTGCCCCGGCGCATTCAGCTCCACCAGCCCCTCCGGCAACGCCATTTCCACGCGCTTCGCTTCGAGGTCAATCTTCCGTAAGTAGCTCTTGGCAAAAGGGATGAGAACCTCGCCCGTAGCGCCTTGAACCACCAGCAGCGCCACCGGTCCAGCTGTCTGGTCCACGCTGTCGATTTCGCCCACCATGACCGGCTCAATTCCGGCCACGTCAATCAGCGCGCAGCCGATCAGGTCGCCGGTGTAGACCTCGTCCTCGGCCAGAGCGGCCCGCTCGGAGCGTGGAAGGCCGACGATCAACCCCTTGAGCGTTTCAGCCGCCGAGATGGAGTCCACTCCGGCAAAGTGCAGCACAATGCCGCCCTTGTGCAGCCAGTGAGCGACGAGTTCAACCTCGCGCGGAGTAGCGCTAACCGTCTTTACGCGAGCGGATTTTGATGCAGCAGGCTCCGGCAGCAGCCAGAGCCGCTTTCGATCGGCAAATTTTTCAGGGAAATCGGTGAGGATGTCGGCGTAGACCTCGCCTTTGCGCCCTTGCGTGCGGCGAATGTGCGCCAGCCAGACCCAATCTTCAGGCGTGGTCATCGCTGCCTCCCGAGGAGGGCCGTGCGTCTCGGCAACAGAGCTATCAGGGCTCGTCTTCTTCCAGGATGTCGAGCGTGTAGCGGTGATGCACCTTCATGCTGACGGCGCCCAGTATGGTGCGTACTGAACGCGCGGTGCGCCCCTGCTTGCCGATCACCTTGCCCACGTCCTGCGGCGCCACGCGGAGCTTGAGAACCGTGTTTTCATCATGGCCCACACTCTCCACTTCAACGGCTGAAGGTTGATCTACAAGGGCCCGGGCAATCTCTCGTACCAGTTCTTCCACTTCGACCATATCTTTTTGGGTCATGCTCTTGCCCCTGGCCAGTGCGTTCCGGAATTAGCCGCCAGAATTTGGCGACCTGAAATGAACCACATAGCTCGGTGGGCGCATAGTATCAGCCCGCACCTATCGCCAGCAAATAAAATGCGCGCAGGCTCAGGGAAACCCGCGCGCACCATCCAGGGGCAAAAATCAGACTGTGGCTGTTTCGGCTACTGTCGCCGGGGTCTTGGCGACCAGCTTTTCCACCCTGGGCGACAACTGCGCGCCCACGCTGCGCCAATAAGCGATGCGCTCGTGCTTCAGATCGACCGTGGCCGGCTCGGTGCGGGGGTTGTAAGTGCCGACGACCTCGATGGAACGGCCATTGCGGGCGCGGTCCTTCTCGATGACCACGATACGATAATAGGGCTGCTTGGGAGCGCCAAAACGCGCTAAACGAATCATTACCACGGCGATACGGTTCCTTTCAGATTGCAGTGCTCAGTTGAAAATCTTCCACCCCACAGACAAAGACCTGTCTGCGGGGACCCTGGATCTTGGGGGTCTTTCCCGGCGGATACGGACATACCGGCCAAATGTGGGCCAGACGGACACGCCCAGCCGCGCAAGACACTACACCTAAGTATCGCCGATAGCGGGCAGTTGAGGCAAATGGCCGTTCAACAGCCGCAGGGCCGACTCATTCTTTTCTTGCAAGCATGGGTGTAGGGTATGGGCTTCATAGATTGTGGAAAAACTCAATCCGAGCTGCAAGAAGCGTCAGGGCACGACTTTAGTCGTGCCGTAAGCGCAATAAAATCAATGCGGGCTTTAGCCCCTGAGGTACGCTTTTCGATCAATTTACCCTGCAAAACTCCTCTTTTCCAAAATCGCTCAGCCGCAAAATCGCGGGTTCAGCCCCTTACTTCTCCGCAAGCGCCTCACGAACCTCTGTCAAGTTGCTCTCCTCTGTCGCAAAGAATCGTAGGTACTCGTCGTGGCTGAAAAACACGTTGACGTAATCGGCTCCTGATAAAACGTAACCGCCCCAGCCGTTTAGCATGGCCAACTGCAAGAAGGAAGTGAGGTCCTCTGTCTCGTAATCCAGAAACAGGTGCCCAGGGGCCTCGTGAAGGAGCCGGTGGTCATCATAGCTCTGACGAAGCTTGTAGTAGAGATGCCAGTTTTCGGAACTTTCCCAGATTCCCCATTCGGTAATCCACAGTAGGGTAGGTATTCGGTAGGTTAGGGAACTGGCAATCCAATGGGCAAAATAGTTGATTCTGTGGGGCGTGAGCGGGTACGGCATTTGCTCGGTGAGAATTTCAGGCACTGCATCTGGCTTCACGCGCTCGCGGCCGCTTAACCACGCTTCGCATTCCTGTTCAGTATAAAAGCGCATATTTTACTCCGATTATTGGAGTCTACACGCCAGTCACACCTTTGTTGCACGGTCCTTTCAACCGCATGCGGTGGGAAACAGGCAATGAAACAACGGTCTGGCCAAGTGCGTTATTTGCCTTGCTTGCCCTTCTTGCCGCCGGCTGCCTTGGCCGCGGCCTGTTGCGGCTGGTCTCCGCTATGGTGCCGTTTATGGTGGGCCATGGCCTTGGCAATCTCTTCTGGGGTCAGCTTGCTGCCGCCAAGATGCAGAACATCGTTAGCAATGGTCGGATCGGTTTTGGTTGGTTCCATGGATTTCTCCTTTTCAAGGGAGGGCGCGCGGAGACGGGCAGGGCTGGCTTCCTCCCGCTCTACAGCATAGTCCCATTCGGCAAAGACGAACAGAATCTCTTGCGCCGGGTAGCCGGTTAGTTATGAATCTTCTTCAGCAGCCAGGCCATGTTCTGGCCCAGGACTTTCATGGTCTGAATACCCTCCTCGTCGCGCTCCACGTCGCCGATCTCGCGGCCAATGCCGATATTCCAGTACGACGAGCCGGGGATGATCATCTCGCTGATCAGGAAGAAATGGTTCAGAGCATCGAAGGCGTGAATCGCTCCGGCGCGGCGCACTGCCACCACGGCGGCGCCCACCTTGCGGCGGAAGAAGTTGCCGTTGGCCCGCGAAACCAGGCAGGCGCGGTCCATCAGGGCTTTGATTTCGGGTGAGATGTCGGCCACGTAGGTCGGCGAGCCAAGCAGGATGCCGTCGGCCTCCGCCATTTTATCGATCAGGGCATTGCCCATGTCGTTCTTCTGCGCGCAGCGGCCGTCCTTCTTTTTCGAGCATTCCCGGCAGGCCAGGCAGCCGTGAATGGTGGCCCCGCTCAGTTCAATGAGCTCGGTTTCGATGCCTTCGTTTTCCAGTTCTTTCAGAACGCAGCGCAGCAAAATGGCCGTATTTCCTCCCTTTCGGGCGCTGCCGTTCAATGCAACAACCTTGATCCGAGTTCCGTTCATGGTTCGCCTCCCCTTGCCGGCCATTCAGGCTTGCGGTCCGATGGCCGAGATTCCCAACCCATTATTATGCTCTTTGCCGGGGCGCGGCACGCCTTCGACCGGCTCAGAGCCAGGGCAATCGCATTTGAATCGTTGCAGGGTACGGACTTCAGCCCGTACATAAGGTGCCGCAAAGTTATCACGGGCCTTCGCCTTTATAGGAGAACATTGCAAACGGCCACACTGCCGGTGTTTGCAGAAAATTACCCCTCTCCGGCGCACAATCAAAGCAATCAAAAGGCAATGCCGCTCCCGATCTTTGACAATTGACCGCTGACAGTTGAAAAACACATCTTTTCGCCTCCGCCGCTGCCGCAACCCACTCAAAAATCATGGGTTAGCTCCGCTGTGGGAGCAAAAATGCAACAATTGTTTTCCCCCGTTTTCGCCTTTTAGATCAAAAAACCAAATTCGGTAATCATCATGAAATCAACAACATAGCAAACCATAAAGGGAGAACAAATGACAAACATAAGGCGAAACCAAAACGCGGGATTCCCGGTGTCTTGCCTCTCAATTTGTGACGCGGGAGTCGCATCCTTCACCGGGATCGAATTTCAAATGCGATGGCCCTGGGCTCAGAGCAGGTTTTTGCCGATTCGCGCCTTCCTGAAAATATTTGATACGGATCGCGCAAGATTCCGCCCCTGCTCCGTTCAAAGAAGGTGGACAGCGGCGCTTTTCCCTTTCGCGGGAACCATTTTGCCTTCGCCGGGGTCCAAAGGAATAGAGTTTTAGTGGTCCAAGGAGGATTTGTGCGTCGAATTCTAGCCGTTTTCTGTCTTGCCGCCTTCACCGTGACCCTTGCAGCCCAGGCTCCGGCCGGGTCTGCCGCCAAACCGAAACAAGCCGCGCCGAAGTCGCAGTTGGCCGCGCCGCAGGTGGTGAAAGACCTGCCCGTGCGCAAAGTAGTGCTCTACAAGAACGGCGTGGGCTACTTTGAGCACGCCGGATCGGTGAACGGCAACCAGCGCGTGACCATCGATTTCACCTCGCCGCAGTTGAACGACGTGTTGCAGTCGCTCACCGTGTTGGACGAGGGCGGAGGGCGGATTGCCGGGGTCAACTACAACTCCACCACGCCGCTGGCGGAGCAGCTCAAAACGCTTTCCCTGGGCATGACCGACGAGCCCACTTCGACCGAACTCTTTCAGGCGCTCCGGGGACAGCGGGTCGAGGTGACAGGCGGCCCGGGAGGAACAATGACGGGCCGGCTGCTCTCCATCGAGTCCCGCAGCGAAACGGTTCCCGGCAGCGATACCGACAAAACCATCGACAAATTTTATCTGTCGCTGATTACCACGACAGGCGCGGTGCGGGTCATTGAGCTGACCCCTGCGCTGAGCGTGCGCCCGCTGGATGGAAATCTTCAGGGCCAGCTTGACCGCTATCTGGAGCTGCTCTCGACGACGCACACGACCGGGTTGCGGCATTTGACGCTGAATGCGGTCGGCCAGGGGCAGCGCGAACTGCGGGTGAGCTACATCAGCGAGGTTCCAGTGTGGAAATCAACTTACAGGATTGTCTTCCCGCGCACGCCCAATGGCAACGCGACAATGCAGGGTTGGGCGGTGGTCGATAACACCGTGGGCGCGGACTGGGACAACGTGCAGTTGTCGCTGGTGGCCGGAGCGCCGCAGAGCTTCATTCAGCCGCTCTCGCAGCCCATCTACACCAAGCGCGTGGAGATTCCCATCGCCACCGAGGCGCAGTTGACGCCGCAGACGTATGAGGCGGCGGAAGAGAAGCAAGCTGAACAACTGGAGGCGCGATCGGAGACGGCGAACGAACGGCTCGCCGCGCCACAACGCATTCCGATGATGGCCATGAGGAAGATAGCGCCCGGAGGCGGAGGGGGCGGCAGTTACGGCGTGGCGGGAACGGGCTTTGGAGCTGGAGTCTCGTCCAATAGCGCCAATGTTGCTGTCGGCTCAGGCGGTAACATCGGCGGCGGCGTCTATCACCTCGAAGGCGTAGAACGCGCCAGCGATGCCTACAAAGAGGGCGATGTCTCCACCAACGCCTTTGACGACTTCTTCGAATATGCGCTGACGCAGCCGGTCACGATTCATAAGAACGAATCGGCGATGGTGCCCATTTTGCAGCAACAGCTTCCCGCGATGCACGTGACGCTGTGGAGTGTGAAAGATTCCACGCCCATGCGCGCGGTGTGGCTGGAAAATAAATCCAACCTGACGCTGGACTCCGGCAGCTTTTCGATTTTTGAAAGCGGCGAGTTTGCCGGCGAGGGGTTGCTCGAGCCGATTCATCCCGGCGAAAAACGGTTGCTCTCTTACGCCGCCGACCAGGCGGTCAAGGTGCGCCGCACCTCGCCCGCGCAAACCAGCACGCTGCGCCACATCGCGATGCACCAGGGTGTGATGGTGCAGCAAACCAGCCAGGTCACGGATAGCGCCTACACCGTGAATAATACCGGCGACGAGGCGCGGGAGGTGCTCATCGAGCACGCCCGCATTCCCGGCGCCGAGTTGGACTCCGAGACCAAGCCGGCGGAGACCACGGCGACGGCCTATCGCTTCCGCGTGGCGGTCAAGCCGCACGAGACCGCCGAACTGCACGTTCGCGAGCGCGCCTTGCTCTCGCAAGATATCCGCATCAATCCAAAGGATGATCGCAGCGCTTATCTGATTTCGGTAATCAAGCTCGTTCCGTCCGTCGACGAAAAGCTGCGGCCTCTTATCGATGCCGAGACGGCGCTCAACGGCCTGAATACCAAAATTAAAGAGCTCGAGCAGAAAGAAAAAACGCTGTCTGCCGACGAGGCACGCGCCCGCGATAACCTGACCGCCCTGAAGGGCAACGACGCCGCCAAGCGCTTTGTGGAGGAGTTGAACAACGCCGAGGACCAATTGCAGGCCGCGCGCAAGCAGGTTGCCGACCTGGAGCAGCAGAAGAACGCCGCGGTGGAGAAGTTCAACGCGTTGATTGCCGGGTTGAGCTTCGACTGGGACGTGAAGTAAGGCTAGTGGTCAGTGAACAGTGGTCAGTGGTCAGTGATCAGGGAATAGGGACTTGACATCCTAGCGAGCAAAGATTGTTTCTCTCACCCCAACGAGCAAAGATCGCTCGTTGGGGACTACGGCGGTGCTGAGGAATAAGGGGTTAGGAGGCCCAAAATGTTCCACGTGGAACATATTCATTATGTTGAGTATAGATTGATGTTTACCAGATAATTATCTGCAAGATTTTGAAAAATAAATTTGGGTTGGGTAGGAGGCGCCTCAGGGAACAGGGACTAGAAGCTATCTCATAAGTGCCATTCAATCCGTGCAATACATCCTTCAGGAGCTAAAGCCACCAGTTTTATTGAGCATTTTGCGGCACGGCTAAAGCCATGCCCTTTCAAAACCGGTTTATAAGATAGCTTCTAGGGACTAGAAAACACTGTTCCATGTTTCCGTCCGTTCGGTCATGACGTTGAGAATCGCGCACGGGTAGATCGAATACTCAGAAATGAGCCTGACAGGGAACCAGCTTCACTCCAGAATGACGAGCGCCTTGCGGACGGGGCTTTCTTCAGTGGCGAGCGCGAGCATTTTCCTGTCCAGCGTTAACAGGCGTGCCTTATTGTGGATTGCCAGACCAAGCAGGTATGCATCGGTTACTTGCTTGAAGCCGTTCAACCGCGGCAGACTTTCGACGCATGCATCGGAGACGGACAGATCGTCGGCCAAGAAATGGTGATTAGGGTTTTGCCGCAAGCTCTCGGCGATCCAATGGATGGCCTCGGCGGGACGCGGCGCGTTGGGGGAAAACGCAGGGTTGGAGATGGTGCGTATCAGGCCGGCCTGGGTGATGGGGCAGGTTGCCCAGCCCTCGTTCTCGTGGCTGGCCATCCAGGCGCGGACCTTCCGATGAAAGATGTGCGGCTCCCAGAAGCGGGCGACCAATACATTCACATCGAGCAACCAGACGCTCATTCGCTTTCGTCCTCTATTCTGAGCGCGTGCTCCAGCGTGACGGCGTCTGTCTCGCCGCCGGGGGAGAAAACGAAAAAGTGCCCGTCCTGGCGAACTGGCGTGGGCTGCTTCAGCGCGCGACTCAGCAGAATCGAGGTTGCTTCTCCCGTCGGCATGGACCTTGCCGCGGCGTACTCCTTCACTTGCTGCAAAACGTCATCCCGAATGTCGAGAGTGGTTCTCATCGCAATCCTCCCTGCAACTGGCCGGTCCAACGTTGCGCAACGATCAATGGAAGGCTCCGCACAGCGCATCAATTTCATTATATGATGTAAAAATGGCGAATGCGCATCAAAAAGTTATTTTGACGCGTAATTCTGTATGACGCATCATTCTCACATGCGACTAAACCCGTAGAGCGAAGCCATGGCGGGTTGCCGGCGCGCATAACTTCCGCGCTGTGCCTGGGCATGAAGTACATTCAGTTACCTTCCTGGTAACTTTGGTGCCATGGGAGATAAGGCAAATCTAGAGTACAGTGAATATGGCCCTTTGTGGGGCTTGGGATGGCGTCTATGGATGCATCGAAATCCGCTTTACCGCGCTCGTCTTCTGATTCCACGTTGGTCTCTCAGCGGCAGGAAGTGCGCTGTGCGGTGCGTTTTCCGCTGGCGCTGCCCGTGCTGTTGTCGACCGGCAAGGGAGAGATTGCCGCTGTCACCCGAAATGTTTCTGCCAGCGGCGTGGTTTTTGAGCTGAACAGCCCAGTCAAGGCAGGGCTGGAGATCCGTTTTTCCCTGCGTATGCCCTGTGAGGTATTGGGTACCCCACACGATGTTCTGGTTCATTGTCAGGGACGTGTGGTACGCTGCTCTCGGAACCAAAGTAACTATCTGGCAGCCTCTACCATCGACGAATATCAGTTCGCCGAGCAGTGACAGCCGGAGAGGGCTTGGCAACAACCGCTTTAATATGGCAAGAGCCAACTATGGACATTCAGGACGATTCTGCAGAAGGCGAAATCCACGACGCTCCGGTACAGCCGGGGACCATCCGAGTGATCCTTGCGGATTCCCAGGCGATCTACCGCGTAGGCATTCGTAAGATTTTCGCTCTGGAAGACGATCTTCGCGTCGTGGCCCAGGCCGACTCCCTGGAGAATCTTCGTGCGGCCATCGAGCGCTATCCTACCGACGTGGTGTTGCTGGAAGGCAGCCTTTTGACCGGCACGGCCAACATCATTCCCGAACTGCTGCGTACTGCTCCGGATGTGAAGCTGATAGTGCAGGCGGTGGCCTCGGACGAAAACCAGACCGTGGAGCTTTACCGGCGCGGGGTGCGGGGCATTGTCAGCCGCTCCATCTCGCCCGACCTGCTTGTCCGGTGCGTCAGGCGAATCGCGGCCGGCGAAACGTGGATTGACAATCAATCGGTCAGCTGGGTGATCGAGGCGTATCGCGCCCAGGCCGCGGCCCTGGTCAACCCGCGCGTGCAGCCCAAGCTCTCGCCCAAGGAGATGGCCATCATTACCTGCATCACCCAGGGCAAGCGCAACAAGGAGATTGCCTACCAGTTGGGGACTACCGAGCAGGTGATCAAGAATTATCTACGCAAGATTTACGACAAGCTGGGGGTGAGCGACCGGCTGGAGCTGGCCCTCTATTGCCTGCACAATAAAATCATCCGTACGGACGAGGACGAGGAGTTGGTGGCGCAGAAGATCGTGGGCAAGTAGGCGATTTTTCTAAGACAACAACGGCCAGCCCAAGGGCTGGCCGTTTTGCATGACAGCATGAAGAACAAAGATTAACTACTCATCATCCTTCCGAAGGATGATGCGCCGAAGGAAGCTACGCTTTCAACTCCGGCGGAGCTTGCGCCGCACTACCCCGGCCAGGCCAAGTAGCCCAGAGCCGAGAAGGAGCATGGTGCCGGGTTCCGGGGTCAGGCATATTTGTTCCTCGCCTGTACCATTGTCGTATACGAAATCACCCGTTCCCGAGCCGTATGTGTTGGTAAATGTAAAGTCGATGGGGCCGAGATAGGGTCCCCAGATCCATAAGATCGACCAGCCCCAACTCCAGGTCCAGCCCACAACAGGTCCGTCCCAGAAATAGTTATATTCCCATGTCGGGGTCTCCGATATGTACCCATACCCAGGTTCATAAGCAGTGACATCCCAATACCAGGGTGGCGCGCTTGGTCCTCCCCACCCCCACCACACAGGATCTTCCCACATGATAATTTCTGGATAGATGATGGGAATGATGGGATAGTAGGCTAGATTGAGCTGGCAATTGGCGGCACAGGCATCAGCCCGAGCGGGAGTCGCGGTACCTACCATCATTAAAAGTGCAAGTATGGGGATTACCAGGCCGGCCAGTCGAAAGCGAGAAATCTTGGTGGTCGCAGAACAGAGATTCGAGGATGATGTCATTGCGGGAATCCTCATCTTAGCGGACGGATTCATTAAGGCTGTCGCAGACTTGTGCCGCTGAAAGAAGCCGCGACAGTTGCCATCGGATGCAACGGTTCGCCCTGGGGATGGCGTGCCGTAAGCGAACACGGAAATTGATCCAAGAATGATTCCCGTTTTTACGGGTATCATCCATGGCATCCAAGGCTATAAGGAAAACAGGCCAGCCATTCGGGAGCGGGAAAACTTGGCGGCCGCCGTTATAAGATTCAACGAGGTTTCCTTGCGAAACCTCTAATAATCGGACGGGCTCAATTTATACCTGACGCGGACGGATACATTCTGACTAGCCGCGACAGTCACCTGCCGACATCCAGATACTATCTCTCTAGCGCAATTTAATGTCAATACTTATTAAAGCAATTTAGTAACCACTCTTAACAGATTGATAAAACGGGCGTTACCGTAATTGCTTACGGGGCAAAGTGTAATTTCTTGCGCTTGACTATGAAGTTTCTTACCTGTACTCGCTGGAAAGCATGCCCGGCGAATTGACCCGTATTTACTCGCTTTCAGGCCGTTTGTAAGGCTTTTGCAGCCATTGGCGGGCCTCGTTGACGGCGCCCTGGGTGTTGTCGTTGGTCTGCACCGCCAGCCGGTACTCGTTGACCGCGCGGTCGCGCTGGCCGGTTAGGTCGAAGATTTTGCCCAGTGCAATGTGGCTCCAGACTTCGGTCCAGTGCGGCTCGCCGTCGCCGCGCAACGCATCGCGGTAGGCGTTGACGCTGGCCTGATAGTTGCGCTGGGTAAAGAGCACCTCGCCGATGCGATAGTTGGCCAGCGAACTCTGCGAATTGGCTTCCAGGGCCTTCTGGTACTCGGCCAGCGCGCCGGTCAGATCGCCCTGGGCCACCAGTTGCTGCCCCTTGAGAATGCTGACGCGCACCTGCAGGTCAGGGGAGGACTTGAGCACCCAGCCCTGGGGGTCGATGCTGATGCGGCGGGGACGGCCGAAGGTGTCCACTACAAATTGCGTTGTGGTGCCCACCACATCGATTTTTTTCGTTTCGGTTTTGCCGTCGGTTTCCACGCGCAACTCTACCGGCATGCGGAAGAGGTCAAGGTCCTGCTCAATCTCGCCGATGGTACGGAAGCCCTTGTTGTTGCCCAGCCGGTAGACGGCGTACTTGTTGTTGAACTGCGGCGCGCCGGTGCCGTCTACCCATTGCGCAAAGAAGGCGGTCAACTGCTGCTGGCTTTGCGCCTCGGCTACCTTCTCGAAGTCAGCGGCGCGCATGGGGCTGTCAGTATATTGGCTGAGCGCGCCCTTGAGCGTGGCGAGAAAGGCCTGGTCGCCGATCTCCCAGCGCAGCATGTGGAAGATCATGGCGCCCTTTTCCAGGGTCATGGACTGGAACTCGGGCGAAAAGGGGCTGAGGCGGCTGATGCTCGACAGGGGAATGGTGTCGTAGGCCAAGGCTCCGGCGGAGACATCCTGCAGAGCCGTTTTCAGAGCGTTTTTACCGCTCTGGTCTTCGATATACATCAGCTCGCCGTAACGTGCCATGCCGTTGGTGATCCAGGCGTCGTTGAGGGTGCGCGGACTGACCTCGGAGCCCCACCACTGGTGGGCGATGGTGTTGGCCAGCAGGCGAATGCTGCTCTTGTCTCCCACGCGGGCGCCGAGGATGGCGGCCAGCTCCGGCGCCCAGACGGCGGGCAGCGTGTCGTCGGGCAGCTCGACCACGTTCAGGCGGCTGGATTCGCATGCGCCAAAGCTATCGGTGAAGAAATCGTATTCCTTGGCAGCAGTCTGCGCCAACTCGTTGCCGGATTGCTGGCGTGCGATGGTGAGATAGACCTTCACGTTGCCGGGGCCGGCTGAGACCGGGTTCACGTAGCGGCCGGCGATTACCGTGCCGGGAAAGCCGGGCTTGTCCCATTTGAAGTCGTATTGATCGCCGGGCTTGCCGCTGGCCAGCGTGACTGGTTTCGAGGCTCCCTGGCTGCCGCTCGAAAAGACGCGCATCCCCTGGGGCACGCGGAAGTGCATCTCCATGGTGAAGCGGTTGGTGAGGTAGCCGGTCATGGGAAACCAGCGCGCCGGATAGAGCAGGTAGGTGATGGGCTCCTGGATGGCGGCTAATTTGAGGCCTTCCACCGGGCCGTCGTCGTTGCCGGTGATGACGCCCTCGTATTCGAATGTCCAGTGCACGGCTTGCCCGCGGACAAAAGGCGTTGCCGGAGCGATGCGGATGCCGCCGTCGGCCGAGCGCTGGCCGGTGAGCACAACGCCGGCCTCATCGGAGATTTTGGTTACCTTGAGCGCCGGGTGAAAGCCGAAGCTGGCCGCCTCGGAGTTTTCCGGGGCGGTAAAGCCGACCACAACTTTGGCCGCCAGATGATGCGTGGCCGTGTCGATTTCGGCATCGATGACGTAGCCGGAGACGGAGAGCACTGACCGCTCTGGCCGCTGGGCGGCGAGCGGAGCCGCCATGGTGAGAGCTCCGGCCAGACAAGCCAACGACGCCATTTTTGTCTTCATACGCATCGCAGCCATTATCGCAGCCATCGCCACTGCATTTCACCTGCGTCCTATGACAATTCGACGCACAGCGACTGGGGTGCGTTTACTGTTTGACGATTTCCAGCTCGATGGTTAGCTTGACGTCGTCGCCCACCATGGCTGCGGGAAACTTGCTGCCGATGCCGAAGGCAGTGCGGCTGATAGTGGTAGTAGCCGTGAGTCCGGAGTGCTGTTTGTTGTCCCTCGCCGTAATTGGCGCGCTGGGGCCTTCAACGTCGAGAACGACAGGCTTGGTGATGCCGTGCAGGGTCAGGTTGCCGGTCACCGTCAGATTGCTGCCGTTCTTGACCACGCTGGTACTGGCAAAGCTGGCGGAGGGAAACTTGTCCACATCAAAGAAATCCGGGCTCTTGAGGTGCTTGTCGCGCTGCTCCACGCCGGTGTCGATGGAGGTCACGTCGATGGTAGCCGTCACGGTGGACTTGGTAATGTCGGCATCGTTCAGAACAATGGTAGCCGCCACATTGCCGATGCGCCCATGCACGTTGGAAACGCTCAGGTGCTTGATGGTGAAATCGACCTCGCTGTGATGGGTGTCGCTGGTCCAAGTCGAAGTCTGGGTCGAAGTCTGGGTGGAGGTTTGCGCCAGGGCCAGGGGAGCAGCCAGCGCCAGAATGCCAGTCAATAATGCCAAACGCTTCATTGTGAATCCTTTCATTGCAGGGCCATAGGGCCGCATGGTTATTGCCGGCTGAGCCTGTCGGGGAAGCGCCCGCCGGGGTTTGAGATAAGGAGAAGTTGCAAGGAATTCCGCAGGGAAGATTCCTATGCTTATTAGATGTTTCATTTGGTTTTTTCGTTGCAACAAATGCGTTCACGAAAAATGTGAAGCAGAAGTTCTATATGCGTCTGGTATTCTCGCGTAGATGTCTGTTGTGAATGATTTCCGGCGACTCACCACTGCCCAGCGACGCACCTTCCTGGCTGCCTTTCTGGGCTGGACGATGGATTCGCTGGACTTTTTTCTGCTGGTCTTCTGCGTCAAAGCCATCGCCACGGAGTTTCACACCGAGCCCTCGGCGGTGATGGGCGCGGTCTTTTTGACTCAGGCCTTCCGGCCGGTGGGCGCGGTGCTGTTCGGCGTGCTGGCCGACCGCTACGGTCGCCGGCCGGTGCTGATGGTGAACATTCTGAGCTTCTCGGTGATCGAGCTGGCTTGCGGCTTTGCGCCTTCTCTTTTTGTGTTGCTGGGGCTGCGCGCGCTGTTCGGGCTGGCCATGGGCGGCGAGTGGGGCGTGGGCGCGGCGCTGACCTTTGAGTCGCTGCCCACCGAAGGCCGCGGCGTCTTCAGCGGAATTTTGCAGGAGGGCTACGCGCTGGGCTCCATCCTGGCCGCGGGCGCATTCGCGCTCTTCTTCAACGGTTTTACCCTGCCAGGGCTGCACGTTCCCGGAATTGGCTGGCGGGGGCTGTTCATCCTGGGCGCATTGCCGGCGCTGCTGGTGTTGTATGTGCGGATGCAGGTCGAGGAGTCGCCGGTGTGGCTGGAAGGGAAAAAGAATCGGCTGGCGCGCTCCGCCGGGGAGGCCTTGAGCGCCAGGGCAGGGGATCTGACTCGCATGAAGGCCTTCCTGCCGACGTTTCTTTTCCTGATTTTGCTGATGACCGCCTTCATGAGCTTTTCGCACGGCACGCAGGACGTGTATCCAACTTTTTTAGGAACCTATGCCAAACTCACGCCCAAGATCGTCGGCCTGATCGGCGTGTTGTACGGGTTGGGATCGATCGCCGGCGGCATTGCCTTCGGAGCGCTCTCGGAGAAGTGGGGCCGCAAGCGGGCTATCATCTCCGCAGCGCTGCTATCGATTCCGGTGATTCCGCTTTACGCTTATGGGCACTCGGCCGTCACGCTGGGCATCGGCGCGGTGCTCATGCAGTTCATGGTTCAGGGGGCGTGGGGCGTGGTGCCGGCGTATCTCACCGAGTTGTCGCCGGCTCCGGTGAGGGCCACGGCTCCGGGACTGGCTTATCAATTGGGCGGCCTCATCACCTCATGGAACGGCAAGGCGCAGGCGCTGATCGCCGAGCGCACCGGCAACTACCCGGCGGTGCTGGCGATGACCGTGATCGTGGTGGCGTTGACGCTGGCAGGGTTGGCGCTGATGGGGCGCGAGGCCAAAGGGCGGGAGATGATGGCGGTGTGAAGGTGGCTGGCCTGCTGTCAACAAACCGGGAATATAGTATATTCATTCCGAGGAGAATCAGACGTGACTGATGAGGACTATCTGGAATTCCTAACCGCTCTGGCGCGAACTCACATGCGGCCATTTCGCCGACACCATATGCACCCAGAAGGTGATGAGCTCCTCTACTCGATTGCTAAGCTGTCTTCGACCGCGAGATTCATCAGATCTGTCGAAGAGCGTTCGGACAACCTCGACTTGGTGAAGGCCGCAAGTAAGGAACTCGATTGCTGGCACGTCCAGCATGTTGTTAATGAGATGCGAGAATCTGGAGTTTTGTCCGCACTTGATGAAGTTCCAGACATCACATTTGGGGAGTTGCGCCGCAACGCAATTCCTGACGAAGATGTTCGGCTTCTATCGAGCACGGGGGTAGATGATCCTGAAGCTGAAATCACCATTCTGATTCATTTCGCAAGGAGACGGCTAGGACACCGCGAGGAAGTCCCATCGGTGCTCACTGAGGAAGCTCACGATGAACTTAAACGAGCGGCGGAGCGCGTTGTTAGCCTTTCCAATAATTCTTCCGATAATCAGGTTCAGGCTAAGAAGAAAAAGATATTCAATGGCATTGGCAAGATTCTAGCTGGAACGGTTACGGCGGCTGGGAATCTGTTGCTTGCAACCGGAACGGTCATAGCCCCAA
>Ga0326728_10012449_pt1 | contig 18893 bp, 2 predicted proteins | sample MB3enrmetagenome_FD_207602 | JGI IMG/M metagenome (GOLD analysis project Ga0326728, IMG submission 207602) | Lab enriched peat soil microbial communities from McLean, Ithaca, NY, United States - MB31MN | ecosystem: Environmental > Terrestrial > Soil > Wetlands > Peat | place: USA: New York... | reverse complement strand
CTCCGGCGGCTGGGTGCTGGATGTCTATCCGGCGCCTGTGGTCCAGGAACCGGTGCAGGGGGCCAGTTTTACCATGACCGAGTCCGCCACCACCAACGTGGTATTTGTCACGTCTGACACCGTAGGCGCCCAGAACGCGGCGCCCACGGTTTCAATGTACCCCCCGACATCGAATTATTCTGGCACTACGCTGGCAACCGCGACCATGCTTGCCAGTGGCGCGAGCGCGATTGTCAATGGCACCACCTACACGGTCAGCAACGCCATTGTCGGCGGCACCAATTACACCACAAATATAATGCAACTGACCGGCAATTACAACGACGCCGGAACGGTGACCATTACGAACATCTTCTCGGAAGCCAACGGGTTGCCAGGAAGCACATCCAGCATATTCACGACCACCAATACCCCCGCCATCACGCTGACGGTGAGCTTTGTTGCTCAGCCGCCAACGATCGGGTTTATCCCGGAGCAGGTGACCTTTGCCGGGGACCCGATCCTCAATCTGCCCTTCGTGATCAGTTCGCCGGACACGAACGCGGCAAATCTCACCGTTACTGTCAGCTCCGACAACCCGACGATGCTGCCGACCGCCGGCAATATGGTGGTCACTCGCGGCGCGTCCAGCGGCGCGCCGCCCCCGAGCCCGAGCTGGCAAACCAACTATCTCAGCTTGTTCCCGGTTGGGACCAAGGGCGGGCCCGCTCATATCACGGTCGTGGTTTCCGACGGCCAAAGCACCCCGGCTACCAATATATTCCTGCTGACCGTGACCGCGCCGGGAAGTCCGCTCTCTTACAACGCCGCTCCCATTAGCATTAGCGGCACCAATACGAATGGCTTGCCTTATCCTTCCACCAATCAGGTCACCGGCTTGGTCGGCACGTTGGAAAATGTAGTCGTAACGCTTTATGGCGTGACCTATAATAATGACGCGACGGGCCTGAATCTTCTTCTGGTCGGGCCTACCAACGCCCCGGGTCAGTCTCCAGCCGTCTATCTGATGGGCGGTGCCGGAACGAACGCGGCATTGACGAACGTCAACCTGACCTTCTCCAATTCGCTCTCAGGGCCGGACAGCGGAGCGGCCGTGTTGCCGACGAATGGCCTGATCTCTTCCACCAACATCTATTGCCCGACCAATTATCGAGCCGGCGCGTACACAACGGCGGCGCCGACGAACGCTCCGGGGCCGGGCGCCGGTTACGGGGCCAATTTGGTGACCTCCTTCAAGGGCATCAATCCCAACGGAACCTGGAGCCTGTATGCCTTTGACACCAATGGCAGCAAAGGCGGCTTGATCAGTTACGGCTGGCAGTTGTCCATCATCACGGCGCCCAACGTCAGCCCGACGACCACGAACTATTCGACGCTGGAAAACACTCCCACCAATTTCGTGATCCAGGTGGGTGACGCCGAAGCCGCCAACATTACTTTTACCGTCACCAATCTGGTGACCGCTTCGGGTTCCTCTTCCCAGCCGTCCATCACGATCGCCAACCCGGTTCCCGTCACCAATAATGGCACGGTCAACCAGGCGGTGTTCTCGGTGACACCCAATCCTTATCAGTATGGAACGAACAACATCCTCGTCGTGGCCACCGATGCCAGCGGGAGCGCTTCCAGCAATAACTTGCAGTTCATAGTGACTCAAGTCCTCGAGCAGCCTCTTATTCTGGTGACCAATGTCACCCTCAGCACGCCGGCTGCCGTCCCGCTCCTCAACATCCCGTTTGCGGTTTGGGATGTGCAGACGACCAATCAAAACACGATCTCGGTCAGTTCCACAGGTTTGAGCCCGGCTCCTGTAATCACGGTCGTAACCAACGGCACAAACTTTGGCACCAATATTTATTTGATGAGCATTCAGCCTGTCGGCGTGGGGACCGGCTCCGCGACCATCGTCCTGTCGGTGACCGACGGCACCAACCAAACGGCCAAAGCCACCTTCACACTGACCGTCACTACGAACCTGGCCTTTGCCAGCCCCGGCGCCATTACGATGGGACCGGGCAACTTTGGTTATCCTGTCCAGGCCTTGCCCACGAATTATCCTTCCACCATTAACGTCTCCAACGTCGCGGGCTTGGTCAGCGGGGTGCAAGTGGAATTGATCGGCTTTAACCACAATGACGCTTCCGATGTGGATGTCCTCCTGCAAGGGCCCAATGGGAAGACCGTGGTGTTGATGGCCGGCGCGGGCAACCAGCTTCCGGCCAACAATGTCACTTTGCAGTTCAGCCAGTCCGCCGGCTCGGCCATCCCTCAGCTCACTCAGTTGACCAGCGGCACCTATCTGCCAGGCAATTACGTTTCTCCGCTGGTGTTCAGCAATCCGGCGCCTGCCAGCGGCTATTTGGGCAATTTGACAAGCGCGTTCGGCAGTTCGTCGCCCAGCGGCGCATGGAATCTTTATGTGATGGATACCGCCTACCCGGACAGCGGCAGCATCGCCAGTTGGATATTGTTCCTTCAGACCGGGCCGGCGCTCGCCGCGATTGCCAACCAGACCGTTGCGGAAAATGGCACCATCAACGTCCCCCTGACGCTCACGGACGCCAGCATGGGACTTTCCAACCTGACCGCTGCCATTAGTGCCTTCACCAACACTGCGAACGTGACTGTGACAGTGCAGGGCAACGGCACGCCCTCAGGACCGACCAACCTGCTGATTGTCCCGAATGCCAACTATCCTTCCAGCGTCCAAAACGCCAATGTAACCAATTCCATCACGGTGACGGTGTCAGACACCAACAGCCCTGCCAACACAGCCACGGGCACCTTTAACCTGATTATACAGAAAGTGAATCAGCCTCCTGGCATCGCGACCCCTTCGCCCTCCATCCTGCAAATCGCTGAAAATGGAAGCGCTTCAATTACCTTCACCTTCTCCAACGTGGATGCGACCCTCTTTCCTTCAAATCTCAGTCTTACCTGCACAAACGCGGCGCTCGTGGCCGCCAGCGGCATTACTGAAACCAGCTCCAATGTTCCGTCCGGCGGCCTTGCCAAGGGCTTGCCCGGCACGGTGACATACTTGGTCACGCCCTTGACCAATGTCTTCGGCACAAACCAAGCCGCGCTGATCTTCACCCTGTGGAATACCAATAACCTGACCAATACGCTGGCGGTAAACCTGAACATCAACCATGTGATTCAGAATCCGGCCATCGCGCCGTTCTCCCACGGCACTTACTCGGTAACCTCCGGAAATTCCACGAACATTCCATTCTCGGCCATCACTTTTGAGTCCAACGCGACTTTGACCATCTCGGCTTCCTCGGGGACTCCGGCCGAGGTTCCCAACAACCCGGCTAACATCATCATCAGCCAGACGTCTTTCACAGACGCCGTGCCGAGCACGAATACCGGAACCATCACGATTATTGTCCCGTCCGGCACGCCGGTAGGAACCAGCCTGATTTCTGTCACCAATAGCCAGGTGGTTGGAGGCGTCACCACCACGGGCACCGCCAGTTTTACCATCCAGGTTACTGCTTCCTCGACGACTGTCTTTGCCAATCCGTCTTCGATTAGTGTCAACAATGGCGTGGCTTCGGCTTATCCATCCACCATTACCATTGCGCCTGGCGCCTTGATTGGGAACGTGAACGGGGCCGCCGTAACATTGAACTCGTTGAGCGCCAGTGTTCCCAGCGACGTTTCGATCCTGTTGGAGGCTCCTAATGGAACAACGTCGGTCCTGCTCTTGTCCGGCGCGGGCGGCACAAACGCGTCCTCGAATCTGACACTGTGGTTTGCCGACACCAACGCCCTGGGGTCCGCCACGAACGCTCTGGCCACAAATGGCGGCACGGCGCTTCTCCATGCGACCAGTTACAACGGCGAGACCAATGCCCTGCCGGGCGCGGCTCCGGCCCCGCCTTATTTTGACCGGTTTGCGGTGTTCAACGGCCTCTCCCCCATCGGGACGTGGTCGCTCTGGGTGGTGGACACCAACACGGGCGATACGGTGAGCATTCTCAATGGTTGGACGCTTTCCATTTCCACCACACCGCAGATTTCGCTGGATACAAACACGCTTCCCGGTCCGCTATCCATTCCAGAGAACGCCGCCGGCCAGAACAACCAAGGAACGATCAGCTACCATGTGGTGGACAGCACGGGCAGCAGCGTCACGGTAGCTGTCACCAGCACGAATAGCACGTTGTTCCCGAGTTCGGGTATAACCGCCGGCAACAATAGCGGCTTAACTGCGGTCAACGGTTTTACCAACGATTATACTGCGACGCTTACTCCGGCGGCTTTGCAGACCGGAACCAACACCATTACCTTTACTGTGTTCCGTTCCACTGACGGGTCCTCCAACAGCGTGACTTACCCGGTGGCCGTCGTTAAGAGCAACATGGCGCCCACCATGACCCGGCTCGGTCCGATAACCATAAACCAAAATGGAAGCAACACAACCGAGTTTATTGTGACGCAAATCGGCGATCCGCTGTCCACCGTTTCGGTGGTGGCGTATTCCAGCAATACCTCGGTCATCGCCAACAGCGGCCTGACGTTCAGCACGGGCGCATCCACGACAAATGCCGGCGCGTTTTTCAAGACGAATTTTGTGAACTTGTCGAACTTTGCCTCCACCACCGCGGCTAACTCCGGCGATCTCATCCTTAACCTGGCTCCGGTTGCCAGTCAGGTGGGCACGGCTGTGGTATGGATCTTTGTTACAAACTCCGATGGCGCGTTTAACAGTCCTACGGTGATCTCGAGCAGCTTCACAAACACGGTGACTCCCGGAACGTTCAAGCCGGCATTCACCAACGTTCCGTCATCGGCCGTCTCGGTCATTGGAGGAAACACGACGAACATTAGTTTCCAGGTCATCAGCGCGGACTCCACTGCGCCCGTGGTCACGGTCAGCGCCATCAATCAAAGCGCGCCCAACGGGGAAACCGTCGCGGCGCCGGTCAGCTCGCTGGGCACACCCCTGTATAACGGGACGACCAGCAACACGGCCGGCGCAACGTGGACGGTGGCTGTCACAACCGCGCCGACGTCCATTCCCAGCGGGGTTAACTCAATTATCCAATTGACCGCGATCGATTCCAATGGTTTGACGAATACCACAAGTTTCCAGGTCCTCGCAATGCCCGGCCAGCAGCATTACTACAGCAACTCCGCGCCCATCAATATTGTGGACGTCTCGCCGTCCATACCCTCGCCGAGCACAATCGGCGTCAGCGGCTTGGTGGGTTTGGTTTCACAAGTCGTTGTTACAGTCAACGGCTTCGCCCACCAGTATCCGTCGGACGTTGGAATTTTGCTGGTTGGCCCTAACGGCAGCAATACGGTTCTGATGAACAACGCGGGATCAGGAGTCCAGGTTACAGGCCTGAACCTGACGTTTAGCACCAACGCGAGCGGGCCGGTCCCGGCCGCGCAGGCCCTGACCAGCGGCACCTTCCTGCCGTCCGACTATCAGCCCACCAAACCGTATAACTTCGAGACCAGTGGCATCAACAATTCGCCCACATACGGCCCCACCAACCCGCCGCCGCCGCCCGGGCCTTATCCGACGAACCTGAACGTGTTCAACGGCCTCAATCCTAATACAAACTGGAATCTCTATGTGCAGGACGACTCGGCGGGCGATACCGGTTTCATTACGGGCGGCTGGACACTGCAAATCTTTACGCAGCCCACGCTTCAGATCACCGGGTTGACGAACATTACGAACGGTGAAGGCAGCGCCAACGGCAAGACATCATTCGTTATTCTGGACGATTCACCGGCGGTTTACGCCACCAATTCCTTTGCCGCGACCTCCAGCAATACCACGCTGCTTCCGGCGACCAACGTGACCTTCACCGGGAGCGGCACGGCTTGGACGGCTAACTTCAGCCCGTCGGTCAATGTCACTGGAAGCAGCCTCGTTACCATCATTTCGAGCAACTCCTACGGCCAGCTCGCCAGCGCCAGCTTCCTGGTTACTGTTACGAACGTCAACTTCCCGCCAGTCGTTTTCCAACCGGCTAACGGAAGCGTCATAACCATCCCGGCGGGAACGCCCTCGACAATCGCGCTTGGCTACAGCGACACGGGCTACAACACCAACGCGCTTGTTGTGACGGCTGCATCGAGCGCGCTGGGGTCTCAGAACCCGATTCCCGCCAGCAGCCTGGCGTTCGCCCCGGGCCTTGGCACCGGGCCTTCCAACCTCATCGTTACGCCTGTGGGGCTGGTGACTGGCAGCAACTCGATCACCGTAACGGCCACGCAGCCCGTTGTCAGCGGATCCTCGGCCAGCACAACGTTCACCGTAGTGGTGGCGCCCAGCACCGTGCCGCTCTTCACCAACAGCGCTCCGATAGCGATTAGCGCCAACTCGGCGGCAACGCCATATCCATCGCAGATCACGGTCAGTGGCGTGGGAGCAAATATTCTCAAGGTCACGGCGACCCTGATCGGCTTCTCACACACCTTCCCGAGCGACGTCTCCGCCTTGTTGGTGGGACCGCAGGGCACAAAGGTAATGCTCATGAGCGATGAGGGCGGCGGCATCGGGGTTTCCAACCTGCGCCTGACCTTTGATGACGCCGGCGCGGCAATGCCGCCGAGCGGGCCTCTGACCAGCGGCACAAACGCGCCCGCGACGTCCGATTTGTACTACGTGAACGGTCTGTCCGACATCACGAATTTCACTGCGTCAAACGCGCCGCCTTATCTCCATGCCTTGAGCGCTTTCAGCAATTCCAACCCCAACGGCGTCTGGTCGCTCTATGTGTATGACAACAGCACGCCCGACACGGGAACGATCAGCGGCGGCTGGCAGCTAAACATTCAAACCATCGGGCCCATGATTACCCCGCTAAGTCCGGTGACGATGAGCGAGAATACGAGTGTCACCATTCCGTTCTCGATCGCCTCGGCCTCCACCTTCGCCAGCAACATAACGGTTACTGCCGTGGCCGGCGCCCAGGTCCCGTCGAATCTGGTTGCGAGCCTTCTCATCACCAACGCGGGAGCAACCAACGAAACGCTGACGATTACGCCAACCGCCAATTACCCCTCCGCCGTGACTAACATTAACGGCACGGCAACCATTACGCTGACCCTCACGGATACCAATCATAATTCCTCGACGAACACGTTCCCGTTGACGGTCCTGTATGTGGATATTCCGCCGGCCATTGTCCTGCCTGTAGGGCAGACAAACACCCCGGCCAACATCGCGCTGGCAGTGCCATTCACGACCAGCGACGTGCAAGGAACGACCGCTCTGGCCGTCACCGCCAGCATGTCCCCAAGCTTGGGGACGGTGGGCATCACAACCAACGGCGCCGGCAGGTACACGTTGACATTCACACCCAATGGAACGGCCGGCCAGACAACCGTGAGCGTCGTTGCCAGTGATGGAACCGTTTCCTCGACCAACAACCTCCCCATCACGGTGAGTGCGGGCTTGGTTCCGGGGGTGACAATCGTCTCCTCCACCAACACGCCTGAGAACAGCCCGATATCGGTGCCGATCACGCTGGCCAATGTCACGGCGACGTTTGGCTCCAGCAACCTTGTGGCCGTCGCATCAAACACCAATGTGGTGGCGTCGGTGGGCATCACCGGCTCCGGCAGCAACTTCACCGCCAACATAACGCTGGTGCCATATCGGAGTGGAAGCAGCACCATTACCATCAGTGCGACAGATCAGTTCGGCACCGGGACAGGCAGCACAACGCTGACCGTCACACCGGTGGAGTACCCGCCGACCCTGGCGCCAATTCCGGCCGCGAGCACGACGGTCAACATTCCTGTGACCGTGGTGTTGAATGTGACCGATGCGGCCGCGCCCATCAGCAGTCTGACCTACAGCGCCGCCGTCTCGGCTACCAATGTGGTTGGTTCGGTGAGTTTCTCATTCAATGGCACCAATGAAATCGCGACCATCGCTCCTGCGGCCAACCAGAGCGGGACCGCCGCTATCACCATCAATGTGAGCGACGGCGTTACCAACGTTTATCAGACCTTCGTTTTCACCGTCACAAAACTGGAGTTCCCGCCGACACTGGGGCCGATTGCGAATACGAACACGATTGCAAACACCCCGGTGAATGTGGTGTTAAATGTGACGGATACGGCCATGTCCATCACCAATCTGATCTACGGCGCCGTGATCTCGAGCACCAATGTGATTAAAGCGGTGAATTTCTCCTATAACGGCAGCAATGAAATCGCGACCATCGTTCCCGCGACCAACCAGCTCGGGACCTCCACGATTAGCATCAATGTCAGCGACGGTGTTACCAACATTTCTCAAGCCTTTGAGGTCACCGTGACCGCGGCGCCCGGGCCGACACTGGCGCCAATTGCGAATACGAACACGACGGTCAACAGCTCTGTGACCGTGGTGTTGAGTGTGACGGATCCGACCATATCCATCGGCAGTCTGGCCTACAGTGCCTCCGTCTCCGGCACCGGCACCAATTTGATTAGTTCGGTGAGTTTCGTATTCACCGGCCTGAATGAACTCGCGACCATCCATGTCGTGGCCAACCAGACCGGGGTCGGCATTGTCACCATCAGTGTCAGCGATGGTTTTACCAACGCTTCCCAGACCTTCGCTGTCACCGTCACTCCGGTGGAGCACGCGCCGACGCTGGCGGCGATTCCGGATACGAACACAACGGTAAACACTGCTGTGAATGTGGTGTTGAATGTGGCTGATTCGGTCACGTCCATCACCAATCTGATCTACAGCGCCGACATTTCGGATTCCACTGTGATTAAAGCGGTGAATTTCTCCTTCAATGGCACCAATGAAATCGCGGCCATTGTTCCCGTGACCAACAAGAGCGGGGTTTCGGCCATCACCATCAATGTCAGCGACGGTGTTACCAACGTTTATCAGCTCTTCTATGTCACTGTGACTGCGCCGACTCCGCCGACGCTGGGGCCGATAACCAACCAGTACGCGATCGAAAACACCGCGCTGCACGTTCCCTTCAGCGTGACCTCTCCGGTGACGCCCGTGACGAACCTGCAATTTAGCGGCAGCGTCACCCCGGCAACCCTGGTGGGCAGCTTCGCCTTCTCGTACAACGGAAGCAATGAAGTGGCCACCATCACCCCGGCGGCCAACGCCACTGGTTTGGGAACGGTCACCTTGTCGGTCAGCGATTCGTTCACGACAAACTCGCAGAGCTTTACCCTGCAGGTTGACCCGACCACGTTGCCGACGCTGACCGCCACTCCGGGCCACCAGAGCCTCACGATCACATTCACGGGCTTGCCTGGCGCCAGTTACTACATCCAAAGCTCGACCAACTTCACGACTTGGACCACGATCGCCACGGTGACCGCCAACGCCGTGACGGGTGCTGTCCAGTATGTCATCGTCATACCAAGCGGTACTGGGGAGGCCTTCTACCAGCTTGCGGTCCCATAACTCCGCCCCGGATCGGCGCAGATTACAGGAAACCGCCTGGGGGTTAAAATCCCCAGGCGGTTTCATTTGCAAACATAACTATTCAGGCAGGGACAGCGCGCCGCGCTGTCCGCGCCGCATCCAGCGGCGCAACGGATCGGCCCCCGGACGCCTCGGCGAGGCGTCCCCACCTGATTGCTGCCTGCAAACAATGGAGGGCATTTAGCATCGGAAGCCCTTACACAAGGGGAGTGACAGTCGCTTTCAAAATGTTCTTCCGGCTTGGGTTGCCGGCGGAGCCATAAACATCCTTGAGTTTATTGGATGAGAAGGCGGTAGAACGACATCCATCCGCTGGGAACCAAGGTGATGCTCAAAGCGGCTCCGTTGGTGGAAACCGTGTTGGTCGCGGCAGACCAGAGAACCGGCGGGGTTAAATTGGTGGCGCACTGCAGGACAAATCCCGGCGGATTGGCCGGCCATGAGGCCGTGATGGTTGCCGGCATGATGTTTGTGGTCACGACGTGTGTAACGGCATTGGTGGCCAGGATCATTCGCGCGCCCGACAGGGTGATGCTGAATGACGGGGCGGCAACCACAGTCGCATCGAGGCCAAACTCCCAGGTGGTATTGGCGCTGTCCGTCGCGGTGGCAGAAAGATATTCCCCCGGCGCAACCCCCACAGGGAGGGTCAGGCCAAAAGTGGCCTGGCCGTTTGCGCCGGTGGTGATGTTGGTCGAACCGATGCAGGCCAGGCCCTCCCCATAACCAGATGGGTTCGGGGCCGTGTTCTCGTAGAACTGGATCAGGAATTGCCCATGGGCATAGGTGCTCATGGAGCCTTGAATCCCTGTGGTGACACCGTCGCTGACCACCTCCGTCAAAGTAACCAGGTTGGAGATGGTCACCCCGGCGTTCCCGATCACGATCCCCCAGCCTGCATTGGAAAAGATGCTGTTCCGGCTGACAAAGTTGCCCAGACATCCGGCGCGTATCCGCACTCCGTCATACTCGGACGTTGCCGCGTAGGCGATGTGGTTATCCGCAGCCGGAGTCGTTCCGCCCACGAGATTGTTGCCGGCCGTATCGAGGAAATCAATGTTGTGCAACTGATTGCCCAGCGGGCTGACGCCATCGGCCTTGGTTCCAATGAAGTTCCCTTGGATCGTGTTGCCATTTGCCCCAGGGTCGCCCACCGAAAGACCTTCCAGGAAATTACCCGAAATGATATTGCCGGCGCCTGCGACAGCGCCGCCGATGAGGTTTGAGCCTGAACCGTAAAAATAAATGCCGCCGCCAGAGTTTGCCACCGAGTTGTTCCCGGTGAGGTCTGTTCCAATGTAATTTCCTTGAATGACGGTGCCGCTGGTGTTTCCGCCCAGGTTGATGCCGCTGCTGGCGTTCCCTGAGATCACGTTGCCTGCTCCGCCGGCAGCGCCGCCGATGATGTTGGCAGGCGCGTTGGATATCGCCACTCCGGAATACCCGTTCGCCACCGCCGTCTTGCCGGTCTCATCGGTCCCAATGAAATTGCCCTCCACCACGTTATTGCTTGTGGTCCCTCCGTAGATGAACACGCCGTTTTCCGCATTGCCTGAAATCACATTTCCCGCGCCGGGCGCCACACCGCCGATGGTGTTGCCGGGAACCTGGATATAGAGGCCGGCCAGCTCGTTCGCCATCGCGTTCTTTCCGGCGGCATCCACGCCAATGAGATTTCCAGCCACGATGTTGTTGCTTGCGCCGGCATCCACCAGATACACGCCGTTTCCGAGGTTGCCGGAAATGACGTTGCCGCCATTGGCGGCCCCGACCACGTTCCCGGCAGCCCCGTCAATGGTCACTCCGCCGTAGGTGTTCGCCAGCGCGTTTGTCCCCGTGGCGTCGGCGCCGATGTAATTGCCGAGGACCAGGTTGTTGGATGCGCCGTTCAAAGAAATGGAGACGCCAAGTTGTTGATTGCCCGAAATGACATTCCGCGCGCCGGCATTGGTTCCTCCAACCGTGTTGCCGGCCACGCCGTAGAGTGTGACCCCGTTGGTGTGGTTTGGAATTGCCACTTTGCCCGTGCTGTCGGTGCCGATGTAATTGCCCGCGATGACGTTGCTCGTGGCTCCCGATGTCTGGACGAGGACGCCGCTTTCCATGTTGCCGGAAAGAATGTTCCCTGACCCGGCCGTCGTTCCGCCAATCGTGTTGCCGGAAACCCCGTTGATGGTCACCCCATCCAGGCCGTTGCCGAGTGCCCCGGTTCCATCAACATTCACTCCGATATAATTGCCCTGCACCAGATTGCTCGTCGCCGGCGCCGAGATAAAATAAATTCCGCTTTCTCCGTTGCCGGAGATGAGATTGCCCGCGCCCGGACTGGTCCCGCCAATGAGGTTCGAGGACGCAGCGGCGATCTCCAGCCCGTTGTAAACATTTCCCAAACCGGCCAGGCCCGTGACCGACGTCCCAATGTAATTCCCTGAAATCACGTTCCCCGTCGCCGTCGAAGTGAACAGATAAATCCCGTTTTGGTTTCCGCCGGAAATCAGGTTTCGCTCCTTCGCGGTCGTTCCACCGACAAAGTTGCCCGGCGACCCGTAGATCATCAAGCCGCCTTCCCCGTTCGCCCGCGCCACCGTGCCTGACGGATCCGTGCCCAGATAATTGCCCTGGATGACATTGGCGCCCAGGCTTTCCAGCCGAATCGCGTCCCGCGGACAACGGTTGATCGCCAGCCCGAGCACCGTGCTCCCGCCAGCCGCGATGAGGAGGCCGTCCGTGCCCGCGGCCAGACTGGAGCCATTGATTTCAATAAGCGGTGCTCCGGCGTAGCCCGGCTGCGTCGTGCCGTCAATCACCACTGGATCCGTAATCGTTGGCAACGCCGAAGCGGGCGTGATCGTGAACGGGCCGGGGCCGGGCATATCGAACGCGATCGTATCCATTCCCGGGTTCCCGTTTGCATCCAGGATCGCCTGCCGCAAGGAGTTGGCGCCGCTGTCGGCGGTAGTCGTGACCGTGTAGATTGCCGCCGCCGCCGGATGGCCCGGCGCTGCCGCCAGCGCCAGGAACCAGCAGCAGAAAAGCGCAGAAATGTTCTGACGAACTCGGAGGCGCCGAGCCACGCGGTTGGCACACATCCTATTAAACGGAAGCAGTTTTCATACCAAATCACCCACGCTTGCAAAATTCCAATATCCGGTTTGGAAAGACCGGGTCATTAGATACCCTGGAAAGACCCAAAAGTCCAGAAAAGTAATTGAAAATAATTGAATTTCCCGCTTGACATGGCCTCTTGATGGATTAAAATTCGAGCAACTTGGAAGAAGTGTGGTGTGGTTTAACGGCTTGAAAAATTGAATATTGACATCTATGAAAACCAGAGTAATTAGCCTTGTCGCCAGCGTCGCGTTCATCACCGGGCTTGCGGTTCCTCCTTCAGTTCTCGCCTCCGATTCGTCTGATTTGACCAAGGCCCTGGCCGGTTCCACGGCGCTGCAACTCCCAGCCACCGCCGCCAACCTCGTGACCAAAGCCGCCGCCGCCGATAAACAGGCCGTCGCCGTTGCCGTCGTGAAAGCATCCGTCGGACTGAACCCCGCCGCCACGGTTGCCATTGTATCCGCTGTGGCGCGCGACAATCCGTCCACCGCGCCGGTCGCCGCCGTCACCGCCGCGACGCTCCAGTTCAAACAGATTGGCCTGATTGTCAAGGCCGCCGTCACGGCCGCTCCCTCTGAGGCGGGCAATATCGTGGCCGCCCTGATCAAAGAATTCCCGAAGAACTACAGCGTTATCGCCATTGCCGCCGCTGAAGCCGCACCCTCGGCCGGACGCGACATTCTCGCGGTCCTCGCGGACAATGTTCCCGCCCTGCAACCCGCCATCCAGGGAGCAATCGCCAAGTTCGCAGCCAACGACAGCAACATCCCCGTGCTGGCCATCTTGAGCCAAATCAACAACCAAGCCAACTCCTCCGCTGCTCTGGAAACAACCCAACCCCTGGCAGCGCTCAATCCGCCTATGATCACGGCCACTGTCACACCGTTGCTCGCGGGGCCGCAACTGGTCGCGCCTTTTACGCCTGTAACGACGATCAATAATATCACCTCTACGTCGACCACGCCCCAGACGCCCAGTGGACGCACATACGCCGAGCCATAACGCGGGACGACTGCTGTTCCGTCCGCTTTCTCCCTGGGTGAAGCATGCGCTTCACCCTTTTTTTTCCAAGTCACGCCCCCTAAAACTTAAACAGAAAACCCCTGATTATCAGGGGTTTCCGTGATTTCAATTGGTTGCGGGGGTGAGATTTGAACTCACGACCTTCAGGTTATGAGCCTGACGAGCTACCAGGCTGCTCCACCCCGCGTTACGGGAAGACCCTCACACTTTAGTCGCGCCGCATGGGTTCCGCAAGCCCCATCTCATTTTATTATCAGGCCCAATCGAGCCTGTGTTTTTCCGTGTTCCCTTGCGCTCGAAGGCAAGGCGTCTGTCTTGGATGCTAGGGCGCGCACCCCGCGCGCGCCGCGGCGGGTCCCGATCTATCGGGCCCCGCCCTGCCTGTCTTGCCTGCCCGAGGCCGGCTGGTCGCGCTTGAAGATCCCGCGCCATCAGGCTATGTTGGGCCGGCACAAATGGAGCGCGGGGGGGCCGGATTGAGCCGGATAAATTTTATCTTATCAAAAAGTGTGGCACAGTTTGTTTGGCCGTGTTCTGCTGGCTGGCGCCCGCGCTGCCCTCCCGCGCGCAAGTTCCATCCCAGGCCTCCGCCGCCGCCCTGTCCGCCGCGCCGCGCCATAAAGTTCAGGTGAGCGATCCCGCCCTGGCCGGCCAACTGGCGGCCAACGGAGCGCGCCGGATTGCCGATTATGGAGGTTTTCAGCTTTTTGATGTTGACAACGCGACGGCAGCCGCATGGGCCGGCCGGATTGAATTGCGGGACGAATATAATGTCATCAAACTCAATGCCGCCCGGCTGGACACCTCTCGGCCGCAAATCCAGGCTCTGCGCAAACCGGCGGCGGCGTTCGCCGGCAAACGGCTGCGCTTGATCCAATTCGCCGGGCCGGTGCGGCCCGCCTGGCGGGAATCCCTGCTCCAGGCCGGCGCGCAGATTGTCAGTTATATTCCGCAAAACGCGTATCTGCTCTACGGCGATGCGGCGGCCATTGCGCGGCTCCAGGCGGTGGCGGCCCAGGCTCCTCACATCCAATGGGAAGGCGATTATCTGGACGATTACAAAATCCATCCGGCGGCCAGGACGGCCGACGCCCAGGGCAACCCGCGCCGGATCGGCACGGAATGGTTTGCCGTTCAGATGGTAGCCGACGCGGAAGCCAACACGAACACGCTGCGGTTGCTGGATGGGCTGAAGCTGGAGCCGCTCCAGCGGCAGTACGCGTCGTTGCATTATGTGAACGCAGTGGGCCGGTTTGCGGCGGCGGACCTGGCGCGCATCGCGGCGCAGCCGGACGTGATTTCCATTCTGCCTTACTTCAAGCCCAGGAAGCTGGATGAGCGGCAGGATCAGATTGTGGCGGGGAACTTGTCGGGGGACGCGCCGGACGGGCCGGGTTATCTGGCGTGGCTCGAGAGCAAGGGCTTCACCCAGGCGCAATTCAATGCCTCCGGCTTTGCCGTGGATATATCGGACAGCGGGATTGATGATGGGACGGCCGCGCCCAACCATTTCGGCTTGTACAACAACGGCCAGATCAGCGCCGGCAGCCGGGTGATTTACAACCGCCTCGAAGGCGCGCCCAACTCCGGCAGCACCCTCACAGGCTGCGACGGGCACGGCACACTCAACGCCCATATCGTGGGCGGCTATGATGATGGGGCCGGCTTTCCCTTTGCGGACAGCTCGGGCTACCATTATGGGCTGGGAGTTTGCCCGTTCGCGCGGCTCGGTTCGTCCGTGATTTTCGATCCTGACAACTTTACCAATCCGGACTACCCCGCCTTGGAATCCGCCGCCTACAAGAGCGGGGCGCGCATCAGCAACAATAGCTGGGGTGGAGCGGACGGGCTTTACGATGCAGACTCCCAGGCCTACGACGCGCTGGTGCGGGACGCCGAACCTTCCACCGCGGGCAACCAGGAAATGGTGATTGTCTTTGCCGCGGGCAACGACGGCAACAATGGGGCGCATACCGTCACCTCGCCCGCCACGGCCAAGAATGTCATCGCCGTCGGCGCGGCGCAAAATGTGCAGACCTTGGGCGGCGTGGACGATTGCGGCTGGAGCGACTCTTCTTCCGCCGACGCCAATGCTGTCTTCAGCTATTCCAGCCGCGGGCCGTGCGACGACGGGCGGCACAAGCCCGACCTCATGGCTCCCGGAACCCGCATCACCGGCGGCGTGGCGCAGGCGAAAAATCCGGGTGCCTTGGGCACGGCGGACCCGTGTTTTCTCTCGGATAACAGCGGCGTCTGTGGCGGCGCGGGCGGCAATCTGTTTTTTCCCGCCGGCCAGCAATTTTACACCACCTCCACCGGCACGAGCCACTCCACGCCGGCGGTGTCAGGCGGATGCGCCTTGTTGCGCCAGTATTTCATCAACCAGGGCTGGTCTCCTCCCAGCGCGGCCATGACCAAGGCCTTTCTGATCAATTCGGCCCGCTACATGACCGGCCCCGGCGCCAACGACACGCTCTGGTCGGACAATCAGGGCATGGGCGAAATGGACCTCGGCATGGCCTTTGACGGCGCGCACCGCCTGCTGCGCGATGAACTGGCCGGCGAAATCTTCACCGCCAGCGGCCAGACCCGCTCTTATTCCGGGGCCGTCGCCGACCCGGGCAAGCCTTTCCGAGTCACGCTCGCCTGGACCGACGCCCCGGGCAGCACCACCGGCAGCGCCGCCAACAACGATCTGGATTTGACCGTGACTCTCGGCGGGGTCACTTACAAGGGAAACGTCTTTAATGGCGCATTCTCGGCCAGCGGCGGCTCGGCCGACACGCTGGACAATGTGGAGAGCGTTTTCCTCCCCGCGGGCGTTTCGGGAAGTTTCACCATCACGGTGACGGCGGCCAACATCAATTCCATCGGCGTGCCCAACAACGCCGATGCCCTGGAACAGGATTTTGCGCTCGTTGCCTGCAACGCCAACAGCGTCGGAATCGCCGGCGCCACCCTGGTGGCCGAAAGCTGCCTCCCCACCAACGGGGCCATTGATCCGGGCGAAACGGTCACCGTCAATTTCGCGCTCCTCAACGGAGGGCTGGGCAATACCACTAATTTGACGGCCACCCTGCTGGCCTCCGGCGGGGTTTTTGCGCCGGACGGCCCTCAAACCTACGGAGTCTTGACAGCCGGCGGACCTGCCGTGGCCATGCCGTTCACCTTCACCGCCGTCGGGACATGCGGCGGAACGATCACAGCCAGCCTGGCATTGCAGGACGGGGCGGCCAGCCTGGGAACGGCCAGCTATGCCTTCCAGTTGGGCCGGTTCACGCAAACCACCGGCTTGTCGGAGAATTTCGACGGGGTCGCCGCGCCCGCCCTGCCAGCCGGCTGGACCACCGCCGCCAGCGGCGGCCAGGGGCTTTGGAGCACCACGGCCTCCATGTTTGACACGCCGCCCAACGCCGCCTTTTGCGCGGCATCCGCCAGTGCCGGCGTGAGCGAGCTGGATTCGCCGCTGATTGCCATCCAAAGCGATTCCGCCCAGTTGGTTTTCCGCAACAATTACAATTTGGAAGCCGCAGCGAACGGCTCGGCCGCTGACGATGGCGGCGTGCTGGAAATCCGCATCGGCAACGGCGCGTTCCAGGACATTCTGGCTGCGGGCGGGAGTTTTGTCAGCGGCGGTTACAACAGCGTTATCAGCGGCAATGAATACCCGAGTTCGGGTAGCAATCCATTGGCTGGACGCCAGGCCTGGAGCGGAATCTCGGGTCCCTATGGCACTAATTCTTACATCACCACCATCGTCCAGCTCCCGGCGGCGGCCGCCGGCCAGACCATCCAGTTGAAATGGCGCTGTGGCACTGCCTCCGGCAGCTATGACGGCTCGTCCGGATGGTGGATTGATACGGTTAATGTCTTCGACGGCATTTATGCCTGCTGCGCCGGCCCGGCGCTGACCCAGCCGGAGATCCTTGCGCCTTCTTCCGGCTTCCAAACCACCTCCGCGTCCATCGAAGTGAGCGGCGCGGCCATCCCGGGATTGCCCCTGACTCTTTATGACAACGGCGCCGCCGGCAACTCGCTCGTCGTTGGCGCCGGCGGGCTTTTCTCGCTCGACGCCGCCTTGTCCTACGGCGCCAACCTGCTGGCCGCGGCGCAGTCGCAAAACGGGACCAACATCCCCGGCGCCTCCATTTCAGTAGTATTGACTCCGCTTCCCCCCAGCCTGGCCGTCGCGGGCAATTCCGGCCCCGTGGTGGCCTTCACGGAACACGGAATCGCCAACGCCGCCGTCAATATGTACGATAACACGTCCTCCGGCGCGGCGTTGATCGCGGCCTTCACCAACAATGCGGCCGGCAGTTGTTCCGGCTCGGTGACGCTGGGCGGCGGCCTCCATTCCCTGACCGCCACCCAAACCACCAACGGCGCAAGCAGCCTGGCCAGTTCCGCCGCCCTGGTGAATGTCGTGATCGTGCCCCCGCCTGTTATCCTTTCGCCTGTCTCCGGGCTTGTCAGCACCAATCCTTCCCTGGCCGTCAGCGGCACCGGGATCGCGGCGGCGAAGGTGGTCATTTACGACGGTGGCGTCTCCAACAGCGCCGCCACCGTCAACAGCGCGGGAAAATTTTCGGCCACGCTCAAACTGGGCGATGGAACGCATGACCTGACCGCCGTCCAAACCACCAACGGCCTGTCCAGCGCGCCCGGCGGGACGGTGCAGGTGACGATGGCGTTGACGCCGTTCATTGTGCTGGAACCGCGGTCCCAATCCATGTTTCTGAAAGGCAGCGCGACCTTCGCCGCCGGCGCGTCGGGCGCGACGCCGCTCCGCTATTTTTGGATGAAAAATGGCGTCAAAGTGGCCGGGGCCGCCGCTCCGACGCTGACCGTGGACAACATCACCGCCGCCAGCGCCGGCACTTATCTGATGGTGGCCACCAACACCTACGGCAGCGCCGCCACCGCTCCGGTCACGCTCACTCTAATTCCCAATCCATTCACCAACCTCATCGGCAATTATTACGGACTCTTTTCCGAAACGCCGCCGCAGTTTCGCAGTTCCGGCCTGTTCACCTTGTCCTTGACCAGCCTGGGCGCCTATGGCGGGAACCTCCAGAGCGCGGGCGGCTCCTACAGTTTCACCGGCGCGTTTTCTCCCGCCGGCCAGTCCGCGACGAACGTCTCGCGTGGAACAGGCGCGACGCCGCTTACTCTCGCCCTCGCTCTGGACGTGAGCAACGGCACACAACAGATTCTGGGAACGGTAACTGATGGCAATTGGGTGGCCGCGCTGGAGGCGGACCTGGCCATCTGCACCGCCGCCGCCCCCTCTCCCTGGCGGGGGACGAACACTATGATTCTTGACAGCGAC
>Ga0326728_10012448_pt1 | contig 18893 bp, 15 predicted proteins | sample MB3enrmetagenome_FD_207602 | JGI IMG/M metagenome (GOLD analysis project Ga0326728, IMG submission 207602) | Lab enriched peat soil microbial communities from McLean, Ithaca, NY, United States - MB31MN | ecosystem: Environmental > Terrestrial > Soil > Wetlands > Peat | place: USA: New York... | reverse complement strand
AGGGTTGGGGTGAGGGGGGACTCAGCTCCACCCCCATTTGAATCGAGACAGCCATGACAGCTCCCCGCGTTCTCATCGCAGACAAACTTTCACCCGCCGCAGCCGGCATCTTCACAGACCGCGGCATCGTGACCGACACGAAAATCGGGCTCGATAAGGATCAGCTGGCCGAAATCATCGGCCAATATGACGGCCTTGCGGTCCGCTCCGCCACCAAAGTGACCGAAAAAGTCCTCGCAAAAGCGGCGGGGCTTAAGGTCATCGGCCGGGCAGGCATTGGCGTCGACAACATCGATGTGCCGGTAGCGACGAGCCGCGGCATTATCGTTATGAACACGCCCTACGGCAATTCCATCACGACCGCCGAACACACGATTGCGATGATGATGGCACTCGCGCGTCAGCTCCCCGAAGCCGACCGGTCCACACAGGCTGGCAAATGGGAAAAGTCGAGGTTTATGGGCGTCGAGGTGACGTCCAAAACGCTTGGCGTCATCGGCTGCGGCAACATCGGCTCCATCGTCGCCGACCGTGCGCAGGGCCTCAAGATGAAGGTCGTCGCCTACGATCCCTTCCTGAGCGAGGAACGTGCGCTCGATCTGGGCGTGGAAAAGGTTCACCTCGATGAGCTTTTCCGCCGCTCGGACTTCATCACCCTGCATACGCCGATGACGGAGAAGACCCGCAACATCATCAACGCGGAGTCGATGGCGACCATGAAGAAGGGCGTGCGGATCATTAACTGCGCGCGCGGCGGTCTCATCGTGGAAGCAGCGCTGGCTGAGGCCATCAAGGCCGGGCATGTGGCCGGCGCCGCGATCGACGTGTTCGAGACAGAACCTGCAAAGGAGAATCCGCTTTTCGGCCTGCCGAACGTGATCTGCACGCCGCATCTGGGCGCGGCCACGAGCGAGGCGCAGGAAAACGTGGCACTTCAGATCGCCGAGCAAATGGCCGATTACCTCTTGCAGGGCGCGATCTCGAACGCCGTCAACTTCCCATCGATCAGCGCCGAGGAAGCGCCGAAGCTCAAACCCTTCGTCAAGCTCGCCGAGCAGCTCGGATCGTTCGCAGGCCAGCTCACCGAAACCGCGCCCGCCATGATCCGGCTCGAATATGCGGGCGACGTCGCCGACATGAACACGCGCGCGCTCTCGTCGGCTGCTATCGCGGGCGTGCTCCGGCCCCTCCTGCAGGACATCAACATGGTGTCCGCACCGATCGTCGCGAAAGACCGCGGCATCAAGGTCGAAGAGGTGCGCCGCGGCCAGGAAGGCGCGTATGAAACCTATATGCGCGTGACGCTCAAGACCGAGCGCACCGAGCGCTCCATAGCCGGAACCGTGTTCTCCGACGGCAAGCCGCGCATCATACAGATCAACACCGTGCCCATGGATGCGGAGTTCTCGGCCAATCTGCTTTACACCGAAAATGCAGATAAGCCCGGGCATATCGGGGCACTCGGCACGCTTCTCGGCAACGAAGGCGTCAACATCGCAACGTTCAACCTCGGGCGCGAAGCACAGGGCGGCAAAGCCATCGCGCTTGTCAGCGTCGACGAGCGCGTGAATGACGGCGTTCTCACCAAGGTCCGCGCGCTTCCGCATGTGGTGCGCGCATCGCGCTTGAGCTTTTAAGCGAGCCGGCGCTGCCGGGGCCGTTTCTGCCGGTTCCGGCGTACGATTTTTGCGTCCTTGCCCGGTTCCCAGGGTGCGTCCGGAAAAGTGTGAAGCGGTTTTCCGGCAAAGATGCACGATAAAACGAAAACCTAGAGCCCGCTTTTGACTCCATCAAAAGCGGGCTCTAGGAATTGTCCGCAGCCGTCTCTAAAAAGCCAAAGTGCCTAGATAGTGCGCGCTGACTGGGGCGTTGCTTTTTGTAATAGTTCGCGAGTGCGTTATGTCCGAATTGGCCCGGATGGCGGCTGAGTATTTCCAGCTTGGCGGTTATTGGATAACGCGCCAGACCCCCGATTTTTTCGACGCGGAGACAGAGATTGCCGAGGACGCACCCGCTAGAGTGCTGATTTGGGCGGATGACACCGTTCTTAGTCCATCGGCAAGCCTTAGCAGCGCTGAGAAAGCGCAGCGCGAGGCAAACGAGTTGAAGTGGCTTCAGAGCTTTGCGAGGGAGACGAAGGATACGCCAGGAGCGGTTGGCTACTTTCTCGTTCCCCAGCGCCTTGGCCTGTCGGCACAATTCGTAACCGCTGCGACAAAAAGGCTACGGGGAGGAATTCGAGTACCGGTCGAGTTCTTCGATACGGCCTATCGTGCCGACGAAGGAGGAAGAAGGGCGAGAACCAGCGTTGCCGGCGCCGTCTTCGAGGAAGCGGCACGGATCAAACGCGTATCGCAACCCTTTTTCCGGCGCCAAAGTCTCGGGGAAAACGGCAAATCGCCGATGCAAGGCGATATCGTCAGCTACCTCAAGACTTGGATTGCAAGCGCCGGCCAGCGTCCGCGCTTTTGCTTGATCGATGGGAGCGCGGGGGCCGGTAAGACCGTCGCGTTCAATGCGCTTGCAACTTACGCCCACCAAGCTTTCATAGAGCTGAAGCGCCGGCAAGGGAAGGACAGCGAAACCGGCAGGACAGCCGCACGTCCCATCATCTTCTTGCCTCAACATCTGCGCGGCGAGGGGAAAATCGGCCGCATCGACGACATCATCGCGGCTGCGAACGCCACCGACATGGCTGCGCCAGTAACGCCCGATCAGCTCCGGTGGCTTCTCGTCAACGGCTTCAACCTTTGGATGTTCGACGGGCTCGACGAATTTTACGAGGGCAGCGAAGGTTTCTTCGGCCATATTAAGGCGGCGCTCGACGCGCCGGGCAGCAGGGCCTGCATTCTCATCTGCACGCGCGATTCCTTACTTACATCGAGCGCTGCGATGCGCGCCTTTGTCGAGTCCCGGCTCAGCACAGCCGCCGGGGATACGGAGATCCTTGAGCTTGCACCCTGGGACGAGTCCGCCTGGCGCACAATCGCCGCGATTGAGTTCGGCGAAGGCGCAAAGGCCCAGAAGTTCGTATCTTTGCTCACCGCCTCGCCCGTTGTGGCGGACCTTGCGCGGCTGCCCTTCTACTGCAGCGTGCTGATCGAGTTGTTCAAGAACGGGGGAACCCTCCCCGCAAGCGAGTACGAACTTCTCGATACCGTCTTCGAGCGCATGATCGAACGCGAGCATGACAAGGCGATCTTCCGCTGGCAAGACTTTGTCGACGAGGACTTGCTTTCGGCGGCCATCGAAGAGGAGATCGCCAAGACAGGCGGCCTCAAGGCGGACGATGCCAGGACACGTAAATTGGTGAGCGGGCTTCTCGACGAGCAAGGCAAGGAGAACGTCGCAGAACTCCTGTCCGCACTCGCTCACGCCTATCACCGGTCGGACGCCCAGGGCGGGGCAGGAGCGGGGCTCGACGCCCTCGACATCGAAGCGCTGACCGACATCTCCTATATCGCCAACGATCTGACACGGGACGCCCACCTGCGCAGGCTCAATACGCTGGTGCATTTCGCCTTCTTCGGCGCCGGCCGGCGCGCGGGCTCGGTGGACTTCACCCATCCCATACTTGCGGGCTACCTGGCCGCCCGCTACGCACTCTTCCTGCTCCGGCGCGGCATGGCTGCTTTGCCGCAAGGGACCGAGCTGCACCCATCCGATTACGCCATGCCCAAGGCAGCCATACAGCAAGCCGCCGGCACGGCTCCTTTGGATCCAGATTCCATTTTCGTTCAATATATTTTGAGGGAGCTTGGCGAAGATCGCGAGCTTGCGGATTTCTTGAAAAGCATGGCGGCCCAGCCGTTCGAGCGCGAAAATGTCAAGGCATTCATGGAGGCGATCCTAAGCAGGTATCCGTTGGCCTAGCCAATGGATACCTGCTTAGGGTCTTTTATTTTCGCAGAGTTTTATCGCAAAACTGGGAAGGCCACTTTTGCGAACTCTGCCTAGCTGCGCATTAGGCGGAAGCCCGCTTTCACAGTTCTGTCACCGCCCTTCTGTAGCCGTGGGCCTCACCATTAGACGAAAGCCGTCTATAATGAACATGTGTCCCTTGTATAAAAAATACCTCAGCCTGCCTTCCGCTGGGTCCCGGCGTTTGAGCAAGGCTTAGGGAGAGGAAGCAATGAGATATAAAATATTAGGCGCGGTAGCCGCGCTTGCATTTGCTGTCCATGCTCAAGCTGCGGAGCCGATCAAGGTCGGATTGTCCGGCCCCTTCACGGGCGGCTCGTCGTCCATGGGCGTTTCCATGCGCGACGGCGTTAAGCTCGCGGTCGCCGAGGTCAATAAGAACGGCGGCGTGCTCGGGCGCCCAATCCAGCTCATCGAGCGCGACGACGAGGCGAAAAACGAGCTTGGCGTGCAAATCGCCCAAGAACTCATCAATAAGGAGCACGTTGTTGCGACGCTCGGCTTCATCAATACCGGCGTCGCCCTGGCTTCCCAGCGCTTCTACGAGGAAGCCGAAATTCCGGTGATCAACAATGTCGCGACCGGAACCGCCATCACCGGTCAATTCAAGAAGCCCGATTACGATAATAACTATATCTTCCGTACATCCGCCTATGACACCATCCAGGCCGGCATGATGGTGGACGAGGCGATCAAGAACCGCGGCTATAAGAAGGTGGCAATACTTGCCGACTCCACAAATTATGGCCAGCTCGGGCGGGAAGACCTGGAAAAGGCGCTCGACAAAGCTGGCGTAAAGGCAGTGGCCGTCGAGAAGTTCAACATCAAGGACGTGGACATGACAGCCCAGCTCCTCCGCGCGAAAGAATCGGGCGCCGAGGCGCTGCTGTGCTACGGCATCGGGCCTGAGCTTGCCCAAATCGCCAACGGCCGCGCCAAGCTCGGCTGGAACGTGCCCATGATTACCGCATGGCCGTCCTCCATGCAGAGCTTTCTCGATATCGCGGGCGCGAATGGCAACGGCGTGATGATGCCTCAGACTTTCATCGAGGATATGACCCTGCCGAAGCGCAAGGCGTTCCTCGAAGCGTATTATAAGACCTATGGCGTCACGAAGATCCCAACACCGGTGGCCGGCGCTCAAGGCTACGACTCGGTTCTCCTGCTGGCCGCGGCCATCAAGCAGGCCGGCTCGACGGACGGTCCGGCGATCCGCGCGGCTCTTGAGAACTTGAAAGAGAAAGTGGAGGGCGTTGTGACGACCTACGATCATCCCTTTACCCCGGAAGACCACAATGCGATCTCGCGCAATATACCGGTTTTCGGTAAGGTGCAGGATGGCAAGATCGTCTATGCGCGTGAAGAAGACGCCAAGAACGCGGGCGTGGTCCGTGTGAAGGAGAAGGCCACACAATAACGGGCCGTTAGCCGCAGGTCGTTATTATTTAGAGCCGTTCCGGTTGAAGAGGCCCTGATCCTGTCCTTCTTCCCAAAGGGAGAAGGAACGCTGCTTCTCTCCCCTTAAGGAGACGGCCGCAGCAACGCCCTCTCCCCTAGGGGAGAGGGCTGGGGTGAGGGGGTCTTCTATGCTCCTAGTGACAGTCTCGAAGGCTGAAGTATGGATTGGGTTACGAATATACCGGAAGCGCTGACGAGTTCCATATTCTGGCAACTCGTGGCCAGCGGTTTTTCAGTGGGCATGATCTATGCCACGATTGCCTTCGGATACCAGCTCACCTTTGCGACCTCGAAAACCTTAAATTTCGGTCAAGGCGAAGCCTTGATGCTAGGCGCTATGCTGGGCCTTACCCTTCTGCCCTATCTTGGCTATTGGCCGATGATCCCGGTCATCCTCGTCTTCGGGCTCATGCAGGGCGCCGTCGTCGAGCGCTTGGGCGTGAGGCCGGCGATCGAAACCAAGTCCGAGTCCGGCTGGATTATGGCAACGATTGCGCTCGGCATCATCTTCCGCAACGCCGCCGAAAATATCTGGGGCCGCGACGATCTCAAATTTCCGTCCCCGCTGCCGGAAGCGGCAATTCAGATCGGCACCATCCGCGTGCTTCCGGCGGAAATCATGGTGGTTGTTGGCGCGCTTTTGATGATGGCCGCCGTCGAGTTCTTCAATCGCCGCTCGATTTACGGAAAGGCATTCATCGCGACCTCGAACGACATCGACGCCGCGGGTCTCATGGGCATAGATACAAGGCGCATCATCACCCTCAGCTATGCCATGAGCTCGATGACGGCGGCTTTCGCCGGCGTGCTCGTGGCACCGGTGACGTTAACGGGCGCAACGATGGGCGCGGTTCTGGCTCTCAAGGCCTTTGCCGTCGCTATCATTGGCGGTCTCGACTCCGGCCTTGGCGCGATTATCGGCGGCATATTGCTCGGCATCGTCGAGACATTGACCGGCTACTATGTCTCGACGGGCTATAAGGACGTGCCAGGCCTCATCCTCGTACTCATCGTTCTCGCCATCAGGCCCGCAGGCCTCTTCGGCAGAACCGCGGTCAAGAAGGTGTAACGATGGCCCGGTTCCTCCCCTTCCTCGGATCGCTCATTCTGGCTCTAGGGCTTGCCGCCTTCCCGTTCGCGGTAGGCCAAAGCCAATATTACGTGCATCTCGCCCAGCTCATGGCGATTTACGCCATCCTGATCCTGGGTCTCGACATTGTGGTGGGTTATACGGGCCAGGTGAGCCTTGGCCATGCCGGCCTCTTCGGCATAGGCGCTTACGCCGCCGGCGTTCTGTTCTTCCATTTCGGGCTAGGAATTTGGCCGGGTCTCCTCGCAGGTGCCGTTGTAACGGGACTTTTCGGCGTCGTGCTTGCCGTGCCTGCGCTGCGGGTCGTCGGTCCCTACCTCGCTATGGTTACGCTCGCATTCGGGACCATCATCCAGATCGTCATCAACGAGTGGACTGGCCTGACCAACGGCCCGCTCGGCATCACTCTGCCTCCGCCGCGCGTGGTCGACCTGCCCGAATGGCGAGCATTCTGGCAGAGCACGCTGGGCTTGAGCGGCGCGGTCTTCCAGCGCCTCGAATTTTACTACCTTTGCATAGCGCTGCTTCTGGCCGCCATCCTTGTCGTGAACCGGGTCGTCCGCTCGCAATTCGGCCGCGCTTTCGAGGCGTTGCGCGACAGCCCCATCGCCTGCGATTGCATGGGCGTTAGCGTTTACCGCTACAAGGTCTACGCCTTTGTCGTGTCGGCCGCGCTCGCGGGGCTTGCAGGGGCGCTCTTCTCTTGGTCCGAGCGCTACGTCTCGCCCAATACCTATAGCTTCGAGCTCACAATCCTCTTCCTGCTCGCGGTCACGCTCGGCGGGCGAAAATCCCGCATGGGCCCGCTTATCGGGGCCTTCATCATCGTCTACCTTCCCAACCTTCTCTCTGACATTTATCTCGTGCGGATCATGGCCGGCGCAATTGCGGCGGCTGCGGTTCTGGCCATTCTCATCACGCTCGTGCGCAATCGTGAGAAAATCGTACGGATTCTGCCGCCCGCTCTTCTATGCATAGCATTTCTTCCCTGGACGCTCCGGTCGGAGTCGGTCACAGATTACCGGCTTTCCATTTTTGGATTCATGATCCTGTTCGTCGTGTTCTACCTGCCCGACGGCATCATGGGTTTCATCCGCGATGTTCTTCCCATCTTGAAACCCCGCCATTCCGCCGCTCCTGAGACTGCATCGCAAGAGACGATCTTCGCTGCGCGCAGCTCCGCGAGGCCCGCCACACTCCTCGATGCAAACGGCGTCGTCATGCAGTTCGGCGGGTTAAGGGCTCTCGATGGCGTCAACCTCGCCGTGGCGCCAGGCGCGATCCACGGGCTGATCGGTCCCAACGGGTCGGGCAAAAGCACGATGATGAACGTGCTGACCGGCATCTACCGGCCCACGGGAGGCACAATCGCGCTGGCAGCGCAGCGGCTGAACGGCCTTACACCGAGCGAAATCGCGCTGAAAGGCGTTGCCCGCACCTTCCAGAACGTGCAGCTCTTCGGAGAGATGACCGCGCTTGAAAATGTGCTGGTTGGGCTGCATCACAGCTTTTCGAGCACGCTCGCCGATGCAATCTTGCGCACGCCGAGGCGCGCCCGCGAGGAGGCCGCAGCGCGTGCCCGCGCCATGGCAATCCTAACCTTTATGGGGCTCGCGCCCTTCGCGGCTGCAGAGGCGCGCAACCTGCCTTATGGCAAGCAGCGCATGCTTGAGATCGCGCGCGCTCTAGCGCTCGATCCGGTGCTCTTGCTGCTCGATGAGCCGGCCGCCGGCCTTTCCGCACCCGATATCGCGGAGCTAACGGGCATCATCCGCAAAATCCGGGATTCCGGTATCACAGTGATCTTGATCGAGCATCACATGGACGTGGTCATGGAGCTTTGCGACAAAGTCACCGTTCTCGATTTCGGACACAAGATCGCGGAAGGAACGCCTGCGCAGGTGCAGCACGATCCAAGGGTCATCGAAGCGTATCTAGGCAGTGCGGTCGCCGAGGCGGCGGAATAAGCGTAGCCTTAGGGAGCAAAGCATGCTGCAAGTAAACGGGCTGATAGCCGGATACGGCCGCGTCGAGGTTCTTCACGGCCTCAGCTTTCATGTGCCGCAAGGCCAGCTCGTCACGCTGATCGGCTCGAACGGCGCCGGCAAGACCACGACGCTTCGGGCGATCTCCGGCATGCTCCGTCCGCGCGGCGGCAGCATTTTGCTCGCCGGCCGCGAGATCGGCGGCCTGCCCAGTCACCGCGTTGCCCGGCTGGGATTGGCACACTCGCCCGAAGGACGGCGCATTTTTCCATCGCTCAGCGTCGAGGACAATTTGCGCCTTGGCGCCTTTACGAGGCTAACCGGCGCCCGCGAAAAAGGCGATGTCGCCGCCGATATCGAGCGCATGTACGAGCTTTTCCCCCGGCTGAAGGAGCGCCGCACCCAGCTTGCCGGAACGCTGTCCGGCGGCGAGCAGCAAATGCTTGCGATGGGCCGCGCGCTCATGCCGCGGCCGGACATCCTGCTTCTGGACGAGCCCTCGATGGGCCTTGCACCGCGCCTCGTCGAAGGCGTGTTCGACACCATCCGCTGGCTGAAGGAGAGCCGCGTTACGATGCTGCTCGTGGAGCAGTTCGCGGCGATGGCTCTCGACGTCGCCGATCATGCCTATGTGCTCGAAAACGGCCGCATCCGCTTCCAGGGCGCCGCGCGCAGCCTCAAGAACGACGCTTCCGTCCGCGCCGCCTATCTCGGCGGGCATTAGCGTCTGTCCTGGTTTTAAGGAATCCATTGCCCGGCGGACGCTTGAATTGCCGCCAAACGCTCGATCCGAAGCAGGCTCCTCCTGGCGCCATCCTGAGCTAAAGGCGAAGGACAGCGATGTTGCGCTGCGATAAAAAAAGCGTCATGCTGCACTGCAAACAAACAGAGCATTGCTGCGTGTGCCAAGGAGCGATTCTATGAGTGAGGCCGTCGCAATTAAGCAACCAGGGTCTGGCTCCGGTGCCGGCGAGCTGAAGGATCTCTACGAGGTTGGCGAGATTCCCCCGCTCGGCCATGTCCCCGGGAAAATGTACGCCTGGGTCATCCGCAAGGAGCGTCACGGCCCGCCCGATCAAGCCATGCAAGCTGAGGTCGTGCCCACATGGAAGCTCGACAGCCACGATGTGCTGGTGCTCAACATGGCCGCCGGGGTGAACTATAATGGCGTGTGGGCCGCGCTCGGCACGCCAATCTCGGTGCTCGATGCGCATAAGCATCCCTATCACATCGCAGGCTCGGATGCGGCCGGCATCGTTTGGGCGGTTGGCTCCAAGGTGAAACGCTGGAAAGTTGGCGACGAGGTCGTGGTGCACTGCAACCAAGACGACGGCGACGACGAGGAGTGTAACGGCGGGGACCCGATGTTCTCGCCATCGCAGCGCATCTGGGGCTACGAAACGCCGGATGGCTCTTTCGCGCAGTTTTCCCGGGTGCAGGACCGCCAGCTCATGCCGCGGCCTTTGCATCTCACCTGGGAGGAGAGCGCCTGCTACACGCTCACCTTGGCGACGGCCTATCGCATGCTGTTCGGCCATCGCCCGCATGTGCTGCGGCCAGGCCATAATGTGCTGGTCTGGGGCGCCTCCGGCGGCCTTGGCTCTTTTGCGGTCCAGTTATGCGCGACTTCGGGCGCCAACGCCATCGGCGTGGTCTCCGATGACGACAAGCGCGACTTTGTGATGCAGCTTGGCGCGAAGGGCGTCATCAACCGCAAGGATTTCAAATGCTGGGGCCAGATGCCGAAAGTCGGCACGCCGGAATATAACGACTGGTTCAAGGAGACCCGCAAATTCGGCGCCGCGATCTGGGAGCACACCGGCAAGGGCAACAATGTCGATTTCGTCTTCGAGCATCCAGGTGAAGCGACGATTCCCGTCTCTGTCTTCGTCGTCAAGCGCGGCGGCATGGTCGTGATTTGCGCTGGGACCACCGGCTATAACCTTACGCTGGATGCCCGCTATCTCTGGATGCACCAGAAACGCTTGCAAGGCTCGCACTTCGCCAATCTCCTGCAAGCGAGCCAGGCTAACCGCCTCATGGTGGAGCGCCGGATCGATCCGTGCATGAGCGAAGTTTTCCCCTGGACCGATATCCCGAAAGCGCATATGCGCATGTGGAAGAATGAGCATCGTCCGGGAAACATGGCAGTTCTGGTAAGTGCGCCGCATACGGGTCTGCGCACCTTCGAGGACGCTATCGAAGCTTCGAAAGCGCGGTTCGGCTAACCCCGGGTTTCGTTCTTGAATCCGCGCGGAATTAAGAGAACGGGAGGGCACGCATGACGGGAACATCGGGGGAGTTATTACAGGCGGTTTACGGTTTGCGTAAGGCTGCCGAAGCCGAGTTTAGCGGCAACGAGTATTACCGGGTGGCGAACGAGATCGCCGGCATAGCCGAGCTTCTTGGATGGGACCAGGGCACGCCGGCCGGAAAAGGTGCCGCCTATGGCTTCGCATCCATGCTTGCCGAAGTCCGTAAGCTTGCCGGGACCGGTGTCACGGGCAACCGCTATTACATCATCGTGCACAAGCTCGACGCGCTGCAGGCGATCTTGACGCCGCCAGCGAAAGAGACCGGAAAAGCCGGCGCGACGAGCGAAAAGCCTGTGGCCGCGGTCACGGCCGCCGCTGCGGCGGGCGAATCCGCCGCGCCGAAACGGGACTTTAGCGCGCTTGCCGCGGTTTCGGCAGCGCGCGTCCAGGACGTGGCTCAGAGCCTCGGCATCGCCGCGGCGCACCACATCCCTCCTGTCCATGCGGCAGTTGAAGCTCCAGCCGATGGAGAGCTGGAAAGGCGCAGCTCCGAGCCCTGCGCCATGGCCGAACTCGCCCCGGTCAGCGTGGAGCCGGTGGCGTCCGCCGCCATTCCTGCCGAAGCCATTGCCGCGCCTCGCTCAAAAGAAGCCGCGCACGATGTGGGATCACAGGCCGCTCAGACCCAGCATGGCGCCCCTGAAGGGACCGGCCTTGCAGCAGCAGCCCCGCAAACGGCCGCAGAGCCGGCGCTTCAGCCTTCCTCGCCAGCGCATGATACCAAGACCCCTGCAGCCGGGCAAAAGGTAGCAGAAGAAGCGCTAGCCGAACGGAGGTTAGAAAGGCGTAGCTCGGAAGCCGGCACGGAAATCCTGGAGGCCGTGGAGCCCGCCGCCATTTCCGCCGAAGTCCCTCCCGAGCCAAACGCTGCAGAGGCTGCGTTTTATTTGGGATCACCGGCCCCTGAGAGCGATGCTAGCCTCGAAGAAGAATCTGTCCTCGAAGACATAGCCGCAGCGGAGGCGGCCGCGGAGCCAGCGGCTGCGGTCTCAGCGCCGGTGCTCGATACGCCGGCACCTTCAGCCGGTCAGAAGATCGAGGTCAAGAAGCCCGATCAAACCAAAGCGAAGCCGCCGAAAACGCTCTTCAAGCTTTGGCTCGATCTCGCCTTCGGACGCAAAGACTAGCGCGTGCGTCCGGCGGCGTCTTTGAATTCGTGTTCGAAAGGAAATAAGAATGAGCCTTGCTGCCGGATCGGGCCACTTTGCCGGCTCCGTAGTGGTGCCAAATCTGCTTCAGCTTTGCAGGGAAGCCGCCAGCAATGCGGAACGGCTCTTGGGCCGCGCCTCGGCGGCTGTCCGCGCGAAGGTCTCGGAGAACGGCGCACTCAACGCCGATCGGATCGAGCGCGAACAGCATGCCTGTCACGGCCTGGCCTGGCTCGCAACCTACGCCGAAGCCATCAAGCAGATGACGGCCTACGCCGGGCGGCTCGATGAAGCGGGCCGCTTCGGCGAGATGGAGGCGCTGCTTACGCAGATCGGCGTAGGCGAATACGTGACCCAGATCCTCGGCGGCATTCCTATGTGCCAGTCCGAGACAGTGCGCTTTCATGAGCTGGATTTGACGCTTGAGGACCGCGACGCATTCGCGAGCCCGGCGGCCGCGACGCTCATCAAGGCCAATTCGCCGCAAGCGCGCGCGCGGCTCGTCGAATTAATCCGGCACGCCGAAGGCTCCGGCCATTTCGGCGAAAGTGGCGTCGATGAAACGCTTGAGGCCATGCGGGGCGAAATGCGCCGTTTCGTCGAGGCGGAAGTCAAGCCGCATGCGCATGAATGGCACATGCAGAACGCCTACATCCCGCTCGAAATCATTCAGAAGATGAACGAGCTCGGCGTTTTCGGCCTCACCATCCCCGAGGAGTTCGGCGGCTTGGGTCTCGGCAAGGAAGCCATGTGCGTCGTCTCCGAGGAGCTGAGCCGCGGCTATATCGGGGTCGGCTCGCTCGGCACGCGCTCGGAGATCGCCGCCGAGCTAATCCTGGGCGGCGGCACGCAAGCGCAAAAGGAGCATTGGCTGCCAAAGATCGCGAGCGGCGAGGTGCTGCCAACCGCGGTGTTCACAGAGCCGAACACGGGCTCCGATTTGGCGTCTCTGAAGACTCGCGCCGTCCGCGAGGGCGACGTCTACAAGATCACCGGGCAGAAAACCTGGATCACCCACCCCGTGCGCGCCGACCTGATGACTCTGCTCGCCCGCACTAACGCCGCCGAGCCCGGCTATCGCGGGCTTTCGATGTTCCTGGCGCAGAAGCCGCGCGGCACGGACGAGAACCCGTTTCCCGCGGCGGGGATGAGCGGCGGCGAGATCGAGGTGCTCGGCTATCGCGGCATGAAGGAGTACGAAATCTCCTTCGACGGCTTCGAAGTGCCGGTCTCTGGCCTCTTAGGCGGCGAGGAAGGTCAAGGATTCAAGCAGCTCATGCAGACCTTCGAATCGGCACGCGTGCAGACGGCGGCGCGCGCGGTCGGCGTTGCGCAATCGGCGATGGACCTCGCACTGCGCTACGCGCAGGAGCGCCAGCAATTCGGCAAAGCCATCGTGAATTTCCCGCGCGTCTCGGACAAAATCGCCATGATGGCCGCCGAAACCATGATCGCGCGCCAGCTTACCTATTACGCGGCTCGCGAGAAGGATTGCGGCCACCGCTGCGACCTCGAAGCCGGTATGGCCAAGCTGCTCGCCGCGCGCGTGGCGTGGGCAGCGGCCGACAGTGCGCTGCAAATCCATGGCGGAAACGGCTTCGCACTCGAATATCCCGTCAGCCGCGTGCTTTGCGACGCGCGCATTTTGAATATTTTCGAGGGCGCAGCCGAAATTCAGGCCCAGGTGATCGCGCGCCGGCTCTTGGAAGTGAGGAATTAGCGCTCTTATTCGCGTAATGTGCGACTCACCCCTCATCCTGTTCTTCTCCCGCAAGGGGAGAAGGGACGCTGTTGCAAGCACGAGCTACTCCCTCTCCCCTTGCGGGAGAGGGTTGGGGTGAGCGTGAGTCACAAATGCGCGGATTGTTAATATGGCTGCCCAGGGCCCGGTGAACAAAGAGGACAGCTTCCGCGGACGCACGGCGCTTATAACCGGAGCCTCGGCGGGCATCGGCAAGGCCTTCGCCGAGGTTTTCGCCGCGAAGGGCTGGAATGTCGTTTTGACAGCCCGGCGCCTTGAGCGGCTTGAGGCTCTTGCCGCCGCGCTGTCCTCGAAGCACCAAATCGCCGCCACGCCAATTGCCGGAGATCTTGCCTATCCAGAGGGCGTGAAAAAGCTTGCCGCTGCGATCAGCGCGCACGGCCTCGCCATCGACGGGCTCGTGAACAACGCCGGCTATGGCGTGCCCGGCTATTATGCACGCACCCAATGGAAGGATCAGGAGGACTTCCTGCGGGTGCTCGTTATCGCGCCTTGCGAGCTGACCCATGCGCTGCTGCCGGGCATGATGGAGCGCCGCTTCGGCCGCATCGTCAACGTTGCTTCGCTTGCGGGCCTGATGCCGGGCACCCCGGGCCATACGCTTTACGCCGCGTCCAAGGCGTTTATGGTCCGTTTTTCGCAGTCGCTTTTGCTCGAAAACCGCCGTTATAACGTGCTGGCGACAGCACTTTGCCCCGGCTTCACCTATTCGGAGTTTCACGACGTCGCGGGTGTCAGGGACAAGGTTTCTAAATTCGGCAAGGCCTGGTGGTCGGCGGCAGACGAGGTCGCAGAGGCCGGTTACGGCGGCGTCATGCGCGGCCGCTCCATCGTGATTACGGGGCGGCGGAGTAAACAAATCGCGGCGCTCATGAAAATCTTGCCCGAGCGGCTCGCTCTCGCCATGATTGCGCGCCGGTCGCGATCCTACCGGTCTGAATAGCAAGCTCGCCTTGGCGTGCTTGCAACTTTGAGTGTCCGCATCCGAAACCGGATGCGGAAGGGGAGCCCTTTCATGTCCGCAGCCATCGTCATCCCCGCGCGTTACGCCTCAACGCGTTTTCCGGGCAAGCCGCTTCACCCCGTCGCGGGCACACCGATGCTGGAGCGCGTCTGGCGCATCGCGAAGAGCGTCCGGCAAGCAACCCGCGTCATCATCGCCACCGACGACGAGCGTATCCTCGGCTTCGCGCGCCGCTTCGATGCCGAGGCCGTCATGACCTCGCCCGATTGCAGCAACGGAACCGAGCGCGTGCACGACGCAGTCCGCCGCGCCGACATTTCGGAAGACATCGTTCTCAACCTCCAAGGCGACGCGCTTTTGACACCGCCCTGGGTGCTGGAGGCGATGATCGGCGAGATGATCGCCGACAAGACCCCCGATGTCGTCACGCCGGCCGTCCTGCTCGAAGGGCCCGTTCTTGCTGAATTCCTGGCGCAGAAAAAAGCCGCACCCGCAAGCGGCACGACAGTTGTCTTCGATTTGAAGAAGAACGCGCTCTACTTCTCCAAGACTGTCCTGCCCCACATCCGCAAGGCGGGCCATACGGGGATCTACCGGCATATCGGCCTTTACGGGTATAGGAAGGCAGCGCTCGCGCGCTATGTGGAACTTGCGCCGGCGCCGCTGGAGCAGACCGAAGGGCTGGAGCAGCTTCGCGCGCTGGAGAATGGCATGCCGGTCCGTATTGTCATTGTCGATTACAGGGGCCGGACGCATTGGTCCATCGACGCGCCGGAGGATGTCGCCGTCGCCGAGCGGATCATCGAGCGTGAAGGCGAGCTATTACCCGCGGGCTCAAGCGGTGGGGCGTGCTGATGCTGCTCATCCTTGCCCGCCACGGCAATACTTTCGAGAAGGGCGATAAGGTCGTCTGGGTCGGCGCGCGGACGGACTTGCCGCTCACCGCCAAGGGGCGCGAGCAGGCCGCGGCGCTGGCCATTGGGCTTCAGCCAGTCAGGCCGCGCATCGAGCGCATCGTATGCGGGCCGCTCAAGCGAACCCGCGAACATGCCGAGATCGTGGCAGGCAAGCTCGCATTGCCCATGCCCATCGCTGACGAGCGCTTGCGCGAGATCGATTACGGGCTCTGGGAAGGAAAATCCACCGAAGAAATTCATGGCTTCGGCGGCGAAATTGAACTCAAAGCGTGGAATGAAAGGGGCCAATGGCCTCAAACTCCGGGATGGGCGCCTTCGGCCGAGGCAATTGCCGCAAATGTGGCGCAGCTTGCCGGCGAATGCGCCGCCACGATAGGCGAGGGGGATGCGGCGTTGCTTGTGACCAGCAATGGTATCTTGAAGTTCTTCTTGAAGCTCGTGCCCGGCGCATTCGAGGATATGGCTGCGCGCGGCGCGCTCAAAGTCGCCACGGGGCATGCTTGCGCGCTCCGCCACAGCGAGCGGGGTTGGGAGGTGGTATTCTGGGACCGCGAACCATCGCAACTTGGCTTAGGTTAGGAAGACCCCCTTGCATGATGGTCTTGCTCGAATCGGGCAAGGATTTGAGCAGCCCCGCTGACGCCGGCCGGCGTCAGCGGGGCTGGACCGGCGGGACCGCATCCCCCTTGGCAGCAACCGTGAGTGAGCTTGGTCCGCCGGTCCTTCGCGCTCGTCCTGAACAGATGATTGGGAGCAAGTCCCGGATGCAAGGCAAGGTCATGTCCGAACACAGCGCGTCTCATGACGTAGGCGTGGGAATCGACGTTTGTAAAGAGTGGCTCGACATCCACATCCTCCCGGCCGGCGCCGTTTTGCGTTTTTCCAACACCAAGAAAGGTCGTAAGCAGCTCTTGTGCGCTCTGAAGCCGCTCGGGGTGCGGATCGTGGTTGTCGAGGCGACGGGCAAATATCATCGCGGCGTCCACCGGTTCCTGCACGATGCCAGGCTTTCTATCGCCGTCGTCAACCCGCTGCGCGCCAGGCTGTTTGCCGAGTCGCTTGGCGCGCTGGCGAAAACCGATTCCGTCGATGCGCGGATGCTCGCCGCATTCGACCTGATGGCCCAGCTCGCGGCAACACCGCCGCTGCCCGAAACCATTGAGAATCTGTGTGAAATCGTGCGAAACCGCGAGGCGGCCAAAGCCGCGGCCGGCGCGCTCGAAGCGCTGGGCGTTCAAACCATCGAAGCCGATCCTGGGCTCGCGCGCCGGTTCGCCATCCTCATCTCCATCCCAGGCGTGGGAGCCGTGACCGCTTGTGGACCGATTGCCAACATGCCCGAGCTCGGCAGCCTCAACGCCAAGCAGGCCGGCCTGCTCGCGGGGCTCGCCCCCCTCGCCTGCGACAGCGGTCAGCGCAACGGCCCGCGCCGCATCCGGGGCGGCCGCCAAGCCGTGCGCACCGGCGTCTATATGGCGGCCCTTTCGGCGGTGCGCTTCAATCCTCATCTCAAACGCTTCTACGAGCGTCTCCTGGCCGCTGGAAAGGCCAAAAAGCTCGCCCTGACCGCCGTCATGCGAAAGCCGATCGTTCTAGCAAATGACCTCATCGAAGAGGATCGCCTCTGGTCGCCCCAAACTCCCGCTGCCAAGCCTCTTCATGCTTGACTTCCATCACAGATGCTCACTCTGTCTCTCTCCCAGCAAGCTCGCCTTGGCGAGCTTGCTGGGAGAGGGCTGGGGTGAGGGGGCTTAACCGGCGATTCCGGTATACCAGGACAGATTCCAGCTTGCCGCGATGAGCGAGCCCAAACGATACAGGCGATTTCGGATATGCCCAATGACATAAAACCTCAGAATTTCGTGGTCACGCAGCGCCCGCGGCTCGCGGAGATCACCTCGCACCCAACCATGGAGTTCGCCGACTACGAGCGGCGGCTGACCTCGCTGCAGCAGGTGCTGCAACTGATCCAGCAAGCCTATCTCGGTTCGGGCGACCGTGCGCTGATCGTGCTTGAGGGATGGGATACCGCCGGCAAGGGCGGCATCGTGCGGCGCCTCGGCTGGGCTCTCGATCCGCGGAGCTTCAAAGTTCACCCGATCGCAGCACCGGACGAGCACGAGCGCGCCCAGCATTACCTTCAGCGCTTCTGGTGCCGTTTGCCGGCGAAGAGGCAGATCACCGCGTTCGACCGCTCCTGGTACGGCCGCGTGCTGGTCGAACGTGTCGAAGGCCTCGCAAGCAAGAAGGAATGGCGGCGCGCCTATCGCGAGATCAACGAGTTCGAGCTGATGCTGATCAACTCAGGGATCCGCCTCGTCAAGCTGTTCCTGCACATTACGCCCGACGAGCAGGAGCGCCGCTTCCGCGACCGGCTGCTCAACCCGGTCAAGCGCTGGAAGCTTTCGTACGAGGATTTTCGCAATCGCTCCCGCTGGGCAGACTACGAGATGGCAATCGAGGCCATGATGGAGGAAACCTCGACAGATTATGCGCCATGGCATCTCGTTCCAACGAACAACAAGCCCTATGGCAGAATTGCCGTCTTTCGCATCCTGGCGGACCGCTTAGGCAAGGACGTGGACTTAGAGCCGCGTGCAATCGATGCCGGGCTGCTGCAGGAAGCCAAGACTGCGCTAAGGCTTTCGGACGCCGATAGCGCGCGTGCCTCGCAGCCGGGCAAGGTGAAGGTCAAACAGAAGCGTCACGTTGCGGAGCGCTGACCTAAGCACGGCCGCTGGGGCGCGGGTTTCAACCGTCACTTCGCAGGAGGGGCGCCGAGCCTGTCGAGCCGCGCGCAGAGCAGGGCTGCCTCCCGTGCAGCTCCTGTCGCCTTGACGGCAATCTGCCAAGTCACGCGTCTGGCGTCTTCAATCTCGCCGGCATCGAGTTTGGCACGGGACTGTTGCACAGACCATTCCGGCGATCCCAGCTCTTCGAGCTTCGTCTTCATGTGCCCCAGTTTCACCAGCACGTCCTTCAAAAGCGCTATGTATTCGCGGTTAATCATGCGGTTCTCCGTACTCGTCGCCGGGCGTTGCTGCATTTCCGGCGCGATGAGGGCTCTTGCTCCTTTGTCGCGGATAGGGATGTCAAGGTTCGAAGGTGGCGGAAGATGCGAGCGTCCCTTCTCCCAATCGCGTTTGCTTGCAAGCGCGAGAAATTCGAGATGCAAGCGCCCCAAGGCGAGCTTGCAGGGAGAAGGACAGGATGAGGGGGTCTTGAAGCTGTTTCCGCTGATGTAGGACAGGCCCTAGAACATATCGAAGTCGTTATTGCCGTTCGTGGTCTGCGCCATGCGCCGCTCCGACATATTGACCACCCAGTTAGCGA
>Ga0326728_10012447_pt1 | contig 18894 bp, 17 predicted proteins | sample MB3enrmetagenome_FD_207602 | JGI IMG/M metagenome (GOLD analysis project Ga0326728, IMG submission 207602) | Lab enriched peat soil microbial communities from McLean, Ithaca, NY, United States - MB31MN | ecosystem: Environmental > Terrestrial > Soil > Wetlands > Peat | place: USA: New York... | reverse complement strand
GCCGGCCGCTCTCCGCGAGCAGTGATCTTCTGGATCTGCGAATCAACGAGTAGAGCATCAGCCCGAGCAGAACGCTGGCGACGATGCCGGTGACGGCGTCGATGCATAGGGCGCCCGAAATTCCTTTGCGGGCATACCCGAAAGCATCCACATAGAGCATGTAGGAGATGGGCACTCCATAAGCCGAGCCGAGAAAGCAGAAGGTGGTAGAGGCGAGCGGATTGTTCTGGCCGATGGTTTCAAAGGTAATGGCGGTGCAGGCGGTGATGGCCAGGCATTGAAACAAGTTCTCGGCGATTAAGACGATGGCGAAAGACGCCGGAATGCGCGGCAGTGGAATCAGCGAAAGCGTGCAGATGGCGCCGGCAACTCCCACTGCCAAATAAAAAGGGCGAAGCGGCAAGAGGCGGCTGAGCGCGGGGAAAATCAGGCAGCCGACGATGCCGCCCACCGCCGCTCCCGCGCCCCCGATGAGGCCGATGAAGCCGGGCGACGCGTGGAAGTCTATGCCGCGGCTGCCGAGGAAGTTGGTGAGCGAAAAGGTCGCGGCCGGCGAGACGAAAAGGACCAGCGCGACCAGCACTTCGCGGCGCTTTGCGAGCGACACAAGGTCGCCAAAAAACTGCGGAAAGGATTCGCTGGCCAGGCGGCGGTCAGGGCCGGGCGCCTGCATGAAGGGAAAAGGAAGAATGGGAACGAGAACGGACGCGGCGAGAACCAGTGCCGCCGCAAGCGGCGAAAGGTGGCGTACCATCTGATTGCATCCGACGGCCATGAGGCCAAAGCCGCCGGTATTGCCAATGGTGATCCACACGCTGACCAGGTTTTCTTCTTCGGCGGATGTAATTGAGGAGAGCCAGCCGCCGAGTGCACTTTGATAGAGGTAGGCGGCGAAGAAGCCGGCGGTGAGCACCACCTCAAGCAACGCGAGATGATTGAGCGAAAGAAAAGCTACCACGAGGGTGAGCGAGGAAAAGACTGCCAGCCCGGCCGCGTAGAAGCGGCGGCTGAATCGGACATCGAGGACGGGGCTGAACAGGAACGCCCAGAATCCGGGCGAGATGGCGACGGCGGTGAGGCCGGCGATAGTGGCTTCCGGAATCTGGCGAGCACCGAGCAGTTGCGGAATGGCGAAGGCGATCGCGCCGCCGTAGAGGCCGTAAGACAGGTTGGTGAGTCCCATGAGCCAGACAGGAACCCGATGGCGAATTGGCATCCTGCGCAGCTCCCGCAGCGACGAAGTTGAATCAGGTTACCACGGCTGTCGGAACTGGGGACGCGAGAGCCGCCTGCGAAGGGCGTTCACGGTGCACGACCTGGTTAAGAGCTCAACGCATCGATTCTGCAAGCAGTAGAACCGAGACCATCGCAACTGTCACGCGGTTCACTTACCGTGAATCGCGTACAGCGTGATTGACATGGCCGGAAACAGCTGGTCCTTGACGACGCTTGCTTTGTCGCTTCCGCCGGAGCGGGAAGCCTTGATATCGGGAAGCGCCCGAATCTCAGTGAGATCCGCGCCACCGTATTGATAGACCTTCGCCGGCCCCTTTGACTTGAAATGGTCAAGTCGAACGTCCGTGCGCAAGTCGCCGAAGGTTTTGTTGATGACCACCACGGTGACGGTACGATCGGCCGCGCGCCGTGCCGCATAGATTGAGACCTTGCTTTGGTCCGCGCTGTTGGCCTGAAGGCTCGCATCGCCAAATCCCGAGCCATGATCGTCGTAGTTCCGAAACATCTTGAAAGCGAACATCAACGGCTGATTCAGATCCGGTGGCCCCCACAAAGCCCCCAGGTCGAGGCCCTCACGTCCAAAGATTCCCAGAATGTCAGCCTGCGCCACCGCTCCGCTGATGTGTTCCGGCGCGCCCCAGTTATACTCCGTGATCGCAGTCTTGGTTCCCGGATAGTTGTCTCTAACCCAGCGCTTCATCCGTGGGATCATCTGCGGCGCAAGCGGCTCAGCGTAGTTTTCGGGATTCCGGAAGCGCGGATCGGTGTAGGTTGGATCCCAGAGCACCCGCGTTGAGTCGATCACCGTCCGTTGCTGATTGCTCGTCCCCGCGGGCTTCAGCATCGCGCCTTCGGTGGCAAAGTAGGTGTGCAAGTCCAAATAGTCGAGGAATCGAGTGTGCTGCGGATCGGCATCCTGCGCCGCTTTGAAGGCGCGCAGATAGTAATCGATCAGCGGGACGTTGCCATGGGCCACGCGGTCGGGCGGAAGGCCGGTAATCTTCGGCCAGTTTTCCTGAAACCATTCGATGTCTTTCTTTGAATAGAAGTACGTAATCCAAAAATCGATCACTGGGCCACTCACCTCAGCAGTAGGATCGACAGATTTGATTGCCTTGGCAACCTTCAGCCCCTTCTCCGTGACTTCGTCGTAGGTGAAAGGCAAGGGGTGCACATCGCGGTGCATCTTGTCCCACCACGTCGGTTCGTTGTCGAGAGCGTAGATGGCGACGCCGCCGTTGGCTGCATTCCCGAACTTGCCAACAAGGTATTTGACCCAGTCCGAGGTCCAGCTTTCATCGATGGGCATGCAGGTATCGTTGGGATCGTTCGCGATCTTTGTTCCGTCAGGCTTAATGCCGTTGCCGAAGTCCCGCCAGTAAGGATCGGCTTTCTGTTGCGGGCCGTACTTAGCTACGGAAAAGCTGGACCCGCGAGTGCGGGTCTTTGCCACCCAGCCGATCACGGGTACTGATAGCAGGGTTTTGGCGCCGACAGCCCGATCTCCGGTCACCTGCGAGTTGAATTCGGATTGATCCGGGTAATTCGTGTTGCTGTTGGGAGCGATTTCGAAGAACCAGTCGTCGCCGAGATCGGAAACGTCGAGCTTGTAGTTGTAGAGCGTGTATCCATCGCCTCCCCAGCGGTCGAGCGGCAGGCGCACAGCCTCTGCCACTTTGGGCGCCTCGTGCTTTGGGTCAGAAAGTCGCCAGGAGTTCATCCCATAGATGAGGGGGCTAATGGGGTGCGTAGCCGCTGCCACATTCACCGTGAGCGCCGGGCCTGCGGCTTCCGGCAGCGCGACAAAAGTAATCGTTGCGCTGGCTGATTGGGTTGGATCCCCGGTGCTCGTGGCTTTCAGAATGACGCTGACAGGTGTTGGGTAGGGTGTCTCATACAAGCCGCTGTTGCTTATGGTTCCCAGTGCGGCATTGCCTCCGTCCACGTCATTAACCGACCATTTCAATGCAGAGCTGAAGGCTCCGGTTCCCGTGACAGTTCCTGTGAATTGCCTGCTCTCGCCGGGAGCAAGAGTCACCTCGCTGGGCTCGATCTTCACCGCGGTAACCACGGCGGCAGCTTGGGCAGGCGGCGGCTGCTTGGCGACTGGGCTTTCCTGCGCACTCGCGACAACTGCAGCAGCCAACAGGAGGATCGCGGTCACGGATTTGAACAGGTGCCAACACGCAAAAAGGTGCCCGCGTCCGCGCCGCGTCGCCGGAAGCTCAGAACACGACGCCGTCGAAAGCTTGCCGCTCCAACGCATATCGCCCCCAAAATGCAAAGAATGGATCTGCTCCATAATCTAACAGCGTTGATGAGCTCACCCGCCTGGAATCGGAACGGTGTCACGCTCATGTGTGAGGCTCGACACCAAGCCTCCTGAAAATCCTGGCTCTTTGGGCTTTATCGGAGCAGGGATCGAATGTCACCGGTTTCGAGAATCTGCTTGGGCGCGCCGTGGCGGGCGACGAGGAGCATCGCACGCCCGATCTCATCGGTAGTAAGCACTTGATTGGGAAAGGCGCGCAGAAGGAGCGGAAGAAACGGACGAGTGAGCGCATACGGGATTCGATAGAGCGCCGTGCGTGAGCGAGCCCCGAAACGGGGCACGATGACTCCGGGGCGAAACATGAAAGCAGCTTTGAAGGGTAGGCGCAAGAGAGCATTTTCAGTGCGGCCCTTCACCCGCGCCCACATAATGCGGCCGTGCTCGGAGCTGTCCGTTCCCTTTCCCGAGACATAGACAAAGGTCATGCCAGGATTGAGACGTGAGAGCGTTTCCGCGGCGCGCACCGTAATGTCGTATGTGATGCGTGTGTACTGCTCTTCCGTAAGGCCTGCGGAAGAGATGCCGAGACAGAAGAAGCAGGCGTCGAACCCGGCGAGCTGGTCCTCGATCTGCGCGTAATGAGTGAGATCGGCGTGAATGATTTCGCGCAGCTTGGGATCGGACACGTTCGTGGCGGAGCGGCCAATAGAGACGGCCGACGCTACGTCGGAATCGAGCAGGCATTCGCGGAGAACTCCCTGCCCAACCATCCCGGTGGCGCCGAAGAGAAGGACGTTCATGCGGGCCAGCTCCCGTCGATGGACGCTTCAGGTGTCATTCTTCGCGCTTGTCGATATCGCGGCTTTCGATTTGGATGGGTGGATTGCAACAGTCTAGCCTTTGCGGCGATAGTGGATCTGGAACTCGTAGCCGGAGTTCGCCGGGAAGAGGCCGGCAACGTGGCGAAGACGCTCGGCGAGAGCCGGAGCGGCGAGCAGCGGATAGTCGCGCTCGCGGAGGTCGTGGTAGTCGAAGTCCACGGCGAGCGAAAGCATGTAGATGGCCAGCGCGTCGGAAAACGATGCTTCAAAGAAAGCGTTGCGGGCACGCTCATCGATGACTTTTGCGCCGGGATGGGGTTCGAGAGCGCGGCGGCGTGCCTCCCAGGCGTCCTGGCTGGTTTCGCCGCGAGCCTGAGCCTCAGCCTGCGACCAGACAAGCGAGGCAAAGCTTTCAGGAACGCTGGCCACTTCGACAAAATTGTGGGCGACGTTGATAAAAAACTCGAAGGCCAGACCGAATCGGTCTTCGACGAGGCGCGTAGAAAGGAAAACAGCCTCCGTGGCGCCAAAACTTGCATTGCGATGGCAGACGGCGCGGTCGCCGAGCTCGACGGTGTAGGCGGGGGCGACAAGATTCTCGCCCGTGTCGGCGATGGCAAGGGGAACGAAGTAGTAGGCGCGCTGGCGCAACGCAGGGGCGAGCGGGGCTGGGACCGCTCCGACAAGCCGCTCAAGATCGCTCTCAGGAACGCGGGTTTCTCCCCAGGATGCGTAATGAATCCCGTTGTTTGCGGCGAGCATGGCGACCTGGGTCGCAACTTTGTCAGCAGGCCATAGCTCGATTTGCGCAGTACCGGCCATGAGTTTGTATTCTAGACGAGAGAGGTCCCCCGATGATGGAGCAAATCGCGCAGGGTAGACGTGGAAGAACGGTGCTGGGGTTTCCGTTGGAGGGGTTCAGTCTGTTCCAGAGTCTTCTGCTGGCCGTGGCGTCGGCATTCCTCACGTTTTTCGCTACGACATGCGTGTCGATCTTCGCGCTTCTGGGATGGAACGTTCTGGGCGGCCACTCGGTGAGCTACGTGGACACATACCGTTATGTCGGGCTTCCCGCGGGTGTACTGGTGCTGGTTGTGGCGCTGCCGTTCTTCCTGGTGTTGTGGATGCGTGCAAAAACTCGGAACTGAGTGCCGGACATTCGAAGCCAGCCCTCAGGTAAATCAAATGTCGAACCGCTTATCTCGTCTTCCCAACCTGAACGGAGCGCGTCTATTCTTTTAGATATCCCCGGTCGAGTAGTGTTCTCAGCAAAGAAGTGAGATTCCCTGGGTTTCCCCACGCCACAAGGAACGCGGAGGCCGATTGACAATCGCGAAGCAACGTGCGTGCTTGCTGGCCGCTGCGGGAATCCTGCTCGTCGCGGCGACGGGGTCCGTGCTGGAGGGGTGCGGCGGGAGCGGCACGACGACGACCGTAATCAACCCGCCTCCGTCCAATCTGATCCCAAGCCTCCAGCCGTATCCAACACCCAGCGGGACGGAGTCGACGTACGTTGCCACCGGAAGCATCGATCCAACCGGGATCTTCTTTCAGGCTCTCGGAACGAATGCGCGGACATGCAGCAGTTGCCACCAGTTGACCCAGGCGATGGGATTAAGCGCCGCGAACGTGCAGGCTCTGTTTACGACAAGCAATGGAAGCGATCCTTTGTTTCTTGATGTCGATGGAGCGAATTGCCCGACGGCGGCCACGGGCGACAGCGCCGGCCACAGTTTGATCCTGAATAACGGATTGATTCGCATCGCCGAAGCTCTGCCCGCGGGTGCTCAGTTCACCGTGGTTGTGGCACAAGATCCGTATGGATGTGCGGCGACGGCGAATGCATCGACCGGCCAGACGACGTATTCGGTATACCGGCGGCCGCTGCCCGCCACCAGCCTGATGATGTTGAGCCAGGTGATGTGGGATGCTCGATTCACGGCTGCGCCATTGAACTTGGCGGCAACGTTGAGCGCGAATCTGCAATCGGACCTGAGCACGCAGGCGACGAACGCCGTCGCAACGCACGAGCAAGGGAGCGCGGCTCCGACACCGGCGCAATTGAGCGAATTGGTGGCGTTTGAAGAGGGACTTTTTACAGCAGAGGCAACGGACACGCAAGCGGGATCGTTGACTGGCAACGGGGCGACGGGCGGAGCAGCCGCCTTGGCCGCGCAGAACTATTACCCGGGGATCAACGACGCGTTCGGGCAGGATCCGACAGGGGCGAAGTTTAATCCAGTTGTGTTTACGCTGTTCCAGGCGTGGGAGGGGAGCGCAAATCCGGCGCAGGCGAGCATTGCGCGCGGCGAAGACATCTTCAACACCGCGCCGATGCAGATCACGGATGTGCACGGGTTGAACGACAACCCCGCGCTGGGTAGCCCGGCGGTGATCGTCGGGACGTGCGGCACCTGCCACGACGCGCCGAACATCGGGACACATTCCCTGCCGTTGGCCATGGATATAGGAACGAGCCACGTCATCGCGAGCGAAACGGACGCAAACATCATTGGCGGGCTGCAATCGCTCACGATTCCGAGTTTGCCCGTGTACCAGATCAGCGGATGCACGAGTGCCGGCGGTAATGCAGTGGTGTACGTAACGACCGATCCCGGCGTGGCGCTCACTGCCGGGCAATGCGCGGATGTGAATCGCATGAAGGTGCCGGGGCTGCGTGGATTGGCGGCCCGGGGCCCTTACTTTCATAATGGCTCGGCCGCGAACCTTGGGCAGGTAGCACAGTTTTATAGCACGCGCTTTCAGATGAACCTTAATCCGCAGCAACTGGTGGACTTGCAGAACTTTCTGGCGGCGCTGTGAGGTACCGCAGCCGAGCATCTCGCAGGATCAAGAGGGCCGCTTGCGCGTCGAATCCAGCCGCAAGCATAATGAGCGATACGCCTTCTTCCCTTCATTCCGGCGTGATTGGCTCACAATGACTCAAGTGATTTTCTGCGCGCAGAGGTTCTTGCGGCCGATTGCCGCGGGTGCGGCATGGCTCGCGATTGCCGCGGCGCAAGCCGGTGCGCAGACAAACTTCGGCGCAGTAAATGTTGGCGTCGGCGCGACCTCGACGGTGACGGTGACCATTCCCGAGGCGGCAACGCTCGGCAGTATTGCGGTGCTTACGCAGGGCGCAGCTGGATTGGACTTTACAAACGGCGGTGGGGGAAGCTGCGCGCCGGGAACAACCTATCAAGCCCAACAGACCTGCACGGTTCAGGTTGAGTTCAAGCCGCTGTATACCGGAGAGCGTTACGGGGCGGCACTGCTGCTGGATGGATCGGCGAACGTGATTGCTAGCGCGCTTCTCCAGGGAAACGGCGTAGGGCCGCAGGTTGCGTTCAGCGGCGGCACGGCGATCGCGTTCGCGCCGATGGCCAACGGCATCGCGTTCAAGGATCCCTTCGACACCGTACTAGACGGTAAAGGAAATCTCTACATCACCGACCAGGACAACTCCCGCGTGGTGGAGCTGCCGGCGGGCAACGCCGCTCCAATTGCGATTGATCCGATCGTGGGCGGCGAAGGATTAGTGCATCCGGGCGGCGTGGCTGTGGATGGCGCGGGGAATCTGTTTATCTCTGACCTCGACCGCAACATTGTCGTGGAAGTGCCCGTGAATGGCGGCGCGGCGACGGTGATCAACCCAACGGTGAACGGGATCGGGCTGCATTATCCGTGCGGCATGGTGATCGATGGGGCGGGCGACCTCTACATCGCGGACGTGGACAACGCGCGCGTGGTTGAAGTGCCAGCGGGCGGCGGAGCACCAACCGCAATTGACCCGCTGGTCGACGGCGAGAAGCTGTCTTACCCGGTGACGCTTGCGTTGGATAGCGCCGGCGACTTGTTCATCGCGGATCTCTTTGCCAATCGCGTCGTGGAGATTGCCGCGAACGGCGGCGCAACGACAGCGATTGATCCAAGCGTAAACGGGCAAAGCCTGCACTTTCCATACGGCATTGCAGTGGACGCGGCGGGAGATTTGTTCATAGCCGACGCCAACAACCGTGTTGTAGAAGTGCCTGCTGGTGGCGGGTCTGCAACTGCGATCGTGCCCACGGTGAATGGCGTGGCCATCAACGATCCGATTGGCATTGGACTGGACGCTGCGGGCGATCTATTCATTGCAGACTCGTTGAACAATCGCGTGGTCGAGGTCGAACAAGGACAGCCGCCGTCGATCAACTTTGCGGCAACGGCTCCGGGCACCGTGAGCAGCGACAGCCCGCAGACCGTCACGATCCAGAACGTGGGCAATGCAGCGCTGGCGTTTCCCGTGCCTGCGACGGGCGCGAATCCCGGGATCTCCGCGAACTTCACGCTCAACGGCAGCGCAGCCTCGCCATGTCCGGTGCTGACTGCCGGCGCAGCACAACCTGGGACGCTGGCGTCAGGAGTGACGTGTGTCTTGCCGATCAGTTTTCAGCCGGCGGCGGCCGGAACGGTCTACGGCACGTTGACGCCAACGGACAACAATCTGAATGCGGCGGGTCCGGCTTACTCAACACAGCCGATCGCGCTCAGTGGGGCCGCGCCAGTGGCGGCGGTTTCGGCTACGATGCTCGCGTTCGGTCCGCAGCAGGCGCAGACAACGAGCGGGCCGCAGCAGGTGACGCTCACCAACACCGGAAGCGCGACGCTGACGATGACCAATATCGCCGTGACGGGAACGAATTCGTCTGCGTTCGATTTTCCGAATTCGTGCGGATCAAGCCTGGCTGCAGGAGCGAGTTGCACGATTGCCGGGAACTTTACGCCTGCGACCGCGGGCCCGATGGCCGCCACGGTCACCATCACTGACAATGCGAGCGGCTCGCCGCAGGTCGTCTTCCTGAACGGCGCGGGCGTTTATCCCGTGTCGGTTGCGGTCACACCATCGGCAATGAATGTGACCACGGCACAGGCCTTCACTGTCACAGTAGCAGTGGGCGGCGCGAGTGGCGAGCCAATCCCGACAGGCTCCATCGCCTTGACCAGCGGCACGTACAACCTTGGGACGGCGACTCTGGTGAGCGGCAGTGCGACGATCGACATTCCGCCGGGGGCGCTGGCTGCCGGAACAGACACCATCGACGCCGTGTATACGCCGGACAATGCGAGCGCTCTTCTCTATTCGAGCGGAACGGGAGATAACTCGGTGACGGTGACCGCGTCGTCGACCGCTACCGCCCCGGCGACGGCTACGGCGGTAGCAACTGCGGTCACGGCGACTACGGCCACGCTTGAAGGCACAGTGAATCCCAACGGAGCGGACACGCACACGTGGTTTCTGTGGGGCACAAGCAGCTCGTTGAACGGAGCAACACAAACGCCAGCGCAGGATCTGGGATCGACAGCAAGCAACCAGGCAGTGAGCGCAAACATCACCGCTCTGGCCGCAAGCACAACGTACTACTACCAGGCGGTGGCGCAAAACAGCCTGGGCACGACCAGCGGCGCAATCTTCTCATTCACCACGACACCGGCGCCGTATTTTCAGATGGTCACCGGGGCGCCGATGAACGTGACGCCCGGAGCAACAACGGGGAATACGTCGACGATTTCGGTCACGCCGTGGTATGGATTCACGGGAGCAGTGAGTCTTAGTTGCGCGATCACTCCAACAGCGGCGAGCGATCCGCCGACGTGCAGCGTGCCGACGACCGTAACCATCAGCGGCACATCTGCGCAGCAGGCAACCTTGACGGTGAATACAACAGCCGCGACGGCAATGAACCCACCGGCGAGCCTGCCATGGCGCGGCCCAGGCGGAGCCGTGCTGGCTTGCGTTGCGCTGCTCTTTCTGCCGTTGCGCCGTCGGAATTGGCTGGCGTTGATGGCATGGGTGGCGCTGTTCGCTGCTTTTGCCGGAATGGGCTGCGGAGGCGGAGGCAGCACAGCTGGCGGAGGGGGTGGTGGCGGCAGTGGTGGTGGCGGAGGAACGAACTCCGGGACGACAGCTGGAACCTACACTGTGACCATCACCGGCGTTTCGGGCGGAATGACAGAGACCGGAACGGTGGCCTTGACGGTGCAATAAGACAGCTGTCAGTGATCAGCGTCGGTCGTCAGATCTGGAAACTACATCCCTGCGGGTTTCGGGTTGTTGCGGTCGAACTTCGCAACCTGTACTTTGCGGGCAAGGCCAAGCTTCGACAAAATCCAGATGCCCCAGAAGTTGGGATCGATCTCATACCAGGTAAGGCCGTGGCGCGCTGAAACCGGATGCGCGTGGTGGTTGTTGTGCCAGCCTTCGCCGCCAGTCAGCAGCGCGACCCACCAGCTGTTCCGGGAGTCGTCGTGCGTTTCGAAGCGGCGCTTGCCCCACATGTGGGTTGCGGAGTTCACGAGCCAAGTGGCATGAAGTCCCAACGTCACGCGCAGCAACGCGCCCCAGAGGACCATGGCGATGCCGTTGACGAAGCCGCCCCAAATCCATCCGAGCGTGAGCAGTAGCACGGCACTCAGAGTGATCGGAATCCAGTGGTACTTGCTGAGCCAGACGTGGAAGCGGTCGCGGCTCAGGTCGGGTGAGTAGCGCGAGAGCGCCTCAATCTGCAAATGCAACGATTGGCCGAAGAGAATCCATCCGGCGTGCGCCCACCAGCCGCCTTCGCGCGGGGTGTGCGGATCGCCTTCTTTGTCGCTCAGCTGGTGGTGAACGCGATGCGTCGAAACCCAGAAAATTGGCCCTCCCTCAAGCGAGAGCGTGGCAAACACCGTCATCGTGTACTCAAGCCACTTGGGCACCTTGTAGCCGCGATGCGTAAGCAGGCGGTGATAGCACATGCCGATGCCGACATTGATCGCAAGAACGTAGAGGATGGCCATGACCAGCAGGCGCTGCCAACTGAAGAGGAAGAGCGCGGCCACCGCGCCCAGGTGAAAGATGGCGATCACAAGGACCATCGGCCAGCTCAAGCCGTCGCTGACAGCCATGGCCCGACCCATGCGAATCTGGCGCCACTTGGCAACGGCTTTGGCGGCGACGGAGGCGGAACTACTTGGCTCGGGAGCTACAGAAGTGGGCTGGGTTAACTCAGTGACGACGGGCTTGGTTGAAGGAACGGTGGTTACAGATGCCATGCGAAGGGGAATCCTTGAGAAGTGTCGATGTGCCCACTTGTATCTCCTTATTGTATAGGACACCTTGCTAAAGCGCGTGGCTGCCGCGGAAAAGAACGAGCGAAAGTACTGCGGGGGAGTGCACAAAGAGCAAACACCCGCACGTGAAGTCGATTGATTCTAAAGGTGCGCGACGCGATGGCGACGGTTGGGGGTTAATTGGCGGCGGGAACGACACCAATGGATTCGGGTGAGCTCAGGAAGATCCGCGAGGATTCGCCGCGAAGCACGCGATAAAGTGCGAACTGGCGCTGGGTGGTTCCGCGAAGCTCGAAGAGAAGCTCGCCGCGGTTGTCGGCTTCGGCATCGACGGCATCGATGAGGCGCATGCGCGGCGTCAGGTCCAGGCTCGCCGCGTCGGTCACGTTCTTGAACAGGACCGCGACGCCTCCATAGAGATCGGGCTGCGCAATCAGGGTGACAAATTTCTCATTGGCTCCGGTTCCGTCGGTGTGCGCGGAAAGCACCAGGGTGGCCCCCGCATCGTAGGCCAACTGGAAGACGCGGAATTGCTCGACGAGCAGCGGAGCAGGCGCAAGGGGAGTAACAGGCTTCGCGCGGTGTCCAGCGGTAGCCGATTTTGACGTTGGCTTAGGAGCGGGAGGCGGATTAAGCCCCAGCGCGCTCCGTGCAAGATCCTCCATGGCAGTCTTCATTTTGTCTTCGTCATCGGGGTTGGCCCAGACGTAGTTCCACGGATGCTCGGGACGATCGATCGCGTCGGAGACCGCGACGGTTTGATGCATATCGATCGGCAGGCCGAAGAGGGTGGGAACAACCGGCGCGCCGTAGCCCGCAAACTTGCCGGGAATCAGGTGCGGACGGTTCGGATCGGCGGCACTGGCAACGTCTGCCACGTAGGCGTCGTCCTCATCCTTCTTTTTCTTTTTGAGCTTCGGGCGGCTGGAGTCGTCGGAGGAAGTGCTGCTCGACCCATTACCTGACGATGAGCTGTCATCGCTGCGATGGAGCACAGGTCGGTCGGAATCAGCCGGAGGCGCGCTGGAGTCGGCGCTCGAATTGCCGCCGGAACCCGTGCCCGAGCCCGAACTCGATGCATCGCCGCCCTTGTGCAGCGTAGGACGATCGGGATCGGGAGCGGGACCACTCGAGCCGGAGCCTGAACTAGAGCCCGAGCCGGCACCCGAACTCGTTCCTCCGGTCGAATCGTCGGCGTGATGCTTGCGGTGCAGAATGGGCACGTCGCTCTGCGCATCGTCGTCTTCGTCCACCTTCGCCACTTGTGCTGGAGCGCGATTGGCCGTCGGCAGCGGTCTCCACTTGCCGTAGCCCACCCATCCGCCCTGCTCGCGAGCCGAGGTGTCAATGTCGAACAGCCCTACCGGCTTCCCATCCCGCTGCAGTTGATACTCGACGTCGCTTTGCAATGCGAGCGGCTCCGGCTGGGCGAGATACACCCCGGCGTCGTTCAGCTCCTGGCCGTCGAAAATGCAGATGGGAACAAGGCGCGCGGCTTTGGGATGGGCTTCATCGCCGGTCCACTCGTATACTCCGACTGCGCGCATGTCAGGCGCGTTTGCGTCCGGCTTGGCGACCTCGCCGGGATATTGTGCGGGCGCGGCCAGCGAGAAGACCAACGCGACAGGTGCGAGCAGCGCGGCTGCCTTTATCCACAAGCGACTTTTGCAGTGCAATGACACCTTCGACTTCCCTCGACAATAATTGAATCTGGCGGCCGCATTGCGGCCCGATCCATCTGCCGCACTTCGAGCCCATCCATCTTTTGAAAGGATATGCCCCATGAAGCCCCATGAGAAAGTCGCCGACTTTACCCTGCAAACGGATGAAGACAAAACCGTGAGTCTCTCGGACTTTGCCGGCAAGCCGGTGATCCTCTTCTTTTATCCCAAGGCCGACACCCCCGGCTGCACCATTGAGGCCTGCGGCTTCCGCGATACGTTCAAGAAGCTGCAGGCGGCGGGCGCCGTGGTTCTGGGCATCAGCCGCGACACGCCCCGTGAACAGGCCAGGTTCCGGGCCAAATACGACCTCCCCTACACACTCCTTGCTGATGTAGACGAGAAAGTCTGCAAACAGTTTGATGTGCTCAAGGAAAAGAACATGTACGGGAAGAAGGTGTTCGGCATTGAGCGGACGACCTTTGTGATCGGGCCGGACCGGACGCTTTTGCACATCTACCCCAAGGTGACGCCCCAAGGCCACGCCGAGGAAGTGCTGGAACTTATCAAGGAATGGAACAAGGCGCACAAAAAGGCGTGAAGGGGAGGAATGGGGTCAATCAGATGCCCGGCAAGCTCCTGAAGCGCACCTTCTTTGAGGATGCGCCGGAACGCGTTGCGCCTCGGCTCTTGGGCAAACTGCTGGTCCACAAAACCGCCGCCGGCGTGGTGGCGGGACGAATCGTTGAAGTTGAGGCGTATCTCGGTCCCCACCACAAGACACCCGACCCCGCCGCGCATTCGCATCGCGGGCCGACACCGAGGAACGAAGTGCTTTTCGGTCCGGCTGGCTTTGCGTATGTGTACTCGATCTACGGGCTCTACTACTGCATGAACTTCTCCTGCGAGAAAGAAGGCCTAGGGGGTGGCATCCTGCTTCGCGCGCTCGAACCTGTAACCGGAATAGCACAGATGGCGCGCAACCGGAATCTGGATCCTGACGTGGCGGCTTGCGAGTTGACCGGTGGGCCCGGCCGCCTGTGCCAGGCTCTTGGCCTCACGCGGCCAGCGCATAATGGGTTGGATTTGCTCGATCCCCGCTCGCCCCTGCAGGTGCGGGATGACGGATTCCGCGTCACGCGCGTACTGGTGACGCGGCGCATCGGCATCCGGCACGCGGTGGAGTTGCCATTGCGCTTTTCGCTGCCCGGCAACGAATGTGTTTCGGGCCCGAAAAAGCTGGAAGGAAGATCGGTCTTCCTTCGGGAGGGGTCAATCCGTAAACTGATCCGTAGCTAACCTAAGGTCCGCGACCGGGACCTGAGAGGAACCCTGCCAGTGAAACTTACTTCCCTGCTCCCACCCGCCGCTGCGGTAGGTCTGATGGCCGCGGCCGTGCTTGCCACAACCACTGGAGTGCAAGCGACGCAAGATCAGCCGCAAGCCAGCGCGCCGGCCGCGCAAACCGCGCCACCTCCGCCCGCTGGCCGACCGATGCGCAACCTGCCAGCGCCGACCAACCTCCAGGTGCTGCCGAAGAACCTGACCGGCGACCAGGTGCACGAAATCATGGAGGGTTTTGCCGGGTCGCTCGGCGTTCATTGCGACTTTTGCCACGCGGCCGACCCGAAAAAAGTGGGACCCAATGGAAGGCCGCAGCTCAACTTCGCCGACGACTCCAAGGATGACAAGAAAATCGCGCGCATCATGATCTCGATGGTGCAGCAGATCAACGGCGATTACATCAGCAAAACAACGGCCATGGATCCTGACGCGATGGGTATGAAGGTGACGTGCGGGACCTGCCATCGCGGCCACGAAATGCCAGAGGAGTTCGTGCCTCCGCAGGAACACGGGCCGGGCGCACCACCATCCGGAAGTGCACCTCCGGGTCACGATGCGCCGGCACCCGGCACGCCGCCGGCGTCGAAATAAAATTCGCCCCGCTGCAGCGCGCGGCATGCACCGCAATATGAGGTTGCATGCCGGCGCTGCGGGTGCGTTAGTCGCCCGGAATCACACTGGCTCGATATGCGGCTGTTTGTCGGAATCCCGTTGGCGGATACGGTGGCGCGTGAACTCGGCAAGGGTATCGCGCGGTTGCGCGAAGGCGAAAGCACCAGGCCCGGCAGCCGCTTGCGCTGGACCGCGCCGGATTCGTGGCATATCACGCTGCAGTTCCTTGGCAATGCAACACCGGAACAACTGGAGTGCCTGAAGGTGCGGCTGGGCGAGGTGCGCGCTGCGGCGTTTCCCGTCCAATTGGGCGAACTCGGCTGCTTCGATCGCGCAGGCGTATTCTTCGCGGATGTGATCGTAACGCCTCCGCTCGCTGCCCTCGAAAGGAGCGTGGTTGCGGCGACAGGCCCCTGCGGATTCGCAGCGGAGATCCGGCCGTTTCATCCGCATATTACGCTGGCAAGGGCGAAAGGACAGGGGCGGGGAACGGATCTGCGCGCGCTGAAGAGCAAGATTCAAAGCCAGCCCGCATTCACGCGCTTCACGGCAACAGAGTTTGTGCTATATGAGAGCCATCTGGGCGTTGGCGGGGCCCGCTATGAGGCCAGGATGCGCGTCGCGCTCACTGGCGGACATGGCCCAATGACGGCCGCCAATCACTGATATACTGAAGATTCGGCAAGGCGATGGCGCGAGACGCCGTATGCGTTGTGGCTGTTCACGCAGCGCCCGAAAACACTAGAGAGATTTGGAGTTGGACGATGGCACAAACTTGCGATATCTGCGGCAAAGGGCCGCGTTTTGGCAACAACATCTCGCACGCCCACAACATCACCCGGCGGCGTTGGAATGTGAACCTGCAGGCAGTCAAGGCGATGGTCGACGGCACGCCCAAGAAGCTCCGCGTTTGCGCGAGCTGCATCAAGAGCGGTAAAGTCGCGAAGGCGTAAGGCACGCCGCGCTTTTATCCTTTGCGCGCTTTGTTACGCTTTTGCCCGTGAATTGAGCACTCCAACAACCCCGCCCGCAAGGCGGGTTTTTGTTGTGTGCGGAAGTTGCGTTTCGGATCTGACACAAGCGCGCTGGCCGCCGGCCTTACTCACCCTCTTTTGTAAAGCTGAGCGATGCGGAGTTGATGCAGTAGCGCAGGCCGGTAGGCCCGGGACCGTCGGGGAACACATGGCCAAGATGGCCTCCGCAGCGAGCGCAGGTCACCTCCACGCGCCGCATTCCGTGGCTCGAGTCCTCATGCTCCTCGACCGATTTGGAGCCGGCTGGAATCATGAAGCTGGGCCACCCGCAGCCGGAGTCGAACTTGGCGCCGCTCATGAAGAGCAGCGCGCCGCAGGCTGCGCAGTGGTAGTTCCCAGTTTCGTGATTCTCTGTGAGCAGGCCGGTAAAGGGGCGCTCGGTGCCTTTTTCGCGCAGCACGTGATACTGCTGCGGCGTCAGCAGGGTTCGCCACTCAGCATCGCTGCGAACAACCTTATCTTCAGAATCGCTCAAGATGACCTCCTGCGTTTGCGGGATTGTGAACCGGGCACCGAACGTGCGTGATCTCGTCGGTACACGCGGATGATCGCGTCACCGTTTAATGATAGCGATGTGCAGCGAGGGCCGTCACACTTCGGCGACGACTTCGATTTCTACCAGCAGATTGCGCGGCAATCGCGCGACTTCAACCGTGGTCCGCGCGGGAAGCGTTTCGCTGTCATCTCCGAAATACGATGCATAAACCGCATTCATGGCCGCGAAGTCGTTCATGTCCTTTAGGAAAACAGTCGCCTTGACCACCTGGCCCAGGCTGCTGCCACCGGCCTCTAGAACGGCTTTGAGATTCTCCAGGGTTCGCGCCGTCTGTTCCTTGATTCCGCCGGAAACAGCCTGGCCGGTTACTGGATCCAAGCCGCCCTGGCCGGCGGTGAAGATGAGGTTTCCTGCACGCACGCCTTGCGCGTAGGGGCCGATCGCGGCAGGCGCGCCGTCGGTGGTGATCGTCGAGCGAGTCATGGGTCGATTTTATGACGATGGGCGAGATGTGGATTGAGAAAATCGTTCGAAACCTGTCAAAGTTGGTGTGTTTCAACGGGCCGCAGAGATGAAATGCAGAAGGGCAATTCCGCGAAAGAATTGCCCCTGCAATCAACAGGTTTGGTTGGGCCCGCACGAACGAGTCGTTAGCTGTGGAAGGCTGCCGTGAGGCCGCCGGCGATGGCCATCACGAGCAGCCAATAGGCGGCGTTGATGGCAAACAGATTGGCGCGGCGATTCTCGGCGATGTGCTGGGTAAAGAGCGGAGGCGCCATAAATCCAACCCAGCAAACGACGCCGAGCTTGGCGCCCTGGGTAAAGGTCGCGGATCCCGTCCAGCCCACTACGTGCGCAATCACATACGTGAGGAGCAGGCAGGCGATGAACGAGCAGACCATGGTCATGGCGCCATTCTTGGGCTTATTGGTCTCGGAAAAGCCCGTGTACGCTAACCAGGATTTGCGGAAAACGAGCCCGTACCAAAGGGCTCCAAGGAGCCATTCGATCACGGCTGCAATAACGACAACCGTCATCATGTGCCCGGAAAGCATCACCGAGAAAAGAACCGCGGAGTAGGTGGCAACGTGCATTCTTCAATCCTCCACAACGGAATTAAGTTCCGGCTCCCACGCCCAGAAGCCCTCACAAAGCAGGGTTCCCGCGCGATCCGTTTGACAGGAGTCGCCGCAAACACGATGCGGCACAGAGAGAAGCCGTGTCAAGGCAAATCAAGGGTGAGTCGCAGAAGTGGTAACTAACACAAATGAGTCATCGAGAGCGGCAAACGCGCTTGCGTACTGGCTGTGGCGCACCGCGGACACCGAAACGTTAACGGCGCTTGAGCGCTTCAAGCTCGTCGAGAGTGCGAGGCCAATCCGAGCCCAGCAGGCGCGAGAGGCTGCGGTCGGCCAGAACTTTTCCGCCGGTCTGGCAGGTAGCGCAGTAATTGGTTTCGTTGTCTGCGTAGCGGATTCGCTGGATGGGGCTCCCGCAGCGCAAGCACAGCTTTCCAAACCGGCCGTGAACCGCCATCTCGGGTCGGAACGCCGTCACGCCTTCAGGAAACTTCTTCTTCGCCTCGGCCGAGAGTCGTTCCATCCAAAGCTCCATCGTGGATCGCGTGGCGTCGAAAAGCCGCTGCCACTCTTCGGACGTGAGTTTGTGCGTGAGCATAATCGGCGAGAGCCGCGCGGCGTGGAGAATCTCGTCGGAGTACGCGTTGCCCACGCCGCTGATGAGTCGAGGATCGGTGAGGGCGCGCTTAAGCGTGCGGTTCTCAAACGTGAGCGCGGCGCGGAACTGATCCAGATCCGATGAGAAAATCTCGATGCCGCCGGGATCGATGTCGCGCAGAGCCTGCTCGCCGCGCAAAACGTGAAGCGACGCGCGGCGCTTCGAGCCGGCTTCTGTTAATACGAGGGTCCCATCCGAAAAATCAAGCGCGAGCAGCGCCTGGCGGCCGGAGAGTTTCGCGTGCGGCGGACGCCAATGCAGACGCCCCGCAATCATGAGGTGAATGACGAGCCAAAGGTTAGCGTCCACGCCGATCGCAATGCGCTTGCCTATGCGTTGAAGTTCGCGGACCGTGCGCCCTTCGACCGATGCGATGGGCGGCTCAACGGTGCGAAGAAGAAAAACGCTGGCAATGCGCACATGCTCGAGCGTCTTGCCGACGATGCGCGGCTCAAGCGCGGCAATATAGGCGGTAATGTCGGGGAGTTCCGGCATTCACTATCAGGTTGCAGCGCGGGCCGGTGGTTGTGCAATGGGGGTTTTGCGGGAACGTGGAATGTCTGATCTAGATTTGGGGTCTCCCGCCTTT
>Ga0326728_10012446_pt1 | contig 18897 bp, 17 predicted proteins | sample MB3enrmetagenome_FD_207602 | JGI IMG/M metagenome (GOLD analysis project Ga0326728, IMG submission 207602) | Lab enriched peat soil microbial communities from McLean, Ithaca, NY, United States - MB31MN | ecosystem: Environmental > Terrestrial > Soil > Wetlands > Peat | place: USA: New York... | reverse complement strand
GGATTTCGGTTCACCATCTACCGGCGCGGCATTTTCAGCGACATCGGCAAATGGCTGGGGATGCAGGACGTGGCCGTGGGCGAGGCGCACTTCGACGAGGACTTCATCATCAAGGGCAACGACGAGGCCAGGTTGCGCCGCCTTTTTGCCGATGCCAGGCTCCGCGAACTCATCAGCGCCCAGCCGACCATCCATTTTTGCGTTAAGGATGACGAGAACCGATTTTGGGGTGGCCGGAACTTTCCGCCGGACGTGGACGAACTGTATTTCCAGGTGACCGGCGTCATCAAGGACGTGGACCGGCTGAAACTATTGTACGACCTGTTCTCCGAAACGCTGGATGAACTCTGCCGCATGGGCGCAGCCTACGAAAAGAACCCCGGCGTGATGCTCTGATTCCCATAGACCCGTGAAGGGTATGGTCGTCGCTCGCGTCTCGCCTGCGCCAAAAATGCCTCGCCGCGAACGTCACCGTAATTATGTTCCGCCATCATGGCCGGGAGCGTCGGGGTGGCAAACGCGAAGCGGGTGTGACAGAGTTTCGTGACCACAGCCAGCGCCGCCGGGACGGCCCGGATTTACGATGCGGTGGCTGCACCACCCAGCCCGGCGGCACCACCTCAAATGTAAACAGTTGACAGATGGAGGTGATGCCGAGCGGAGCCATGCCGCTGGTCCCCTGTTCGCCCCGGAAGGTGGAGGCCGGGGCCAGCGCCGCGCCCGGAGCCGGGGCCGACCGGCGCGATGGCCACGGCCACGGCGGCAGCCCAAGGCTGCTGGGCCGCGCCGATGAGCGCCAGAGCGTGCGCTGCCAACTGGAGCAGTGCTGCGGTCGCGACACCGAGGGGATGGTGTGGATTGTGGATGCTCTGCGCTGGGCGGAGTGGGCCTGACCAGCAGCTTTCCCTAGTTTTGATGGAGACGCGACAGCGGCTACAAACCTTTTGCGCTCTGTGGCTTGCACATTGGACTTTGACGGTTCAATATATGGGCGGTTAATTGAATAATGGTTAGACCACAGAGCACCATGTCACATTTTGACATCTCGAAAGTAGAAGCTGCGATACGCGACAAGGGACATTGGGAGGAGTCCATCGAGTGGCGGATTTTTACGGAGACGCGTTTTTACATCGCTCGTGTTGAGCAGTTGGACGAGAAGAATCAGACGAAAAGCGTGGTTTACACGGTGCGAGTCTATTGTGATTACGACCTGCGCTGCGAGTGCAAGACACTGGAGCGGGCGTTGCATTTTTGCGATGTCTTTCAGGATTGGATTCAGACCGGTTGGAAGACCGAAGGCTGGCCTGGATGGACCACGGCGACGACGCCGTAGATATGACATTGTGCCGGTGCCGGTGTCCGTCCTCACTATTGACACAAATTGCGTGAAGGCGGGGGGCAGTCGTGGGAAATTGGTATTTGCGGCGCTGTGCCCCTGCGCCGGAAAAAACCGCCGGAAAATTCGCCGCCCGGCATGAAAACTGCTCTGGCGCGGAAAAATGTTTTACACTTATTACTCGCAGTCCCATATTAACGTGGTAATATGGAATCTGCGGGGCGCCGGCGCGCCTGTTCTTTGACATCTTGCAGCGGGAAGAGGGGAGCGGAAAGAGTGGCCAGCCTGCCCGCCGGCCTGTCCGCCAGAGCCTTGGCGACGGCGGAAGCCTTGGCGAAGGCGGGTGGTCAGTGGCAGGGGCGTTTGGAACGCGCGTGGATTTCACGCAACCAACCCCCTGCCAGGAAGCCCGCCGCCAAGGCCGTCGAAACGTGCAAAAAAGCAGCTAAGAGCAGCTAAGAGCAGCTAACGGCAACTTGGCGTTTTTTACGGAAAGGCGTCCAATCGGCCAGCCAGGGGCGTCCTTCAAGGGCCGCATCAGGACCCGAGTTGCAGCCAGTTGCAGCCAGTTGCAGGGTTTGCCTTTTCCAGTTCCGGCCTGAACCTTGAACCCCTGTCCGCCGTAGCTTCAGCGAAGGCGGATTGAACTCAGCGCCGCCAATAGCACCCAATCGCACCAAATCGCACCAAATCGGCCATAATAAAAGTTTTTCCGCAAATGATCGGGTCGGAGGGCGGCCCGAACCAGCAATTTTTGCCTTTTCCGGCTCCGGACTGGACTTTGAACCTTGAACTTTGAACCTTGAACTTTGAACCTTGAACTCTTGAGTTGCGACCAAGCCCAAAAAATCATGCGCTTTTGCGTTGACTTGAACGGGGGGCTGTGTCGTGATGTTCAACCGGTGCAATCGGTTCAGGAATAGCATGACGAGAATCTGGCAAAAAACCGGCGCGGCGAGGGCTTCGGGCAATACCACCAAGTACGACGCCCATCATATCGTCCTGGCCAAGACCTACGGCCCGCAGGCCGATTTGCGGCGCGAATTGGCCGATTCCAAGGCGGCGGTGGCCGAGCGGACGGAAATCCTCAAAATTTTCGCCGATTGCGCCGACCCGCAACGGGCCTGGCTGCTGCTGGAGGATTACTTCGAGAAGCTCTCCCTCTCGCGCAAGGACTTCGGGGCGCAGGAATGGTGGCAGCGGCTGGTCAGCGCCCGCGGCAAAAAGCGGCTGGAGGAAACAGCCATCCTTTTCATGCGCTTCAACCGTCCGCTGCCCACCGAGTTGCAGGCGCACGCCAACCCGGCCCGCTTCCAGGAAATCGAGCAGGCGGAGAAGGATCAGAAGCTGGTGCAGCAACTGGAAAGCTGGCTCTTTCCGGTTTCCCCGCCCCATTTGGACATCCCGCGCGCCTCCATTCGCGTGGCCTGCCGGCCCAAGCCGGTGGGCGAGTTCTCCGCCCTGCACGGGCTGGAAGTCTCTTTTTTCATCGCCCGCAACCGCACGGGTGAGAAAGCCAAAAAAGTGGCGGAGGTGGTGGACCTGACAACGCGCTCGACGCACGAACGGGAGTTTTTTTCGCTCGACGACTGGCAATTCATCCAATGGCTCTCCGAAACGCACGCCGACCCGGAGGGGTTGTGGGATTCGCTTCTCTTGAGCGGCCCGGAGCTCCTCCAATGGCTCGTGCGCTGGGGCGACAATGGCCGGCTGCGCCTGGCCGACGGCGACCAACCCATCGCCTTCCACGGCCATCTGGCGCAGTTGCAGCCGCACCTGGATTCCAACGGGGACCAGTTGTTGTTCACGCACCAGTTGAGGCTGCCGGAAGGCGGCCAGCGGCCGATGAGCGAGGTGAAATTTTTCGCCGGCCACCCGCCCCTGGCGATGGTGGGCAACGCCTTTTACATGCTGCGGAGCGCGCCCCCGGACGAGTTGCTCAATGCCTGGGCGCAGCAGAAATCTCTTCCCGCCGGCAAATTAAGCCACCGGTTTCTGAGCAAGCTGCGCAAGACCCAACTCGCCGGCGAGGTCAATTGGGACCAATTGTGCGTCGTTCACCGCGCCCGGCCGCGATTCACTTTTGAATTGGTGGAAGACGTGGTGCGCCTGCGCCTGGCGGCCCGCAGCCAGGAGGATGAGAGCTTGTGGCGTTGGAACGGACAGGAGTGGGAGAGCGAGGAGCCGCGGGTGGAACTGTCCGCCAAGCCGCGGATTCTGGATGATGCGCGGTTGGACAAGGCCGTCCAGTGGCTCTCGCAGTTGGATTGGTTCACGCCCGAACCGGGTTTGTGGGTGGGCGACGCCAGTGATAATTTCCTGGCCCAACTGGCGGCCGCCTGGCCGGGGCGGCCCGATGAAGCCGAATACCTGGGCAACCCGGCCTTTCACCGGCTGTTCCTTGCCCCGCGACCGTTGCGGCCGCGCCTGATCGTCCAAGGCAGCGGCATAGACTGGTTTGCCGTTTCGGCCCTCTGGGAGGCCGAGGGTCTCAAGCTCACGGCCGCCGACTTGCAACGTCTGCAAACGGCGACCGGGCGTTTCATCAAACTGCCCGACGCCGGCTGGCTGGAATTGGACGCGGCGGCGGTGCAATCGGCCCACGAAGCGATGGCCGACCTGGGTGTGGAGGGCTTGACGCCCGTCCCGTTGCGGCTGGGATTGGAACAGGGGGCGCACCTGGATGAGACGGGGCTGCAGCGCTTCGGCGATTCCCCGCAAGCCCAGGCCTGGCGCAAGCACCTGGCGGAGTTCACCGGCATTCCGCCCATGCCTTTGCCCACGGAGGTCAAGGCCGACCTTCGCCCCTACCAGCATAACGGCTTTCATTTCTTGTGCCACCTGACCCGCCACAAATTGGGCGGCATCCTGGCCGACGACATGGGGCTGGGCAAAACGCTCCAAGCGCTGGCCTGGCTGGCGTGGTTGAAGGCCGGCCATCAGAACGGCAAGCCCGCCCTGGTCATCTGTCCGGCCTCCGTCTTGCACAATTGGCAGCGGGAATGCCAGCGCTTCACCCCCTTTCTCAAGGCCCTGGTGTTGGAGAGCGGCGCGGCCCGGCACAATTTGCGCCGCAAGATTCCCGAATACGACTTGATCATCACCAATTACGCCCTGCTGCGCCGCGACTTGGAGGCGCTGGCCCGTTTCTCCTTCCGCGCCGTCATCCTGGACGAGGCCCAGTTCATCAAGAATCCCGACGCCCAAATCACCCTCTCGGTCAAACAATTGCAGGCCGACCAGCGACTGGCCCTCACCGGCACGCCCCTGGAGAACCGCCTCCTGGACCTCTGGAGCATCGTGGATTTCATCCAGCCGGGCTATCTGGGCACGCAGCAGAAATTCCGCGAAAAATACGAACCGCGCGGCGACAACGCCGAGGACGTGCAGCGCATCGCCCGCCGCCGCCTTTCGGCCAAACTGCGCCCGCTCATGCTGCGCCGGCTCAAATGCGAAGTCGCGCGCGACCTGCCGGAGCGCATCGAGCAAAGGTGCGACTGCGAACTGGGCGAGCCGCAACGCAAGCTCTACCTGGCCGAATTGCGCCGCAGCCGGGAACAGGTCATGAGCACGGTCGCCGAGCGCGGCCTCAAAAGGAGCACCATTCATGTTTTGGCCGCCTTGACCCGCCTGCGCCAGATTTGCTGCCATCCCAACTTGGTGGGCAACGACGCCGCCTCGGGCAAGACCGAGACGCTCTTTGAATTGCTGGAACCGCTGCTGGCCGAGGGCTACAAGGTGCTGCTCTTCAGCCAATTCGTGCAGATGCTCCGCATCCTGGAAAAAGAATGCGCCGCCCGCCAGATCCCCACCCACATTCTGACCGGCGAATCCAAGCACCGCCAGGAAATCACGCAGGCCTTTCAAAACGACTCCCGCGGCACGGTCTTCCTCCTCAGTTTGCGCGCGGCGGGCACCGGCCTCAACCTGACCACTGCCAGCAACGTCATCCTCTACGATCCCTGGTGGAATCCGGCCGTCGAAGCGCAGGCCATTGACCGGACCCACCGCATTGGCCAGACCCTGACCGTCAATGCCTATCGCTTGATCGCCCCGGGGACGGTGGAGGAGAAAATTTGGGAACTGCAACAGCGCAAGGCCCAGACCATCGCCGACGTTCTGGGTGAACAAGGCTTTGCCCGCAACCTCTCCAAGACCGACTTGGAATATCTCTTTGCCGAGGATTGAACCTATTTCACTTTTTTTGGTAACTTCCTGATCTTAATCTTAATCCTAATCCTAATCCTAATCTCCTTCGTGAAACCTGTACCCGGAATTGGCTTTGATCAGACCCGCGAGCATCGAAACAATTCCGTGCAGGCGCTCTTATGAACTCCCCCCTCCGCGCCCTGCGATGCGCCGCCGCTGCCGCCCGCGCCGCCGGCCGGCTCATGCTCCGCCAGCGGGCCGCGCCCAAGAAAATCAACCGGCAATCCCGCCACGACATCAAGCTGGAACTGGACGTCCGCTGCCAGAAGTTGATCGAAAAAACTCTCTTGCGCTCCTTCCCGCAATCCGCCGTCCTGGGCGAGGAAGGCCTGGCGGGCCGGCAGGACGCGCCGTTGCGCTGGGTGGTGGACCCCATTGACGGCACCGTCAACTTCACCTACGGCGTGCCCCACGCCTGCGTTTCCATCGCCTTGCAGGAGCGGATGGCCGGGGGGGAATTCGCCACCGTCGCCGGCGTGGTCTATGATCCCTTTTGCGGCGAGCTTTGGACCGCCCTGCGCGGCGGGCCGGCCCGCTTGAATGGGAGGGTCATTCACGTCAGCCGCCGCAAAAACCTGGCGGAGGCCATCGTCTCCATCGGCTTCGCCAAAAGCCGGGCCAGCCTGGAGGAGAATCTGCCCGTTTTCAACGCCCTGGTCCGGCGCGTGCGCAAAATCCGCATGATGGGCGCCGCCGCCCTGGCCCTGACCTACGTGGCCAGCGGACGGTTCGATGCCTACGTCGAATCCGGCATTTCGCTCTGGGACATCGCCGCCGGAGGATTGATTCTCGAATGCGCCGGCGGTGAATTCTGGCGCCAGCCGCTGCCGGACGGCGGCAAGTTCCGCATGATTGCCAGCAACGGCCTGCTGCGCGCCAAGCTGGAACGGGTCGCCCGCGCCGCCCGAAAAACAAGTTGAATTCTCCAAGCGTCGGCGTAAATTTTGTCCATGCCGATTACATTGGATCAAATCGTTGAAGAGACGCGCGAGTTGCCCTCCGAAACCGTGGCGGAATTGGTTGACCGCATCATGCTCGCGCGACATGGTGACATCGAGCCATCCATGGCGGCGGCTTGGAAATCCGAGACGGACCGGCGCATGGCGGAGATTGAAGCCGGAAAAGTCAAAGGTGTTCCGCTCGAAGAATCGCTGGCGCGCGCCCGCAAAATCGCCGGCCTGTGAAATTCCTGCTTCATCCTGAAGCGGACGAAGAATTTGCCGGAGCGGTTCGATATTATTCTGAAATCCAGGCCTGACCCTTTCGCTTTTGCTGCCTCGGCCAAGCGATTAAAGTTGACTACTGCGGGTTCTTGGGCGAACCTTCTTCGCGATGCGGGAAGAAAACGATAATATGCGATCATGCGGGACCGGTTTGACACCGCCTTGAATTTGCCGAGAGAAATAGCGGAAGACCTTAGTCATAAAACAAGTCAAGACTAAATGAGCGCTTTTGGAAGAATATGTCGAATCGGAATATTTTATGACGGATCTTTCTTTTCATACGCGCAGCATTTTTTTTACCACGAAAAAAAGGTCGGGTGGCTGAGATTTCGGGAGTTGCATCAATTCCTTGAAAAATATATCCGCCTCAAAGAGCAGGATTTTGCGAGCTACAAGGTTGTTTACGCGTCTTGGCATCAAGGCTTATTCACGAGCAAAGACGCAACCGACGAACAGTTAAAGCGTGAGCGAAATCAATACCACGATCTGATGCACGCGGGAATTGAGCCGAAGTACCTTCCCATGTCAGTGGAGCATGGCGAGAAGGGTACGGACGTGGCATTAGCCGTCGATGCTCTTCAGATCGGATTGGATAAGAAAATTGACATCGCAGTCCTTGTCACTGGAGATGGGGATTTTGTACCTCTTGTTCGAGCTCTCAACAAACAAGGCGTGCGAGTGTTGGCTGCGTACTTTCAATTCACTGCAAAGGACGGCAGTAAGGGCTTTATAAATGATCGGCTCCTCAATGCGGTCAACTACGCCGTTGATATAAATGGGTTGGAAACCGATAAGGACTTCAAACAGGACTTTCGGATGTTATTTAGGAAGTGACAGAAGGCGTAGAGCCTGCTTGGTGGTGGCGGCATCCGCGCCAGGCGTTGTGGGGGCAAATAGGATGGATTTGGCTGTGGCCAGGATGTTGGGCGCTTCGTCGCGACGCCGGTCGTGACGTGACAGCTCATTGGCGAGTCTCTTAAGGATGCGGTTGGTCTCGGCCAGATAACGCTCCGCTTGCGCCCGGTAATTGGCCTCGCGCTCCGCTGTTTCCACCGCCTTGCTCATGGCGCCAAACTAACCGATGCTGCGGCCCTTTGCAAACCAAGATGCCGGCCATGGTGGAACTCGCTCGCTATTTCTTCTTTTTCGGCTTTGATGAGGCGATTTGCTTCACCTTCCCCTCAAGCTGCGCGATGCCGGCGGTAAAATCGGCTTCCCCCTTGGCTTCCAATTCCTTCCGGCGGCGTTCCTCAAACAGGCTGTATTGCGTTTCCGCGTGCCGGTCAGCCTCCTCGCGCGTGACCCTTCCGGCGTCCTGCAAAACTCCTCGTTCGTTGAATTTCAAAAAGTCGTCCAGTTTCGTGCGCCAGTCCCGCATGAAAACCTGCTTCCGCCTTTTGGCCTGGTCTTCCGCATAATCAAGGAACATCGTGACCACGCGGTTCAGCGTCGTGATTTCCTCCTCGTTCAAATAGTTTTTGGCAATCGTTACGTCCCCCTTGCGCACCATTCCGCCCTTCCAGGTGGTCAACCCCATGTTAGGTTTGTTGGCGTCCGCCCGTTCCGCAATCAGTTCGGGAGCGGTTTTGCCGCTGCTGGCGAAATGCAGCTTGTTCTGGACGGTTTGGAAAAAAACCTGTGTCTCCCGATCCTCCGGCCGGTAGTCCGCTGCCAGCGCGAGAATTTCCTTCACCCGTAGATACATCCGGCGTTCGCTGGCCCGAATGTCCCGGATGCGCTCCAGCAAGTCGTCGAAATAATCCGTTGCGCCCGGCCCCGGCGGATTCTTCAACCGCTCGTCGTCCAGAACAAACCCTTTAATGAGATATTCGCTCAACCGCTGTGTGGCCCAAATGCGGAATTGCGTGCCGCGCCGGGATTTCACGCGGTAGCCAACGGCAATGATGACGTCAAGATTGTAAAATTCGATTTCGCGGGAAACCTCGCGCTGCCCTTCCTTTTGAACTGTTGCAAATTTTGCAACAGTTGCCTCCGGCGTCAATTCCTGCTCGTCATAGACGTTTTTGACATGCTTGGAAATGACCGATTTGTCGCGCTGGAAAAGCTCGGCCAGTTGATTCAACGAAAGCCAAACAGTGTTGTTTTCCAGTTTGACCTCAAGCCGCGTGCGTCCGTCCTCGGTTTGGTAGAGGATGATTTCCGATCCCGGCTCTTGCTTGGGCTGGCTCACGGGGAATTGTTTTGAACGGAATCAGAATGGATTAGGATTAGGATTAGGATTAAGATTAGGAGACCGAGCCCGCTCAGGTTTCGATGCCGTACATCTTGATTTTATTGTAGAGGGTCTGGCGGCCGATGCCCAGACGCTTGGCCGTTTCCAGTTTGTTGCCGTTGGTTTCCTTGAGCATCTGCACAATCGCGTTGCGTTCCATCGCCTCCATCAGCGTCAGATCGGGGTTCTGCCTGGCCTGCGTCCCGGCGGTCACCGAGAGGTCGCGATCGTCAATCATATTGCCCTCAACCATCAGTACCGCGCGCTGGATTTCATTCTGCAATTGCCGCACGTTGCCCGGCCAGTCGAAGCTGCGGAGGGCCTCGGCCGCGGCGGGGGTGAAGCCGGTCAGATTGCGCCCCGCCTGGGCGTCGAACCGCTTGAGAAACGCGCTGGCCAGCGGGATGATGTCCTCCCGCCGCTCGCGCAAGGGGGGCAGATGCACCGTAATGGCGCTGATGCGGTAAAAGAGGTCCTCGCGCAGTTTGCCCGCTTTGATCGCGTCGTCCGTCTCGCGGTTGGTCGCGGCGATGATGCGGCAGTCGGTCTTGTAGCTGGTGCGCCCGCCCACGGGCCGGACTTCCTTCTCTTGCAGGATGCGCAGCAGTTTGCTTTGCGTGTCAACGGGCATTTCGGAAATCTCATCCAGCAGCAGCGTGCCGCCCTCGGCGTGCCGGAAGAGGCCCTCGCGGTCCACGTTGGCCCCGGTGAAGGCCCCCTTGACCGAGCCGAACAATTCGCTTTCGATCAATTCGCGGGGCAAGGCCGCGCAATTGATTTTGATCAGCGGCCCCTTGTTGCGCGGGCTGAGGTTGTGGATCAAATCCGCCACCACTTCCTTGCCCGTGCCGCTCTCGCCCGTGATGAGAATGGAAACGTCGCTGGGGGCGATGCGTTCGACGGTCCGCACCACCTCCTTCATCGCCTGGCTCTGAAAGATGGGCGAAGCCCCCCCGCTCATGGTGTCCAGCGCCTTGCGCAACGAATTGGTTTCCTGATTCAGACGCCGGTGTTCCAGCGCCCGTTCCACCGACAACAGCAGGATCTTCTGGTCGAAGGGCTTGTTTTGAAAATGGTAGGCGCCGCGTTTGGTCGCTTCCACCGCCGCGTCGAAAGTGGCGTGCCCGGTCAACACGATGACTTCCGTGTCCGGCCATTGTTTCTTGATTTGCGGCAGCAGCTCCAGTCCGTCGCCGTCGGGCAGGACCAGGTCCAGCAGGATGACATCGGGCTGCGTTTCGGTGAAGGAGGCCAGCAATTGGGCGGCGTTGGCTTTGGGCAGCGGCTCATAGCCGTTGCGCTCCAGAATCGTTCCGATGAGGTCCCGCACCCCCTCGGTATCATCTACGACCATGACCTTGGGTTTCATATATTCGTCTGGCGACGGCGCGCGCAGGCCGCGACAAAACTGCTGAATAATTGCCGGAAAACGCCGTGGCTGTCAACCAGCCGTTCCGGGTGAAATTGCACCGCCAGCAGAAACGGCAGCCGCTCCGGCTCCTTCAATTCCAGCGCCTCGATGATCCCGTCGGGGCTTTCGGCCACCACGCGCAAGGCCGCCGCCACCCGGCCGACGGCTTGGTGGTGGGTGCTGTTGACCTTGAGCGTCTGCCGCCCCGTCATCCGGGCCAGGGCCGAATCGGGCGCGATCTTCACCTCATGCACCGGCTCCGACTGCCGGTCCATGCGCCGGTGGTTCAGCGCGCCGGGCCTCTGCGCGGCAATATCCACCACCAGCGTGCCCCCCAGGGCCACGTTCAACATCTGCTGCCCGCGGCAAATCGCAAAAAGCGGCTTCCGCTGCTCAAAGGCCCCGGCGATCAGTTCTTTTTCCCACGCGTCCCGCCCCGGTTCCAGCGGCCCGACCGTTTTGGCCAGCTTCTGCGGCAACTTGTCCAGATAGAGCCTCGGATTGACGTCTTCTCCCCCCGTCAGCAAGAGGCCGTCGCAACGCTCCACCGCTTCGGCAATGACCGGCCGCGAGGTCGTGGCCGGAAAAATCTGCGGCAGGCCCCCGCCGGCGATGAGCGCGTCGGTGTAACGGTTGGAAAGGCTGATGGAGTCGTCGGCAAACTCCTCCCCTTTGCGGGAGATGCTGGGAGTCACGAGGATGACAGGCCGGCCTTTCATCTCAGAATTGGGCGCCGGGAAAGCGCTCCAAAATGGCCTGGCGCAACCGCGTCTCCTCCTCGGGCCGCAAGAGGCGCCGGTTGATGCGCCGGCGCACCGAATCCAGCAACGCCAGCCAGTCCTCCTGCGGAGGCTCCTTGACCTGCTGCCAGCGGTCGAAGCGTTTTTGCCGCTGGTAAAAGACCCATTGCCGGCCGACGTGCCGGGCGTAGCATTGCAGCGCCGGTCCTTCCGGCGTGGCGCGTTTCCAACTGATCTCGGCCTTGGGCATTATTTTTCATCCGGCAATTCCACACTCGCCACGGCCACGGCCGCGATACCCTCCTCGCGTCCGATGAACCCCAGCAGTTCATTGGTCGTGGCTTTGATGCCGACCTTCGTTTGGTGGATGCCCAGCGCCTCCGCGATGTTCAGTTTCATCGCCGCGGCGTAGGGCATCAGTTTGGGTTCTTGCGCAATGACTGTGGCGTCCACGTTTATGATCCTGCCCTCGCGGAATGTAACCTGCCGGGCCGCTTCTTGCAAAAAAAGTTTGCTCGGCGCGCCCAGCCAGCGCGGGTCGGAATTCGGGAAAAAGCACCCGATGTCCCCTTCTCCCAGCGCCCCCAGGACGGCGTCGCAGATGGCATGCATCAGCGCGTCGGCGTCCGAATGCCCCTCCAGGCCCTTGCTGTGGGGGATGTCCACCCCGCCCAGAACCAGCTTGCGCCCGGGCGCCAACCGGTGCGCATCGTATCCAATTCCGGCATGAATCATAAAACGGGACTATAAAGTTGTCCGGGCTTTGAAACCAAGCAATTTGTCATTTGACTGTAAGGCGCAATGACGGCGGGCCGGGGAAGGTAGGGTCGCCTCGCCGAGGCGACCGTTCCGGCAAGTACCACCCGCGGACGGCTCGGCGAGCCGTTCCTGCCTTCCGTGACTGACGCATTTCATTTGACTTTCGCCCCCGCTGCACGTTCTTTTATAGGTGACGATTGATTTGTGATGATATGAATTCCATGCGCTTGTGTAAGGCTTTGATCCTGTCCGCCATGACGGCCGCCTCGGTTCCTTTGGCGGCCCAGGGCGCTCCCCCTCCGGCGGCCCCTCCGCCCCCGGCCGCCGCCGTCCCCGCCCCCTCCGCCGCGCACGTGCCCGGACCGATGATCCAGTTCGACAACATAACGTTTGATTTCGGCAAGGCCGCCATGGGCGAAAAAGTGCGGCACACCTTCACTCTCACCAACACGGGAGACCTGCCGCTGGAAATTACCAACGTCCATCCCGGCTGCCATTGCACCACGGCCGGCGATTGGACCCACCGCGTCGAACCGGGCCAGACCGGAACTATTTCCGTTCAATTTGACACCGCGGGGTTGAACGCCAACGTCACCCGAACAGTGGACGTTTTTTCCAACGCCAAGAACCAGCCGCGCCTGACTCTCTTCATCCGCGGCGCCATCTGGAGGCCCGTTGAAATTTCCCCCATGACGGCCGTCATCCCCATTCCGCCCGACAGCACCAACTCCCAGTCAACGACGGTCCGGATCGTCAACCAAACCGACAATCCGATCACCCTCTCCGAGCCGACCAGCCCCAGCCATTGTTTCACGGCCGTCTTGAAGGAGGTCAAACCGGGCAAGGAATTTGAACTGGCCATCACGGCGGCCCCGCCCTTCACTGTGGGCAACACCCCGGGAACGTTCTCCATGAAAACCTCCCTCACCAACGCCCCGGTCATCAGCGTTACCGCCATCGCCAGCGTTCAGGCCGCCATCCAGATTTACCCCTCGCAATTCATTGTGGACGCCTCGCCGGATCGCTGGTTCACCAATCGCGTCGCCATCCACGGCGCCACCACCAATGCCCTCGTCTTGTCCAACGCCGTCGCCAGCGACAGCCGGATTCAATTGCGCCTCGAACCGGTGGGTCTCAAGGGAATGTATAACTTGATGGCCGCCTTCCCCCCTGGCTTCGACACCGGCCCAAGCCGGCGCGCGGAAGTGACCGTCCAATCCAATCATCCCCTCCACCCGGTCATCAAAATCCCCATCCTTCAAATCTCCCGGCCCAAGCCCGCTGCCATGCTGGCCAGTCGCGGCCCAAACCCGCCCAACGCCCAGCCCATCACAAACTACGTGCCCAATCGCCTGCCAGCCCCGCCAAAGCCGGCGCCGGGCACAAACTACCTCTCCACTGGCTTGCCGACCCCGCCAAACCCGGGGACCGTCACAAACCATCCTTGACGCGCTTGGACCCCGGATTGTGCGGCGCCAAACTTCCACCCTCGCCATCCTGCTCGAGGCCCTGTTGGTGGTGGCGGCGGGCGTTGGTTTCGCCTTTGCCGCCAATGCCCTTTCCCCGCGCGGCCTCAAGCTGGCGCGCAATTATTTCCCCGGCGCTGCCGTCCCATCCAAGGCCCCGGCCCGCACTGCCGCGCACCCGCCGGGCGCAGCGTCCTCAACCAATGAAAATTCCGCCGAGGCTCTGGTCACGGAGCGACTCAAGGCCAAGCGCCTGCAACCCCTCAGCCGCGCCGAGACCGAACGGCTCCTTCACGACCCGCGCTATGAGCAAGGCATCGTCGTCTTTGTGGATGCCCGCAATGAAGATGAGTTCGCCCAAGGCCACATCCCCGGCGCCTGGGCACTGGACCCGTTTCATCCGGAAAAGGAATTGGCCACCGTCCTGACCCCTTGCCAGAACGCCTCGCAAGTTGTCGTCTATTGCCAGGGCGGCGATTGCGAGGACGCCGAATCCGCCGCCATCATCCTGCGGGACGCCGGCGTGTCAAATGAAAACCTTTTCATCTATGCCGGCGGATTCACCGATTGGACCGAACACCGGCTGCCGGTCGAAACCGGCGCGCGCAACAGCGGCGCCGCCCCCGTGGAGCGCAAATGAAAATCTGCAACAGCAAGGCCATGGATTTCGGCGCGCTGGCCGCCCGGTGGTTTCTGGGCGGGCTGTTCGTCTATACCGGCCTGGAAAAGGGCCTGGACCCGGTTTCATTCCTCAAGCTGGTGCGCCAATATGACATGGTTCACGTGCCCTTTCTCTTGAACTCGATTGCCGCCGTGCTGCCCTGGTTTGAGGTTTTCTGCGGCGCACTCCTGCTGGCCGGCATCGCCGTGCGCGGCGCCGCCCTGACCCTGACCTGCGTTTTGATTCCCTTCACCGCCGTGGTCTGGCATCGCGCCCTGGTTTTGCAAGTCGCGCGCGCCATTCCGTTTTGCGCCGTCAAATTCGATTGTGGTTGCGGCACCGGCGAAGTTTTTATCTGCCACAAGCTGCTGGAAAACGTCGGCCTGATCCTGCTGGGGTTGTGGGTCTTGCTTGGCCGCGGCCGCTGGCTCGCCTTGCGCTACTCCCTCACCCCCCAATCCGAAAGCCAAACGCCGCCGCCGCCAGCGAATTAATCAGATTCCCCGCCCTATTTTGAATCGATCACCGAGCATCAAGGCGGTTGCTTGCAAGTTTTCAAGGGCTGCGCAGGTGTCTTGGTGTAGGACTATCTTTCGCCAGGCGGCGTCAAATGGCTATAGTTTTATTTAAGCTGCGTTAAAGGAGGTTTGTCTCCTGACTCCGTCATCTGCTGGTCGGCTGCCGCTGGCTCCCGGCCCTTTTCCACCGGAACATCTGCCGAGCTATTGCAACCCGATGCAATAGAATCGCGTGGCGTTCGTAGCATGGGCGTCAGTAAACTGCACCGGGGCGGGGCCAAAAACGCCGGTCGCCAGTGGCGTCCACTCGTTAATCGGCAGCGCCAGATTTGTCGTCATCAACACCTGGTAGCTCTGGTTTGCTGGGCCGGAAAAAGTCAGGGACACGGACCCAACGCCGCTCATCACGATATTGGTCAGCGTCGGAGGCGCTGTGCTCACGACGCTCAACGTGCCGTTCATAGGCGTCCATTGCCAGGCCAGGCCGGCCGCGAGCGGCGGCAGATTGGTTGCGGCGAAGTTGCCAGCGTAATTCTGCGCGTTGAACAATTGAAACGTGTTGCCCGCAGCCAACGCGCCGCCGATGTTTGTCAGATACAAGGAACCGCCGCACGTAAGGGAGGTCAAACCGCGCAAGGAATCATTCGTGCCGTGGGCCGCGTCTATTTTGAGCATGGTGGCGCTGCCGGGCGCCAACGTGACCGCGTTGGAAATGGTCAGAGCGCCGCAGGATGCGGTGCTCTCCGCGATCAAGGTCCCGCCGCTTTGGACGGTGACCGGACCGTTGATCACCCCGTCGCCGCCCAGTGTCCCGCCCAAGACTATGACCACATTTGTCTCCAGCGATCCGGGGCTATTCACCAAGAGCGTGCCTCCGCTCACCGTCGTCACCCCGGCGTATGTGTTGGCGCCGGTCAGGACTTGCGAGCCGGTTCCGGCCTTTGTCAGATTAACGATGCCTTGTTCAAGATCGCCGTCGGTTCCGCCGATAATCGAGCCGTGAATGACTCCGGAGAAGGTGCCTGACCCGTTATTGGCGCCCACCGTAAGAGTATCGCCAGCGGCGCCGTTGCCATCCCAGGAGTCAAACACGTCGCCATTACCAGTCAAAGCATCAATGGAGATGTTCTGCCCACGCAGGGCCAACAGTCCGCCCGCCAGGACGTTCAAGCGGGGGGCTCCCGACCATTCGCCGTTCAAGTCATCCATCGACAAGACGCCGGAAACGATGTTGACAGCGCCTGTGAAATTCCACAGGCCGCCGGAGTTCTCGAATGTGACCCACCCGCCGGCAATTCCCGACACCGCGTTGCTGACCGTAAAGGCGCCGGAGCCTTCAACGGCGGAGGCCTGGAGTGGGCCCCGATTGTCGAACCCAGCGGCGCTGCTGTTGAAGACCACAGTGCCGTCCTGGTTGACGATAATGTCATCATAGTATTTGTCAGTGTCCTGCAGGACGAACGATCCGCCGTTGACTGTCGTCAAACCGGAATAGGCAAGAATGCCATCGGCGAACGTTAACGCCCCGGGGCCAGTCTTGGTGAGGCCTTGTGCGCCTGAAACGGCGGCGGTAACGATGAGGGGAGCATTATTGCTAATGACCGGAGCGCCTGTGCTGACCATCAGCGCCAGGGTTCCATTTGCCAGGGTCCAACTGTGGTTGTCCCCGCTGCGGTCATCGAACCAGAGCGTCCCGGCGGTCACTTGGCCATCAAGTGTCACTATAACGTTGGAAGACAAATCAAGCTGGCTGAAATCGGCCGGCGCGTCCACCTGGTTGGGAATGATGCCGTAAGCCCAGTTGCTGCTGAGCAACCACGAGCCTCCAGCGGTGTTGGTCCACACCGCCGTCGCGGCGGTTGCGTAACTCTGGCTGATGACTGCGCTATTATCATAGGACGGATCGTAACAGAATGCCTCGATGGTCAGAGTGGAGTTGACCGGAATGTTGAAGGGTGCGCCATACACCGCTGAATCGGTCGTCGGCTCGGTTCCATTGGTCGTGTAATAGATGATTGCATTCGTATCCAGGCACCAAAGCGCGACTGTCTGTGCTCCTATGTAGCCACCGGCCAACACACTAAACCGCGGCGGCGGGGCGGAATGGACAACCGAGATGCTGCCGTTGCGGGTCAGTTGTGTCACGTCCCAGCTCAACCCCATCCCCAACGCTGGCAGATTGTAATTGGCGTAAAAACCAGAAGAGGCGCCTGGGCCCGACGGAAACAGCGTGAAGGTGTCCCCCGCCGCCAATTGATTGGAGTCGGCCGTCGCATTGGTGACAAAAAGGGTTCCGTCAAAGTTCGCCGACGTAAGTCCGGTGATCATGTCATTGGTCGGCATGCCACCCGTCTTGGCGATACGCATGCAATTCGTCGCCCCTGGCTCAAAGGTAAGCGAGTTGCCCAGAGTCAGTGTCCCCATGGATTCGGGATCCCCCGCGCCCAGCGTGCCGCCGCTTTGCACCGTTACCGGACCGTAAATCGCGCCGTTGCCAGCAAGCGTCCCCGCTGACACGAAGACCGGGCTCCCGCCCAGCGATCCGGGACTGTCAACCAGCAGCGTGCCGTTGCTCACGGTGGTTGGCCCCGTGTAAGTGTTGTTTCCGGTCAGTGCAATGGCTCCGGTGCCTTCCTTCACCAGATTGCCGGTGAAACCGTAAGCGCCGACATCTTCAATGACACCGCCAAAAGTGCTGCTCCCATTGGCCAGCCCGATGGTCAGGGTCGGGTATTCATACCAACCGCCCACGATGACGCCAGTGCCGGTTAAGCGGTTCACCCGCACGTACGCTCCAACGGTGTAAAATGTGGCCCCTGCCGCGACGTTCAGGTCGGAGAGGTTGTTGGTCCAGACTTCGTTTTCCGAGGAACCGGCTTCGAAGGAGCCGCCCTCAACGTCAATCAGGGAACCGGAGCCGAGGGCGAACGTCCCGCTGGTGTAACCCCACACCAGATCGCCAGCCCCAACCTTGCGTAAAGTGCCCAAGCCCGCGTAGGTGGTCGTCGGGTAATTCCGCAAGCCACTGCTTACATTGATTTCCAGCGTGGCTCCCGCGGCAATCCAGTGGTAGGTCGTGGCATCGGTGGTGTCATGCAAGGAGAGCACCCCGGCATTGATCGTTGTCGGACCGGTGTACGTCGTGGCGGTGTCGTTCGAGAGCGTCAGCTCGCCATCACCGTCCTTGGTCAGCCCGTTGGTCCCATCAAGGGCGGCGGTGATCGTTAGAGTCTGATTATTGACGGCGATGATCGGCGAATTGGATGCCGCCAGAGTCAACGTGCCGCCAGTTCCGCCATCAATTTGACAGCCATAAGCGTTGGAAACATCGCCGAAAATCATGGCTCCGACGGTAACCGATCCGTCCAGCGTCACATCCAGCGGCCCCGGCAAAGCCAACTGGCTGAAATCTGCCGTCGCGCCAAAGGCGTTGGCGATGACGTTATTTGACCAGTTTGTCGCAACGAACCATGAACCACCGGCAGTATTGCTCCAGACTCCGTTTTGGCCAGGTGCGTTGAGTGGCAGGAGGGAAGCGACGGTGGAGACGACGAGAATTTTGCGGAGTGCGTTGTTCATAATAACAATTCTTTGTTGATGGTCACTTACATGATCCACACTGAGATTTCTGACTCCTGGGACCAGGCTCGTGCCTGTGCTCAGGGCGCCGTTCTTCGGCAACGTCGGCGGCGATGGGGAAGACGCTGAAGTTCGGGCGACATCTTTTCGCCACTGGAGCACGCTACGCCGATGCCCAAAAAAACTCCGCAACAGCACCACTTCACCCCCGCACATATTAGAAAATTCAAGCCCTGATGCTTACCGTATTTTGGCATTTATTTGCCTTTATTTGTCGTCGAAACAGGCCTGAGTTGGGCCTGGGAAGCGCGAGATTATGCGAGTCGCCTGCCGGAACATCGCGGAACATCGGGATCAACTTCATACATTCAACCCAACAAGGCCATCAGGGTCACATCTTAACATTAACAAAACATTTGACATTGGCGCCGGCTTACGGATGAAGGGGTCGCCCTCACATTGCCACATTGTGGGTAGCCAGGGCGGGCGGGAGGGGCGGACTTCCGGCCTGGCGCGAAAGCCTCGCCTGCAATATCCGGACGCGATTTATCACTTGAGGGGCTGCGGCGGCCACCGGGCATCCGGGAAATATTTTACACTATTTTATGTTGCGTTCCCACCAAACCGTGGTAAGGTGGACCCTGTGCGGCGCTTAGAGCGTGTTTTGAAAATAGATCTGGAATGGGATTGCGAGCGCGGCGGGGTGGATGGCGAGGCGCGACGAGGGCGCATATTCGAGAGAAATCTGTAACCGAGGAGCAA